>Ga0105046_10011778_pt1 | contig 13584 bp, 11 predicted proteins | sample MAT03_FD_78385 | JGI IMG/M metagenome (GOLD analysis project Ga0105046, IMG submission 78385) | Freshwater microbial communities from Lake Fryxell liftoff mats and glacier meltwater in Antarctica - MAT-03 (megahit assembly) | ecosystem: Environmental > Aquatic > Freshwater > Ice > Liftoff... | reverse complement strand
TAACTTCAATACTGAACAGTTTTCCCAAACTGAAGGATGGCACGGCCGGTGCTGCGGCGACGCTGCGAACTGGACATGAAATGCCCGCCAGATGGCAGCAACTTCACAGTGTGCCGCTGCATCTTTGAAGTCAGCCTGCAAACGCCGTGAACCCTGCAGCCGCCGCCACGTGATTCAATGAGCGCATGAAAACTTTTCCCACCCTGTACCTGTCGCACGGGTCGCCCATGACCGCGCTGGAGCCGCGTGAAGCCGGCCACTTCATGCAACGGCTGGGGCCGGCGCTGGTGGCCTGCTTCGGCATGCCCACCGCCATCGTCGCCATCTCGGCCCACACGCTGACGCGCGAACCCGTGTTGCTGGGCGCCACGCGCCACGAGGCGGTGTACGACTTCAGCGGCTTCGACCCCCAGCTGCAGACCCTGCGCTACAGCGCGGCAGGTGCGCCTGAACTGGCTGCCCGCGCGGCCGCGATGCTGAACGATGCCGGGCTGCCGGCGCACAGCAGCACTGGGTCGGGCCTGGACCATGGCATCTGGACGCCGCTGCGCTACATGTTTCCCGCAGCGCCAGTGCCGGTGCTGCCACTGGGCTGGCCGCCGAACTGGAGCCCCGCGCAGCTGTTTGCGCTGGGCCGCGCGTTAGCGCCCCTGGCGCGCGAAGGCGTGCTGGTGATGGGCACCGGCAGCATCACGCACAACCTGCGCCGGGTATTCGCCAGTGGCAGGGACGCCGCCGTGGACCGCGCCGCCACACCCGAGAGCACGGCCTTTCGCGACTGGTTTGCCACCCACACAGCGGCCGGCGACTGGGGGGCCCTGCTGGACTACCGCCGCCAGGCGCCGCACGCGGTGCTGATGCACCCCACCGACGAACACCTGCTGCCCTTCTTCGTGGCCGCCGGTGCCGCGGCCAGCACCGCCGACGGCGTCGTCACGGGCGAACGCCTCCACGCCAGCCTGACCTTTGGCGACCTGGGCATGGATGCCTATGCGTTCGGAGCCGGCGCGCCTGCGCTGGCGGCCGCGTTGGCGCACTCATTGACACAAGGCGGCCCAGGCACATAAGGCGGCTCAGGCGCGAGCCGCCGGATGCACTGTGCATCAGAAAGAGGCGGGGTCAAACCCGTGCCGAGTGAAACAGGTGTCGAGCGCCTGCAGCCAGCGCGCCTTGTCGGCATCAACGGCAAAGCTGGCCTGCAGGCTGTTGCGTGCCAGCGCGTAGGCCTGCGGCGCGCCCAGTTGCGGCAGCGCGTCGAAAGAGTCGGTGTAGTTCTGCAGCACGTAGCCGCCGAAGTAGGCCGGGTCGTCGCTGTTGATGGTCACGCACAGCCCCTGCTCCAGCAGCGCCGGCAGGTTGTGACCGGCCAATACGGGAAAGACGCACAGCTTGACGTTGGACAGCGGGCACACCGTCAGCGGCACCTGCTGCGCAACCAGCCGCCGCACCAGAGCCGGGTCTTCCAGGCAGCGCACGCCGTGGTCGATGCGCTGCACGCCCAGCACGTCCAGCGCACTGCTGATGTAGGCCGGCGGCCCTTCTTCACCGGCATGCGCCACGCGGTGCAGGCCTTGTTCGCGCGCCTGGGCGAACACGCGTGCGAACTTTTCGGGCGGGTGGCCGCGTTCGCTGCTGTCCAGCCCGACACCGATGAAGTGCTCGCGCCAGGGCAGCGCGTCGTGCAGCGTGGCGAGCGCCGCGTCTTCGCTGAGATGGCGCAGGAAACACAGGATCAGCGCCGCGCTCACACCCAGCTCGGCCTGCGCCTGCCGGCAGGCCCTTGACAGGCCCAGGATGACGGTGGCCATCGGCACCCCGCGGTCGGTGTGCGTCTGCGGGTCGAAAAACAGCTCGGCGCGCACCACGCCTTCGGCCGCGGCACGCTGCAGGTAGGCCCACGCCATGTCGAAAAAGTCCTGTTCGTGCAGCAGCACGCTGGCACCGGCGTAGTAGATGTCCAGGAAACTCTGCAGATCGGTGAAGGCGTAGGCCGCGCGCAACGCCGCCACATCGGCGTAGGGCAGCGCCACGCCGTTGCGCCGGGCCAGCTCGAAGATGAGCTCGGGCTCCAGCGAACCTTCGATGTGCAGGTGCAGCTCGGCCTTGGGCATGGCCTTGAGCAGCGCGTGCAGCTGTTCAGGCGGCAGCGGCGCGGGCGAGGCGCCGGGTGCAGTCTGAGCTGCAGTCTGAGCTGCAGTCTGAGGTGCAGTCTGAGGTGCAGTCGGAGGTGCGGCAAAGGAAGCGGCAACAAGTGCAGCGGCTGCCGGGGCAGCGGGGGCAGGGTTCATGGCTTGAGACCGGTCGGTGGCTGAGGCAGCGCAATGGTGGCACAGCGCATCTCCTTACCAACGGTTTCGTCTTCCAGCCCTCAAGTGTGGGCGGTCGACTGTCGATACCTCACACAGAACCGGTGTCCTGGGCTTGCCCCAGGCACTGGCAGAACCTGTCCAGCCCCCGCAGCAAGGCCGCCCATGACCACTTGCCACCGCACCGCCACCGCCCGTCGGCGCCACCGCGGCTTCACCTTGATCGAGGTCATGATCACGGTCGCCATCGTCGGCATCCTGGCCGCCGTCGCGCTGCCCAGCTACCGCGAATACATCATCCGTGGCCAGCTCACCGACGCCACGAACGGCCTGTCCGCGATACGCGCGAACATGGAGCGCCACTTCCAGGACAACCGCACCTACGCCACCAGCGGTGCCTTCGTCACGCCCTGCGCCGTTGCCGACGCCACGCAACGCACCTTCGGGCTCTTCGTGGTCAGTTGCCCCGCGGCCCCCACCGCTGCCGGCTTCACGCTGCAGGCCGTGGGCAGCGGCAGCGTGGCGAGCTTCACCTTCACCATCAACGAAACCGATGTGCGCGCCACCACCTCTGCCCTGGCCGGCTGGAACACCTGCGCCAGCAAGTGGCTGACCAAGAAAGGGCAGGCCTGCTGATGTCTGCTGCCCAGCCCAGACCCCCGGCGAAGAGGCGCCACGGTGCCCGCCAACGCGGCGTGACGCTGGTGGAACTGATGGTGACGCTGGTGTTGATGTCGCTGCTGCTCGGGTTGGCAGCGCCCAACTTCAGGGTCTGGGTGCGCAACGCCCAGGTGCGCACCGTCAGCGACGCACTGCAAAACGGCATGCGGCTGGCGCAGAACGAGGCCCTGCGGCGCAGTCGCCAGGTGGTGTTCTTCCTCACCAACGACGCCGCCTGCACGAATGGCATTGCAGCCAACGCCAACGGCGTCAACTGGAGCATCCGCACGGTGCCCATGACGGCCGGTGAAAGCTCGGTGGTGGTGCAGTGCGGCGTGTTGTCCGATGTGGCAGCAGGTGTGGCCATCAACGGCCCCACGGCGGTGTGCTTCAACTCGATGGGCCGCCAGGCCGAAAACGCCAGCACAGGCGTCAACAACGGCAACTGCACGCTGGCGGTGTCGGGTGTCAGCAGCTACAACGTCAGCGCCACCGGCGCCGACCGCGCGCTGCGCGTGCTGTTGACGCTGGGTGGCCAGGCTCGGCTGTGCGACCCCGCGCGCACCCTGTCCAACAGCGCCCCCGACGGCTGCCCGGCATGACACGCGGCCAGAACACGCACAGCGCCGCCGCAAAGGTCCGCCCCGGCCCGCGGCAGCGCGGCATGTCGATGATCGAGGTGCTGATCGTCGTCGTGCTGTTCTCGTTCGGGCTGCTGGGCATGGTGGGCCTGCAGGCGCGCGCCACGCAGTCCTCGGTGGGCGCCGAAGACAGCAACCGCGCCGCGCTGCTGGCCAACGAACTGGCCACGCAGATGTGGAGCAGCAACAGCGTGGTGCTGCCGGCAGCCACCATCGCCGACTGGAATACACGCGTGGCCGATGCCAGCGTGCAGGGTCTGCCCAACGGCGTGGGCGCCGTGGCAGTGGCCGCCAACGTGGCGCGCATCACCATCACCTGGCGCGCGCCGCACATGGTTGCCGGCGACACGCGGCGCTACGTCACCGAGGTGCTGATTCCATGAAGCGCCGGGCCGGCCAGACGAGCGAACGCTGCCATGCGCGGCACGAAGGCGGCGCCTTGAAGCGCGAGCGGCACGAAGGCCGCGCCTTGAACGGCGAGCGTCACGAAGGCCGCGCATTGAACGGCGCGCAGCACGAAGGACGCGCCATCAAAAGCGCGCAGCAATCGGCGCACCACTGGGCGCCGCAGCGGCAACGCGTGGCCGGCGTCACGCTCATCGAGCTGCTGGTGGCGGTGCTGGTGGGCTCGGCGCTGGTGATTGCCATCACCACCATCCTGATGCGCAGCGAAGCCGGTCGACGCGGCCTGACCGCCACCAACGACAGTTCACAAAACGCCGCCTTCGTCTCATTTACGCTCGACCGCACGCTGCGCAGCGCCGGTTCCGGGTTTTCGCAGTCCTGGCGCTCCGCTTTTGGTTGTCGCGTGCTGGCGGCGCGCAACGGCGCCGCCGTGCTGCCCCGGCCTGCCGGCTTCCCGGCACCCTTTGCCACCGTGCCACAGACGGTGCGCCTGGCCCCGCTGGTGGTGCACGCCGGCGCGGGCACCGGGGGCTCCGACGTGCTGGCAGTGGCCACCGGCGCCTCGGGCCTGGGCGAAGCACCGCTGAACGTAACCCCCGGCTCCGTCACGGGCACCCAGTTGGGCGTGCCTTCCACGGTAGGCCTGCGCGCCAGGGACCTGGTGCTGGTGCTGCAAGACGCCGACAACTGCATGGTGCAGCAATTGGCCAACGGCTTTCTTAGCAGCGCATCACCACAGACGCTGGACTTCGGTGGCACCTATGCCAGCAGCGCGATCAACGCCGTGCAGCTGGACAGCCTGGGCGTGAGCAGCCCTGCCTTCGTGGCGCCGCTGGGCAACACTGTGGGCAACGCGCCCGCGCTGCAGCTGCTGGGTGTGGCTGCCAACGCGACGCTGGTGAGCTACGACATGCTGCGCATCGATGGCAGCGACACGGTGACGCCGATTGCCGACAGCGTGGTCGACCTGCGCGCCCGCTATGGCGTGGACAGCAACGGCGACGGCCGCATCGACACCTGGGTCAGCCCTGCCGTGGCGCCCTATGACGCGGCCACGCTGCTCAACGGATCAGCGGCGTCGCAGCTGAACCTGGCCAGCATCCAGGCCGTGCGCGTGGGCCTGGTGCTGCGCAGCGCCGCTGCCGAGCGCAGCGCGGTGGCGCCGGCCAGCCTGGAGATGTTCTCAGACCTCGCCGTAGCGCTGCGTTACAGCCGCGCGCTGGATGCCACCGAGCAGTTGCTGCGCCACCGCACCGTGGAGTTCACGGTGCCGTTGCGCAACGTGATGATGATGCCCAGAACATGACAGACACCCTGCAATACCGGCCCCGGCGCGCGCCAGCGCGTGCGCTTCCAAACGCCTGCATGCACCACGGGGCGCAAGCCCGTGCCCGCCAACGCGGCGTGACGATGCTGTTCGGACTGATTGCGCTGGCCATCATGATGATCGGCGCCGCCGCGATGGTGCGCTCGATGAACACCTCGTTGATGATGGCCGGCAACCTGGGCTTCAAGCGCGACCTCACCAACCAGGCCGAACGCGCCACCGCCACCGTGATGACGCTGATGAACAGCGGCGCGCTGAACGCCGAGGTCTCGCGCCAGAGCGCCGCCGTGGCGCGCAACTACAGCGCCAACATCCTGCCCACCAACGTACAGGGCGTGCCCATGGCGCTGGTCGACGACGGCACTTTCGCCGCCGTGGGCGCGGTGGCCAACGACATTGCGGTGGTCGACCAGGGCGTGGTGTTGCGCTACCTGATCGACCGCCTGTGTGTCAACACGGGCGTCGCCGACGGCAGCCACTGCACGATGTCCGACCCCGGCAGCCCCGTCGGCGGCAGCGCGGCGGAAACGCTGCGCGCCGACGACAGCTCGGCCAGCGGGGGCGGCGGCGTACTGCCGCGGCAGACGGTCTACCGGCTGAGCATCCGTGTCAGCGGCCCGCGCAACACGCAAGCCTATTTCCAGACCACTTTCACGCTGTGAGCGCAACGCGCAAGGACCTCCCCACCATGGCTCGCACCACTCACCACACGCCTGCCACAGCGCTGCCTGACGGACGCCTGCAACGGCTGCGCCAGCGCGCCTTGCTGATGGCTACGCTGCTGCTGAGCGCTGGCTTGCTGCTGCTGGCGCCGGCCGCGCGCGCCACCACGCCGCTGGCCGACCAGCCCATGTTCACCAACGCCGGCGTGCCGGGCAATCTGGCCTTGACGCTGTCGGTTGAATTCCCGACCGCGGTCAGCGTTGCGCACACCGACGCCAGCTACAACGAGACCAAGACCTACCTGGGCTACTTCGACTACCGCAAGTGTTACCTCTACAGCTGGAACGCTGATGAAACGCTGCGCCACTTCGCCCCCTCGGGCCTGGCCAGCAACGGGCTGTGCACGGGCGCCCAGGCCAGCAAGTGGTCGGGCAACTTCCTGAACTGGGCCACGATGCAGACCATCGACCCTTTCCGGTGGGCGCTGACGGGCGGCTACCGCTCAGTGGACACGGCCACCGTGACGCTGCTGGAAAAGGCCTGGGCCTCGGGCCAGGGCGGCACCGGAAACTTCCCCAACCGCACGACCGTCGACAACATCGTGGTGAACAACGCCACGCCCTTCAACTGGGCCCAGTTCAGGATGCGCGTGCAGGGCCTGGGCAACAAGCTGCGCTTCACCAACACCGGCAACGTCGACAACGCGCCCACCGTCTACGACCCGGCCAACGCGGTGGCCAACAACACGACTTATGAGATGAGCGTGCGCGTCAAGGTGTGCGATGCCAGCGTCAACGCCGGCCCGCTGGAGTCCAACTGCAAGGCCTACCCCGCCGGCACCTACAAGCCCACCGGGTTGATACAGCAGTACGCCGGCAAGATCCGCTACAGCGCCTTCGGCTACCTGAACGACAGCAGCAAGCTGCGCGACGGCGGCGTGCTGCGCGCGCGCCAAAAGTTCGTCGGCCCCACCTACACGCTGCCGGGTGCCAACGAGACCGTCAACACCAACAGCGAGTGGGACACCAACACCGGCATCTTTGCGCTGAACCCCGACAGCGCCGACGCCAGCGCCACGGCCGTGGCCTATGGCGTGCCGGTCACCAACAGCGGCGTCATCAACTACGTCAACAAATTCGGGCAGGTCACGCCCGGCAGCTACAAGACCTATGACAACGTCAGCGAGCTTTACTACGCGGCGCTGCGCTACTACAGGAACCTGGGCAATGTGCCCGAGTGGACCTCGGCCGTAGGTGCCAACGCAGCCACCAGGACGACCTGGGTCGACGGCTTCCCGGTCATCACCAGCTGGGACGACCCGATCCAGTATTCCTGTCAGCGCAACTTCGTGCTCGGCATCGGCGACGTCAACACCTGGCTCGACAAGAACGTGCCCGGCAACACCGGCAGCACCGGCGAGCCCGGCAAACCGGCTGCGGTGACGGCCGACAACTCGGTGAACGCCAAGGTGGCCACCGACAAGGTGGGTTCGCTGCACGGCATGGGCGCCAACCTGGGCTCGGCCACCAATGCGCAGGAAATTCCGGGCAGCTACTACATCGCCGGTCTGGCCTATGACGCCAATGGAAAGGACATCAGGCCCGACGATGCCACCAAGCCGCAGACCATCGGCAAACAGACGGTGCAAACCTACTGGCTGGACGTACTGGAGTACAGCACCTACGTCAACAACAACATGTACTACCTGGCGGCCAAGTACGGCGGCGCCAAGTTGCCCGAGACCTTCGACCCCTACGCGCGCGTCGGCGACCTGCCGCTGGAGTGGTGGAGCACCACGGGCGAAACGGTGTCTGGCCAGATCAAGCCCGACAACTACTTCAATGCCTCCAGGGCCGACGAAATGGTCAGCGGCCTGACCAAAGCCTTTGCCAGCATCGCCGCCAACCTGCGCGCCTACACCACCAGCTTCTCCACCACGCTGCCGCAGGTGACCGTGGCCGGCACCTCCAGCTTCAGCGCGCAATACGACGCATCGACCTGGACCGGCGAATTGTCGGCCGCCAACGCCACCTTCGACGCCGTCACCAGACAACCCACCTTGTCCACCGTGTGGAACTTCAGCACCAAGCTGGCTGCCCAGACCGCGGGCGCGGGGTGGGACACCGGCCGTCGCATCGTGACCTGGAACACCAGCAGCAGCAGCGCCGTGCCCTTCCGCCACGCCAACCTGTCGGCAGCGCAGACAGCCGCACTCGACACCGCCTACCGCGCCGGCAACGACAGCCTGGACTACGTGAACTACCTGCGCGGCCAGACCAAACACGAAGAAGACTCTGCCGAGGCGGGCAGCGCCGCGGCCTACCGCACGCGCACACACCCGCTGGGCGACATCGTGGGCTCCAAGCCGCGCGTGGTCAGCAAACCCATGGCGCCGTTGTCTGCTTCGTCCAACCCGGGCTATGGCCTGTTCAAGACCACCTGGGCCAACCGCAAGACCATGGTCTACGTGGGCAGCAACGACGGCATGCTGCATGCCGTGGACGGCGCAGTCGCGGGCGCCACGGCCGGCAAGGAAGTGTTCGCCTACGTGCCCGGCGCGCTGTACCAGGGCCCCACCGCTTCACCCCAGACCACCGGCCTGGCTTCGCGCGGCAACCCCACGTTCGTGCACCGTTATCACGTCGACGCCACGCCGGCACTGTTCGACATCGACTTCGGCCGCACGGTGGGTGGTGTCGGCACCGACTGGCGCAGCGTGCTCGTGGGCGGCCTGGGCAAGGGCGGCAAGGCCTACTACGCCCTGGACGTCACCAACCCCGGTGGCATCGACATGGCCGCTGCGGCCTCGGTCACCGAGGCCGGCGTCGCCAGCCGGGTGCTGTGGGAGTTCAGCGACGTGGACCTCGGCTACACCTACGGCGAAGCCACGGCCGTGAAGACCAAGAAGCACGGCTGGGTGCTGATCTTCGGTTCGGGCTACAACAACGCTGACGGCAAGGGCTACTTCTTCATCGTCAATCCCCGTACCGGCGCCCTCATCAAGAAGCTGGGCACCGGCGTCGGCGCTGCCGCGGCACAGGCGGGCCTGGCGCATGTGCAGGCCTTCGTGCTGGACCGCAGCGACAACACCGCCGACAGCGTCTACGCCGGCGACCTGCTGGGCAACCTGTGGCGCCTGGACCTGCGCGACGCCGACGGCAACTATCCGGCGCCCGTCAAGCTCGCCACCTTGACCGACAGCACCAACAACCCACGCCCGATCACCTCACGGCCCAACATCATCGTGCAGCCGGTCACCAACACCCGCTGGGTGACCGTGGGCACCGGCCGCCTGCTGGACGGCAGCGACGTCGCCAGCACGCAGCCGCAGGCGCTGTACGCCATCATGGACGGCACCGGTCTGGCCTTCAACGCCGCGGCACCCGCCGGCTTCAGCTTTCCCGTCACAACCGCCCAATTGCGCCAGCTGAACGATCTGACGCAGGCGGTGACCTTGAACACCGCCACCCAGATCGGCTGGTTCGTGGACCTGGGCCTGAGCGGCGCCGGCCAGGGCTGGCGTGTCATCTCGGACCCCAGTTCGTTCTACGGCTCGGTGGAGTTCACGACCATGCTGCCGGGCGGCGACGCCTGCAACCCCACCGGCACCAGCCGCATCTATTCCATCAACCTGGGCACCGGGCAGAGCGACCTGGTGGCTGCAGACGGCACCACCCCCATCGCCTACAGCAGTGCCGTCGACGGCGTGGCCACCGAGCAGCGCTCCTACGGGGTCGAAGAGAACGGCAAGTTCAAACGCGTGCTGGTGGTGGGCAACAGCAAGGGCGGCGCCAAGGGCGTGAACACCAAGCAGCCGACAGCCCTGGGGTTGCGGCGCCTGAACTGGCGCGAACTGCCGCTGGCGAACTGAGTTCCCTTCCCGCCTGGGCTAACGATGAAGACGGGGGCCACAGCAGGGAAAAAGCCCCCGTACTTGTTTCACCGTCGGGTCACGACAGCTACAGACCAACGGCGAGACCGCGGCAATGCCGACCTTGCAGGCAGCTACGCAGCAGACTGCGAAGTCGCCTGTTCAGCCTGCTGGGCCTGCAGATCGGCGTGGTAGCTGCTGCGCACCATTGCACCCACGGCGGCGTGCGCAAAGCCCATCGCCGCGGCCTCACGCTCGAACATCTTGAAAGTGTCGGGATGCACATAACGCCGCACCGGCAGGTGGTGGCCGCTGGGTGCGAGGTACTGGCCGATGGTGAGGCGGTCGATGTCGTGCGCGCGCATGTCGCGCATCACCTGCAGGATTTCGTCATCCGTTTCACCCAGGCCCACCATCAGGCCGCTCTTGGTGGGCACGCCGGGTACTTCCTGCTTGAAGCGCTGCAGCAGCGTGAGGCTGAACAGGTAGTCCGACCCCGGCCGCGCTTCCTTGTACAGGCGCGGGATGGTTTCCAGATTGTGGTTCATGACGTCGGGCGGCGCGGCTTTCAGGATCTCCAGCGCACGGTCCATGCGGCCACGGAAGTCGGGCACCAGGATCTCGATCTGCGTGCGCGGTGACAGCGCGCGCGTCTTGCGGATGCAATCCACGAAGTGCCCGGCACCGCCGTCGCGCAGGTCGTCGCGGTCGACGCTGGTGATGACCACGTACTGCAACTTCAGCGCCGCGATGGTCTTGGCCAGGTTGTCCGGCTCGTTCGCATCCAGCGGGTCGGGCCGGCCGTGGCCGACGTCGCAGAAGGGGCAGCGGCGCGTGCACTTGTCGCCCATGATCATGAAGGTGGCCGTGCCTTTGCCGAAACACTCGCCGATGTTGGGGCAGCTGGCTTCTTCACACACCGTGTGCAGCTTGTGTTCGCGCAGGATGTTCTTGATCTCGTAGAAGCGGGTGCTGGGGCTGCCAGCCTTGACGCGTATCCAGTCGGGCTTCTTCAGCACCTCGGCGGCCACGACCTTGATCGGGATGCGCGAGGTTTTGGCCTGCGACTTCTGCTTGGCGCTGGGGTCGTAGGCGGGCTTGTCTGCAGCCGCTTCGGGCGTGGTGATGGTGGTCATGGCTCTTGGGCGCGCCGCTTAACCAGCGGCAGCCGCACGCAGGGGGCAACAGGGCTGCCAGTGTAGCGGCGGGGTCCTGCGCCTGCCCGACTTGTCCGCATGCCTGACTTGCTCGTATGCCTGACTGCGCCCACCTGACACGCACCTGACTCGGGGCACGGTCGCTGTTGCGGCCCGAGGGTTGATCCGACGCCTTCGCTGCACGCACCCATCCGGCGCTGACTGCACGGTTGTGGCGCGCTGTTGTGGCGCGCTGTTGTGGTGCGCTGTTGTGGTGCGCTGGATGCGCCCGTGGCGCGGCAACTCTCGCACGCCCCCGGCGGGTAACGGAGCAGTCCACCCCGGCGGCCTGATCCCGCCACGAGAGCCGGGGCGCCACGCAAGACCCCCTGGCACACATCCTGCGTTGGTGAACCCATCGCAGGTCACAAAGGGGTTGTCTGCGAGGGTTAGGGGTTTTGGGCAAGGGCGCCCGACTCGCATCTCCAGGCCGTGTGGCCCGGGGTTGTGGTCGGCGCCCTCTTTTTTTGTCGATTCGGGCGTCAAGCCCTTCCGGTCAAGCGTGGCCCTGCAGCAAGGCCTGCCCGCTACGGCCTTCGGCCGCGCGCTGCTGGCGGCCAGCCGCACGCCACCACCAGCGATGGAGCCGGCGTCTGGAGAGCCCCACAGGCCGCCCGATGCGCGCGAAAACCCGGGGCTCCATGCGCCGGCGCTGCCGCTACCCTGCTGCGCCATGACTACCCAACAACTGCTGCTGAGCCTGGTGCTCGCCACGATGGTGTTCAGCGTGGCGCTGGAACTGAAACTGGCCGATTTTCAGAACGTGGCCCGCTCGCCACGCGCCGTGGTGGCCGGGCTGCTGCCGCAGTTCGTGCTGTTGCCCTTGGCCACCTGGCTCGCCACGCTGGTGCTGGACCTGCCGCCCAACGTGGAAGCGGCGATGATTCTGGTGGCCTGTTGCCCGGGTGGCAGCCTGTCCAACGTGATCACGCATCTGGGCCGCGGCAACACCGCGCTCAGCGTCAGCATTTCGGCCGTGGCCGCGGTCATGGCGCTCGTGCTGACGCCCTTCAATTTCACCTGGATGGTGGCCACCAACCCGGCCACCGCGGCCTGGCTGAAGCAGTTGGACATCGACGCGTCGGCCATCTGGTGGAGCCTGCTGGCGCTGCTGGCTGTACCGATGGCGCTGGGGCTGTACGTGGGCCACCGCTACCTGGCGTTGACGGCGCGCATCAAGAAGCCGCTGGGTCAGTTCAGCCTGCTGGCGCTGCTGGTCTTCATCGTCGGCGGGCTCATCAAGGAACGCCACTTGCTGAACGGGCAAATCCTGCTGCCGCTGCTGATCGTGGTGCTGCACAACGCGGCCGGCCTGTTGCTGGGCTGGCTCAGTGCACTGGCCTTTCGCATGCCGACCGCCGACCAGCGCGCCATCATGATCGAAGGTGGCATGCAGAACTCGGGCCTTGCGCTGGGCATCATTGCGCTGCAATTCAACGCCGACCTGGGCATGGTCATCATTGCCAGCCTGTGGGGCATCTGGCACATCATCAGCGGCCTGTTCATGGTGATGCGGTGGCGAAGAGCCGACGACCGACGGCTTGCTTGACGGCGCGGCGCACGGGAGCGCGCACGGGAGCGCGCAGGGGAGACGCGCACGGGAGAAGCGCACGAGAGAGCCCACGGCAGGGCGCACAGGACAAGTGCCTGCTCCGGCAGCCTATTTCATCAACCGCTGCTGCAACCGATCAGCCAGCAGCGCCGCCGCTTCTTGCCAGTCCACCGACACGCCCAGGCTCTTCAGGTCCACCGTCTGCAACCCGGCGTAGCCGCAGGGGTTGATGCGCGCAAAGGGCTCCAGGTCCATCGCCACGTTCAGCGCCACGCCGTGATAGGTGCAGTGGCGGCTGACCTTGATGCCCAGCGCCGCCACCTTGCCCAGCCCCTGAAACGGGTCGAGGCCCTGCGGCTGCAGGCGGCCATGGCCGAACGGGTCGGCCAGCCGCACGTAGATGCCCGGCGCGCTGCGCACGCGGTGCCCGGTGACGCCCAGCGCCGCCAGCGTGTCGATCACGGCCTCTTCGATGCGAAAGACGTACTCCTTGACGAAGCAGCCCAGGCGGCGCAAGTCCAGCAACGGGTAGGCCACCACCTGTCCAGGGCCGTGGTAGGTGACCTGGCCACCGCGGTCGGTCTGCACCACCGCAATGTCACCGCTGGCCAGCACATGCTCGGCCCTGCCCGCCAGGCCCTGGGTGAACACGGGCCCGTGCTCCACCATCCAAAGCTCATCGGGCGTGTCGGGGCCGCGCGCGGCCGTGAAGGCGCGCATCGCGGTTTCGGTGGCGGCATAGGGCTGCAGGCCCAGGGTCTTGATCTGCATGAATGCGGCAGTCTATCGGGGCCGCTCGGGCCGCCAGGAACTAGCGGCGGCCCGCGGCCGAACCTCAGTAGCATGGCGGCCCCAACAGCCGTTGCCGGCGGCCTGCCCCTTTTTTCACCCCCCGTTGCTCTCCCCCCGCTGCTCACTCCCGCTGCTCACCCCCCGCTGCTCACCCCCCGCTGCTCACCCCCC
>Ga0105046_10011776_pt1 | contig 13585 bp, 10 predicted proteins | sample MAT03_FD_78385 | JGI IMG/M metagenome (GOLD analysis project Ga0105046, IMG submission 78385) | Freshwater microbial communities from Lake Fryxell liftoff mats and glacier meltwater in Antarctica - MAT-03 (megahit assembly) | ecosystem: Environmental > Aquatic > Freshwater > Ice > Liftoff... | reverse complement strand
TAGGCGACGATCGCCGCCTGCTCCGGCTTGGTGCGCGCGGGCGCGGGTTTCTTCAGCGCCTCGGCGACGGGGAGCGGGAGGCCGGCGTTCAGCGGCTGCGCCGAAGTGGTGACCCAGAGCCGGAAGCGGCCGATCTGGAAACTGCCGGTGCGCGGCTGGTTGAGTTCGATGCGCAGGCGCGAACCTTTGTCGGTGCCGAGCGGCTTCTTCAGGGCAAACGCGGCGAAGTGCGGCACGCCGGTCTGGGTCCCGATGGCCCAGCCGTTTTTGCCGTCGTTCTTTTTCCCGTCGATCGCATCCTTCGCGGCAAAGTTGGGCTGGGTAAAGTCGGCGAACGCGCCGCTGAATTCCACGTCCTGCGCGGGGTTGGCGCGGAACTCGCCGGCCTTCACGCTGAACTCGCTGAGCACGAAATTTCCCGCGGCGCGGCCCGGGCCAAAATTCACCTCGTCGGCGCTCGGCAGGACTTCGAGCAGGAGGCCGGTGATGCCGGCGACCTCGGTGTCGGCGGTGATCACGTAATCGGAAGTCGCCGGGCGCTGCGGCCCGGCCTTGATCGAGCCGTCGGGGAGCTTGGTGAGGGTGGCGAGACTGGTGGCGCGGAGATCCACGGGATCGAGTAACTGCCAGCCGGTGTGGGTGCGCGTGACCGGCACGGTGTTTTCAAAGTTCGCCGCGGCCGCCGCGAGCTTGGTCTTTTCATAATCCTTCACCGCGGCCTCGGCGGCGGTCGCATCGGCGACGCGCTTCTTTTCCGCCTCGGCGACCTTGGGCGCGATCTCGGTCTCGTAGCGGGCCAGCTCCGTCTTCGCCCCGGCGATGGCGGCGGTGCGCTCGGCTTCCATTTTGACGATGATCGGGGCCTGCGCGGCTTCCTGGGCGGCGAGGTCCGCCTTCAGCGCCTGATGTTCGGCGTCGAGCTGACCCCAGGCCGCGAGGGTTTTCTGCACCTCCGGCTGCTGGGCCGGGCGATTCAGCACGCGGAGGAAGATCTCATCGACCAGGCGGGCGTCGTCGGGCTGCGCCGCGACCATCGCGGCCAGCGAGTTTTTCGCGTCGCCGATCGCGTCCCCGACGGCGGCGCCGCTGAGCAGGGCCATGACGCCGCCGAGCTGGAGATCGTTGCTGCGCTCGCATTCGCAGGCGCTTTCGCGGACTGGCCGGCCGAGATTGGCGAGGAAGCCGCTCGGCAGATCGGTGCCGGAGTCGGGCAGGAGTCCGGCGCGCAAGCCCCCGGCGAGCTTCGTCGCGGAGCCGGTGACTTTCAGCACGGAATCGTAGAGCACCTCGGCGGGCAGCCGGCGGGCGAGCGCGTGCGAGTAGTTCGTGCGGTCGTCTTCGTTCCATTTGTTGGTCCCGACGGTGAGCTGGTAAGTGCGCGACTGGGTGATGAGGCGCATGAGGTGGCGCACGTCGAAGCGGCTACCCACAAACTCCTGGGTGAGATACTCGAGCAGTTCGGGATTGCTCGGGGGATTGCCGGCGCGGATGTCGTCGAGCGGCTCGATGACGCCGACGCCCATGAGGTAGCCCCAGATGCGGTTCGCGTAGCTGGAGGCAAAGTAACGATTGTCCGGGCTGGTCATCCACGCGGCGAGCTGCTCGCGCCGCGAGCCTTTCGTCCCGGCCTCGGCGGGATAGGGAAAGCTCGGCGCGGAGACCTTGCGGGTGCGGTCGTGGATCATGTCGCCCTGGGCGGCGTCGGCGACGAGTTCGTAGAGCGGACGCGCCTTTTCCACGGCGCTGCCGAGGATGACCTGCTTGCCGCTGGCCGGGTCGGGCTTCAGCTCGACCTGCGCAAAGTAGGCGCCGAGGTGGTAATACTGGTCCTGGGTCCAGCGCTCAAAAGGATGATCGTGGCACTTGTTGCAGTTGAAGCGCGTGGCGAGGAAGAGGTGGGTGGTATTTTCCATCGCCTCGGCGGGTTCGCGCAGGATCTTCCAGTAGCTCGCGGCGGGATTTTCCCGGGTCGAGCCCTGGGCGGTGAGGATCTGGCGCACGAATTGATCGTACGGCGTGTTCGCCGCGACCTGCTTTTTGATCCACTCGCGGAGCAGCTTCACCCCTTCACCCCCGAGGAATTTTGAGTTCACCTGGAGCATGTCCGCCCACTTATTCGTCCAGTGCTCGACATACTCCGGCGAGCCGATGAGCCGGTCCACGAGCGCCGCCCGCTTTTCCCGCGAGGGGGTGGCATCGGCGGAAAAAGCGCGCACGTCTTCCGCCGAAGGCGGGAGCCCGGTGAGGTCGAGCGTGACGCGGCGGAGGAAATCCGTGTCGCTGCACAAGCCCGAGGGCGCGATCTTCATGCGCTCCCACTTCGCGGCGACCAGCGCGTCGATGCGACTCCAGGTCTCGGGCGTCTCCCAGGTGAAGCCGGAGCGGTCGCCCATGACGGTGAGGGTGGTCGCGGCGTAGTTCCCCTCGTAGCGGGCGAGGAGGGGCGCCTCCCCGCGGCGCAGCGTCTCGACGAGGCCGCCGTCGCCCGCTTTGGCCACGTCCATATTTCCGCTCTCGACGAAGGCCTCGGCGGTCACGTCCCGCTGCCGGCCGTCGCTGTAGGTGGCGACGATGCGCACCTGCTGGCGCGCGCCGACCTGCTGGACCACGGGATCCTTCGGGAAGACCGCGATGCCGGTGACGCGGGGCGCTTTCAGGTCGAGCCGCGCGCCATCGGCGATCCACGCGCGGAGGATTTCGTAGTACTTCTCGCCCACCTTGAAGCGCTGGCCGCCCTCGTGCGGCACGCCGGAGGTGGACTTCAGGAGCATGAGCGAATCGTCGGGCTGGGCGACATTCAGGCGGCGGCTGGCGAGGTCGTCCTTGAGCGAACGCACGTCGAAGAGTGGATCGTAGCCGCGCAGCGAGAGCTTGAAGCCGTACTTGCCGTCCTTCGCGCCGTGGCAGGCGCCGGCGTTGCAGCCCGCCTTGGTCATCACCGGGTTCACGTCGCGGATGAAGTCCACGGGCTGATCGGCGCGCACGTCGGCGACCGTCACCGGCACCTCGGCCTGCTGCCCACCGAGCACGATGCGGAGCTTCGCGGATCCGTTCTGGAGCGGCTTCACGAGGCCCGTCGCGCCGATCTCGGCGACCCCGCCCTCGAGCTGAAAGGCGGCGATCCGCGTCACATCGGCCGTTTCGCCGGAGGCCAGCCGGGCGGTCACGACGACCTGCGCCGACTCGTAGCGGCCGGTGAGCGCGAGCTCCGCCGGCTGGACCTCGAGCCGGGTGATCTGGGCGCCGGCGGGGAGCGCTTCCGGCGGGGTGGATTTGGCAGCCATGACTTCGAGCGCATTGGCAAAAAGCGCGGGCGTCCAGGCGAGGGCGACGAGACTGCTGAGGAATCCGGATTTGATCATGGGAAAGAGGCGGTTGGTGAAAGGGATAAGCTCGGGCTGGGAGCAGGTCTTAGCCGGCAGTTCGAGATCGATCGGGCAGCCGGTTGAAAAACCATTTTAGCGCCGGAGGCGCGACATGTTTATAGATTTCCCCTCGAAACAAAGCCCAAGCTCCGGAGGAGCGCCATGTGTCGGGAAGCAAGCGTCTATGTCGCTCCTCCAGAGCTTTGGTCGTTTTGCCGATGGATTCTATAAACATGTCGCGCCTCCGGCGCTGCGGCTCGGATCACGCTTTCGGCAGGTATTTCAACAGCTTGCTGGAGCCCGGGGCCGGCGCCGCTTACTTCGCCGGCTCCTGCCGGGCGGTGAGCGGCACGGGCGCAAACTCCTGCACCAGCTTGCCGTCGGCGGCGGAGACGATGCGCACTTTTCCATCCTCGCCGGCCGCAGCCACGGTCTTTCCGTCGGGAGCGTAAGCGAGGGCGTAGATGCCGGTCTGGAGCGGGAGGCTGGCGAGCAGCTTTACGTCGCTCGCGTAGTGCGCCTCGGTCTTCGCCTTCTCCTCGGCGGTCCGCGTCTGGAAGGCTTTGTTTTCGATCGCGAGGATGTCGGCCGGCATCTCGGTGTCGAAGTCGTAGTTGTAGAAGTTCACGGCGCCCTGGCCATCGAGGCTGCTACCGGCGGCGAAGCGCTTCCCGTCCGGCGCAAAGGCCACGGCATAGACGCGGCCTTCCATGGCCGGCCACTTGCGGATGCAGAGGGCATTGTCGCCGATCCGGCGCTGGACTTTGCGCACGATGCGATAGGCCTGCGGCACGCCGTCCGCGCCGCCCACGAGAAATTCGTCGCGGACGGGATGCCGGGCCACGGTCTGCAAGCCGCCGCGGAGCGCGCCGGGGGTGATCGAGCTGAGATTGTCGATGAAGCGCTGGGTGGCCACTTCGGTGAGCTTGGCGCTCATGTCGCGGCCGACGCTCACGAGCTGGTCGCCCTGGTGGGTGAAGACGGTGTCGAGCACCCAGTCGCTGTGGGAGCTTTGCAGGAGCACCTGCTTGCCGGATTCGGCGTCGATCGCGCGCACCGCATTGTCCGGGCAGCCAAAGGAAAGGAGCTTCCCATCGGGCGACCAGTTCACGCCGTACACGGTATCGAAGCCGACCGGCGTGCTCAGGGTGAGGGTGCGCTTTTCCACATCCCAGATCTGGATTTCCCCCATCAGCGCCGGGCGGCCTCCGCAGGCGGCGAGGCGGCGGCCATCCGGGGAAAAGCGCACGGTCTGGATGCGTTCACTGAGCCCGACGAGCCGGGCGAGGAGTTCCGAGCCGTCCGCCTTCCAGAGCAGCACCTCGTGAAATCCGGCGACGGCGAGCACCTTTCCATCGGGCGAAAAAGCGAGCGACGCGACCACCGGCGGGCGGTGATATTCGGGCGGATGGGTGGCGCTGTAGCGCTGGCGGGCATTGGGCGGGGTGTCGTCGAGCGCGCCCTCGGTGATCCAGCGGCGGATGAGGGCGATCTCCCAATCGAAGAGCGGGGCCTTCTTCGGCGGCATCTCGGCGGCGCCATTCTCGGGCGTGATCTGCTTCACGAGCAGCGACTTTTCCGGGTCTTTCGGGACGATGGCGTGCGCGCCGTCCTGCACGCTCTCGCCGCCTTCGAGGAGCTTGGCAAAGTCCGTCATGATGTAGTCGCCCTTGGCCTTGGCTGGCTGGTGGCAGCCCTGGCAGGAGGCCTGAAAGATGGGACGGATTTTCTTATAGTACGAGACCGGCGCGTTGGGATCTTCCTCCTCCACTTTCTTCGGCGGTGCGGCGACGGCGGCGGCCAGGGTGAGCCCGGCGACGACCGTGGCAAGGCGGATGGGGAGAAGCAGCGGCATGGGGCGTGGTAATTCGGGCCAGCCGGGGAACCTTAGCCGGCAATATGGAGGCGCCACCGCGACGGACTGGCGCCCGTCCTGGGAACGCCCCCTGCTTTTCCCGAAACGCTACCGGAGGCTCACCCTATCGTCCCCGTGCGGCGAAGACCGAGCCAGATGCCGTCATGGAAAACGCCCACCTGCCTAAAGAACGCGGTGCGACGATCCTCGAGATCGTCGTCTCGATGGGCGTCGTCGTGATCGGCTTCAGCGGCATCTTCCTCATGAACTCCCAGGTGCTCGCCCTGCTGCGCGGGAGCCTGGAGTCCACGGCCAGCACCCGTGTCCTCCAGGATCGTGCGGAGCAACTCCGCGGCTCGACTTGGGCCCAGGTGACCGACGCCGCCTACCACGCGGGTCCGCTGCTCTCCATCCCGCCCGACAGCGCCGGCGCGCTCGCTCAACTCACCGAGACCGTCTCCGTGACGGCGCACCTGGCGAGCCCGGGGACGGTCACCCCCATCACCGTGACGCGCGACTCCGCGGCCACGATTGCGACTCTTTCGCCTGGCGCGGCCCAGCTCCGCACCCAGCCCTCGGTGCGGGTCGATCTCACCGCTCGCTGGCTCGCCAGGGGCGGCCGCCCACGGATGCGGCAGCTCAGCCTGGTCTTCGGAGAAGGAGGAATCAGCGGGAAACGATGAAGACCGCGCGCATCGGACTTCGCGGGCCGCGGGGCTTCACCCTGGTCGAGACCCTCGTCGGGCTCGCCGCCGCGGCCACCCTCATGGCGACCATCGTCGCCTGCAGCATCACCCTCCAGCGAAGCTTCTTCTGGAGTGCGGACTACGCGGAGCAATCGCTCGCCCAGTTGCGGTCGCTGGATTTCGTGACTCGCGACGTGCGCGGCGCGCGTGGGGTGTGGATCGATGGCGGCGGGGAGTTTCTCACGCTCGAACTCCCGGCGACTTATGCGAGCTACGATCCGCAAGGCAACCCGACCAGCGCACCGGTGACTCCGGTGATCGTCCGCGGCCAGCCCCAGTACGGCGACCCCGCCCAGCCGGTCTCGATCTGGTACTACCGCAATGGGGACTCGCTCATCCGGGAGCAATGGATGCCGGCCGTCGGCGGGTGGTCCGTGGCGGCGGTCGCCACGGGCATCAAGTCCTTTCAGGCGCAACTCGTCGGCGCCGGAAATCTCGTCCGCATGACGGTGACCTTCCTGCCCAAACTCCGGGATGGGCAGGAACACCAGAACCGGACCGCGATGAGCGCCACGGTGGCCGGGCGCGCCATGGTCCTGAAGTGGGACGGAACCCGGGGAGGTGGCGGTGAGCCCTGAAGTTCCCACCCGGCGTCCGCGCCGCGAGGCCGGCAGCATCCTCGTCGTGGCGATGATCGCGATGGGCGTCCTCGCGCTGCTCGCCGCAGCCGCGCTGCACGAGGTGGGCAACCGGCACGCCGTGACTTTTCATTCCCAGAGCTGGAATGAAGCGCTCTCCTCCGCCGAAGTCGGGGCCGACATCGCGCTCGCGGCGATGAATGCCTCGATGAGCAGTCCCACCACGGCCTGGGCCGCGTGGACCCCGGCCAATGCCACCACCTTTCCCAAAACCTGGACGCCCGCCCTCGCGGCCCATGGCGGCGATGGCAACAACAAGGTGTACGCCCGGATCACCGTCGATGATGTGATCGTCGATCCGAGCGGCCAAAAGTGGTTTCGCATCCGCTCCACCGGCGTCGCCGAAGTGGCCGGTACCGCCCGGGCGGGGATCGAGCCCGCCGCCCTGGACGCGTGGGGGATGAAAAATCATCGCAGCGTCCTGCGCAAAACCCGCTTTACCACCGACCTCACGGGCGGCGCCCTGCGGCTGCCGCAGATCGCCCGCACCGTCGAGGTCGTCGCCGGCGCGGTGAACGCCCGCCTGCTCAAGCGCGCGCTCGCCGTCCGCAGCTCGATCACGCTTTCCGGCGACACCTCCATCGACAGCTTCGACTCCAGCGATCCCCACAAGTCCACTGGTGGACTCTACGATGCGGCCAAGCGCCAGGACCGGGCCGACGTGGCGACCGATGGCGACGGCACGATGTCGCACTTCAACGACCGCGAGGTCCGCGGCAGCGCCTTTTCCAACGGCGGCTCCATCCAGGGCACCGGCGGGGTGGTCGGCCCGATCTTCGACAATTTCTCCACCACGCTCCCCGCCGTGACCACGCCGGTCTGGGGTGTCCTCAACGTCACCCCCAACGCCATCGTCAACCCACCGGGTGGGATGACCCTCGTCGGCGGCCCCACCGGCACCCCGCAGAACTACAAGGTCAGCGAACTCACGCTCAGCTCGTCCAGCGTGCTGACCCTCGCGCCGCACGCGCCCGGCCAGACCAGCTACGTGAACCTCTGGATCACCGGCCCCCTCGACATCAACGGGCTGGGCGCCATTCAGCAGCAAGCCGGCGTCCACCTCACCCTCTACTGCGAGGGCAACGTCTCGATCCAGGGCGGCGGCATCGTGAATCAGAATGGTCGCGCGCATTTTCTGAAAATCTTCGGCGTGGATCCCGCGAGCGGCACCCGCACCTTCACCGTCGGTGGCTCCGGCACCTTCGTGGGAGTGATCAACGCTCCGGGCTTCGACCTGACCGTCACCGGCGCGTCCTCATTCCACGGCGCGGCCATCGCCCGCAGCGCGGCGATCAGCATCGCCGAAGGTTTTCACTACGACGAGGACCTCGGCAACTTGAACATCGGGCCGCCGGATCGCTATGAGTTTGCGAGCTGGATCGAAGACATCCGCTGAGGAATCCGAATCGTCCGGCCTTAGTCCTACAGTTAATTCAGCAAAACCCGTGCGTGCAATTTGCAGACACTTCCGATAAAAACTCCCGCACGTGGAGAGCCACTGAAATTGCTTTGGCACAGGCATCTCCCAAAAATCATCCTCACCCCAACACCCGGAATCCATGCGCCGTTCACTCCTGACCGCCTTCCTTTTCACCGGCCTCACCCTCTCCAGTCCCGCGGGTGTGGTTCGCTCGGGCTTCGATTCCGCCTCGCTCGGGCGCAACGACGATTCCTCCTCGGCCGCCCGCCCGCTCGGGTTCTCAAATTCGATCAATTTCGGCGGAGCCAGCTACAGCAAGCTCTTCGTCAACAACAACGGCAACGTCACCTTCGATGCGGCGCTCTCCGCCTTCACCCCGTTTGGCCTCGGCAGCCTGAACCGCGCGATCATTGCCCCGTTCTTTGCCGACGTGGACACTCGCAACTCGCTCTCGGGAGTCACCGCGTACGGCATCGGCGCGGTCAATGGCTACGAAGCCTTTGGGGTCTCCTGGCGCGACGTGGGCTACTACAATCGGAAGGCCGATAAGCTCAACAGCTTCCAGCTCGTGCTCATCAATCGCCCGGACACCGGCACCGGCAACTTCGACATCGAATTCAACTACGACCGCATCCAGTGGGAGACGGGCGACACCAGCGGCGGGGTCAATGGGCTCGGGGGCAGCAGCGCCGGCATCGGCTACGCAAATTCGCCCGGCCTGCCCGCCTTTGAACTCACCGGCTCGGGTAACCCGGGATCGTTCCTCGACTCGAACTCCGACACCGGCCTGATCTACAGCAGCAACGTCGGCGTGGATGGACGTTTCCTCTTTCAGGTCCGCAACGGCACGGTGATGCATTGCGACGGACTCACCCCGATCCCGGAACCAGCCGCCATCGGCTTTGGCCTCGCGCTCCTCGGCGTCTGCGCCCAGGGTCGTTTCCGTTCGCGCCGGGCGGCGGTCGGCACTGCGCAGGGCTAAAGGCGGCGCGCGTTCCGGCGACGCGCTCGGGAGTTGTCATTCCGCCGGATCGAGGCCCATCTTGGGGCATGCGCCTCGCGCCCCCCCTTCTCGCTGTCTTCTGGGCGATCCTCCCGCCCCTCACCGCCACCGCCGCGCTCAGCATCGAGCAGGGCCCCGCGGAAACACCGGCGGTCGAGCGCCGCGATTTCGTGGATCAGGACTCGCCGCTCAGCGCTGAGAAGAAACGCCGTAACCGGATCAAAAACCTCCAGCGCACCGGGCTGCCGTCGAATGCGCTCGGCATCGCCGCGGTGGTCGTGCCCTTGATCCTCATCGGCGGCGTCGCGGCGGTGCTGGTGAAGAGGCGCAACGCCGACCCCCACCGCGCGACCCTCAAGAAGCTCAAGCAAGCCGAGGCGCGCCGCCGCGCCGGCGGCCCGGAACAGACGATGCTCGACCCGCGGCAGTGGTGAGCGGCCCCGGTGGGAGAGGCCCGCAGATTGGAGGTTCGACGATCGACGTTCGACGTCCGATGTTCGCCTCCGCCATGCCCGCCAATCCCCGTCGTTGTTGCGTCCACGCCCTGCTCGAGTGGGAAAAGGGCCGCACCTTTTCCGACGAGATCCTCCACACCGCGCTGGAGCGCGAGCCGCTGCCCCCGCTCGACCGTGGTTTCTTCATGGAGACCTTCTTCGGCGTGCTGCGCAATCTCAGCGGCCTGGATTTCCTGATCGGCACGCTGCGCGAAGGCCCCATCGATCTGCCCACGCGCCAGATCCTCCGCCTCGGGCTCTACCAGATCTTTCATCTCCGCACCGCCGCCCACGCCGCGGTGAACGAAACCGTGAATCTCGCCGACCGCGCCCGCGGCCTGGTGAACGCCATCCTCCGGCGCGCCCTGCGCGAGCAGGAGGCGCTCGCCGCCGCCCTCGCCGCCGCCGGGCCCGCCACCGCACAATCGCACCCGGAGTTCCTCGTCGCCCGTTGGGCCACGCAGTTTGGCCCCGCAGCGACGGAACGCCTGCTCGCCTGGAACAACACTCCGGCCGAGGTCTTTGCCCGCGCGAATACCTTGAAAGTGACCGTCGGTGAACTGCGCCGCGCGACCCCGGCCGCCGAGCCGAGTCCCGCGCATCCGCTGGCCCTGCGCGTAAAGCACATCCCCGCCGCCTGGCTGGCCGACGGCCTCTGCTACGTGCAGGACCCGAGCACGCTCCTCGCCTGCGACCTGCTCGCCCCGCAGCCCGGCGAACTCGTCCTCGACATGTGCGCCGCACCCGGCGGCAAGACCACCTATCTCGCTGCCCTCATGCAAAACGAAGGCCGCCTCGTCGCCTGCGACCTCTACGAGAGCCGCGTCGTCCGTCTGCGCGAAAATCTCCGCCGCCTCGGCGTGCGCAATGCCCGCACCCTGGTCCACGATTGCATGACGGCCGAGCTGCCGGCCGGCCTCACGGACTTCGACCGCATCCTCGTCGATGCACCGTGCAGCAATACCGGCGTCATCCGCCGCCGCGTCGATGTGCGCTGGCGCCTCACCGACGAGGATTTCCTGCGCATGCCCGCGCAGCAGTTTGCCCTCCTGCGCCGTGCCGCCGCGCTCCTGCGCCCCGGCGGCTCCCTCGTCTATGGCACCTGCAGCCTGGAGCCCGAGGAAAACGACGCCGTCGTCGAACGCGCCCTCGCCGACATCCCCGGGCTGCGCTTCCTCGAGAGCCGCCGCACGCTGCCCTTTGCCGACGGAGTGGATGGAGCCTTCGCGGCGAAGTTCACCCGCGGTTGATCGAGGAGCCGGGGCGTCCCGATTCCCGGCACTTACTTCGCAAAGATCTTCGCGAAGAAATCCCTCATGTCCTGCCAGGACTTCTTGTCTGCCGCTTCGTTGTAGGCCTGGCCTTTGGAGTTGTCGTTGCCGGCTTCGGCTTTGGTGAAGCTGTGGACCGCGCCGGGATACGCGATGAAATCGTAGCTCACCTTGGTCTGCGCCATCTCTTCCTTGAAGGCCGCCTGCTCAGCGGGCTTCACAAAAGGATCATCCGCGCCATGACATACGAGCACCTTCGCCTTTACCCCGCCGGCTGCTGCCGGGAGCGTCGTGCCGAGCCCGCCGTGGAAACTCACGACACCCGAGACCGGCGCACCGCTGCGCGCGAGTTCGAGCACGCTGGTGCCGCCAAAACAGTAGCCGATCGCCGCCGTGCGCTGCGCATCGAGCCCGGGGCGCTTGAGCAATTGATCGAAGCCCAGCGTGACGCGGCGGCGGAGCAGCGGCAGGTCGCTCTTGTAAGTGCCCGCCTGCACCGCGCAGTGCTGCAACTCCGTGGGGCGGACGCCTTTCCCGTAAATGTCCGCCGCAAAGGCGATGTAGCCGAGTTCCGCGAGCATCGTGGTCCGGCGCTTCGCGTAATCCTGGAGCCCGGTCCAGTCATGCACGACGAGCACCCCGGGCTGCGGCGTGGCGATCGCATCGTCGTAGGCCACAAAGCCTTCGAGCACCGTTTCACCGTCCCGGTATTCCACGAGTTCGGTCTTGATCGCCGCTGGCACCGACTGCGCGGCCAGCGAAAGGAAAACGGACGAGAGCAGCAAGGAGGAGGTCTTCATGGGCAAAAAGGCTAACCGCGATCGACACCTCTGCCTAGCGCGTCTCCTGGACTTTGCGGCGGCGACGCACTCCGTCTCCAGTTTCCCGCGCTGATCGTCGGTAAGCAGGTCAAACCCGTGATCTTCAACCTTGCCGGGGAAATGGGCCTTGCCAGCGTAAGTGGCCTCGGAGCCGGCGTCGCGAAAAAGCCAGCCCATCGTCTGGCGGTGGATGGCGGCGGGAATGCGGGTCTTGCTGTCTGCGTTGCACTGGATCCCGAAGCGACTGGGCGTGTAACCGGTGAGCATGCCGACGCGCGATGGCACGCACCGAGGGTTGACACTGGAGGCGCGCTCGGAGCGAATGCCGTTGGTGGCGAGGCGGTCCATCGCCGGGGTTTTAAGCCAGGGATTGCCGGTGCAACTCATCATGCCGGAAAATTGCTGGCCGGAATAGATGACCAGGACATTGGGCCGCTCCGCCGCGGCAAACGATGCCAGTGGCGCTAGCAGCAGAGCGGTAAGGAGGGTGAGGGTGTGTTCCATCGGGGGATCGGCTTCAGGTTATTGCTCATCAGGCATCCAGAACCGATTTTTCCGTGCTTCGAGGTATCCTTGGTTCGTAGGCTTCATCTTCCAGATCTCGACTTACTTGATCGTCGTGGGATCACCCCAGGAATAGGCATCGAAGCCTATCGCCGATTGCCACTCCATGTCAGCGGCAACCACCGCCTGGCGTCCGGAATTTGGGTGCCGCCTTGATATTTTCCTGGGTGACGAGATCGAAACGCTGACCCGCCAATTCACGCAGCGGTTCGATTCGCAGCTTTCCGTCACCGCCCGGACTCATCGAGTGTGCGCATGACCTCGGCGACCTCCCGGGCTCCGCCCCGGTAGATGAGCAAGCCGGCGCGATTCTCGACGGTGTCCACCAGCAGCTCGGCGCCGTCGTGCGGCTTGATGCGATCGCGATCCTTGAACAGCACGCGCCGCAGCGGCGCCGTCTTCAGCGCATCGTGCCGCTGCTCCTGCGCCGCCGGGAAGAGCAACTCCACCCGCCCGCTCTCCGCGCGCAGGATGATGCCCAGCCCGAGCTTCAGCTCGCTATCGCTCACCCAACGCTGACCGGGAACTGGCAGAGGATTGCTCATGGGAATTTTCGGGCCGGCAGAGTAGCGCAGGCCCCCGCTCGCCAACGTATTTCTGCAAACCGTCGCGCAGCCTTTGGGTGAATCCGTTCGGGGCGGAACAGCGACAGAAATTGGTCCGGCCTTGCGGGGTGGTTTCACGGAGCCTCGGCGCCAGCGAGCGATCTCGGCATCGACATTCCCAACCCCCCACTGCTGTGATCTGGCCAATGTTGTCATCTTGAGCGCAGCGAAAGATCTCTGACTATTTCCCATTCGGCGCGCTGCCAGCAGGGGAAATGATCAGAGTTTCTTCGCTCCGCTCAGAATGACAGTGTTGGTAGAAAGGCAGCCCCCCGCTCACGCACTAATGAGAATCCCCTCCTTGCTCCTTTCCGCCCTGCTCCTCCCGCTCACCGGCTTTGCGCAGGTGAACAGCGGCAGCGACGGGCACGACGGCGCTCTGAACCCGGCGGGCAACCTCGTCATCGACCTGGCCGACCACCTGCGCTGTCATGTTGAGCTAAAGCCCTGTCCTGTTGAGCGCAGCGAAACATCTCTGACTATTTCCCCCTCGGCGCGCTGCCAGCAGGGGAAATGATCAGAGTTTCTTCGCTCCGCTCAGAATGACAGTTTTGTAGAATGGCAGCCTTCACCCATGCACCTATGAAAATCCTCCCCTTCATCCTGGCCGCCCTGCTCCTCCCGCTCACCGGCTTCGCGCAGGTGAACAGCGGCAGCGACGGGCGAGTGCGATTTGACGTTTTAGATTCAATCTTTGGCGGTTCCGTTGACGGAGATTTTTCGCAAGGCTTCCAACCCATCATCCTCCCCGCGCCCGGCCAAGGCATTCAGTTAGCCATTCAAAGCGTCGGCGGGGTGGCGGT
>Ga0105046_10011775_pt1 | contig 13586 bp, 20 predicted proteins | sample MAT03_FD_78385 | JGI IMG/M metagenome (GOLD analysis project Ga0105046, IMG submission 78385) | Freshwater microbial communities from Lake Fryxell liftoff mats and glacier meltwater in Antarctica - MAT-03 (megahit assembly) | ecosystem: Environmental > Aquatic > Freshwater > Ice > Liftoff... | reverse complement strand
GTCGCGCATCCATCTGCGCCAGCAGGGCCGCATTGATCCCCCCCAGCGTCGGCCCGCTCGGAATCGGCACGAGCACCTGCTGCCGCACGGCTTTGCCGCGTGACTCGACGCCGCCCTTGTCATGGCCTTCGCCCGGTCGGCAAAAGCACGCCTCCAGCAGATAGTGCGAGGCCATGGCGCTGAAGCGCGCCGTCAGCGTGCGCGTGCCGCCGACCAGGATCCGGACGACCGCGGCCCGCAGATGGTCGTAGGCGACGCGCGCCGGCACGCCGTCGACGTGCGCGAACGCGCGGACGTGCCCGTCGAGAAAGCTGATCTGATCCTGCCGCTCGTAGATCCACGCGAAGTCGCGGCCCGAATACATCAGCCGCATCAGGAAGAGCCACGCCTTCCGGCGGGTGCCATCGACGTCGACCAGCACCTCGAAGAAGTCGACCTCCGCGAGGTCGCCAGGCCGATACGTCAGCGGGACGAAGACCTCGCGGCGCTGCCGCGTCCACTCCGCCACCGCCGCCTTGATCACGGTCACCCCGACCTGGTGGCCCTCGGCGACCACGAGCCCGTGCAACCGGGTGGCGGTCAGCCGCTGCTTCCCGCCGGTCCACTGGGCCGAGGCGGTGAGCAGGGCCTGCACCCGCCCGCCGACCCGGTCCCAGACCGGTCGCGGCCGGGGCGCGGCCAGGGCCGTCCGCGCCGGCACCGCCTGATCCAGGTACTTCCGGACCGTGACCCGCGCCAGCCCCAGCTCCCGGGCCACCGCCCGCTGCGACCGTCCCTCCACCAGCACTTTGTGCCGGACGACATGCACCTGATCCATCCTGAGCATCCTTTCAGCGGACCCCGGATCTCCCGATCCAGCAAGCCCGCTAGCAGGCCCTCAGGTGGTCTACTTCTCGAGCGGCGAATGGTCTACTTTCTGAGCGGCGCGCCCACCGGACCCGGTTCGAATCCAAGGAGGCCAGGCACGCGAGGGCGTCATGGGTCACGGGAGCCTTGCGTCTTCAGCGGCTTGTCCTCTTGCGGTCGAGCCAATACTTGCACTGAGCAATACGCGGCATGAGACCGACGAGGTCTTCGGGATCTGCCTCAGGCGCGAGCTCGATAAAGACTTGCCCGCGTGGCTCTGGTTTGATCGCGGGATCGGAGCTGGCGCTAGGGTCGACTCCCTGCCGGGGAGGCTGCTGCCGGGCTCGCTCCGAGGGAGTCGGCAGTGGGCGTCCTGGAGTCATTCTCGCTCTCGGGACTATGGACCCTCTGCTGGATCGACCGCACCCTGCTGCGCGAGGCACCGAGTTCTGCAGAGTGTCGACGCCGAAGCCTCGACGCCGTCTTCAGCACGGCCGCCGCGTCGCAGTCGCCCTGCGAACCGAGGACGTTCTTCCCGGTCTTTGGTGCAAGTGACGCCAGCGACTCCAGCGACGCGACCATGCGGGGGCTCCAGGAGCACTATCCGAAACTCATCGGCGGAACCTGGTTCATCGACGACCGGGACCGAGGACTCGCCTCCGCCAAAGGGGTCGGTGGATGACGAAGGTCGAGGCGGGAGCCGCATCGCTCGCAGCACTTCATGAGGGGTAGCAAGAGCGACTGGACCACGATGCAGTGCGCCGCCGAAGTGCTTGCAGAGCTCGGGGTCCCCCACGAGGCGAAGATTGTCTCGGCGCACAGGACGCCTGACCTTACTCTTCGAGTACGTGGGCAGCGCGGAAGCGCGCGGCATCCAAGTGATCATGGCCGGCGCGGGCGGCGCGGCGCATCTCCCGGGCATGGCGGCGGCCAAGACGACTCTGCCGGTGCTCGGTGTCCCCGTGCAGTCCAAAGCGCTTCAGGGCTTGGATTCGCTCGTGTCGATCGTGCAGATCAAGGGGGTTCAGGTCGGCACTCTCGCAATCGGCGAGGCTGGAGCGGCGAATGCCGCATTGCTGGCAACGGCCGTTGTCGCGCTCGGCGGTCCCGCGCTGAAGGAACGCCTGAAGGCGTCTCGCATCCGGCAGCCCGCCGTCCTCGAACAGACGCTGTGAATCCGGTCGGGCCCGGCGGAACCATCGGGATCATCGGAGGTGGGCAGCTTGCACGAATGCTGGCCTTGGAAGCCCGTCGCATGGGCTATCGGATCGCGGTCGTGGAAGCGACGTCATCACCTTCGACACCGTGTGTCCTCAAGACACGGCGCTCGGGCTACGACGGAAAGGGGCAGTCCCGAGTCGATCGCGTAGACGAACTCGACGACGCCTGGAGAGCACTCGGAGAAGCTCCGGCCCTCATCGAGTCGCTCGTCAATTTCGAGAAGGAGATCGCCGTCCTCCTGGCCCGCGGTCTCGACGGCAACGTGCGCTTCCACCCCATCGCGGAGAACACGCACCGGCGCCGCATTCTCCACACGAGCCGCGTGCCGGCGCGAATTCCGGCGGACCTCGTGTCACAGGCCGAGAAGCTCGGCGCCGCATTGCGTCCGCGTTGGGGCAGGTAGGAATGATGGCCATCGAGCTGTTCGTGACGCGGGAAGGGGGCCTCTTCGTCAACGAGATCGCGCCGCGCACGCACAACGGTGGGCACTACACCTTCGGCGCGTGCGCGACTTCCCAGTTCGAGCAACACCTTCGGGCGATCTGCGGCTTGCCTTCGGGTGACCCGTCGCTGCTGCGTCCGACCGTGATGCTGAATCTCCTTGGCGACCTCTGGCGTGACGGCTCACCCGCTTGGCCTACCGTGCTGTCGCACCCCACGGCGCGCCTGCATCTCTTCGGCAAGAGGCGACCTTCACGGGGGAGCAAGATGGGGCACATCCTGATACTCGACGACGACATCCAAGCCGCCGACGAGGTCGCCGCAACCATCGCCACTGAGCTGGAGCAGAGCGTGGCCGCACTGCCGGTTGGGCGCGCATGGACGTAGCGAGCACCGCGGCGCAGAACCTCATGTCGCCGGTCATCTTGTTCTTCCTGCTGGGCATCCCCGCGGGGGCGCTGAAGTTCAGTCTCACGATCCCGGAGACGATCAACAAGAGCGTCTCAATGTAGTTGACCATGGCGATCGGGTTTCGCGGCGGCGTCGAGCCGTCACCCGCGGTGATGCGGGCCGCTCTGCCCCAGGCGAGTCCGGCGATCTATCTGACTCTCGCCCTGGGAATCACCTTCCCGTTCAACCTTGTCGCGGGCATCCCCCGTACCTCGGAGCAGCACGCGCTCTCATCCCTGCTGCCTCGACAAGGCGACCGCCATTGAAAGACCGCCCTTCCGATGGCGGGCGACGACCGGAACGAGTCGTCGTTCGCTTGGGGCGAAGCAAGTGAGGCACGGAACCATGACAGACTGTAAGAGAAGGCCAGAGAACACAAACGAGTCGGAACGTACCAAGCGAGGAGAAGACCGATGAGCATGCCGTCAGTTCGTTCAGAGAAGAAGCTGGTAACCGTCATCCCTGGAGATGGCGTGGGCCCCGAGTGTGTACGGGCCGCCCAGCGAATCATTGAGGCCACGGGCGCCGCCGTCGCGTGGGAAGAGCGCCACGCGGGCGCGAGCGTCTTCCGGCAGGGCATCGCGTCCGGCGTGCCTCGAGAAACCATGGAATCGATCCGCAAGACCCGCGTCGTGCTGAAGGGCCCCCTGGAAACGCCGGTCGGTTTCGGCGAGAAGAGCGCCAACGTCACGCTTCGCAAGCTGTTCGAGACCTACGGCAACATCCGGCCGGTGCGCGAGCTCCCGGGCGTGCCGACGCCTTACAGCGGCCGCGGCATCGATCTCGTGGTCGTCCGCGAAAACGTCGAGGACCTCTACGCCGGCATCGAGCACATGCAGACCCCGGGGGTTGCGCAGTGCCTCAAGCTGATCTCGAACAAGGGCTGCGAGAAGATCGTCCGGCTGGCGTTCGAGCTCGCCATCGCCGAGGGACGCACACGCGTCCACTGCGCGACGAAATCCAACATCATGAAGCTCACCGAGGGGGCGCTCAAACGTACCTTCGAGAAGGTGAGTGAGGAGTATCCAGGAATTGAGGCGCAGCACATCATCATCGACAATTGCGCTCACCAGCTCGTCAAGAAGCCCGAACAGTTCGAGGTCATCGTCACCACGAACATGAACGGCGACATCATCAGCGACCTCACCTCCGCGCTGGTCGGCGGACTTGGCTTCGCGCCTTCCGCGAACATCGGGAACGATGTCTCCATTTTCGAGGCAGTCCACGGTTCGGCGCCCAAGTACGCGGGCAAGGACGTGATCAACCCGACCGCGGTCGTCCTGTCGGCCGTCATGATGCTCCGGCACCTCGGCGAGTTCGACGCGGCGGCGAAGATCGAGCACGCCATCCTGGTGACCCTGGAGGAAGGGAAGGTCCGCACGGGCGACGTAATCGGCTACGACAAAGGCGCCTCGACCAGCGCCTTCACCGATGCCGTCATCGCGAACTTCGGTCGCACGTCCGAGCGATACCAAGTTCGGGCCTACAAGCCGATCAAGCTCCAGAATATCGATCCCGCTCCCGACTTCGTGAAACCGCAGAAGCGGCGCGTCATCGGCATCGACATCTTCGTGGAGTCGGCCCTTTTGGCAGAGGAGATCGGGAAGAGCCTGGAGCATCTCGCCCTGGAAACGCCGGTCAAGCTGAAGATGATCTCCAATCGTGGAACCAAGGTGTACCCGCCCACGGGTGCGATGACGGACTGCGTGGACCACTGGCGCTGCCGCTTCGTCCTTCGCGATGCCGGGGGCGATCTCGACGACTCAACCGTCTTCGACCTGCTTCAGCGAATCGCCGCGCGCTACCGCTGGATGCACGTCGAGAAGCTGCAGGAGTTCGACGGGGTAAGCGGGTTCACCATGGCGCAGGGCGAGGACTGAAACCTCCTCGACTCCTGGTCCCCTGGCGCTTGTCCTTTGGCGAAGCAGCTGCGTGCCCTTCGCTGTGATCGGAGGGTTAGAGACCGTCGCTTTGCGGGTGCCGGACCATCCATTCCCGCTTGCGCTTCTCTCGGCGTTCGGTGGCGGAATTGCGGCACCGTCCATCGCTACTTCCTCTGCCTCGCGATCCTCGAGGCAGAATGCGCGTCCGCCGAGCCCTGACTGCTGGTACGCGGCGGTCGCATGCTGCTGGACGGTCCGCAGCTTCCACACTCAGGGAAATCAACTGGCATAAGCGAGAAGCTGGGGCCACTGGCCTTTCTTACACATTTTTGTTGACGAATGGCTTAGGTCGATTTACATTGCCCGGCATGGGTTCTTCGCCCGTTTCGCTTGCCGGCTTCAAGGGCCTGCGCCGCGACCTTCTGGTCGCGCTGCGCAAGCAGCAGCCGCTGACGGCGAAAGAGTTGGGTGCGCGCTTCGGCCTCACGGCCAACGCCTTCCGTCGCCATCTCAAGGAATTGGGCGACGCCGGGCTCGTGCGTTTCCGCCGCGACGTGCGCGGCGTCGGTGGGCCGGTGTACGCCTACTCGCTCACCGAACGAGGCGAGCAGCTCTTTCCGCGCTCCTACGCGAGTCCGCTCGCCGATGCCCTCGAAGTGGTGCGCGCCGAGCAGGGGAGCGAAGGGGTCGTCCGCATCTTCCGCCGCCGGTGGCAGGCGGTCGCCGATGCGGCCAAGCCCGTGCTCGCCACGATGCCGCTCGCCAAACGGGCCCGTGCCGTCGCCGCGATGCTCACCGAGCACGGCTACATGGTGGAATCGGAGTCGGCGTCGCCCCACGCGGTGCTCATCCGCGTGCACAACTGCGCGCTGCACGAAATCGCGCGGCAGTTTCCCGAAGTGTGCAGCGCCGAGGTGGCGTTCATCGAGGACGTGCTCGGCACCGTCGTCGAGCGGCGGTCGCACATGATGCACGGGTGCACGGCGTGCGAGTATGCGGCGCACGAAGCCGTGCCGCGCACGCCAAAAAAGTAACAGCAAGGGAACCTGAGATATGCAGAACACCGGTCCTGAAAAGCTACCAGGCATCAGGCACGTCATCGCGGTGGCCAGCGGCAAGGGCGGCGTGGGCAAGTCCACTGTCAGCGTCAATCTCGCGCTCGCGCTCCAGCAAGCCGGTGGTCGCGTCGGGCTCCTTGACGCGGACATCCTGGGCCCGAGCATCCCCGTGATGCTGGGGCTGTCCACCGGCCAGCCGCCCGCGACGACCGCGGACCAGAAGATCGTCCCCGCGGAACGGTACGGCCTGAAGGTGATATCGATGGGCATGCTCACCGGGGACGACAAACCGGCCATCTTGCGCGGTCCGATGGTGGGCAAGTACCTGAACATGTTCATCGGCACCGTGCAGTGGGGACCGCTGGACTATTTGATTCTCGACTTCCCGCCCGGGACCGGCGACACGCAACTGACGTTGGCCCAGAGCGTTCCTCTGTCCGGTGCGATCATCGTGACGACGCCGCAGGATGTGAGCCTCAAGATCGCCCGCCGCGGGCTGCGGGCGTTCGAGACCCTGAATGTCACCATCCTCGGCATCATCGAGAATATGAGCACCTTTACGTGCCCTCACTGTGGAGAGGACACCGACATCTTCCGCCGTGGCGGCGGCGAGCGGATGAGCCGGGAACTCGGCATCAGGTTCCTGGGTGCCATTCCGCTCGACGCCGACATCGTCATGGGTGGGGACGAGGGGCGTCCGATCGTGGCCAAGAAGCCGAACTCCGTCGCCGCCCAGGCCTTTGTCGCGATCACGACGGCGCTTGCCGGTCGACTCGATGGGCTCCCCACGACGGCGCTTCCAGCATTCGCCTGGAACTGGGAAACGAACGTGGGTGAGCCGGCCTGGGTGGAGGGCGCGGTCCAGCCGATGGGCTCTCCGTTCACCCCCGTCGGTTTCCGCCGGCGCGATGCGCGCACGTTGTCGGTGCTCTGGGAGGATGGCCGCCGCGACGACTTCGACGTCCGGGACCTTCGACTGGCATGCCCGTGCGCCCTCTGCGTCGAGGAAATGAGCGGCCGGCCGGTCCTCGACCCACAGAGCGTGCTGCCGGACGTGGCCCCCCAGACGATCTCCAGCGCCGGCAATTACGCCATCATCTTCCGCTGGAACGACGGCCACGGTACCGGGATCTACTCGTTCGAGCACCTGCGGGCCCTCGCGGAACGCTTCGCCGCCAAGGTGGTGGAAGATGTCTGATGTCCTGCCTCTCGACGAGACGATCACGATCCGGGCCGAGACGTCCGTCGCCGATCCCGACACGTGCAAGTTCACCGTCAGTCAGACGGTGCATCCGGGCGGTCCCTTCTTCTTCCAGGCCAGGGCATTGGCCGCTGGCTCACCCCTCGCCGAGCGGGTGTTCGTGCTTCCCGGCGTCGCCCATGTGCTCGTTGCCGGCAACGTCGTGACGGTCGGGAAGGACTCGGGCGCCTCGTGGTCCGCACTGAAATCGGGGATCGGAACGGTCATCCGCGCGCAGCTCGTCTCAGGGGTACCGGCCATCCTCGAGGCCCCTCGCACCGCAGGTGCGACGGGGCGCACCGACGCCGAGGTTCGCACGGTTGTGCAGGAACTCCTGGACCGGCAAGTCAACCGTGCCATCGCGGCCCACGGCGGGAAGATTTCCATTGTTGACGTGACGGACGGACACCTCTTTGTCACCATGAGTGGCGGGTGCCAGGGATGCGCGGCCTCGCAACTGACGCTGCGACGCGGGTTCGAGGTCAAGGTGCGTAGGATCGCACCGGAGATCGTGGACATCGTCGATACGACGGACCACGCGGCGGGGAAGAAGCCGTTCTACGAGCACACAGCACCGCTCGCACACCCAGCAGGAACGCCATGAGGGCACAACGTGCAATACGTGATGGTCGCACGCACGGGAGACGTTGAACCGGGCACCGGCAAGACCGTGGAAGTGAACGGAATGCCGGTGGCCCTTTTCAAGGTGAACGGGGTCTACCACGCGATCCACAACACCTGTCCCCACGAGGATGGTCCCCTGGGAGAAGGGGAGCTTTCCCACCATATCGTCACCTGACCCTTTGCACGCCTACGAGTTCGACGTGACGAGCGGTCAGTGTCTTACCCAGCCCGCCTATTCCGTCGAGCGGTTCGAAGTACGGGTGGAGGGCGACCGCATCCTCGTCAGCGACGAGACCGTCCAGCCTGAGGCGAGAGGGACGGCCGGCCGTTGACCGCGCTTGCCAGGCGACACCGGCCGCGCGTCGTGATCGTCGGCGCGGGCTTCGGTGGCCTCGCCGCCGCGCGCCAGCTGGGCGGCCCTGACGTCGAACTCACGGTCCTGGATCGCACCAATCATCATGTCTTTCAACCACTGCTGTATCAGGTCGCGACCGCGGCGCTGGCGCCGAGCGAGATCACGGGCGCGATCCGCCACATCCTCCGCCGTCAGCGCAACACCACGGTCGTGCTCGCCGACGCTCATGGAATCGATACCACCCGCCGTGTGGTCCGCTGCCCCAACGGGCTGGACGTTCCGTGCGACTACCTGATTCTGGCCACCGGGACGCGTCACTCGTATCTTGGGCATCCGGAGTGGGAGGCGCTCGCGCCAGGACTGAAGGGGATCGAGGATGCGACGGAGATCCGCCGACGCTTCCTGCTCGCGTTCGAGCGAGCGGAGGCGGCGGAGACCGCGGACGAGCGGGACGCGTGGCTCACCTTCGTGATCGTCGGTGCCGGGCCAACGGGGTGCGAGCTCGCGGGCGTGATGCGGGAGATCGCAGGGAGCACCATGTGGCAGGAGTTCCGGCATGTGGATACGCGCGACACCGCCGTGATCGTGCTCGAGGCGGGTGAGCGGATCCTGGCGTCGTTCCCGGCCGCGCTCGCCGCGCATGCCGCTCGTGATCTCGCGAAGCTGGGCGTGGACGTCCGGACACGGTCCGCCATAACGCGCAGCCGAGCACGCCGTTTCACTACGTCAACAAGGGTGAGCTCGCCACGATCGGCCGTGGCAGGGCGGTGGCGAATCTGTGTAACGGCCGTATCCAGGTCGCCGGCCGGGCCGCGTGGTGGCTCTGGCTGCTCGTTCACATCACGTTTCTGATGGGCTTTCGTAACCGGTTGAGCGTACTGCTGCAGTGGGGGTATGCATACCTCACGTATCAGCGCGGCGCGCGGCTCCTCACCGGCCGGCCTCGCTACGGCGGCGCGGTGGACTACGACCCGCTCCCGTACGGCGCGAACGCGCCGGTTGAGGTATTGGTCAACGCCCGCCGTGGACCGTGACCACGGCACCAGTGGCGGAATTCTGTTCTTCCATACGTGAATGATGAGCCCAGCGAACAATGTCCGAACATAAAGCGACGATCACATGGGCGCGTCACGGCGTCGACTTCGGCTATCAGACGTATCCGCGCGACCACGTGTGGCGTTTCGAGAACGGCGTTGAGGTGCCCGCATCTGCCGCGCCCGCATATCTCGGCAACCCGCAGCGCGTCGATCCCGAAGCGGCGTTCGTCGCGGCGCTGTCGAGCTGCCACATGCTGACGTTTCTTGCGCTCGCTTCGAACAAGGGATTCGTCGTCGACCGCTACGACGACACCGCGGTCGGGCATCTGGAGAAGAATGCGAACGGCACGCTGGCAGTTACGCGCGTGGAACTGCATCCGAAGATCGTCTACGGCGGCGCCAGGCAACCGACGCAGGCCGATCTCGACTGGCTGCACGACAAAGCGCATCGCGGGTGCTTCATCGCCAATTCGGTGACGACTGAAGTCCGCGTGGTGGCGGCTTGAGGACGCTTTCGAGCCCCGCAGCTCCCCCGGCCATCCGCCAGCTCCCAGCGCCTGCGCTCAAGGCTCTGATTGCCTCCGGACAGCCCATTGAGCTGGTTGACGTTCGAACGGAGTCCGAGCGCGAGCTCGCGCTCATCGATGGGGCTCGCCTCCTCGACACGGCGTATCACGACTATCTGCTCGATCTCGATCCCGACACACTCATCGTCTTCCAGTGTCACCACGGCCTCCGCAGCCAGGCTGCAGCGGAGTACTTCGTCCAGCACGGCTTTCGTAGCCTCTACAACCTTGTCGGCGGAATCGAGGCATGGTATCGCCTTGTGGACGCGGCGGTTCCCCGCTATTGACCGATGACGCCTTTCTCGTCCCGCATATGACGGGCTGTCCTCTGCTCATCGAGTTCGCGCCAGGGAGCACCCTCTACCGGCAGCTCGACATCGCGTTTGTCGATCTGCTCAACGGGCTGCGGATCTCATTGCCCACCGACCAGATAGTGTTCGTCGACCACGCACATGGCCGCGTGACGGTCGGCTTTGGAGGCATGCGCTTCGCCGGACTCAAGGATGAGCGGCTGATCTTCCTTCGCGTGCGGGAGCTCTTCTCTGAAGAGCAGCTGTCCCCGGCCCGCAGCCACGTGATGATCCTGGAGCCGCAGTGGGTGGCGTCGCTGCTCGTCCGTGGTGCGCCGGTGTGGCCCGAACGTGGGCCGTGATCGAACCGATTCACGAGGATTCGTCGGCGCCAGCGGATCGCTTCCGGCTGCCGCGCGGGGGATCGACCTCCGAGGGCCGCTCCGCGGTGGACTGAGCGACGAGGCGTTGCGGGATCTGATTACAAGTGTGTGGCACGCCCGCACCGATCGAGGCGCCGAAACGCGGCTTGCCCTGCCCGGGCGCTCACCGTTGATTAGGGGGAGCACCCTGCGCAGGGATCCGCATCTCGAAATGCCTACCCGAGGCGGGTAGGACAAACGGCAAAGCGTGTCCCCACGCTTAGCCGCAGTGGGTTTCGAACGCCTTCTGTAGATCAGCGGCGATCATGTCCGACGAGCGGCTCTCGATGTCGCGCCGCTCCATCACATACACGAGCTTGCCGTCCTTCATCAGGCCGATCGCTGGCGATGATGGCGGGTACGGGGCGAAGTACGCGCGCGCCGTGCCGGTGGCCTCGACGTCGGCGCCGGCAAAGACAGTCGCGAGGTGGTCTGGACGCTTGCCCTGGCGGAGCGCCAGCGCGATGCCCGGCCGGGCCTTGCCTGCCGCACACCCGCAGACCGAGTTGACAACGATCATCGTCGTGCCCGGTTGCTTGACAGCGGCGTCGACGGCGTCTGGCGTCTTCAGGTCTTCGAATCCTAGGAGGGAGAGTTCGGCGCGCATGGGCGCGATGAACGGTTCTGGATAGCGTTGCACGATCATGTCTGTTGAACCCCTCTCGAATGCACCGGCGTCTCGCTGGTGACTGGCTCTCAATTGTAATCGAATGGTGTCCGTCGACCGGATGTCCCGCGTCAACCAAGCGCCCGCTTCTGGCGTCAGACCTGCCAGCTTTCCCTCGTCCAGGCCATGTCCCAGAACTGCCACTCATAGCGGCTGCTGGTGACGAACGCCTCTTCCAGTCGCTGTAAGTCGCGGTCGGGCAAACCATCGGCCAGGCGGTCCAGCAGGTCGCGACACCACCGGGCCACCTCTGCAAATTCAGGCGCGGCGTATGTGTCGATCCACCGGGCATAACGTTCGTCGCTGGGTCGCGGCCGGTCGGCAAGTCGCTGCCCGATTTCACAAAAGCCCCACATGCAGGGCAGCAGTGCCGCAACCAGCTCGGCAAAGTCGCCAAGGGCCGCCACGCGCAACAGAAAGTCGGTGTAACCCTGCGTGGCCGGCGCTTTCCGTTCGCGTTCCAGTTCTTCGTGACCAATGCCGAACTCGGCTGCGTAGGAACGGTGCAAGCACATCTCGGTCTGCAGAACAACGGTCAGCAGTTCTGCGAGGCGCGTCATCGTCTTCAGGTCGGGACTGCGTGCCACTGCAAGGGCCAGCAAGCGCCCGTAGTCGATGAGAAACAGGTAATCCTGGCGCACCCACACTTTGAACGTCTCGATGTCGAGCGTACCGTTGCCGATGCCGCGCACAAACGGGTGCTGGTGCTGCGCCTCCCAGATTGAGTCCACTTGCTGGCGTAGTCGTTCAGTGAATCCGGAACCTGTCAATGGCTGCGTCATTTGTAAATGCCTTCGCCCATTCGCGATTGGAGAGGGCCGAACTGGCCCTCGGTAGGTTCCGCTCAACAAAACCACGACTCGGTGAGCCGCGGCGGTCGCTTCCTCTGCCTGGACAGGGCAGGGGAGACGAAGGCGGGCATCCGGTTGCCATGAGCCGCGGAGGCGAGGGCGCGCACGCGGTAAAACGTGATCGCCGGGTCTTCCTCCGCCCGCGAGGCCTCTCCCACCATGGCGGCAACGGCCTGGTGGAGATGGTCCATGCGCCGGTCGGGATGGGACCACCGATAGCTAAAGGCCGCCTGGTCGAGCGGCCCCAGAAACGGGTGACTCGCCCACCGGTCGAGCAGCATGGAGCCCGGTGGGATCAGCAGTCGGATCGTGTACTGCACCGGGTCCACGTGGTCAACGAGCCCCTCGGCCTCAATGAAGTCGAGGATGCCGAGGTAGTCGTCGAGCGTCGTCCATGGGGTGAACGCGACCCACGTCGGCCGGAACACGATGCCCGCGGCTTTCACGATCTGAAGGGCCTCGTAGACGTCGGCGCGGGTGTGCCCCTTTTCCAGATTCGCCAGGACCGTGTCGCTGAGCGACTCGACCGCGGAGACCATGAACAGACAGCCGAGCGCCCCGAACTCGGGAAAGAACGCGCGGCGCTCCAGAATGTGCTCCACCTTCGCGGTAAAGTCGCAGGTCAGCTCCGGGAACTCAGCGTGCATGGCGCGCACGATGGCGAGCGAGTGGCTCGGCCCGTTGAGGAAGTCCGGATCGCCGAACGTGATGTGGGTTGCGCCGGCCTGAACCAGCCGCCGGATATCCTCGAGGACAATGTCCTTCGGGACCACGAAAAACCGGCCTCCGTAGACCGGGGGGATAGGGCAGTGGAGGCACAGGTGCAGACATCCGCGGCTGGCTTCCACGTAGCCAGCCACCCATTGGACGCCGTCGCGCTCGAGGCGTGCGTACTTCGCAAGAGCCGGCAGGCCCCCACGGCTCGGGATCGGGAACGGCAACCGTTCGAGAAAAGGACCCGCGGGCTGGCCCTGCCGATGCACCCCTTCGACCTGACCGGGTTGACCTTCTTCCAATGCGTGGATGAGGCCGAGCAACGGAGTCTCACACTCGCCCCCAATGACCGAATCGGCCACGCGCTCGAGCAGGTACTCCGCGTTGAGCGACGCGTAGAGCCCGTAGAAGCAGATATGACAGGTTGGATTCGTCTGACGGATCTGCTCGGCCACGCGCACGCCCAGGCGTAGCGCCGTGTGCATGGGGACCGAGATCCCCACGAACCGCGCACGGACCGCGCTCTCTACTTCGAAGCTCTCCACGGAGATGTCCAGCGTGTCTGGCGTGTACCCGGCGCGTTCGAGAAACGCCGCCGCCGAGGCGACCGCGAGGGGTTGGTGGCCGAGCTCGTAACAGGCGATCAGCAGAATCAGTCCCGGTCGTCGCAGCACCGCGCCTCCCGGCTCGCCGAAGGCGGTCGTGGTACGTCTCTCCGGCTGGAGGTGTGATGAGGCTCGTTCGCCATGGTCGGCACCGCGGACGTCCATAATTGTTACTGAGCGGGTCTCTCGGCCACGGCGAGCATGCCCGCCAGCAGGAACAACTGCCACGGGCGGAGCCCGAGGTCAGTCGAGATCGCGGAGTTCATCGTCGAGTCGTTGTTGGAGACCGGCATCGGCGGCGGCCGCGGGCACGCCG
>Ga0105046_10011771_pt1 | contig 13588 bp, 13 predicted proteins | sample MAT03_FD_78385 | JGI IMG/M metagenome (GOLD analysis project Ga0105046, IMG submission 78385) | Freshwater microbial communities from Lake Fryxell liftoff mats and glacier meltwater in Antarctica - MAT-03 (megahit assembly) | ecosystem: Environmental > Aquatic > Freshwater > Ice > Liftoff... | reverse complement strand
CGGTCAGGTTCTGCTTGCGCTTGGCGCCGGAAACCTGGTCGACGTTCTCGAGGACCGCCTCGAGCGAGCCGAACTGGTCGAGCAGGGCGGCGGCGGTCTTCTCACCGATCCCGGGGACTCCGGGGATGTTGTCGGAGGTGTCGCCGCGCAGACCCATCAGGTCGGTGACCAGGTCCGGGTAGACCCCGTAGCGCTCCTTGACCGCCTCGGCGTCGTACATCTTGGTCTCGGTAATGCCGCGTGAGGTGCTCATAACGGTCACCCCGTCCCCGACCAGCTGGTAGGCGTCACGGTCTCCGGTGACCACGACCGTCTTGATCGCGAGCCGGCGGGCTTCGGCGACCAGAGAGGCGATCACGTCGTCAGCCTCGTAGCCGTCCACCTTGATGTTCGTATAGCCGAAGGCCGCGACCAGCTCGACAAGGTTGGGCCACTGCTCGCGCAGCAGGTCCGGCTTCGGCGGCCGCTGGGCCTTGTACTCGGGGTAGACCACTTCGCGGCCGGACATGCCCGCGTCCCAGGCGACGACGATCTGGGTCGGCCGGTACTCGGAGATCAGCTTGACCATCATCGAAGCGAGGCCGAAGATCGCGTTGGTCGGGCGGCCGTCGGCGGTCGCCATCGAGTCGGGGAGCGCAAAGAAAGCCCGGTAGGCGAGGCTGTTTCCGTCAACCAGAAAGAGCTCGGGATGGTCGCCAGATGCGCTCACGGACTGATCATACGGTTGCGGTCGGCACCCCTTCGCCCGGCCTCATATAGTTGCCCGATGGCCACAGTCAGCGCGCAGTACAGCGTCACAGTCCGGGTCGAGCTCGATGCCCGGCAGGAACCCCTCGGAAAGCTCACCGCCGGAATCGCCGGTGCGGGCGGACAGCTGGTCGGCGTAGACCTGATCCCCGGCGCCGGGGCCGAAGGCAAGCGGGTGCGCGAGTTCACGATTGACGCGGTCGACCAGGCCCACTGGGAGCAGATCCTGCGCGGCATCGGCTCGGTGCGGGGTGTTCGGGTCATCGAGTACACCGACCGCACCATGCAGATGCATCGCGGCGGCAAGATCTCGGTCGAGAACAAGTACCCGCTGAACACCCGCGACGACCTTTCGATGGCCTACACCCCGGGCGTCGCCCGGGTCTGCTCGGCGATCCACGAGGACCGCAACCTCGCCTTCGAGTACACGATCAAGAAGAACACGGTCGCGGTCGTCTCCGACGGCACCGCCGTGCTCGGCCTCGGTGACATCGGCCCGGAAGCGGCGATGCCGGTGATGGAGGGCAAGTGCATGCTGTTCAAGGAGTTCGCCGGCGTCGACGCCTTCCCGATCTGCCTCTCGACCACCGACCCCGACGAAATCGTGCGCGCGGTCGAACTGATGGCGCCGACCTTTGGCGGGATCAACCTTGAGGACATCTCCGCCCCGCGCTGCTTCGAGATCGAGGAACGGCTCAAGAAGCTGATCGACATCCCGGTCTTCCACGATGACCAGCACGGCACCGCGGTGGTGACCATGGCGGCGCTGTTCAACTCGCTGAAGATCATCGACAAGAAGATCGAGGACATGCGAGTGCTGATGGTCGGCCTCGGTGCCGCCGGGATCGCGGTCACCAAGATGATGCTGGCCGCCGGACTGACCCACATCATCGGCTGCGACCGCGAGGGTGCGCTCTCAACCACCCGCCATGACTACGAGCAGATGACCGGGACCAAGCGCTGGTACGCCGAGAACTCGAACCCCGAGCACCGCCTGGGCAAGCCCGAAGAAGTGATCGAGGGCATGGACCTCTTCATCGGGCTCTCCGGCCCTGGCGTGATCGAGGCCAAGGCGCTGGACAAGATGAACCGCGACGCGATCGTCTTCGCGATGGCCAACCCGAACCCGGAAGTGATGCCCGAAGAAGCAGCACCGTACGTTCGCATCATGGCCACCGGCCGCTCCGACTACCCGAACCAGATCAACAACGTGCTCTGCTTCCCCGGGATCTTCCGTGGAGCGCTGGACGCCGGCGCGCCACAGATCACCGAGCAGATGAAGATGGCCGCCGCCCGGGGAATCGCCGGCGTGGTCAGCGACGACGACCTCTCCGAGGACTACATCATCCCCTCGGTCTTCGACCGCGACGTCGCGCCGATGGTCGCCGACGCGGTCGTCCGGGAAGCCAGGCTGGCCGGTGACGCGCGCTTCAACGTCGAGACCGGCGTCTTCACGACTCTCGGCAAGTAGTAGCTCTACCCCACGCTCAGTCCATCTTTCCGGCCAGTTCCGGTCCGGGCTCAGCCTTCGTAGGGAATGCGCGGGGCTCGCAGCAGCGGGCCGATCTCCGACCACTGGTCGCGGCCTAGCCGGGCCAGTGGCTTCATCCGCTCGATGTCGGGGTGATCGCCGTCGAGCACGTCCTCGTCGATCGCCAGCGCGACCACCCGGCCGAAGACCACGACCGAGTGCTCGAACTCGACCGTTGATTCCGTGACGCACTCAATCGCGGCGGGCGAGCCGGCCACCCGCGGCGGGGCGACCATGGCCGACGGCTCGGACTCGACCCCGACCGCTTCGAACTCATCGACCTCGGGCGGGTAGTTGGTGCCGGTGGCGTTGACCTGCTCGAACATCTCCCGGTTGGCCAGGCTGACCACGAACTCGCCGGTCTCGACCGCGTTCCTCAAAGAGTCGTTGCGTCCGATCGAGGTGAACTGGACGATCGGCGGCAGCTGGCTGGCCACCGTAAAAAATGAGTGCGGGGCGAGGTTCGCCACACCGTCGATCGACAGGGTCGAAACCCAGGCGATCGGCCGCGGTACGACCAGCGCCTTGAGCGTGGCGACGAACGGGCCGGCTGTCGCCTCCTCGTACTCGACCACCCGCCGGCTCAAACCCCGACCTCCCCGGAGCCGGACCTGGGGTTAAACAGCCGTGAATCCGGCGGTTGCTCGGGCTTGACCGAGTCCGGGAAGTACTTGAGCCCTACCCCGAGGACCTCCCCGCTCGACGGGTGCCGGGCGAAGACGTCCTGGAGCAGCCTGAAGCGGCGGCTGTCCTCGCCCAGGCCGATCGTGGCCGCCCTCGAGCAGCCGACCACGAGGTCGGCCAGCTGCAGGCCGAGCGAGAAGTGCGATGGACCGAGCAGGAGGCCGTCAACGATCCGCTCCAGTTCGGCAAACGGCGTGCCGTCACGCTGGATCCGGGTGAAGAAGCGGCGCATGCGGTCGTCGGTCTCACGCCGACGGCTGTCGAGAACGATCACCCCGTAGGCATCGTGGTGAGCCAGGAAACGCTGGTAACGCTCGGCGATGAAGGTGAGCGCGGTCGCGTAGGTGTCCTCGCCGGTGGCGAACTGCTCCTCGTAGCCGCCGATCTGCGGGTAGAGCAGGGTCACGAAGCACTCGATCGGAAGCGTCGCCAGGCAGCCGTAGACCGCGTCGGCGGTATCGGGCGGAACTTCGCCAGTTCGCGTGCCGGACCACTTCAGCTCCTTGTCCCCAGGCCAGCCGACTTCGGCCAGACAGGCATCCCAGCGCGCCCTGAGAACGTGCCAGTGGTCCGCTCTGACCGCGAAGCCGCCGAGGGCAAATACGTCGTCATCGGGCTGCCCGGACTCGTCGAGAAAGAGCAGGTACAAGGTTAGAAGGCGGCCGAGCCCCAGCCCAGAGTGACGTTGTCGAAGCGATCGGCGGTGACCTCGTTGCGACGGCCCTGGGGGCCGGTAATGATCCAGTCCCTGGTGCCGTTCTTTGCGTTCAGCGCATCGAAGCCTTCCCGGCCGAGCAGGCCACGCGTTCTGTCCTGGCTCTTCAGCTTGGGGCCGAGGGTGAGCACGTCGCGAAAGCGGCTGCCCTCGAGGCTCTCGATGTCCGCACCGACCTTGGTCTGCTGGGCACAGGGGCCGCTGACGTACCCGGCGGAGCCGGCGAGCGTGGCCCGGACTCCGCGGGATGCCCCGGCAAAGACCAGGTTGTCGGTTCCGCTGCCGCCGAAGACCCGACCGCCGTCGCAGGGCTCCCGCGAGTGCAGCACGTCTGTACCGGCCCCTCCGTAAACGGTGCCGCCCGGTGACAGGTAGAGCTCATCCGGGTTTCCGCCGCCGTTGATCACGGTGCCGGAGTTGCTGCCATCGGCCGAGATCACGTCGCGGGTGAGCCCACCTGTCAGCACATTCTTTCCGGATCCACCGTCGATCGTCGTGGTGACGAAAGCCGGGACGCTGCGAGCGATGCTCAACCGGTCGCCACCGGCCCCGCCGTAGATCAGGACCCCGTTGAGGTTGTTCTGATTGGCCGGGCAGATCGCCATGGTCGAGCTGGCGGAGGCCGTCCGGCAGCGGCCGGAGACCACCGGTGAAGAGTCGGCGGAGACCCGGTACTCATTCTTTTTCCGGTCGTATCCGATCACGATGCGGTCGCCGGCGGCCCGACCCCTGACGGTCAACACTCCGGATACTCCGGTGTCGAGCACGACCCGCGAGCTGCCGACGTTACCGGGCGAGTTCTCCCCGCAGAAGTCGGTCTGCGCGAAGCCCGAGCAGTTGTTGCGACCGAGGCCACCGTCGCCGATATCACCGTCGGAGGACTGTCCCGTGAGTTCATCGTCACCCAGCCCCCCGTCGATCCGGTTCTTTACGCCGGGCCGTCCGATGATCGTATCCTCGAAAGAAGACCCGACCACGTTTTCCACGCTATTGAGCGAGTGGGTGTTCACGCCCTGAGCAACACCGGCCCGCAGGTCCACCGATACGCCCGAGAACTGCCTCTGGGACGGGGTGTGCGTCGCGTAGGAGATCGTATCGCTGCCAGGACCGGCATCGATCGATATCTTGCCGGCCGAGGTCGAGATGATCAGGTCGTCACCGGCACCGGTGTCTACCTTCTTGATCCCTGCGTTCAGGATCACCGTATCCGCGAACGAAGTTCCCCTGAGCCAGTCGTCGCCGGAGCCTCCATCCAGGAAAGCCGGACCGTCGCTGCGAGGCAGGTTCGCGTTCAGCTTGTCGTTGCCGCGTTCGCCGAACAGCTTCTCCTCCCGTCCGGAGGCGGTCAGGCCACCGTCCGAATGGAGAAGGTCCGGGCCAGTGCCGCCGAAGGTGGAAGAGATCGCCCGCCCGAGTGAGTAGATGCGGTCAGTACCTTCGAGTCCGTAAAGCTGATTGCCGATGCCGCCGTAGTCAAAGATCCGGTCGTTGCCGCCCATGCCCCGGATCGTGTCGCGGTCGGCTGCACCCTTCGGCACCCGCTTCGGGGAGCCGTAGATGAAATCGTGACCCTTCGAGCCGACGATCACGTCGTTGCCGAGACCGCCCCGGGCAATGCTCATCGAGCTCTTGCCCATGAAGATCCGGTCGTTGCCGGCACCCGTGTCAGTCAGATTGCGACCCTTGCCCGCGCGTACGGTCTGGGAGCCTGCGCCGGCGCAGATCACGCTGTAGGGCTTGCCGATCACGGTCACCTTGTTGCCGGCGATCCAGGCCACGTCCCGGAAGCCCAGCCTGACCGTCCGGTTGTTGCCGTTGACCACGGTGTTGACCTTCTTGCCGAAGCATTTCTTCGGAGCGGCGGACGCAGGAGACGGCTGGTGAAGGCCCGCGAACAGCAGCACAGAGGCGAGCGCCACTGCGATTGCGAGGTAGCGTGGTCTGGGGTTGGCAAGGCTGTGGATGGCGGTCTACTCCTGGTCGGCGCTTCGGTCTGAACGGTATCTCACTTGTTGGAACACATGCGCACGCCGGACGGTGCGGCGCGGGCGAAACGTGAAGCTTCTGTCGGGCAATGCCCCATTGTCGCGGACACTAGACTAGGCCCCATGCCTTCGAGAGATGAATCAGCCGACCAACGCAAAGTCCTTGTCACCGGAGCCTCCGGGATGATCGGATCGGCGCTGTGCAACGCCCTGATCGACCTCGGCGACCACGTGGTTGGCCTCAGCCGGAATCCCGAAAAGGCCGGACAGGCCCAGCCGGCAGTCGAATGGCATGCCTGGGAGTCGACCAAAGAGCGGCCCCCGACCGAAGCCCTCGAGGGCGCCGACGCGGTCATCCATCTCGCCGGTGAGCCGATCAACCAGCGCTGGAACGACAAGGTCAAGGACCGGATTGCCCGCAGCCGGGTCAAGTCGACCAAGAACATGGCCCAGGCGATCATGGCCAGTGACAACCCCCCGTCGGTCTTTCTCTCCGGCTCGGCGATCGGCTTCTACGGCGATCGTGGCGACGATCTGCTCTACGAAGACTCCGAGGCTGGCGACGACTTCCTCGCCGACGTAGTGGTCAAGTGGGAAGCCGCCGCCGACATGGTCACCAACCCCGGTGTCCGTGTGGCCAAGATCCGCACCGGGCACGTGCTCGATCCGAACGGCGGCCTGCTGGGCGAGCTGCTCACCCCGTTCAAAATGGGTGTCGGCGGTCCGATCGCCAGCGGCAAGCAGTACATGTCCTGGATCCATCGCGACGATGAGGTCGGCGTTCTGCTCTGGGCGCTCGAAAACGAAGCCGCCAAAGGACCTGTCAACGCGACCGCACCAAACCCGGTGACCAACAAGGAGTTCGCCAAGAAGCTGGGCAAGGCCGTCAACCGCCCTTCCTTCATGCCGATCCCCGGCTTCGCCCTCGATGTGATCCGAGGACCGGAGTTCGGCAAGGTCCTGCGCGAAGGCCAGCGGGTCTACCCGAAGCTGGCGATCGACAACGGCTACGAGTTCAAGCAGCCCGATCTGGCCGGGGCGCTCGCCAACCTGTTGCGCTGAGCGTCGTTTGCGAATCGTTGCACTTTGCGCAGCGAGTCCTCACACATTCGTCTTGACTGGTGATCTGAGCCGGGTACTCTTGTTCCGTGGGCACCGAAGCAAAGCGAACCACCTGGCCCGATGAGCGGCTCGACGATCTCAACGTAACTGTGCGAGAGGGCTTCGCTCGGACCGATCGCTCAATCGAAGAGCTTCGAACCGAAATGCGTACCGGTTTCGCGGCTACCGACGACAAGTTCACTGACCTTCGCGCGGAGATGCGCTCTGGTTTCGCCGCCACGGATGGCAAGTTCACGGACCTTCGCGGTGAAATGCGCGCCGGCTTCGCGCGCACGGACGACCGCTTCAATGCGCTTCAGCGCACTCTGATTCTGGGTCTGATCGGGTTGATCGGAACCCTGCTGGCTGTCGTTCTCACGGTCGCGTGAAGCCCGGCCGCAAGGGCGGACCTCAGCCGAAGAAGACTTCGGCTTCTTCGTAAAGCTCGGGCGGGACCGTCTTGAGTTCGGCGACTGCGTCAGCGAGATCGACCAGGTCGATTTCGGTCGAGCGCAGGGCGGTCATCTTGCCCCAGTTGCCTTCGTTGGCGGCCTCGATCGCGTGGAGTCCGAACCTCGTAGCTAGGACACGGTCGAAGGCGGTCGGCGTACCGCCCCGCTGGACATGCCCGAGCACGGTGGCGCGCGCCTCTTTGCCGGTCTTCGCCTCGATCTGCCCCTCGAGCCAGTGGGCCACACCGCCGAGCCGGGCGTGGCCGAAGGCGTCGGATTTTGAGTCGCCCTCGTCCGGGAAGCCACCGATCGGCTTGGCGCCCTCGGCGACCACGACGATCGGCGCGTACTGGTCTTCAAAGCGCTTGGTGATGTAACCGCAGACCTGGTCGAGGTCGAAGTCCTGCTCCGGGATCAGGATCACGTTGGCGCCGCCGGCCAGGCCGGAATGGAAAGCGATCCAGCCGGCGTGGCGGCCCATTACCTCGACGATCAGGACCCGGTGATGGCTCTCGGCGGTCGTGTGCAGCCGGTCGATTGCCTCCATCGCGATGTTTACCGCCGTGTCGAAGCCGAAGGTGTAGTCGGTGGCACCGAGGTCGTTGTCGATCGTCTTCGGCACGCCGATCACGTTTACGCCGGCGTCCGACAGTGCCCTGGCGACACCCAGCGTGTCCTCGCCACCGATCGCGATCAGCCCGTCCACCCCGGTTTCCTCCATGTTGGCGACGATCTTCTCGATCCCGCCGTCGACCTTCAAAGGGTTGGTCCGCGAAGAGCCGAGGATGGTGCCGCCACGCGGCAGGATGCCACGCACCTGCTCGACGCCCAGGGGCCGGTAGAGGTTCTCCAGCGGGCCCTTCCAGCCGTCGCGGTAGCCGACGAACTCGTTTTTCCAGTCGGCCGCGCCGCGCCGGACGATCGCACGGATAACAGCGTTCAGGCCGGGACAGTCGCCCCCGCCGGTAAGCACACCGATCCGCATCAGTTCAGCGCTTCGGACGGGAGGGCAGGTGCGGCCTGACCATCTCGACCAGCGGCCGGGTCGCGTTGATCAGAACTCCGATAAACAGGATTCCGAAGAAGACGAGACCGGCGACCGGCCCACCCTGAGCCTGCGAGAAGGAAAAGACTGCGAATGCGGCGGCGATGAACAGTGAGACCGGGATAACCATGGCGCGAATCCTAGCGAATGCCGGTGGACGATCCGGCGCCGAGGGCGGCGCGGGTTTCTTCGAGGAAAGCGGTCACCGCGGCGACCGCACCGTCAGCGTCATGAGCGTCGGCGACCAAACGGATCAGCTTCGAGCCGATGATCGCCCCGTCGGCGACCTGTCCCACCTCGGCTGCCTGTGCGGCGCTGCCGATGCCGAAGCCGACCGCGACCGGCACGTCGGCTCTGGACTTGACGTCCTCGACCAGTTCGCGCAGATGGGCGGGCAGCTCCCCCCGCTCGCCGGTCGTACCGACGCTGGAGACCACGTAGACGAAGCCGCCGGCCACGTCGCAGATATCCGTCCGGCGGGCCTCGAGCGTGGTCGGGGCGATCAGCGGGATCACCGCCAGCCCGGCCTCGACCAGAACCCGGCGCGAACGCTCGTCTTCTCCCAGAGGCAGGTCGGGCACGATCACTCCGCTGGCCCCGGCCGCGACGGCACGGGCAGCGAAATCTTCCGGTCCGCCGGCTCCGAGAATCATGTTCGAGTAGGCCATCAGCACCACCGGCAGTCGGTCGCTGATCGAGCGACAGACTTCCAGCACGTCGTTGAGCCGCACCCCGTTGTTCAGCGCCTCGGTGGCCGCGGCATGGATCACCGGGCCGTCGGCGAGGGGGTCGGAGAAAGGAACCCCGAGTTCGATCAGATCGGCCCCACCGTCGGCGTAGGCCGCGGCGATCCGGGCCGAGGTCGCGGGATCCGGAAAGCCGCCCATCATGTACGGCATCAGCGCGGCGCGACCCTCGGCGCGGGCAGCCGCGAAAGCCCCGGCGATCCGCTCGGGCCCGGAGCTGGCAGCCGGCTCAGGCACGGTCAAGTCCCAGCACCTCGGCCAGGTCCTTGTCACCGCGACCAGACAGGCAGACGATGTCGAAGCCGTCGCCCGCCTTGCCGCCTTCGCCGGTCAACCAGGCGATCGCATGCGAAGTCTCCAGCGCCGGAATGATCCCCTCGAGCCGGCTCAGCTCCCGGAAGGCGGCCAGAGCGTCAGTGTCTGTGACGGCGACGTAGGTGGCGCGGCCGCTGTCTCGAAGCCAGGCGTGCTCAGGTCCGACACCGGGGTAGTCGAGCCCGGCCGAGACCGAGTGGGCCTCGAGGATCTGGCCCTCTTCGTCGGCGATCACCGCCGACAGCGAACCGTGAAGCACCGAGGTGGTGCCGGCGCTGAGCGATGCCCCGTGGCGTCCGGTTCCGACTCCATCGCCGGCCGCCTCGACGCCGATCAGCTCGACACCTTCATCCCCGACGAAGGCGGCGAAGGTCCCGATCGCGTTTGAGCCACCGCCGACACAGGCGATCACCCGCTCGGGCAGAACGCCTTCCTTCTCCAGCGCCTGAGCCCGGGCCTCATCCCCGATAACCCGCTGCAGATCGCGCACCAGCGCCGGGAAGGGTGCCGGGCCGACCACGGAGCCGATCACGTAATGGGTCGTCTCCACATTTGCGACCCAGTCGCGGATCGCTGCGCTTACCGCCTCCTTCAAGGTCCTGGCGCCAGCCTCTACGGGGACGACCTCTGCGCCGAGCAGACCCATGCGCTCGACGTTCGGGCGCTGCCGACGGATGTCCTCGCTGCCCATGTAGACCACGCATTCGACGTCGAGCAGGGCACAGGCCGTGGCGGTCGCGACTCCGTGCTGGCCGGCTCCGGTCTCGGCGATTATCCGCGGCTTGCCCATGCGCCTGGCCAGCAGGACCTGGCCGATCGCGTTGTTGATCTTGTGGGCGCCGGTATGGGCGAGGTCCTCGCGTTTGAGGTAAATGCTGCGCCCGACCCGCTCGCTCAGCCGTTCGGCGAAGTAGAGCGGGGTCGGCCGGCCGATGAAGTCCTTGCGCAGGCTCTCGAGCCGCTGGTTAAACGCGACGTCGACCTGGGCCTCGGCCCAGGCGGCCTCGAGTTCGTCGAGGGCCGGGATCAGAGTCTCGGGTACGTAGCGGCCGCCGTACGGTCCGAACCGCCCGGGGCCCCCACTCTCGGCCTGTCCAGCCGTTGCCGTCTTCGCTTCCATCACTCGCCCTCCTCTCCGTCGCTCACCGAAACCGAGGCGACCGGCGTATAACGCGCCGCCTCGAAGAAACTCGCCAGCTTTCCGTGGTCCTTGAACCCCGGCTTTCGCTCGACCCCGCTGGCTACATCAACCGCGTCGGGCCGGGTGACCCGGATCGCCTCGGTCACGTTCTCGGGATTGAGACCCCCCGCGACCAGAAAAGGCACGGCCGAGTGGTGGTCGGCCAGAAGGTCCCAGTCGAAGCTCCGGCCGGTACCGCCCTTGAGCGGGCTGCCGCCGGTGTCGAACAGGTGAAAGTCGGTGCGAAAGGCCTCGGCCTGGTGGATGTCGGCCGCGCTCGAGACGTGGATCGCCTTGATCACCTTGGTCCCGGTTCGACGGGCCACCTCGGTACAGAACGAAGGCCCTTCATCGCCGCTCAGCTGGACCATGCTCAGGTTCGCATTCTCGACGCACTCGACCACCCGTTCGAGGGTCGGGTTGACGAAGACGCCGACGATCTCGCAGTCGCGGCGAAAGGTCGCGCCGATCTCGGCGGCGACGCCGAACCGTACCGCTCTGGGACTGACCTTGTGGTGGATCAGGCCGATCGCCCACGCACCCAGGTTCACCGCTTCGGTGGCGTCGTCGACATTCGTTATTCCGCAGACCTTGACCTTCACCCGTCAAGCGTATGACAACGACCGAACGGGGCCGCCTGCGACCCCGTTCGGTGATGTTCCGGATGCCCGCTTGAGCACCCGTTGAATCGCTTTACTGGCCGAAGCCCGGGGGCAACCCGGGCTCACCCGGCTGCGGTGCGCCGGAGTCTGGCTGGGCGGCATCCTCGCTCGGACGTTCGCCAAGAGTGACCTCGACTGTCTCGGTCTGGCCGTCACGGTCGATCGTGAGTTCGAAAACGTCGCCGACCTCGGATTCGTTGACCAGGGCGACGACGTCCTCCATCGAAGTGGTGCGGTCACCGTTGACCCCGGTGATCACGTCGCCGCCGGTCAGGACCTGTCCGCCCTCGACCGTGACCGGTGTCTCGCCACCCTTGATTCCAGCCTCGGCGGCGGGGCCGCCCTCGGTTACTTCCTGGACCAGGACTCCGCCTTCGACCTTGAGATTCAGCGCCTCGATCGATTGCTCGTCAAGGCTGGTGCCACTGATCCCCAGGAATGCGTGGGTGACTTCGCCGCTCTCCTTGAGCTGCTCGACCACGTCGGTGACCGTGTTGGCCGGAACCGCGAAACCGATTCCGACGCTGCCGTTACCGCCGCCGCCGGTGGCGATCTGGGAGTTGACCCCGATCACCTGGCCATCGGCGTTGATCAGCGGGCCGCCGGAGTTGCCCGGGTTGATCGCCGCATCGGTCTGGATCACGTCGGAGATCGAGTAAGCGGTCGTGCTCTGGATCTCGCGCTGCAGGGCGGAAACGATGCCGGTGGTGACCGTGCGGTCGAGGCCGAACGGGTTGCCGATCGCAACCACCGGGTCACCGACCTTCGCCTGGTCGGAGTCGCCGATCTCCAGGGGGTTCAGCTTGTCTGCAGGAGCATCGACCTTCAGCAGGGCGAGGTCGGTCGAGGGATCAGTGCCCATGACTTCGGCGTCGTAGCTGGTGTCCGAGTTGCCGAACCTGACCGTGACCGACTCCGATCCGCTGACCACGTGGTCGTTGGTGACCATGTGACCGTCTGTGTCGATCACGAAGCCGGAGCCCGTCGCCGTGCCGGAACCGCCGCCGCCAAAGGGATCCATGCCGCCCGATTCGCTCGCCACCCCGGAGGCGGTGATGAAGCCGACGCCGTCACCGTCGCGTTCGTAAATCTGGTTGACCAGGTTGCTCGATTCGGAAACCGGAGCGGTGGTGGTCCCGGTGATCGTCCGGGTCGTCTCCGTACTGCCTATAAGGCCTGCGGAAACGGCCGCGAAGCCGAGAACTGCAACAACAAGACCGCCAAGCATGGCGGCCAGGATCATCTGTCGAAAAGAGCTGGTCTGATTCATGAGCGGGATTGTCTCCCGCGAGGGTTCGGCCCCGGTAAGGCGGTGCCTAAGCTTCCCTAAATCGCCATGGAGAACAAGGCGAGCATGGAGCCCACGTAGATCACAAAGCCGACCCCGGTCAGTCCGTAGCGAACCTTCCGTGCCCGAGATACTGCAGCGATGCCGTAAAGGAAGAGGGCCGAGGCCAACAGCACTCCAATCAGGGTGAATGTGTCGGCGCTGCCCCGCAGATCGTCAGCCTCGGCAAATTCGACGGCCGCCTCTTCCGCCAAGCGGTCGCCATCGTCGTAGAGTGGCTGGACGTAGAACGGCGAGTCACCGGTGAAGGGTGAAGTCGCATTGCCGTTCGAACTCTCCCAGAGCCGGATCGCGATTCGCAGATCGGGACTGAGCTCGTCCCTCAAGTACTGAGCCGCGCCACCGTTTCCGTCCAGAACCGCCTTCGAGTAGTCGATGAATATCTGCTCGTCGATCGAACGCTGGACATCGCCCTGTCCGAAGGCATCGACGCTCTCGGCGGCCAGCTTGTTCGCAACCTGGAACTGCCTGAGGGAATCCCCGCGGTCCAGATCCGCCTGGTAGGCCGTCCAGCCGGCCGCAATAGCGGCGAGGCCCAGGAGGATCGCCAGCAGCAGGTCGAACCTGCGGGAGCGGTCGCCGCTCGGTGGAAGATCATCTGCTGTCGTGCGGTTCTCGCTCATCAGACCAGGTTCACCACCACGACAGCTGCGCCCGCCACCATGAACACCGACCCACCGACAGTCAGCCCCAGCCTCCACCGGCGCAACCAGATAACCGAAGCGACGCCGAAAAAGGCGAGGGCAACCGCAAGCAGCACGGTCGCGGCCACAAACTTGTCTCCCCGCTGGTCGTAGAAGTCGCCCTGATCGAACTCGCGCGCGGCCTGTTCACGCAATGCCTCGCCATCTGCCCAAGGGGCTGGATAGTAGGCCGGATCGCTTCCGCTGAACGGTGTCTCGCCACCGTTTGCGTCGTTTGCCCAGATCTCGATTGCGGCCTGAAGATCAGGGCTGAACTGGATCAGATAGGCAGCGAGTTCATCGTCGCCCTGCTGGGCCGCCAGGGCGTACTCAATGAAGATCGCCTGGTCCAGCGCCCGAACCTGGTCGCCGTTGGCAAAGGCATCGTTGGCCT
>Ga0105046_10011770_pt1 | contig 13588 bp, 14 predicted proteins | sample MAT03_FD_78385 | JGI IMG/M metagenome (GOLD analysis project Ga0105046, IMG submission 78385) | Freshwater microbial communities from Lake Fryxell liftoff mats and glacier meltwater in Antarctica - MAT-03 (megahit assembly) | ecosystem: Environmental > Aquatic > Freshwater > Ice > Liftoff... | reverse complement strand
TTGTTTGATAGAAGGTTGAAATTTTAACATGGGATCTTATAGCCATCATTTTTAGAATAATTTTTTTCTCAGAAAACTACTGCTGCTATTGATACTGCCCAATATATCTGGCTGATAATTGTTTTCCTGTTCTACATAATAATGTTTCACTCCGGCGTTGCTGGCATGCTCAAATATTTTTTTGAAATTGATACTGCCATTACCCACCTCTGTATTTTTTGTGTTGTCTACCTTGTCCATGTCCTTCACATGCAACATTGGGAATCTGCCGGGATACGCTTTAAAAATTTCGACGGGATCATAACCCGCCTTCACCACCCAATATAAATCCAGCTCCATCTTCAGCATATCTGGATCTGTTTCTTTCAGCAAGATATCATAACCCTTTTGTCCATTGATATCTGCAAATTCAAAGTCGTGATTGTGATACGCCAACTCAATTCCTTCGGCTTTACAAATAACAGCCGCTTTGCTCATGAGCTCTGCCAATTGTTTGTATTGATCGATGGTTTTTCTTTTTTCTTCTTCTAGCCATGGAATTACTATGTAGCGGTGGCCCATGCCGCGTGCTATGTCACACAATTGTTTCACCTCATCGCCGGATCCGTTTTCATATAAGAATTTTTCCGGGGCATAATGACCGCTCGGACTCGTTAATTGATGTTGTTGCAACAAGGCAGCAAATTCTTTTACCTTCCATCCAAAAAATTGTTGATCTGCACTGAGGCCATACATTTCTACTTCTTTGTAGCCGGCAGCCGACACCGCAGCGATGGTTCCTTTTACGTCTTTGCCGATGATGTCGCGAAGACTGTACAACTGAATACCCGCTTTTTTGGATGTAGCTCCAAATTCGCAGGAGCTGAGCAGGATACCCGCAGACACAAGGGAAGTATTTTTTAAAAAGCGTCTTCTACTTTGCATGTGGAAACAATTTGGTTGGAAATTACAACAAATCCTCTTTGTACCTTTCTTTTTTTTTAAGAATTACAGCTGGATGAACCGAAGTTTAAGAAATGCTACAGCAAGATTCGTACTTATGTGTTAATTTTAGGGCATGAATATATTCCCCCTGATGGGCTTGCTTGAAAAATATGCTTTTGATTTTTTCCCGGTAGTACCCTTTGATCCTAACAAACAAACGGTGGTTACCTTAGACCTTTCTAAGTCAAACAAAGAAATAAACCCTGCTGTGTATAAAAGCACAGAAACCTTAGATCAATATATCGAAAGTAAAAGACAATCAGCCAATGCCACTTATTTAATCGGTGGTTACAACGAACCGAGAGAGATGTACAGAAGAAGTGAAATATTTGATACCAACAAAGACAGCACTTCTGCTAAAAAAGAAGAATCCAGAAGTATTCACCTGGGAACGGATATTTGGGGCCCGGTAGGCACGCCGGTATTTGTTCCGCTTGGAGGGATGGTGCATAGTTTCGGCATGAATGAACAATACGGAGATTATGGAGCTACGATCATTTTACAACATCAGTTAGAAGGAACCAATTTTTATACTTTGTATGGTCATTTGTCGGTTAAAGACCTGAGTGGAATGTCAGAAGCCATGTATGTGAGCAGGGGACAATTGCTGGCACATTTTGGCCCGCCAGAAGAAAATGGTCAGTGGCCGCCGCACCTGCATTTTCAAATTATTCAAGACATGGGTAATTGGAAGGGTGATTATCCGGGTGTTTGCAAACCAAGCGAAGCAAGAGACTTTTTGGGCAATTGCCCCGATGGCGATTTGATATTGCAATTGAAGAAACATCTCAATGCGTCTTCAGTTTAGATTCTGAACAAAAGAGGAAACCAAGTAAAAGGATAATGCCAGCACTTAATAAAAATCCCTGGGCAAACCTTTTATCTTTTGCAAACAATGCGATCAATCCAATCACCAGTAACAAGATGCCCACGAAGATACCTGTTAATCCAAACAGTATCATGTAGTCGTTGGCATTAAAACCGCCAAGAATGAGTGATAATAAAAAAGTAATGGCTATGTGTATTCCTACACAAATGAGTACGATTTTTTTCTGAAGACGGGTTTCACTCATGCTGTAAATATATAACATAAATGGAAACTGTGAAATTCATCTGGTTATATATTTACCGAGGTTCTTTCTGCCTGCAGTTGTTTTAAATATTCCTCCTTATCATCTCTGTAAAAAAGGTTCATCGTTTCAAAGGGCACGATGCGCCCATCTTTATGTACGATGTGCACACAACTTTTTTTGATGGCTCTTACATCAAAATCATAGGCGTCGATGAATCGCATGATGATGATCCGGAATAAATTATTGTAAGAAAGTCCGGGTGCTTCAATTTGAGGTAAACAACACAACAACGATTTCAAGTTTTCTTCTACACGATCTACTGAAATACCTGTACTGAAAATATCGATCATCTTTGCTTTTAATACCTCATCTTGTTCATACACTATGGTATTGCGGCTATTGTCGAGCAATTGCATTGGATCAACATATCTCGTCAACGGAAAAACTTCTCCATTTAATTTCAACGCATATCCCATGGCCAGAGAATCGGGATTGCAGGGAACGGGCAAAATATCATTTGCCTGAAATACATTGGTTTGTTCTAATATTTTTCTGCGTACATCCGTTAGCGTTATTCTATCTGTAGCAGGATTAAAATTTTCCGTTCTTCCCGCTACTTGTGTGGGTTGAAAAGTAACGCCTCTTACGCAGGGTTGTTGTAAAGCGTAATCGATGATGGCACCGATTTCATCATCGTTTTGCCCTTGTTGTAAGGTTACCACTAGTGTAGTAGAAAGATTGAGTTCATTGAGGTGTTCCAATGCTTTGATGCGAACCTCTGTAAGATCTTTTCCCCGCAATTGTTCAAGTACTGAGGGTTTAAATGAATCGAACTGTAGGTATACTTCAAAGTCGGGAGCATAGGTAGCTAGTTGGGCTGCAAATGCTTTGTCTTTGGCAATCCGAATGCCGTTGGTATTCAGCATCAGATGTTTGATGGGTTTTGTTTTGGCAATGTCCATAATGGCAAAGAAATCGGGATGTACCGTCGGTTCTCCACCACTGATTTGAACCACATCGGGCGAGCCTTCATTAGCAACGATGATGTCTAGCATTTTTTCTACTTCTTCAATGGTGCGGTGTCTACCATAGTGAGGGCTACTCATGGCGTAGCAGGTTGGGCATTGCAGGTTACACCGATCTGTGATTTCGATTACGGTTAAACAACTGTGTTGTTCATGATCTTTGCACAAGCCACAATCATACGGACAACCGTAATGGGTATTTGTATTGAATTGAAGCGGCATTTCAGATGGCTTATTGTAATTTCGGATGTTTTTATAATACTCGATATCAGTAGCAATCAGCACTTTTTCAAATCCATGTGTAGCGCAATTTTTTAGCATGTACACATAATTGTTTTCAAATACAATTTTAGCATCTACTCTGCGCAAGCAGGTACTGCAAATACTCAATGTAAAATCGTAGTAGGTGTAAGGACGCTCAGGCATGTTGTTGTGTATTAGGGTGATTTGAATATTTTTTTAATAAGAATACAATTGAATAGTATATCAATCCAATCACACAAGTGATTTGAATCGTAGACAATCCAATGGAAAATGTATAATGTGGCTTGATGAAATCGAGTGAAAATCGAAAGACCATATAAGCTATCATCATCCTCTTGAAACGCAAACCCGCTCGGGCTGGCTGCTTTTTTTCTATTGCCGCTAATGCTATCCATAAGAAAAGCAGAAAAACAATTTCATACAATGTAACCGGATGCCTGTTCACCCCGTCTCCCAATTCTATACCGGTAAAAAATTGCGTAGGAATGCCGTAAGTTTCTTCAAACACGCCCATGCTAAAACAACCGATTCTGCCAATGATCAATGCCAATATCATGGGATAAGTAAACAGATCGCCACTGCTTTGTTTTTCTTTCAACAAATATTTAATGGCTTCTACACCCCAAACTCCGCCTAAAAAACCACCCAAAACTGTTTTGTTTTGGTAGAAATGCATCCATACATTGTTGGCTATTTTAATTTGTTCCGGATCTTCTAATCCGCCCACTAACCTGCTGCCAATGATAGAGCCAATGATGGCTCCAATTAATATCCAAATTCTGTTGCTGGTGCTAATGCTGTCGGATCGTTTTTTTCTAAGGAACAGAAAATACCGAAAGCCGATAAAAAATGCAGCGAATTCAAAAACAGCATGAAGCGGCAATTCAAATTCGCCTATCGAAACATTCATTGGAAAATTCATATGGTTTTATTATACCACCCATCTTTTGTTGGAAGGATATTCATCAAATCCCACAATTCCAGCTCCTTTCGCAATAAATAACCTGTAATATCGGTTATTTTTATTTTCTGTCGTGTAGTTGGTTACTGTAGATAGAACCAGATAAGTTATCCCGTTGCTAAAGCTAAAGTTATAGCTACTGTCTACCACATTGAATCCATTTGTTCCCAAATGGGCTGATGCTGTTGTTATTGATTTGTTGTGCCACCCAAGTACTACCTTCAATCTGAACATTTAAACGATAGCCATTTTGGCCATTGGCAAAACATTCATTTTTAGAGTATCGTATATCAAATAGTTGATTTGTGTTAGCAGAACTCCTTCCGATCAAGTCTTTGAGGGCTTCACAAAATGCAACATTGTTACCGTAGCCACCCTGTGAAGTTTCATAACTGGGCGACTCGTACGCAGTCTGCATCCAAAAATTCACCCTGTCTTCCCGATTGGGGCCTTTGAATCTTACAATGGTATATTGCGTGTAGGAAAACCACTGGTCGAAAAATGGATCGGTAAAAGATGGGCAGGTTACTTTTTTAACACTGCAAAGGATACGGCCTGATACGAGGGTTAAGAAAGCTATCATCGGTACGAACCTTCGCACGGGAACGTTTTAAATTGAATAACCTATTTTGAGCAAAAGTGCTGCATGTTTTTTATATTTTACTTTTTGTGGTAACCTATGCTCTTTATTTATTGATTTAAAACATAATATATTCTACTCTTTACTGTTTTAATGAAGGAAATATTTCTTATTTATACCAATATCAGAACTTATTATGGATATGATTGTTTTATCTTATGGAAATTTAAAAAACTTACCTTTACAGTGCTAAATACAATACATGGAAATCAAAGCAGGCCCATTACTTCAGCAAATCAATAGCCCTGAAGATCTAAAAAATATCAGCAAAGACCAGTTACAGCAGGTTTGCGACGAACTGCGCCAGTATATCATTGACGTGGTAAGTGTGAATGGCGGGCATTTTGGAGCGAGTTTAGGCGTGGTGGAACTCAGCGTTGCACTGCACTTTGTTTTTGATACACCGTACGATCAATTAGTATGGGACGTGGGCCACCAGGCTTACGGACATAAAATTTTAACCGGTAGGCGAGATATATTTCCGACCAACAGAAAATACAACGGCCTTAGTGGTTTTCCTAAAAGAAGCGAAAGTGAATATGATACTTTTGGCGTCGGGCACTCTTCTACCTCTATTTCCGCCGCTCTAGGTATGGCCATGGCATCTTATTACAAAGGTGAAACGGACAAACAACACATTGCGGTTATCGGGGATGGCGCCATGACGGCCGGTCTCGCTTTTGAAGCCATGAACCACGCCGGTGCTGAAAAAAGCAACCTGCTGATCATACTCAACGATAACAACATGAGTATTGATCCCAATGTGGGAGCGCTCAAAGAATATTTGACTGACATTACTACTTCCCATACTTACAACGACCTGCGCGACAATGTATGGAAGGCATTGGGCAAACTTCCGATTGGGAAAAACTTTTCCAGAGAAATGGCCAGCAAAGTAGAAGCCAGCTTAAAAGGAATGGTGAGTAAAAGCAGCAACTTGTTTGAAGCATTGAACCTCCGCTACTTTGGTCCGATTGATGGGCACAACATCAGCAAGTTGGTAGATACGCTTTCTGATTTAAAAGACATTGCTGGTCCTAAAATCCTCCACATCAAAACGGTGAAGGGTAAAGGATACGATCTGGCAGAAAAAGACCAAACCCTTTGGCATGCACCAGGCCTTTTCGACAAAACAACAGGCATCATTCAGAAAAAAGTTTTCGACCTGCCGCAACCCATGAAATATCAGGATGTATTCGGGCATAGCATGATTGAATTGGCCAAACAAAACGATAAAGTGTTTGGTATTACTCCCGCCATGCCTTCCGGATCTTCTTTAAAATACATGATGGCAGAAATGCCCAACCGTGCTTTTGATGTAGGCATCGCAGAACAACACGCCGTAACGCTGAGTGCCGGTTTGGCTACCCAGGGATTAAAAGTGTTTTGTAACATTTATTCTTCCTTTATGCAAAGGGCATACGATATGGTGGTGCACGACGTGGCCATTCAAAAACTACCGGTGGTGTTCTGTTTAGACAGAGCCGGATTAGTAGGAGAAGATGGACCGACCCACCACGGCTGTTATGATATTGCCTACATGCGATGTATTCCCAATTTGATTGTGAGTGCCCCGATGAACGAAAGAGAACTGCGCAACCTGATGTACACCGCTCAGCTCGACAGTAATACACTGCCTTTCGTGATTCGTTACCCGAGAGGAGAAGGCGTAAATGCAGATTTACAGAAAGATACCATGGCTACCAAATATCCTTTTGAGGCTATACAGATTGGACAAGGAAGAAAATTAAAAGACGGAGAAGAAATCGCTATTCTTTCTTTGGGACACCTGGGCAACTTTGCCGCTGCTGCCATCCGTGATGTGAGATCAGACGGTATCAACCCAGGTCATTATGATATGCGCTTTGTAAAACCATTGGATGAAGTGATGTTGCACGAAGTGTTTTCGAAGTATTCAAAAATTATCACCGTAGAAGATGGAACAGTGGTAGGCGGTTTTGGATCTGCCATACTCGAATTTATGAGCGAACATGGCTATAAAGCCGATGTGAAAATCATGGGCATACCAGACAGATTGGTAGAACATGGCACACCCAAAGAATTGTACAAAGAAATTGGATTAGATGCAGAAGCTATTGTTGAAATATTAAGGGCAATGGCCGGAGTGAAAGTAACGGTTCACGCATAAACATACCAACGATTTATTAAAAGCCTTCCTGAAAACAGGGGGGCTTTTTTGTTTTAATGAACGACCATCTTAAAATATCTGTGGAAAAACGTCCGTTCTGCATCTCTACACTTTATCGCAACTTTTATGTACACAAAAATTACACCCATGGTGGTTGGAACCTGCATAATTGCCACTGTGCTGGGCTATTTTTACATTTATAAACCATCCTTTTCAACACAGTCACACAGTTTTGAACCCATCCACATTACTGAGAAACCGAACAATACAGCATTGTTGAAAAAGCTGCAACAGAAAGCTGCCTCACTGAAAAATTACTGTAAAAAAAATGGCTTTAATGAGCGCTTCGCTTTTTTGATAGATATGAGTATTCATTCGGGTAAGCAACGTTTTTTTGTGTACAATCTTCAGAAAGATAATATTGAAAAAATAGGATTGGTCACCCATGGGTCCGGTTCAGTAACAGGAACCAATCAGCTCTATTTCTCTAATATTCCCAACAGCAATTGCACCTCATTGGGAAGGTATAAAATTGGGAATGATTACCAGGGTAGATTCGGGTTGGCTTACAAGCTTCATGGGCTAGATGCCAGCAATAATAGAGCTTTTGAAAGGTTTGTGGTATTGCATGGGCACAGTTGTGTGCCATCTGTTGAAGTGTATCCGATAGCTATTTGCCCAAGTTTGGGATGCCCAACTGTAGCGCCTGATTTTTTGCTGGAGCTGAAAAAGTATATTGAAAAATCTGAACAGCCTATCCTGCTTTCTATTTATCAATGAAAGCTACGTTGTATGCTTGTAAATACAACCGTTGATAAAACAAAACGATCTATTAAAGCGCTCTTGCTTGTATCTCTAATTTTCCGAACAGCTTAGCTGGGATTGGTCCAGTCATCAGCAGTTAATGCCGTGCTTTGGTCTTCTTCTCTGTGTTCGTTGTATTCGATAATAAAATTATTTCTGCCTTCTCCTACCAAAATACTCATGAACTTTTGTTGCACCAGTTCCAGCATATTTAAAAAGATGAAAATAGCATGAATCCTGTTTTCGCAGGGTTCAAATATTTTTTCGAAAGAAACAGTTTTTTCTTTTTGTGCGGTTCCGAGCATGTATTCCCGAATCCCTTCCATGGTGTATTCGTATTGTAACACGGTGTGCACTGGCCGGTTGTTCTTTTCTTGTATTCGATGAATCACTTTTTCAAAGGCCTTCATTAGTTTAAACAGGGTTACCGTTTGTATTTCCGTGCCTTCTCCGGCATCTTCGCCAATCTGCGATAATTCTTTTTGCAGGTTACCTCGTTTTATCATGAGCATTCGCTCTGCTTCCAATTCTGCAAGGCGGACGGAGGCCTCTTTGAATTTTTTGTATTCTAGAATTTTATCCACCAGTTCCTGTCGGGGGTCAATTTCATTGCCAGATGCATCCAGTTCTTTTCTGGGTAACAACATTTTCGCCTTGATGCGCATCAGCGTACTGATGAACAGAATAAATTCGCTACTGAGTTCAATATTCAGTTTTTCTGTATCGTGAATATGATCCAGAAAATCGTTGGTGAGTTTGGTAATGGGAATATTGTAAATGTCTAGCTCATCTCTTTCAATGAAAAACAGGAGCAGGTCGAATGGGCCTTCAAATTGTTCCAGTTTAATCTGGTAGGTAGTTGGGTTCAAGTTGTAATTATTTTTATCGGCGTTTCACAGGAACGTCAGCCCTGTTTGAAAAAAATATCCTACCGGGAAGTAAAATTATGACTTTTCTTATTAAAATTATAAGCAAAGCCGATGCCCATCAACTGCATTATTTGCGGAGCAGGTCCTTTTCCGGGCTTAACGTTCTTAGTATCATCATCATAGATGATATCCAGGTTTACTGTAAAATTGATGTATTTGGTGAGTTTGGCTGCCAGTACGTTGCTCCAGAAAATATCTACATTCTGCGGGTTGCTTCTGTAATTGGAGAACAGGTCTAATTTCGATTTTAAGGTCATATTAGGGCCAATTTTTTGCAATAAGTTGGCACTTAAAAATGCGCCGAATTCACTTCTGGCATTTTTCCCGAATGGGACACCATACAAAGGAGCTATCGCATCATTTCCTACAATTATCCAACGGGCGGTGGCAGGAGAGAAGAACAAGGAAAAATTGTTGGTTGGCTTATAGTCTAAACCCAATGACACTAGTACGTAAGCCGGCATCAAAGTTTTGGAGGTTAAAGAACTGGAGTCTTGTCCAGCCGATCCCTTAAAATATGAAAAGCCATCAGCAAACTGTGATCTAAAGTTAGTGAGTGCCGCAAGGTTTAATTTTTTTTTGAGTTCATAGCCGTATTTAGACGTAAAATCTATGCGGTCGCTGCTTTTTCGATTGCCTAAGCTGGTGGTATTCACAACGCCAAATGCGAGATCGAGGCTGTTGTCCCAAGAGTTTTTATCTTTTTTATAAAATGCATACATGTTCACAAATGCATTCAAAGAAAAGGAAAATTCGTCTCCACCCGCACTCCAGTTACTGAGTGATCCCTGGTTGATGTTTAAATTAAACAGCCCCCCTTTTTTCCACTTGCTGGGAATTGTATCGGCAGGGTCTTTGTTAATTGCTTTTTCTGATGCGTCTTTAAGATCTTTTACGGTGCCATCTTGTGCGATGACTTGTAGGGTTGTAACCAGGGATATCCCGGCCAAGATAACTCTACGTTTCATTGTTGGTTAGTTTGGGTTATCAAAATGGCTACCATCTATGATGGTAGCCATCGCAAAGATAATGAAGTTGGCTTATTTTTTTAATGCATCTCTAATTTCCATCAGCAACTGATCAGTGCTGGATACTTCTGGGGCGGGTGCTTCTTCTTTTCTCTTCATCTTGTTGATGGCCTTTACCATCAGGAAAATAACGAAAGCAATCACAAGGAAACTGAGTACAGCATTCAAAAATTTACCCCAGAAAATACCTCCGGGTGCCCAATTTTCAATTTTTTCTACGTTGGCTGCTTTTAATGCTGGTGTTAGTAGAAGTGGGGTAATAACGTCTTCAATAAATGAACTGATGATTTTACCGAAAGCACCTCCGATGATCACACCCACGGCAAGGTCGATTACATTACCTTTTACAGCAAATTCTTTAAATTCTTTTACAAATCCCATGTTGGTTGATTTTAGTTAGTGTCGGTTGAATGTTTTGGAGCCGGAAAATAATAAAAATTATTTAGTTTACTAATTTTTATTGGCACAACTTTGCGGCTCGTTTTATCGTATGAACCCAAAATTCGCCAACTGGTTTCTTTTTATTGCCCTCTCCTTTATTTGGGGAAGCAGTTTTATATTAATGAAAGAAGGGTTGCAGCATTTAACGGCTTTTCAGGTAGCTTCTATCAGAATTATTTCTGCTGGTCTCATTTTATTGCCCGTAACTATTTCGGCTATTCGCAAAATACCTCCTAATAAATTATTAGTCGTTTTTATGTCTGGGGTGCTTGGTAGTCTGCTGCCCGCCTATCTTTTTTGCTTGGCAGAACAAGGAATCGATAGTTCGCTGGCTGGTGCACTCAATTCGCTCACACCCATTTTTGTGATCATAGCAGGTGCCCTTTTTTTTGGCACCCGCCCCACAACCCAAAAAGTAGCGGGAATTTTGCTAGCGCTCACCGGTAGTATTCTATTGTTTTTAAGTCAGCCCAATTTTAGCCAGAACAGCAATACCTTATTTATATTATATGTGGTATTAGCCACCGCTTTTTATGGCTACAATGTAAATATGGTGCATCGCCATTTAAGTGGTATCGGGTCTTTACAAATAGCAGCAGTGGCCCTCAGTCTCAATGCCATTCCTGCTGGGATTGTATTGTACTTAACAGGTTATTTTAGTCAGGATTTTTTAGGTACCAACATGCTCATTTCAACAGGTTATTCATTTGTGTTGGGTATATTCGGCAGTGCCGTTGCATCGGTATTGTTTTATGTGCTCCTCAAAAAAGCGGGAGCTGTCTTCGCTTCAATGGTTACTTATGGAATTCCGATCGTCGCCATCTTTTGGGGAATTTTGTATGGAGAAGAAGTGGGTTGGAAACAAGCAGGCAGTATGACGGTGATGTTGTTGGGTGTGTGGTGGGTAAACAGAAAACCAAAAGCAGGGGCGGTGCCAGCATAATACTGTTGAAACAAAATTTAGGAAATACCGCCAGTGTTGGCATTCTCAATTTACATCTTTATTCCAATCTAAGACACGTTATCTAATAAATAGAATTTGATTTTTTGCACTATCTATCACTGCTTTGTTTCCTAATAATTTGACTCCTTTGCTATTGTAGAATTTCAATCTTAAGGTATCATTCTTTAACTCATATTTACCGGGGTAACGGGTGTTTTTGATACTATCAAACAGCTCCCTGTAAAATTCAAAAAAGTTATTTTCCTTGATCACAAAATAGGCATCATTCATATCAGCAACCGATTTAAAGTTCATGGTCACCTTGCTTGCATTAAAAGCCGTCTTGTCTTTGTTGAACCGATATTCAGGGGAACATGCATAAAATAGGCACAGCAACAACACAAAAGACACATATTTCATAATTGTTATTTAATGATCGATGGAATAGCAAAAGTAGCCTTAAATTTGGCCGAAAGCGATACCAATCAAAAGAAAATGGGCCTTTAACAAGATCCTGAAAAGCTATGCTCTTTTGTGTTGTCGATTTTAAAGTTGTTGCTATAAAAAACAGGCATTTCTTTTTTTAAATACAAGGCATAGCCTTACCTTTGCGGCTCAAATTTATATCTTATATATTTTAAATATTTGTTATGGCCAATACCGGTAAAATAAAATCCATCATCGGCGCCGTTGTAGACGTGCAGTTTGATAAAGAATCGAAGCTCCCAGAAATCCTTAATGCATTAGAATTGACCCGTGACAACGGCGACAAACTAATACTGGAAGTGCAACAGCATTTGGGAGAAGATAGTGTAAGAACCATTGCGATGGATGGTACAGAAGGGTTGGTTCGTGGTACCAGAGTAACTGATACCGGTAAGCCGATTACAATGCCAGTTGGTGAAGGCATCAAAGGCCGTTTGTTTAATGTTACTGGTGATGCCATTGATGGTTTGCCTCAGGTAAGCAAAGAAGGCGGCCGCGCCATTCATGCAAAACCACCGTTATTTGAAGACCTGAGTACTGCCAATGAAATCTTGTTCACTGGTATTAAAGTAATCGATCTCATTGAGCCCTATGCAAAAGGGGGTAAAATTGGATTGTTTGGTGGCGCAGGTGTAGGTAAAACAGTTTTGATTCAGGAGTTAATTAATAATATTGCGAAAGCATATAGTGGTTTGTCTGTATTTGCTGGCGTAGGAGAACGTACCCGTGAAGGGAACGATTTGATGCGTGAGATGATAGAAGCGGGTATCATGAACTACGGTGAGAAGTTTATACATAGCATGGAAGAAGGTGGATGGGATCTGAGTGCAGTGGATATGGAAGATCTAAAAGAATCAAAAGCAACCTTCGTGTTCGGTCAAATGAACGAACCTCCAGGCGCTCGCGCCCGTGTGGCTTTGAGCGGATTAACCATTGCAGAATATTTCCGTGATGGGGAAGGTGAAGGCCAGGGTAAAGACATCTTATTTTTCGTAGACAATATCTTCCGTTTTACGCAAGCAGGTTCAGAGGTATCCGCCTTGTTGGGTCGTATGCCATCTGCGGTAGGTTACCAACCAACATTGGCTACCGAAATGGGTCTGATGCAAGAGCGAATCACTTCTACCAAAAATGGTTCCATCACTTCCGTACAAGCGGTGTACGTACCTGCGGATGATTTAACCGATCCGGCTCCGGCAACTACTTTTGCTCACTTGGATGCTACAACGGTATTGAGTCGTAAAATTGCCGATTTGGGTATCTATCCTGCCGTAGATCCATTGGATTCTACCTCCAGAATTCTTACACCGGCTATCGTGGGCGACGAACATTATGACACCGCCAACCGCGTAAAATTAATTTTACAACGCTATAAAGAATTACAAGATATCATCGCTATCCTTGGTTTGGATGAGTTGAGCGACGAAGATAAATTGGTCGTATCCAGGGCACGTAAAGTACAGCGTTTCCTTTCTCAACCTTTCTTTGTGGCTGAACAATTTACTGGTCTGAAAGGCGTATTGGTACCCATAGAAGACACGATCCGTGGTTTCAATTCTATCATGGATGGTGAAGTAGATGAGTATCCGGAAGCAGCGTTTAACCTCGTAGGTACGTTGGAAGATGCGATAGAAAAAGGGAAGAAGTTAATGGCGGCAGCTCAAGCATAGTCTCAGTACTCAGTACTTAGTACTTAGTACTCAGTACTGAGATTAAGATAAAAAGATCCGGAAATGGGAATGCATAACTTTAGAGAACTTAAAATTTGGCAACGGTCTATGGATCTTGCAGAACAGGTTTACAAAGTTGTTGCGTTGTTTCCAAAAGAAGAAAAGTTTGGTTTGATCTCACAACTTAAAAG
>Ga0105046_10011765_pt1 | contig 13591 bp, 10 predicted proteins | sample MAT03_FD_78385 | JGI IMG/M metagenome (GOLD analysis project Ga0105046, IMG submission 78385) | Freshwater microbial communities from Lake Fryxell liftoff mats and glacier meltwater in Antarctica - MAT-03 (megahit assembly) | ecosystem: Environmental > Aquatic > Freshwater > Ice > Liftoff... | reverse complement strand
GCCGCTCTTGCCGCGCGCCAGTTCGGCCACGTCGGGGTTGCGCTTCTGCGGCATGATCGACGAGCCGGTGCAGTAGCGGTCGGGCAGGTCGATGAAGCCGAAGTTCTGGCTCATCCACAGCACCAGCTCCTCGGCCAGGCGCGAGATGTGCACCATGCAGATGCTGGCGAAGGCGCTGAACTCGAGCGCGAAGTCGCGGTCGCTCACCGCGTCCAGGCTGTTCTGGCACAGGCCCTCGAAGCCCAGCGTGCGCGCCACGCGCTCGCGGTCCAGCGGGTAGCTGGTGCCGGCCAGCGCGGCGGCGCCCAGCGGCAGCCGGTTCAGCCGCCGGCGCAGATCGGCCAGCCGCTCTGCATCGCGCGCGAACATCTCCACATAGGCCAGCAGGTGATGCGCAAAGCTCACCGGCTGCGCCACCTGCAGGTGGGTGTAGCCCGGCATCACGGTGTCGGTGTGGTGGCTGGCCACCGACACCAGCGCGCGCTGCAGATCGGCCAGCAGCGCCGCCAGGCCGTCGACCTCGGCGCGCAGCCACAGCCGCACGTCTGTCGCCACCTGGTCATTGCGGCTGCGCCCGGTGTGGAGCCGCTTGCCGGCGTCGCCCACCAGGGCGGTCAACCGCGCTTCGATGTTCAGGTGCACGTCTTCGAGTTCGAGCTTCCACTCGAAACTGCCAGCCTCGATCTCGGCCGTGATCTGCGCCATGCCGCGGCGGATGTCGTCCAGGTCCTGCGGCGCCAGCACGCCCTGCGCGGTGAGCATCTCGGCATGCGCCAGGCTGCCCTCGATGTCGGCGCGCCACAGGCGCTGGTCGAAGCCGACGCTGGCGGTGTAGCGCTGCACCAGCGCACTCATCGGCTCGGAGAACAGGGCAGACCAGGCCTGGGCCTTGTTGGCCAGCGGATCGTGGGACATGGGGTCGGGCCGGTGCGCGGCTTCGGGGGCGGGGCGGGCCGCGATTATCGGCGCCGGCGAGGTTTCGACATCGGGCCTGCGTGGCACCATCGCGCCATGCCGCGCAGCCCGCATCCCGCCGACTTTGTGCAGACTGTCGCCGACGGCATGTCGCGTCCGCTGAGTCTGTGGCCGGACAGCGCTCGCCCGGTCGGCGGCGGCTTCGGCCACGACACGTTCGAAAGCAGCACCTTCGGACAAGCGCCGGCCGATGGCCGCAGCAAGCTCGACTTCTGCCACTCCGCGCTGGCGTTGCGTGCGGTGTTGCTCGTGCAAGCCGTGCTGGGCGTGGGCGCGCTACTGGTCTCGCGCACGCTGCTGGAGTGGGCGCTGATCGCCGCGGTGCAGGGCTTCGTCGGTCTGGCCGGCACGCTGCTGTGGCTGGTGGGCGTGTGCGCGATGCAGCGCTGGCTGCGCGGCGGGCCCATGCTGCGCCGGGCCACGGCGGTGCCGGCGCTGGGCGCGCTGGCGGCGCTGGTGGGCTGGCTGCCGATCGGGGCGCTGGGGCTGGCCGACCCGGCCGACCCGCTGCGTGCCGTGGGCGTGGCGCTGGCTGGCGCGCTGCTCGGCGCGCTGCTGTGGAGCTGGCTCGAGTGGCGCGCGCGGCTGTGGCAGCCGGTGGATGCGCGCGTGCGGCTGGCCGAGCTGCAAAGCCGCATCCGGCCGCACTTCCTGTTCAACGCGCTGAACACCGCGCTGGCGCTGGTGCGCACCGACCCGCCGCGCGCCGAGGCGGTGCTGGAAGACCTGGCAGAACTCTTTCGCACCGCACTGGCCGACACCGGCATCGCGGTCTCGCTGGACGAAGAGATCGCGCTGGCCCGGCGCTACCTGGCGATCGAGCAGATCCGCTTCGGCGAGCGCCTGCAGATGCAATGGGACATCGACCCGCGGGCCGGCCGTGTGCGCGTGCCGCCGCTGCTGCTGCAACCGCTGGTCGAGAACGCGGTGCGCCACGGCGTGGAGCCTTCTCCGCGCGGCGCCAAGCTGCTGGTGCGTGCGCAGGTGCGGCGCGCGCAGGTGGTGCTGGAGGTCATCAACAGCGTGCCCGACGAGCCCTCGGTGCCCGGCCACGGCATGGCGCTGCACAACGTGCGCGAGCGGCTGCGCCTCCTGCACGATCTGGAAGCCGACTTCGAAGCGGGCCGCGACGGCGCGCTGTTCCGCGTGCGCATCGTGTTGCCGCTGTAGCCCGAACCTGGAGTGCCGCGATGCCCCCGCTGCGTGTGCTGCTGGTCGACGACGAGGCGCTGGCGCTGGTGCGCCTGAAGTCGCTGCTGGCCGACATCACCGAGCCGCGTGTCGAGGTGGTCGGCGAGGCCTCTTTCGCCGAACGCGCCCTGGCGCTGCTGAAGACGCACAGCGTGGACCTGCTGCTGCTGGACATCGGCATGCCGGTGCAGGACGGGCTGGCGCTGGCCGGCGCGATCCGCGCCCTGCCGCCGCCGCGGCCGGCAGTGGTGTTCGTCACTGCGCACGCCGAACACGCGCTGCGCGCCTTCGAGCTGGACGCCGCCGACTACCTGACCAAGCCGGTGCGGCGCGAGCGGCTGCAGGCGGCGCTGCAACGGGTTTCGCAACGTCTGGCGCAACGTCTGGCGCAGCGTCTGGCGTCGCGCGGCGCGCTGCCGGCCGAGGCCGGCCCGGTGCTGGTGGTCAGCGACCGCGGCCGCGTGCTGCGCCTGCCGCTGGCCGAGGTGCTGTACCTGAAGGCCGAACTGAAGTACGTCACGTTGCGCACCGCTGAACGCACGCTGGTGCTCGACGACGCGCTGGCCGACCTGGAGCAGCGCATGAGTGGAGATTTCATCCGCATCCACCGCAACGCGCTGGTGGCCAGGTCGGCCGTGCGCGCGCTGGAGCGGCACGCGGGTGCCGACGCGGGCGGCGACGATCCCGCCGGTGAAGGCTGGGCGGTGCGTGTGGCGCCGGTCGACGAGTGGCTGGCCGTGTCGCGGCGGCAACTGAGCGCGGTACGCGAGGCGCTGGCGGCGCAGGGCGGCTGAGCTCCCTCGGCCGAATCCGCGCGGCGACAACGCGCTACATCGCCGCCAGTCCGCCATCGACCAGCAACTGCGTGCCGGTGATGTAGCTGGCCTCGTCGCCGGCCAGCCAGAGGATCGGCCAGGCGATCTCCTGCGGCTCGGCCCAGCGGCCGAGCAGGGTGGTGTGGCGGCGCGCGTCGCGCAGCGCGTCCAGGCTCTGGCCGGCCCGGCGCGCGCGTTCGAACTGGAACTCTGTGAGCGTCGGGCCGGGCAACACGGCGTTCGCCCTCACGCCGTGCACCGCCTCTTCATGCGCCAGGGTGCGCACCAGCGCCAGCTGCGCGGCCTTGCTGGCGTCGTACAGGCCCATGCCCGCGCGCCCGCTGACGGCATGGCAGCTGGAGACGACGACGATGCTGCCGCGCCCGCTGCGCCGCAGCGCGGGCAGGGCGGCGCGGCAGCAGGCGGCCGTGCCGCCCAGATTGACGGCGAGCAGGCGCTGCCAGTCGGCGTCGCTGGCGTCGGCGACCGCGCCGTGGTGGCGCACCGCAGCGTTGGCGACCAGCACCTCCAGGCCGCCGAAGCGGGCCAGGCAGGCCTCGACTGCCGCCTGCACCGCCACGCTGTCGGCGACGTCAGCGCAACAGGTGAGCAGCGCTGCCGCCGGATGTTCGTCGAGCAACGCGGCAGCGCTGCGCTCGAGCGCCTCGGCGTCGCGGTCGAGCAGGCACAGTCGTGCCCCTTCGGCCGCGAAGACGCGGGCGCAGGCCGCGCCGATGCCCGCGGCTGCGCCGCTGATCAGCGCGGTGCGGCCGGCCAGGCGGCCCGGGCGGCTCGGGTGGCTCATGCTCGTCGTGCGCCAGTTCTGCCAGTTCTGCCAGTTCTGCCAGTTCTGCCAGTTCGGCCGGTTCGGCCTGTGCGGCCTGTGCGGCCCGTGCGGCCTGCTCGCGCCTATTCCGCCTTGGCGCCGGTGGCCTTGATGACCTTGCCCCAGCGCGGGATCTCGCTGCGGATCCAGTCGCCGAAGAACTCCGGCGTGCTCGCCACGATGTCGAACTCCATGCCGCGCAGGCGCTCGCGGATTTCGGGCTCGCGCAGGATGCGCGTGAGCTCGCGGTGGTAGCGATCGACGATCGGCCGCGGCGTGCCGGCGGTGGTGAGGAAGCCGATCCAGGAGACTGCGACCAGATCAGGAAACCCCGACTCGATCATCGTCGGCACGTTCGGCGTGCTCTCGAAGCGCCGTGCACCGCTCGAGGCGATCAGCTTGAGACGGCCATCCTTGACGAACTGCTGCACATTGCCCGGCACCAGGAAGGCCAGCTGCACCTGCCCGCCGACGAGGTCGGTCAGCGCCGGCGCCGCGCCCTTGTAAGGCACGTGGGTGATGCTGATGCCGGCGGCCAGCTTGAGCATCTCCATCGTCAGGTGCGAGGCACTGCCCACCGAGACCGAGCCGTAGGCCAGCCGGGTCGGGTTGGCGCGCGCGTAGGCCACCAACTCGGCCACGGTGTTGAACGGCGCCTGCGGGTTGGCCGTCAGGTACTGCGGCGTGGTGACGGCCAGCGTGATCGGCTGCAGGTCCTTCACCGGGTCGTAGGGCATCTTGTCGAACAGGCCGACGTTGATGGCCAGCGGCCCGTTGAAGCCGACCAGCAGCGTGTGCCCGTCAGGCGGCGCCTTGGCCACCATGTCGGCGCCGATGTTGCCGCCCGCGCCGGGCTTGTTCTCGACGATCACCGGCTGGCCCAGCGCTTCCTGCAGCCTGGGTGCCACCATGCGTGCCAGCACGTCGTTGGTGCTGCCGACGATCGGCACGATGATGCGCACCGGCTTGCTCGGTGCCCAGTCCTGCGCCCAGGCGCTGTGCAGCGGGGCCAGCAGCAGCGCGCCGGCCAGCGCGGCGGCGAGGGAAGTCAGCGTAGAGCGGCGGTTCATCTGGTGTCCTTCGGGATTGGAGGTTGAGGCTGGCGTACGGGAGGTGGCGGGTGGTGCGGTCTCAGACCGAGAACACCGGCTGGCTGCGCGCGTCGGCCAGACGCTCGCGCGCCCAGCCTTGCGGGTCGGTGTCGCGCGCCAGCAGCACGGCAGCGGCGCGCACGTGCTGCGCGGCAGGGTCGAGCGCCGGCGGCGGCTCGCCGCGTTGCTGCGCCTGCAGCGCATCGAGCAGCAGTCGGCGCGCCATCACGATGCCGCGGTCGGTGGGCAGCAGCTTCTCGCGGCTGCGGTCCTGGATCTCGCCCATGCTCTCCTGCAGAGACGCGTCCTGCGACGAGATTCCGGCCACGCCGCTGAAGCTGCGTCGCTCGCGCTGCGCGCGGCGGTCGATCAGGAAGTCGTTGTCGCGATTGGCCAGCGGGCGGAAGCTGCCCGGCTCGTAGGCCACGTGGATGCCGGCGCCACCGCGCATCTGCGCCAGTTCCTCGGCCGAGAGGGCGTGGTCGGCATGCCAGTTGATGCTCCAGGCCCAGCAGCGATGGTCGTCGATCGGCACCCAGACATGGCCGCCCAGGGCGTGGTGGCCGAACGGCGGGATCAGCGTGAACCACGGGAACAACCACTGCGTGATGCGCCAGTAGTAGCTGTCCGGCTCGCCGTTGCGGCGGCCGAAGAGCGTCAGCCCGGCGTCGTGGCTGCCGATCTCGAAGACCACGTTGCCGTCGGCCTTGATGTAGTCGTTGGCCTTGGTGCCGCGGTGCATCGGGTCGATGTCGACCTCGTAGCGGTGGGTGTAGCTGACATGGCTGGTGTCGATGCCGCCCTCCATCGCCTGCAGCCAGTTGCATTCCTGCAGCCGCTTGGAGACGAACACCTGCTCGGGCGGCAAGGTGCACCACTCCAGATCGGGCGGCGCCGGCCTCTCTTGCGCCGGGCCCATGTAGATCCAGACCATGCCGGCGCGCTCGATCGCCGGGTAGGCCTTGAGCGACATGCGCTCGGCCACCTGCGGCTGGTCCCTGGCCGAGGGCACCTCGACGCAACGGCCGTCGACGTCGAACTTCAGCCCGTGGTAAGCGCAGCGGATGCCGCACTCCTCGTTGCGGCCGAAGTACAGCGAGACGCCGCGATGCGAGCAGAACTCGTCGATCACGCCCAGGCGCCCGAGCGTGTCGCGAAAGGCCAGCAGACGCTCGCCCAGCAGTTGCACGCGCACGGGCGGCCCATCCGGCTCGGCGAGTTCGCTGGCCAGCAGCGCCGGCACCCAGTAGCGCCGCAGCAGCGTGCCCATCGGGGTGCCCGGTCCGGTATAGACCAGCAGATCAGCGGCGTCCTTGTCCATCGTGCTCTCGGTGGGTTCGTCTCGGGGCCGGATCGTAGGGCAGTCGGCAGCACTGTCCATCCGGCGCGGCCCGCAGGGGCAGGCTGCGCTCAGCCGGTGTTGCGCAGCCCGGCCGCGATGCCGTTGATCGACAGGTGGATGCCGCGCTTGAGCCGCTCTTCGTCGGGCCCGGCGGCGACGCCGCCCTGTCGGTAGCGCCGCAGCAGTTCGACCTGCAGGTGGTTCAGCGGGTCGAGGTACGGGAAGCGGTGGCCGATGCTGCGCGCCAGCGCCGGGTTGGACTGCAGGCGCCGCGTCTCGCCGGTGATCAGCGACAGCGCTCGGTCGGCGCGTTCCCACTCGGCGCGGATGAGGCCGAACAGCTTGCGCCCGAGCTTGCGGTCGGGCACCAGGTCGGCATAACGCTCGGCGATGCGCAGATCGCTCTTGGCCAGCACCATGTCCAGGTTCGACAGCAGCGTGCTGAAGAAGGGCCACTGGCGGTGCATGCGCTGCAGCAGCGCCAGCCGCTGATCGTGCACCGGGCCGGCGGCGCCGAGAAAGCTCTCCACCGCCGAGCCGAAGCCGCACCAGCCCGGAAGCGCGATGCGGCACTGGCCCCAGCTGAAGCTCCAGGGGATGGCGCGCAGGTCCTCGATCGCCTGCGTGGCCTTGCGTGAGGCCGGGCGCGAGCCGATGTTCAGCCCGGCGATCTCGCGGATCGGCGTGGCGTTGAAGAAGTACTCGGTGAAGCCCGGTGTCTCGTAGACCAGCTTGCGGTAAGCGGCAAAACTGGCTGCGCTGAGCTGGTCGGCCGCGTCCAGGAAAGCCTTGGGCGCGCTCTTGGCAAGGGTCAGCATCGTGGCTTCCAGCGTGGCGGCGACCAGCGTCTCCAGGTTGCGGCGGCCGATCTCGGGGTTGGCGTACTTGCTGCCGATCACCTCGCCCTGTTCGGTCAGGCGGATCTGTCCCTGCACCGTGCCCGGCGGCTGCGCCAGGATGGCCTGGTAGCTGGGCCCGCCGCCGCGCCCCACGGTGCCGCCGCGGCCGTGGAACAGGCGCAGCGTGATGCCGTGTGCGGCGCGCAGCGGTGCGAACAGCGCCGCCAGTGCGGTCTCGGCGCGGTACAGCTCCCAGTGGCTGGTGAAGGTGCCGCCGTCCTTGTTGCTGTCGCTGTAGCCGAGCATCACGTCCTGCTCGGCGCCGCTCGCCACCAGCATCGGCAAGACGCCTGGCAGCGCGTAGAACTCGCGCATGATCGCCTCGGCCTGCCGCAGGTCGCCGATGGTCTCGAACAGTGGCACCACGATCAGGTCGTTGCGCGCGCCCGTGTCGAGCGTGCCCTGCAGCAGACCGGTTTCCTTCTGCAGCAGCAGCACCTCGAGCAGGTCGCTCACCGCCTCGGTGTGGCTGATGATGTAGTGGCGCAGCGCCTCGCGCCCGTAGCGCGCCTGGCCTTCGCGCGCGCCTTCGAACACCGCCAGCTCGCTTTGCGCCAGCGCCGAATACTCGGCACCGCGCACGCGCAGCGGCCGGGCGTCGTTCAGCAGCCGCAGCAGCAGCGCGCGCCGCGCCGCCTCGTCCAGCGCCGAATAGTCGGCCTCCAGACGCGCCGTGCGCAGCAGCTCGGCCAGCACCGCCTCGTGCTTGTCGGAGCTCTGCCGCAGGTCCAGCGTGGCGAGGTGAAAGCCGAACACCTGCACCGCGCGCATCAGCGGCGCCAGCCGCGGGCCGACCAGCGCCTGCGCGTGGTGGCTCTTCAGCGAGGCTTCGATCACCCGCAGATCGGCCAGGAACTCCTGCGCGTCGGCATAGGCGCTTTGCGGGGCCACCGCGTGGCGCAGCGCCTCGGTGCCGGTCAGCGCCTGCAGCGTGGCGGCCAGCCGGGCGTAGATGCCGGTGAGCGCGCGGCGATAGGGCTCGTCGGCGCGGTGTTCGTTGCGGTCGGGCGAGCGCTCGGCCAGCGCCAGCATCTCGGCGCTGACCGGCGCCAGCATCTGCGACATCGACAGCTCTGCGCCAAGGTGGTGCACTTCGGTCAGGTAGTGGCGCAGCGCCACCTCGGCCTGGCGCGACAGCGCCAGCCGCAGCGTCACCGCGTCGACGTTCGGGTTGCCGTCACGGTCGCCTCCGATCCAGTGGCCCATGCGCAGGAAGCTCGCCACCGGGTGGCCGTGCAGCAGCCGCTCCACGTCGCGGTACAGACGCGGCAACTCACGCAGGAAAGTGCTTTGGTAGTAGGACAGCGCGTTCTCGATCTCGTCGGCCACCGTCAGCTTGGTATGGCGCAGCATGCGGGTCTGCCACAGCTGGGTGATGCGGGCGCGGATCAGCGCCTCGTTGTCGGCGCGCTCGGCCTCGTCGCGCAGGCTGTCGCGGGCTTCGATCAGCTCGGCGATGGCGCGCTCGGCGTCCAGGATGCTTTTGCGCTGCACCTCGGTGGGGTGGGCGGTGAGCACCGGCGAGATGTAGGCCGCCTGCAGCGTGCGCGCGATGTCCGCTGCGCGGTGGTCGGCGCGGTGCAGGCGCTCGAAGGCCAGCGCCAGCGAGCCGTCCTGCAGATCGCCCTTCGCCTGGTGCACGGCGTGGCGGCGCACGTGATGCCGGTCTTCCGCGATGTTGGCCAGATGCGAGAAGTAGCTGAAGGCGCGGATCACGCTGACCATCTGGTCGATCGACAGGTTCTTCAGCAGTCGGTCGAGCATGCGCCCGGCGCTGGCGTCGTCCTTCAGCCGATAGGCCACCGACAGTTGGCGCACGCGCTCCACCAATGCGAAGGCTTCCGCGCCCTCATGCTCGCGGATCACATCGCCCAGGATGCGGCCGAGCAGCCGGATGTCCTCGACCAGCGGTTTGTTCTTCTCGGCAGCGTCGTCGCGGGGAGGCCTGGATCCAGGCCTCCGGCGAGGGCTTGCGGTGGAAGATCGTGGCATCGCAGGGGTCCGATCGGTGAAACCGAGTTACAGATTCTGAATGCAACCTGCGTGCCTGATGCGTGCCTGATGCGTGCCTGATGCTTGCGTGATGCCTACCCGATGCTTGTCTGCCGCGGCGTCAGCCGCTGCACGTCGATAATCTGCCCACCATGAGTGAACCCATCGTCATCGCCACCCGCGAAAGCCGCCTTGCCCTGTGGCAGGCCGAACACGTGCGTGCGCTGCTCGGCCGCGAATGCGGCTTGCACGTCGAGTTGTTGGGCATGACCACACTGGGCGACCAGATCCTCGACGTGGCGCTGTCCAAGATCGGCGGCAAGGGCCTGTTCGTGAAAGAGCTCGAGACCGCGCTCGAAGACGGCCGTGCGCACCTGGCGGTGCACTCGCTGAAAGATGTGCCGATGGAGCTGCCCGCCGGCTTTACGCTGGCCGCGGTGCTCGAGCGCGAGGACCCGCGCGATGCCTTCGTCAGCCCGCATTTCGCCTCGCTGGATGCGCTGCCTCAGGGCGCGCGCGTCGGCACCTCCAGCCTGCGCCGTGTGGTGCAGTTGCTCGCAGTGCGGCCCGATCTGCAGATCGAGCCCCTGCGCGGCAACCTGGACACGCGTCTGCGCAAGCTCGACGCGGGTGAGTACGACGCCATCGTGCTGGCCGCGGCCGGGCTCAAGCGGCTGGGGCTGGCCGAGCGCATCCGCGACGTCTTCGATCCCGATGTGATGACGCCGGCCGCGGGGCAGGGCGCCCTGGGCATCGAGACGCTCGAGGTTGCCCACACGCTGCGCGGTACGCTCGCCACGCTGGTGCACCGGCCGAGCTGGCTGGCGGTGACGGCCGAGCGTGCAGTGTCGCGCGCGCTGGGCGGCAGTTGTTCGATGCCGCTGGCGGCTTTCGCGCGTTGGCAGGGCGAGCTGCTGCAGATCGATGCCGCACTGGGCGACGGTGCGGCACCGAATCGTCCGCTGCTGCGCACCCGGCTGACGCAGGCCGTGGCCGACGACGCGGCCGCGCGCGGCCTGGGCGAACTGGCCGCTGCCAATCTGCGCGCGATGGGTGCTGGCAGCTACCTGCCGGCGCTGAACGGCGCTTCGCCCTGATGCGTCTGGTGCGTCTGGTGCGTCTGGTCGTCACCCGGCCGCGCGCCCAGGCCGAGCACTGGGTGGCGCGGCTGCAGGCGTTGGGTATCGACGCGGCGGTGCTGCCGCTGATCGACATCGGCCCGCCCGCCGACCCCGCCGCGGTGCAGGCAGCGTGGCTGACGCTGCCGGGCAAGGCGCTGGTGGTCTTCGTCAGCCCGAACGCCGCTGAGCGATTCATGGCCGCGCGGCCGCAGGGCGTGGTCTGGCCAGCCGGGGTACTGGCCGGGGCTACCGGGCCGGGCACGGCGGCGGCCTTGCGCGATGCAGGCGTGCCGGCGGCGGCGCTGGTGGTGCCGGCCGACGACGCGCCGGCCTTCGATTCAGAAGCGCTGTGGGCGCTGCTGCGCGGGCGGCCCTGGATCGCCCAACGCGTGCTGGTGGTGCGTGGCGAGGAAGGCCGTGACTGGCTGGCCGACACGCTGCGCGGGCTGGGTGCCGATGTGGGTTTCGTCAACGCCTACCGGCGGCTGGCACCGCAGCCCGACGCGGCCGGCGTGGCGCTGCTGCAGGCCGCGTTGGCTGCGCCCGCAGCGCACTGCTGGCTGTTCAGCAGCAGCCAGGCGGTAGCGCATCTGCGCGCTTTGGCGCCGAGGGCCGACTGGCGTGCTGCCCTCGCGCTGGCCACGCATCCGCGCATCGCGCAGACCGTGCGCGCAGCCGGCTTCGGCCACACGCGCGAGTGCGCGCCGACGCTGGCGGCCGTGGTGCAGGCGCTGCACGCCGTGGCCGCGTGGGGCGGGGCCACCCCGGTGGTCGATCGCTAGAATTCGCCGCCTCGTGTCCGAAGCCCCCGCCACTTCCGCGCCCGCTGCCGACAGAGCGCCGTTGCCCAGTGCCCCGGTGCCGGCCGCTGCGGCGCCCGCCCAGCCGGCACCCGGCCACGGCCGCTGGATCGCCGCCGGCGCGATGCTGCTGGTGGCGCTGGCCAGCGCCGCTGTCGTGATGGCCTGGAATACCCAGCAGCGCCTGAAGGCGCTGGAAGGCGAGCTGGTGCGTCGGCAGGACGAAAGCGCCGCGCTGGCCACCGAGTCGCGCACGCTGGCGAGGCAGGCGCAGGACGTGGCGCGCGAGTCTTCGGCGCGGCAGGCGCTGCTCGAAGCCCGGGTGGCCGAATCGGCGATGCAGCGCGACCAGCTGGAAGACCTGATCCAGTCGCTGGCCCGATCGCGCGACGAGAACGTGCTCGCCGATGTCGAGACGGCCATCCGCGTCGCACTGCAGCAGGCAGCGATCACCGGCAGCGCCGAGCCGCTGCTGCTGGTGCTCAAGCAGACCGATGAGCGGCTGGCGCGCTATAACCAGCCGCGTCTCGAGCGCGTGCGTCGCGCACTGGCTGCCGATCTCGACCGCGTGAAGGCGGCCGGCGTGTCCGACATCGCGGTGCTGACGATCCGCCTGGACGAAGCCGTGCGCATGGTCGACGAGCTGCCACTGCTGGTGCAGCCAGAACGGCGCGCCAGCGCGCCGACCGGCGACGGTGCGGCGCCAGCGCCGGTGGCTGGCGGCGGGTTCGGTGGCGCGTTCGGCGGCACCTTCGCAAAAAGCTGGCAGCCCGCGCTCGAACGCGTCTGGGCCGACATGCGGGCGCTGGTGCGCGTGACGCGCATCGAGCAGCCCGAGGCCATGCTGGTGGCGCCCGAGCAGGCCTTCTTCCTGCGCGAGAACCTCAAGCTGCGGCTGCTCAACGCCCGGCTGGCGTTGCTGTCGCGCCAGTTCGAAACCGCGCAACTGGACCTGCGGGACGTGCAGGCGGCGCTGGATCGCTACTTCGACCGCAGCTCACGGCGCGTGGTGGCCACCAGTGAGCTGGTGCGCCAGGTGTCGGCGCAGGCGCGCATGGTGGCCGTGCCGCGGCCCGACGCCACGCTGGCGGCAATCGCCGCCGCGTCGGCCGGCCGCTAGCCCAGGCGCGGCAGGGAGGCGCGGTGCGCAGCGTCGTCTGGCTGGTCCTGCTGTTCGTCGTCGCCGTCGTGGCCGCCACCACGCTGGGGCGCAACGACGGTCTGGTCAGCATCTTCTGGGGCGGGTGGCGCACCGACATGTCGCTCAACCTCTCCGTGCTCGGACTGGTGGTCACGGTGGCGCTGCTGGTGACGGCTTTTCTGTCGATCAACGTCCTGCTGACACTGCCGCGGCGCGCACGCGAGTGGCGCGCGCTGAGCCGCGAGCGCCTGGCCCAGGCGGCCTTGCGCGAGTCGCTGGCCGAGACCTTCGGCGGCCGCTACAGCCGGGCGCACAAGGCCGCGTTGAAGGCGCTGGCCGCGCACGAGGACGTCGAGTCGCTGAAGACCGACACCGAGTTCGTCACCCTCGCCCATCTGCTGGCGGCCGGCAGCCTGCACAAGCTGCAAGACCGTGGCAGGCGCGACGAGCGGCTGCAGCGCGTGCGCCGGCTGGCGCGCAAGCCCGGCAGCGGGCGCAGCGCCGACGACGGCGTGCGGCTGCTGGCCGCCGAGTGGGCGCTGGATGACGGTGATGCCGGCCGTTCGCTGGCACTGCTGGCCGAGATGCCACCGGGCCTGGCACGGCGCACGCAGGCGCTGCGGCTGAAGCTGCGCGCGGCCCGGTTGGCGCGCCAGCCCGTGCAGGCCCTGGCCACCGCGCACCTGCTGGCCAAGCACCAGGCCTTCTCGGCCGTGGCGGCGCAGGGGCTGCTGCGCTCGCTGGCCTTCGAGGCGCTGGACGGCGCGCTCGATGCTGACCAGTTGCGCGGCCTGTGGGACCAGCTCGAGCCGGCCGACCGTCGCGATCCGCACGTGGCTGCGCGCGCCGCGCTGCGCGCAGCGGCGCTGGACGCCGCCGCGGACGGCCGCACATGGCTGCGCCCGTTCTGGGATCGGCTGGCCGAGCACGACCGCGACGTGCGCGAGCAGCTTGCCGCCGCGCTCACGGCGTGCGCCAAGGGTGTCGGGGCTGACTGGCTGCCGCGCCTGGAGATGGCGCTGCAGACGCACGCGCACGAGCCCGCCGTCGCCGCCGTCGTGGGCGAGGTGTTTGCCGAGCGCGGCTTGTGGGGCAAGGCGCGCCGGCTGCTCGAGCAGGCCGCTGCGGCCTCTGCGTTGTCGGCACCCGCCCGCCGCCGCGCCTGGCGCCGCCTGGCCCAACTGGCCCGTGACGAAGGCGACGAGCCCCGCGCTGCCAAGGCCGACCACGCCGCGGCGCTTCTGGACGGTTGAAGAGACGGCTATAATTTGGGGTTGTGCGGCTGTAGCTCAGTTGGATAGAGTACTTGGCTACGAACCAAGGGGTCGTGGGTTCGATTCCTGCCAGCCGCACCAGTAATGACGAGGGTCAGTAGGTTAGCGCCTACTGACCTTTTGT
>Ga0105046_10011764_pt1 | contig 13591 bp, 6 predicted proteins | sample MAT03_FD_78385 | JGI IMG/M metagenome (GOLD analysis project Ga0105046, IMG submission 78385) | Freshwater microbial communities from Lake Fryxell liftoff mats and glacier meltwater in Antarctica - MAT-03 (megahit assembly) | ecosystem: Environmental > Aquatic > Freshwater > Ice > Liftoff... | reverse complement strand
GATTTAACGATGCCCGAATTGAAAATGTATTTCTTGAAACCAGTAAGATCGACAAATTAACCGCCTTGTTGAAAGGAAATGTGACGGTTGATAAATTCAGTACATCACCGCTTTCATTAAAAATTCAGATTGGAAAGAAACTTTTGAATTTATCTATAACCGATTTGAAGTCAGGAACATCGATTGTCCCATTTCAAATCCAGATTGATAAACCGGAATTGTGGTGGACGAACGGATTGGGCAAGCCACATTTATACGATGTACAAGTCTTGTTGCTTAATGGTTCTAAACGAGTTGATGTCAATAACTTTCATTTCGGAATCCGGACAGTTGAAGTGATTCATGAAATGGATGCGTCGGGGAAATCATTCTATTTCAAACTAAATGGTTTGCCGGTTTTTATGAAGGGCGCAAACTACATTCCTCAAGATAATTTTTTACCCGAAGTGAGTGATCACAGGTACAGAAAATTACTAAGCGCAGCGAAAGATGCCAATATGAATATGTTAAGGGTTTGGGGCGGCGGCATTTATGAAAACGATGTATTTTATAACCTTTGTGATTCCTTAGGCCTGATGGTTTGGCAGGATATGATGTTTGCATGTACCATGTACCCTGGCACAGAAAAATTCCGGAATTCAGTTGAAGCAGAGGTAGGCCAAAACATTCGCAGGCTGAGAAACCATCCCTCAATCGCCTTGTGGTGTGGTAATAATGAGAATGAAACAGGCTGGTTAAAAAGATGGATGATGGGAGGCATTCCGTATAGTAAAAGTGATTCTACTACTATTTACAATGATCATAAGGTCCTCTTTCATACTTTGATTCCTAAAATTATTAATAAAGAAGATCCGGGTAGATTTTATACCCGAAGTTCTCCTTCTGCCAATGACGACGGAATAGCACCTGATAAAAAGGGATTCGGAGATATTCATGACTGGCATGTCTGGTTTGGCTCCGGCGACTACAGGAAGTATGAAAATAATGTATCCCGGTTTCAGTCAGAATATGGATTTCAATCGTTTCCTGCAATGGAAACGATACGGAAGTTTTCTGAAGAGCGGGATTGGTTTGAAGATTCGGATGTGATGGATGTGCACCAGAAACACACGAACGGAAATTCCAAGATCAGGAAGTTTGCCTCTCAGTTCTATCCAAAGCCAGGCAACTTTGCAGAATTTGTTTATATAAGTCAACTTCAGCAGGCAGAAGCGATGAGGTTTGCGGTTGAAACACACAGAAAAAATATGCCCTATTGTATGGGGAGTTTGTATTGGCAGTTAAATGATTGTTGGCCAGCGGCCTCGTGGAGTTCCATCGATTACTACGGCAAGTGGAAAGCCACTCACTATTTTGTGAAGAAAGCAAATGCGCAACAAATAGTTGTGGTAAGACTTAATAAAGACACCGTTAAAACCACTCTGGTGAATGATGCTTTGGAGCGATTACCTGTTCATTCTATTGACGTGAAATGGGTTGGTTTTGATGGCAAAGTTCATTTGTCGAATTCCAGGTTGCTTAATAAGACAGAATCGATTGGTTCTATGTCCTCATGGACCGTGAAGATCTTAAAGCCGGACCCAGGATTTACTCTTGATTCTTTCAAAACGTTGGTCATCGTATCCGTTCTTGATTCTAAAGGCAAGGTTTTGTCAAGAGATCATCAGTATCTTAAATTACCAAAGTACCTGAGTTTGCCGGAAGTGAAACTGGAGAAAAAGCTTGAGGAAATTCCATCCGGATACCGGCTTACATTGAACTCTTCCTCATTGGTTAAAAACCTTCTGATTGAAATTGAGGCTCCTGACATCCATTTTTCAGACAATTATTTTGATGTATTACCCGGAGAGTCGATTTCTCTCGAAATAAAAACAGACAAAAAACTTTTGATCAAAGACTTGTCTTTCAGTAGTTTGAACGATGTTCTCAATCGAAAACCTTAACTCCTTTTTTGAACCAGGATCAAATCAAGGTTTTAAGAGGCAATCGTATATTCGATTTAGAACTTTCTGAATCCTATTAAATTACCGAAGTGAGGTCTTTTATGCCAGGTGTGCGGGCACATGTAAAGCCTTCTCCAAATTCAACTCCGATTACATGGCCCATTTCACGGGATCTGCTTTCGACGAATTTCAGAAAGGTGGGCTTTGAGATATAGGTTTCCGGTTCGGAACTTGATGGGTCATAAAACTGGGTTTTATAAGCCATCATCGAAGCAATTTTCTTTTCCCAGAAGGGAGTAATATCGATAACCAGATCGGGTTTAATCCACCTGTCCTGAATGTAATGTAGCACGAGCCTTGGCCTCCAGGCATGTTGCGTTTTTCCTCCCCAGGTGGTTTCAATTTTTGATAATCCGGAAAAGAAACAGGCATCTTCTTCTAATTTAGCAGATCGTCCATGGTCTGGATGTCGATCTTCGATTGCATTGCAAAGAACAATTTCAGGCCTGAATCTTCGGATGGTTTGAATGAGTGGGATCTGTACTTCTCTTGAAATTCCAAATTGGGTGTCGGGTAAATATAGTTGAACCCTTTCTGCAATCCCAAGAATTTCTGAAGATGCAGCGGCTTCTTCTTTCCGACTTTCAACGGTTCCTCTGGTTCCCATCTCGCCCTGTGTTAAGTCTGCAATGACCACTTTTTTGCCAGAGGCTACCAGGCTAGCGATTGTACCCGAACAGGAGAGTTCCGCATCATCCGGATGAGCTGCAAAAACTAAAACATCTATTTTCATTTTAATACAAAAGGAATCGGTTTGACGATTCTATTGAAGAGGATTGAATCAACGAATCATTCTAAGGAGGTCGCTGATTGTTTCTTTCAGTTTCTTTCGATCGACAATCGTATCAAGAAAGCCGTGTTCCAAAACGAATTCAGCACTTTGAAATCCTTCCGGAAGATCTTTACCAATGGTTTCCCTAACGACTCTGGGGCCTGCAAAACCAATTAAGGCTTTGGGTTCTGAAATATTAAAATCGCCCAGCATGGCAAAACTGGCAGTAACTCCGCCAGTAGTCGGATCGGTTAGAACAGAAATATATGGATAGCCAGCTTCCGAGAGCAAAGCCAACTGAGCCGAAGTTTTGGCCATTTGCATGAGGCTGTAGCCGGCCTCCATCATTCGTGCTCCACCCGATTTCGAAATCATAATAAATGGACATTTTGAAATTCTGGCTTCATTTATTCCTCTGCTTATTTTTTCTCCAACCACCGAGCCCATGGAACCTCCAATGAATTTAAAATCCATACAAGCAACCACAACCTGTGATTCTTCAAGTATACCTTTCGCTACTTTGACGGCATCTTTCATACCCGTCTTGTTCATGCTTGCTTTAAGCCTGTCCGGATATTTTTTTGTGTCTTCGAATTCCAATGGGTCTGCAGATTCCAGATTTGGGAAAAGCTCATCATATTTTCCATCATCAAACAGGATATCGAAATATTCAGCCGATCCTATTTGTTCATGTCGGTTGCAGGTTGGGCATGTATAGGCATTGTCTTTGTGTGCCTTTGTCAGGATAACACTTTTGCATTCCGGACATTGGTACCAAAGACCATCCGGAGTTTCCCTTTTTAACTCCGTCGGGGTAACGATTCCTTTGTTTTCTCGAACAAACCAAGGCATGGATTCCTTTGGATTAGGCAATGGTGATGTCTTTATTCAAATACACATCCTGAATTGCATTCAACAACGCAACTCCATCTTTCATTGGTTTTTGGAAGGCTTTCCTACCGGAAATCAATCCCATGCCACCTGCTCTTTTATTGATCACTGCAGTTTTTACAGCATCTGCCATGTCCGTTGTTCCTTTTGAATCTCCACCGGAATTAATCAATCCAGCTCTACCCATGTAACAGTTAATTACCTGATATCGGCAAAGATCAATCGGATGATCTGAACTTAATTCCGAATAAATTCGCTCATCCAGCTTACCATATGAACTTCCTCCGGAGTTTAAAGCTTTGTATCCTCCATTGTTTTCAGCAAGTTTTTGTTTAATAATGTCCGCCTGTATGGTTACACCCAAATGGTTTGCCTGACCTGTTAAATCGGCAGATACGTGGTAGTCAATACCGTCCTTTTTGAAAGCGTTGTTACGTACGTAACACCAAAGAATGGTTGCCATTCCCAATGCACGAGCCTGTTCAAACGCTTTAGCTACTTCCATTATCTGGCGGGTAGAATTGTCTGATCCAAAATATATGGTGGCACCCACTGCAACCGCTCCAAGATTCCAGGCATCCTGAACAGATCCGTACATAACCTGATCGGCCTGATTTGGATACGTTAAAAGTTCATTATGATTTATTTTTACGATCAATGGAATGCGGTGAGCATACTGCCTTGAGACCATTGCCAGATTTCCAAAAGTGGTAGCAACGGCATTGCATCCACCTTCAATTGCCAATTCAACAATTTTTGCCGGATCAAAATAAATTGGGTTTTTCGCAAACGAAGCACCCGCAGCATGCTCAATGCCCTGATCTATTGGAAGAATAGATGTGTAGCCTGTGCCAGACAATCGACCTGTGTTGTAAAGTTGTCCCAAACTTCTTAAAACCTGAGGATTACGATTGGTTTGAATCCAAACTCGTTCCATAAAATCAGGACCGGGCAGGTGCAATTGAGATTTGTCGATGGTCTTTGAGGTATGCCCCAATAAAGACTGGGAATCTTTACCGAGCAATTCTTCTATTTGATTTGTACTTAGAGTTGGATTAGGCATTCTTCGAAGCTATAAATTTGCGGCAAAAATGGTGAAATTTTGGGATTCCTAAGCCTCAATACCTGTTGTTTTAAGCAAGGACAAAAGTATACCATTGATGATCATATATTTACGGCCAGAATATGAATTTTAAAATAATCTATGGGCTTGTCATCGGGCTGTATGAACTCGGATTAATGGTGGCTGCCGTATTCTCTTTTAAAGTGAGGAGAATGCTTATTGGTAGAACGGCTTCATTGGGCGTTCTTAAAAATTTCAGGATGGCAAATCCGGACGATGACCTCTTTTGGTTTCATGCTGCATCGGTTGGCGAATTTGAGCAGGCACTTCCCATTATCCGGAAAATGAAAGAAATCAGACCCGAGGTTAAAGTGGCGGTTTCATTTTATTCCCCTTCCGGTTTTGAAATGAAAAGTAACCATCCTTTGATTGATGTTTCATTTTACCTTTTAGCAGACCGGAGCTGGAATGCAGCCAAAGTAATTAAAATACTAAAACCCAAAGCTTTGGTGATCGTTAAATATGAATTCTGGTATTATCTGATCTTTACCTGCCACCGATTTCAGATTCCTGTGATATCCGTTTGTTGTATTTTAAAGCCGGGAGTATTCAAAAAATGGCCTTATGCGGTTTTGCTTAAAAAATGCTTTCTGTTAATCCAACATGTATTCGTACAAAATTCAGAAACCTCTCAAGTGTTGAAGGATGAAGGAATTTCTGCCATCACAATAAATGGAGATACACGAGTGGACCGGGTGTTGGAAGTGAGAGAGGCGCAAACTGAAATCGATTGGCTTGTTGAATGGAAAGACGGTCACAAACTTTTGATTGTAGGTTCAGCCTGGGCAGAAGACCTGATATTTCTTCGGGAATTTATACGGCATGGAGTAGTGGAAGCCCATAGTCTTTGGAAATTATTAATTGTACCCCATGAAATTAATGATAGCCATCTCAGGCATTTGATTTCGACATTGCAGCTGCCATATGAGTTTTATTCTGAGTGGAAAGATTCGAAACAGGAAACCGATATTTTAGTCTTAAACACGTTAGGCTTACTTTCAAAAACATACCGATATGCCGATGCCGCATGGATTGGTGGGGCATTCAAAACCGGATTGCACAATACTCTTGAAGCGGCTGTGTATGGAATTCCTGTTGGTTTTGGCCCGAAATATCAAAAGTTTCAGGAAGCAAAAGATCTGATGCGCCTTGGAGTTGCTTGCAGTTTTCCGGGTCCGGTTTCTGTTTGGGAGTTTTTTCAGAACAATACTGAAGTAGAAGAAGAGAAGCAGCGGATCATTGCCTCGGCCAATTTATACTTTGAAAGCCAGAAAGGTGCGAGTGTAATTATTGTTCAGTACCTTTTAAATTTGAACTAGTAATACCCTCAGTTTGACAGGAAAATCGGGCAAAGATGTAATTAGGGCTTGCTGAAAATGTCGTTTCCATCTTAAAATGAGATTTTTTTCGATTTTTTTCGAATATCAGTTGTATAGGAATTTGATGAGAAAGATCGAAATCAATGCAAATCAAATTTTTAGAACCCATCTAATTTGCGATACAACCTCCATTTTGACCTCACCCCAGCCCTCTCCAGAGAAGAGGGGATTTTGATTATCAATAGTTTATGAAATTTATGCTTACTTACTTACTTTTTCAGTAGACCGTATTTAACACAAAGCTCATTCAGAAGAAATGGCTTTCTTGTTTGGATTGAGGCGTTTTGGATTTACCTTTGCAGCGCTTATCACGAAAGACGGAGGGATTGGACCCTGCGATGTCTTAGCAACCGGTGTCTTAACACGACTGGTGCTACTTTCCACCCTGGCTCGCCGGGATAGATAAGAACGATCAGACGAACAGTCTCTTTCCTTCTGGTAAGCAGTTATTTACAATTCAGCTAAATCGTCAGAAGGTTTTCGAAAATTTAATGATAGAAAGAATACTGCAGGAACGGATCCTGATTTTGGATGGTGCTATGGGTACCATGATTCAACGCTATAATTTAGCTGAAGAAGATTTCAGAGGTGACCGTTTCAAGGATTGGCCACATGATTTGCAGGGAAATAATGATTTGTTGTCCATCACCCGGCCGGATGTGATTGAGGCAATTCATAAAGAATACCTTGCCGCAGGTGCCGATATTATTGAAACAAATACCTTTTCAGGAACGACAATTGCCATGGCGGACTACAAAATGGAGTCGCTGGTGTATGAGTTAAATTACGAGTCTGCCAGAGTAGCCCGTAAGGCTGCGGATGATTACACAAAATCAGATCCTGCAAAACCTCGTTTTGTGGCTGGTGCCATGGGCCCGACGAATCGAACCGCGTCTATATCACCGGATGTCAACAATCCAGGGTATAGAGCCATCACATTTGATCAATTGGTTGAAGCGTATACCGAACAGGTAAAAGCATTGATTAATGGTGGGGTTGATTTGATCCTGATTGAGACCGTTTTTGATACCTTAAATTGTAAAGCGGCTCTCTTCGCAGCAGACAGATATATGGATATGGTTGGTACCCGAATTCCAATTATGGTATCCGGAACTATTACAGATGCTTCGGGGAGGACACTTACCGGACAAACAACGGAAGCTTTTTATAATTCTGTAAGCCATATTCCATTGCTCTCGGTCGGGCTAAATTGTGCTTTGGGTGCAAAGGCGATGAAACCGTATCTGGAAGAACTTGACCGTGTGGCCAGCTGTTTTATTTCAGTTTATCCTAATGCGGGTTTGCCAAATGAATTTGGTCAATACGATGAGACTCCAGAAGATATGGGAGGCCAGGTTGAAGACTTTCTGAAAGACGGGCTTGTTAATATATTGGGAGGATGCTGTGGAACTACACCTCCGCACATTAAAAAAATGGCGGAAATTGCTGCCCGTTACAAGCCAAGGCAAAGAAAAGAAGTTGAAAAGTTCCTGAGATTGAGTGGATTGGAGCCTTTGGTTCTGACACCCGAGATTCGGTTTGTAAATGTTGGAGAGAGAACCAATGTGACCGGCTCAGCAAAATTTCTTCGTCTGATTAAGGAAGATAAATACGAAGAAGCACTGGATGTAGCATTGGATCAGGTTAGGGGAGGAGCTCAGGTGATTGATGTGAATATGGATGAGGGAATGTTGGATGGTGTCGAGGCCATGACTAATTTTCTGAATCTGATGGCGTCAGAGCCAGAGATTTCACGGATTCCGGTGATGATTGATTCGTCTAAGTGGGAAATAATCGAGGCCGGATTAAAATGTGTTCAGGGCAAATCAATTGTGAATTCCATATCTTTAAAGGGAGGAGAGGAAGAGTTCATCAGCCAGGCGAAAGCAGTAAGAGAATATGGTGCTGCTGTGATTGTAATGGCATTTGATGAGACCGGGCAAGCAGATTCTACACCCCGACGAATCGAGATCGCAAAAAGGTGTTATCAAATTCTCACTGAAACCGTTGGGTTCCCTCCCGAAGATATTATTTTCGATCTGAATATTTTTCCGGTTGGAACAGGGATTGAAGAACATCGTGAAAATGCTGTTTCTTTTTTTGAAAGTACAAAGTGGGTAAGGACGAATTTCCCCCTTTCTCATGTGAGTGGAGGCGTTTCGAATGTTTCTTTTTCTTTTCGGGGAAATAACCACGTAAGGGAAGCGATGCATTCGGCATTCCTATACCATGGGATTCAGAATGGAATGGATATGGGCATTGTAAATCCAGCCATGTTGGAGATTTATGATGATATTGAAAAAGATCTGTTGGAAAGGGTTGAAGATGTGTTGCTCAACCGAAGGGATGATGCCACAGAAAGACTTATGGAGTATGCAGAAGCTTCAAAAGGAAAGGGAAAGGTGACCGAAAAGGAAGCCGAAGCCTGGAGATCTGGTACAGTAGAAGCGAGGTTAACCCACGCTCTTGTGAAAGGCATTATTGATTTTATTGATGCGGATACAGAAGAAGCCAGGACTAAATACGACAAACCTCTTCACGTAATTGAAGGCCCTTTGATGGGAGGAATGAATGTGGTTGGCGATTTATTCGGGGCAGGAAAAATGTTCCTTCCTCAGGTGGTTAAATCGGCCAGGGTGATGAAAAAAGCTGTGGCCTATTTGCTGCCTTACCTGGAAGAGGAGAAACTTCGTTCTGGAGATAAGTCTACCAACAACGGAAAAGTCTTAATGGCTACAGTGAAAGGAGATGTTCATGACATTGGAAAGAATATAGTAGGTGTTGTACTTGCGTGTAACAACTTTGAAATCATTGATATAGGCGTTATGGTTTCATGCGAGAAAATCATCGAAGCAGCCATACGGGAAAATGTGGACGTAATCGGACTAAGCGGTTTAATTACGCCAAGTCTTGATGAGATGGTTCATGTAGCCAAAGAAATGGAAAAGGCAGGAATGAAAATTCCATTGCTGATTGGCGGTGCGACTACTTCCCGTGTTCACACAGCGGTTAAAATTGATCCGAACTATTCCGGTGCGGTAGTACATGTATTGGACGCTTCGAAATCTGTTCCTGTTACTTCAAGCCTGATAAGTAAAGAACATCATGATGGATTTAAAGCGAATATAAAAGCAGAATATGCGCAATTCCGGATCGATTATGAAAGTCGCCAGAAAGAGAAAATCCTTATAACTCTAAGTGAGGCAAGGAAAAATAAATTAAATATTGACTGGAACAAAACCGAACCGGTCAAACCAGCATTTTTCGGCAACAAGATATTTGAATCGTATTCGCTGGAAGAGATTTCGAAATACATTGACTGGACTCCTTTTTTTCAAACATGGGAACTGCATGGACGCTATCCAAAAATACTATCGGATGAAATTGTAGGTGCCGAAGCAACTGAACTTTTTGCCTCTGCGCAGAATATGCTATATCAGATTATTGATGAAAAATGGTTGACGGCCAAAGCAGTCATTGGTTTCTGGCCTGCCAATACAGTGAATGACGATGATATTGCGGTTTTTGAATCGGATGAATCCGGGAAAGAAAACCGGAACAACCGGATATTCACATACCACCAGTTGAGGCAGCAAAATGCAAAAAGCGGAGGGCTTCCCAATTTCTCGCTGGCTGATTTTGTAGCTCCGGCCGAGACAGGAATCCGGGATTACATCGGCGGCTTTTCAGTTTCCATTTTTGGAGCGGAAGAAAAAGCAAAGGAGTTTGAAAAGGACCACGATGATTACCAATCCATTATGGTTAAGGCTCTTGCGGATCGGTTTGCTGAAGCGTTTACAGAACTTCTTCACGAAAAGGTAAGAACGGAATACTGGGCCTATGAACCCCAGGAATCCTTGTCACCAGAATCCCTTATTCAGGAAGAATACAAAGGCATCCGACCTGCACCCGGTTATCCGGCCTGCCCGGATCATACGCTTAAAGTCAATTTGTTTGCTCAGCTGGAACCGGAAAAGAACATTGGTACAGTTTTGACTGAAAATCTGGCCATGTATCCGGCATCGTCCGTTTCCGGATTTTACTTTTCTCATCCGGAATCCCGATATTTTGGACTTGGAAAAATTAATAAGGAACAGGTTCTGGATTACGTAAAAAGGAAAGGAACAACAGTAGATGAGGCAGAACGCTGGCTAAGTCCGAATCTCGGGTACTAAAGAAATCTTCTTTATCCGATTTTTAAATTCCCTTTCATTACTTGATTCTGAATCCAGTTTTCGAAATATATTTTGGGAATGTAAAATTGAACATGTCATAAATCATTACGCATTGGCGTAACAGGAGTGAGGTCAGAATAGAAAAGCAGGTTCAATTTTTTTTTGAAATATTTGAATAACAAATGTATGGTTTGTATGTTTCAATGGTTTTGAACCGGATAATGAATCAAAATGAAATTGGGGTTTAGAATGCCTGGAATCGATGAATAAGGAAATTCTTTATACTGATGTTTGTATAATTGGTGCAGGTCCTGCCGGAGCTGCAGCAAGTATAACGTTGAGTAAAAATAAGATTCCCCATATTCTTGTTGATGCGGCTTCATTTCCAAGGCATAAACCTTGCGGAGATATCATTACATCCGGTGTACTCAGGATATTAAATGAGCTGGATCCCAGACTGTTAATTAACCTTAAAAAGGAAAGTCTCCTCAATCCGGTTTGGAGTACTTCCATTTATCCTACAAATGGGAAACCAATATCCATTGATTTCCTGCCTTTTGATAAGATTCCTGGTAAACCCAGTTGTTATTCCGTCTCCCGCTTTGACATGGATGAAGTTATTCTGAACAAAGTAGCTGAAAGTCCTTTTGTTACTATTCGCCAAAACTGCAGGATTGTGGCAGTGAATCAGCAGGAGGGAGGGGTGGAATTAATAACCGGTCATGGGGATGCGATCCTTTCGAAGATGATCATTGCAGCAACCGGTTCTAACAATAATATTCTCCGGATTTTAGGACTTGCAGTCCCGAAAGAAGATTCGGCGATTGGCATCCGGGCGCATTTTGAAGGTTTGAATATTCCAAAGGATGAAACGTCACTGTTTTTAAGTAGTGATATCATGCCGGGTGGATTCTACATCACGCCTTTACCCGAAAATCGTTGCAATGTCAATCTGGTGATGTCTCTGGGAAAAGTTTCAAGTGAAAATATCAATCTGAAAGAAAAATTCGAAACGGTTATTGCCGGCAATCCCATTCTCAAAAAGATGTTTGAGAAAGCAAGCCGGATTGGGAATTTTGAAGGATCGATGTTGTTTTTGGGAATCCGCAAACGTGTTGTAGCCGGTGATCGGTTTTTAGTGGTGGGAGATTCAGCTGGTTTGATTGAATTCTTTTCGGGCAATGGAATTCCTCAGGCATTTCAAAGTGGTAAAATGGCCGCACTGCAAGTAGTGAAAGCAATTGAAGACCAGGATTTTTCGAAAAAATCCCTGGAAAAATTTGACCTGGATTTACATCGGAAAGTGAAGCTCAACTACACAATGGGTCGCTTCCTCTACGCTATGCTCCATAAAAAGTTTCTGAGCAATCTGGTTCTGCGGTTTTTGAATTATTTATCCGATCGGCCCCAAACCAATGGAATGCTTCGTGATTTATTGTACCATAAAAATCCAAATGAAATGCTGGCCAATCCCAGGTTTTTGTATAATCTGCTCTTCAGGAGGAATGGGACAGAAAGTCCTTCAGTTCAGGTAGATATTTCTGACAGGCACAGTAAGGTTGAAGTGTAGGATTACCCTAAGATCAATTTGCCAGTTGTACATCTATTTTGGTTGATGGCATTTAGACTTGTGAGGTTTCGAAAACTTGCCAAGGCAAGTTACATTCATACTTGTTGATTGTAATTTACCCCTTTACTGCGCCAAAATGATTTTAGTAGTTTTTACCCCAGCATCATCCTTGTAACGAAGGGTGTACAAGCCCTTTGGTAGGGTGGGTAAGGATAAAGTCCATTCTGTTTTATTTACGCCTTCCCAGTTCAAAACTACTCTTCCCAAACCATCCAACAATTCTATTTGCTGCATGGAAAAGGCATTGGATTTCAATTTAACATGTAATGTACGGAGTGCAGGATTTGGAAAAACGATGTACTCAGGCATTGAGCCAGGCAAAGGCTTTCTTTGCACTGGTGCAGCAATGATAAAAGTAACCACAGTCGAAAAATTTTGAAATGAACCTAGTTTTACTTTAGCTGTAAACGCAAAATTGCCATTGCATGTGGCAGGAGGATTCCAAAGATAAAGCACTGTAGAATCGATAATAGATGGAACTAAATACCTCCACCTTGAGCTGAAATCTGGTCGATGCCTTGTTGTATGGCATCATGGTCGTCTAGCTGGTCATTTGGTTGTGCACCCAAGCTGGTTACCAATGTGATCTGTTCCCATCTCAGGCTGTCGGTCCAGTGGCCTATGCCTCCATATCTGGTTTTGTAAGGATTATCAGTCTGTTGGCAGAATGCAGAAAATGGAATAAGAAAAAGAAGGCAAAAGATTAAAATTGATTTCATTGGAATGACGGTTCGACTTGGTATTCAAATATATCACTGGAGACTGGATAATGGTTACACTATTTTTCTAGGCTAGAACCAAATCCACATCAAAAGGCAATACTCTACCAGTCCCCAAACCCCCGAATGGGGCTTATCTTTATGGTCTTTAAAGAACTGTCGATGCATTTGTTCAGAACGCTTTTTGTTCCATGGCAATCTGGCGTTTCATACCGGCAGCAATGAAATGTATGGTTTGGATTTTGGTTATCCGGGTTGTAAATTATTCTTTCACAAAGCTGCTAATGATTTTCCCAATGCGAATTACGTAGATTCCTTTTGGCAGCCGGTTTGTTGAAAATATAAAACGAGATGATGTAAGGTCCTCTTCCCTGATTTTCTGCCCAAGACTGTTAAATATCTGAAGTTTATCTTTTGGTCTGAAGCCTAACCACTCCACCACCAACTGGTCTTGCACAGGATTTGGATATAGGTGAGGTCGGGAGTTGCTTTCAATCAATCCTTTTTTGTAAGTGAAGATTCGAAGACCAAAATTGGCAACCAGTAAAAGCTGCCCGGCAGTATCTGTTTTGGTCCATGAACTTGTACCCAAGGCATTGATTTTCTGCCAAATGGTGTTGACTTCTGCTGTTTGGCTGTTGTAGCCAATGCTCATAAAACCTTGCTTTTGAATAAGCCCCAGCCAGTATTTACCCGGATTGAGCATCAGACCAACCCTGGGATTTCCCCTTCTGAGATTTATTTTTTGCCACTGGCGTTGTTGCGAAAGGTCGATTGTGGAAATCCACCAACCGCTGTCAAGAGGTACACTGTTTGGAATACCGGTTGTTGGATTAACTGCATACAGAATCGGACGAATTTTGGTGATGGTTGTAAGCGAATCTATCCAGAAAGACATT
>Ga0105046_10011763_pt1 | contig 13592 bp, 9 predicted proteins | sample MAT03_FD_78385 | JGI IMG/M metagenome (GOLD analysis project Ga0105046, IMG submission 78385) | Freshwater microbial communities from Lake Fryxell liftoff mats and glacier meltwater in Antarctica - MAT-03 (megahit assembly) | ecosystem: Environmental > Aquatic > Freshwater > Ice > Liftoff... | reverse complement strand
GGCGTGCACGTTCAGGCCGTTGAGCAGGTGCTCGTCGTCCAGCATCGCCTGCACGCCGCCGTCGGCCAGCTTCACCGCGTAGGGCAGGGTGGCGTTGGTCAGCGCGAACGTGGACGTGCGGGCCACGCCGCCGGGCATGTTGGCCACGCAGTAGTGGATGATGCCGTCCACTTCGTAGGTCGGCTCCTGGTGCGTGGTGGCCTTGGAGGTCTCGAAGCAGCCGCCCTGGTCGATCGCCACGTCCACCAGCACCGAGCCGGGCTTCATCAGGCCCAGCTGCTTGCGCGAGACCAGCTTGGGCGCCGCGGCGCCGGGGATCAGCACCGCACCGATCACCAGGTCGGACTGCGGCAGCAGCTCTTCGATGGCGTCGATGGTGGAGTAGAGCGTGGTGATCTTGTCGCCGTAGAGTTCGTCGAGGTACTTCAGGCGGTCGAGCGAGCGGTCCAGGATGGTGACGCGGGCGTTCATGCCCATCGCCATGCGCGCGGCATTGATGCCCACCACGCCGCCGCCGATCACCAGCACTTCGGCCGGCCTCACGCCCGGCACGCCGCCCAGCAGCACGCCCGAGCCGCCCTGGGCCTTCTCGAGCGCATGCGCGCCGGCCTGGACGGACATGCGTCCCGCCACCTCCGACATCGGCGCCAGCAGCGGCAGGCCGCCCTTGCGGTCGGTGACGGTTTCATAGGCGATGCAGGTGGCGCCGGATTTCACCAGGGCCTTGGTCTGTTCGGGATCGGGCGCCAGGTGCAGGTAGGTGTAGAGGATCTGGCCGGGGCGCAGCATGGCGCACTCCACCGGCTGCGGTTCCTTGACCTTGATGATCATGTCGGCCTTGGCGAAGATGTCCGCCGCCGTGTCCACGATCGTCGCGCCGGCCTTTTCGTACATCTCGTTGGTCAGGCCGATGGACTTGCCGCCGTCGCGCTGCACCATCACGTGGTGGCCGTGCGCGGTGAGTTCGCGGGCGCCGGCCGGGGTGAGGCCGATGCGGTATTCGTGGTTCTTGATCTCTTTGGGGACGCCGATAAACATGGAGCTGCCCTCCCGGGGCGGAACTGTTCTTGTTGGGGTCGTCCGCCCGGTCAGGCGGTGGCGCGTATGGTAGCGGCCAGCCGGTCGAAAATCCGGTCAATGTGTTCCTTCTGCAGGACCAGCGGCGGCGACAGGGCCAGCACGTCGCCGGTGCAGCGCACCATCAGGTTCTGGTCGTGGAAGGCGCGGTTGAAGGCGTCGTAGCCGCGCGCACCGGGCGCACCCTCGCGGGGCGCCAGCTCCACCGCGCCGATGAGGCCGAAATTGCGGATGTCGATGACGTTGGGCAAGCCCTTGAGGGCGTGGATGGCGTCTTCCCAGTAGCTGCCCAGCTCGATGGCCTTCTCGAACAGGTTCTCTTCCTGGTAGGTGTCCAGGGCGGCCAGCGCGGCCGCGCAGGCCAGCGGGTGGCCCGAGTAGGTGTAGCCGTGGAAGAGTTCGATCGCGCCCTCGGGGCCGTGCATGAAGGCGTCGTGGATCTTGCCCGCGGCGAACACCGCGCCCATCGGCACGGTGCCGCTGGTGAGGCCCTTGGCCACGGTGATCAGGTCGGGCGTGACGCCGAAACGCTGCGCGGCGAAAGCCTTGCCGACGCGGCCGAAGCCCGTGATCACTTCGTCGAAGATCAGCACGATGCCGTGCTTGTCGCAGATCTCGCGCAGGCGCTTGAGGTAGCCGTCGGGCGGCAGCACCACGCCGGCGCTGCCGGAGATGGGCTCGACGATCACCGCCGCGATCGTGCTGGCGTCGTGCAGGGCGACCATCCGCTCGAGGTCCTCGGCCAGCTCCACGCCGTGCTGCGGCAGGCCGCGGTTGAAACCGTTGCGGCCAATGTCCAGGGTGTGGCGCAGATGGTCCACGCCGGCCAGCAGGGGCCCGAAGAACTTGCGGTTGTTGACCATGCCGCCGACCGAGATGCCGCCGAAGCCGACGCCGTGGTAGCCCTTCTCGCGGCCGATCAGGCGCGTGCGCTGGCCCTCGCCGCGGGCCCGGTGGTAGGCCAGGGCGATCTTGAGCGCGGTGTCCACCGCTTCGGAGCCCGAATTGGTGAAGAAGACGTGGTCCAGGCCCTGGGGCGCGATGTCCACCAGCCGCTCGGCCAGCACGAAGGGCAGGGGATGGCCCATCTGGAAGGTGGGCGCGAAGTCGAGCGTGGCGGCCTGTTCCTGGATGGCCCTGACGATGCGCGGGCGCGCATGGCCGGCGTTGCAGCACCACAGGCCGCCGGTGCCGTCGAGGATTTCGCGGCCGTCGGTGGTGCGGTAGTACATACCCTCGGCGCTGGCCAGCAGGCGCGGGGTCTTCTTGAACTGCCGGTTGGCGGTGAACGGCATCCAGAAGGCGTCGGTATGCTCCGGGGCGTGGGTGGCGGGGCTGGCGGGGGCGTCGTCGGACGGGCTCATGGCGGGGCTCGCGGTCGGGATGCCCAGCAGCTTACCGCGTTGAATAAATTTTACAATCACCGCGAAACCGCCCGTTTCATTGACCGGACGGGGGTCGGGTGTTAAATATTCAGCATCATTCGGGAGATCGGCGCTTTGGATATCGGGGTTCGGCTGCAGGCGGTGCGCAAGGGCAAAGGGCTGAGCCAGCGCGAGCTGGCCAAGCGCGTGGGCGTCACCAACTCCACCATTTCCCTGATCGAACAGAACAAGGTCAGCCCGTCCATCAGTTCGCTCAAGAAGGTGCTCGACGGCATCCCGATCTCGCTGGCCGACTTCTTCACCATGGACCTCGCCGACAACGGCGACAGCCCGTTCTACGCCGCCGGCGACCAGCCGGACGTGGGCAACAACGAGATCCACTACTTCCTGGTCGGCCGGCACCGCGCCAACCGCCAGATGTGCATCCTGCGCGAAGTGATGCCCGCGGGCAGCGACACCGGCGAAACCATGCTCAGCCACGAGGGCGAAGAGGGCGGGGTGGTCGTGCAGGGCCAGGTGGAGCTGACCGTGGGCGACCAGGTCCGCGTGCTGGGCCCGGGCGAGGCCTATTACTTCGAAAGCCGCCAGCCGCACCGGTTCCGCAACATCGGCGGCGACGAAGCCATTCTCGTCAGCGCCAACACGCCCCCCAGCTTCTGAGAGCCACGCCCATGACCACGCCCAAGACCCGAGAAGACTGGCAGCAGCTCGCCGCCGGCCTGTCCCTGCGCCACCAGGCCTTCATCGACGGCCGCTACGTGGACGCCGCCAGCGGCCGGACCTTCGACTGCGTCAGCCCGATCGACGGCCGCGTGCTGGCCAAGGTGGCGCAGTGCGACGCGGTGGACATCGACCGCGCCGTGCGGGCGGCCCGCCGCGCCTTCGATGCCGGCGCGTGGTCGGACGCGGCGCCCAGGCACCGCAAGAAAGTCATCCTGAAGTTCGCGCAGCTGCTCGAAGCGCACGCCGACGAACTGGCGCTGCTGGAATCGCTGGACATGGGCAAACCGGTCAGCGATGCGCTGAACGTGGACGTCGCGGCGTCGGTGCGCTGCATGGCCTGGACCGGCGAGGCGATCGACAAGGTGTACGGCGAAGTCGCCGCCACCGGCAGCGACGAGCTGGGCCTGGTGACGCGCGAACCGCTGGGGGTGGTGGGCGCCATCGTGCCCTGGAACTTCCCGCTGCTGATGGCCTGCTGGAAGATCGCCCCGGCCCTGGCCATGGGCAACTCGGTGCTGCTCAAGCCTTCGGAGAAATCGCCGCTCAGCGCGCTGCGCATCGCCGAGCTGGCGATCGAGGCGGGGATTCCGGCCGGTGTGTTCAACGTCGTGCCCGGCTTTGGCAAGGAAGCCGGCGAGCCGCTGGCCCTGCACATGGACGTGGACGGGCTGGTGTTCACCGGCTCCACCGCCGTGGGCAAGCACCTGCTCACCTGCGCCGGCCGCTCCAACCTCAAGCGCGCCTACGTGGAATGCGGCGGCAAGAGCCCCAACCTGGTATTTGCCGACGCGCCCAACCTGGACCGCGCCGCGAAGGCGGCGGCCAGCGGCATTTTCTACAACCAGGGCGAAGTGTGCACGGCGGCCTCGCGCCTGTTCGTGGAGCGATCCATCAAGGACGCGTTCGTGGCCAAGGTGGCCGACTATGGCCAGCGCATGCAGCCGCGGCATCCCCTGGACCCGGGTGCGCCGATGGGCGCGATGGTGGACGAGGGCCAGACCCTGCGCGTGCTGGACTACATCGCCAAGGGCCGCGCCGAAGGCGGCCAGGTGGTGATCGGCGGCGAGCGCCTGCAGACCGTGGACGGCGGCTGCTACATCGGGCCCACCATCTTCGATGGCGTCGAGCACGGCCACACGATCGCCCGCGAGGAAATCTTCGGGCCGGTGCTGAGCGTGATCGCCTTCGACAGCGAGGAAGACGCCCTGCGCATGGCCAACGACAGCGACTACGGGCTGGCGGCAGGCGTGTTCACCAGCGACCTGAGCCGGGCCCACCGCGTGGCGCGCAAGCTGCGCGCCGGCAGCGTGTGGGTGAACTACTGGGACGGCGGCGACATGACGGCGCCCTTCGGCGGCTACAAGCAGAGCGGCAACGGCCGCGACAAATCGCTGCACGCCTTCGAGAAATACACCGAGGTCAAAGCCACCTGGATCAACCTCGGGCCCTGAAGCCACGGTGGGCCCGGCGGTTGGGTTCCGTGCCGCTTACTGCCCGACGGGCAGGCGCTGGTTGCGGGTGAGTGAGCCGGCATGGCTGCGATGGTGAATGTAAGAACGCCGCGCCAGTTGGCACAGCAGGCGGGACCGGACGGGCTGATGGTCTGCTTCTGCGGCCGCGTGGCCTGCTCGAGAACGTGCGCCGGGCGATGGCCCGGCATCAGGTGCCCGAGGGCCAGCTGCGCTACGAAGTCTTCGAGTTCCGCTGATGCCGCCGCTGGCTACCAGAGCGCGTCGCGCAGCTTGAACCAGGCCATCGCGGCCACCAGCATCGGCGTGCGCAGCGCCCGGCCGCCGGGGAAGTTGCGGTGCGGGATGCGGGCGAAAGCGTCCAGGCGCCCCGCCTGGCCGCGGATGGCTTCGGCCAGGATGCGTCCCGCCAGCCCGGTGGCCGCCACGCCGTGGCCCGAGAAACCCTGCGCGAAGTAGACGTTGTCGCCCAGCCGGCCCCAGTGCGGCGCGCGGTTGAGGCTGATGTCGATCAGCCCGCCCCAGACGCTGTCGAACTTGACGCCCTGCAGCTGCGGGAACACCCGCGCCATGCGCCGCATCATGGTGCCGGGCAGGTTGGGCGGCGGCAGGGTGGAGTAGCTGGCTTGGCCGCCGAACAGCAGGCGGTGGTCGCGGGTGAGGCGGAAGTAGTCCAGCGCCCAGTTGATGTCGGCCACGGCCATGTCGTTGCGGATCAGGTCGCGCGCGCGCGCCTCGCCCAGGGGCTCGGTGGCGCCGATGTAGGTGCCCACCGGCATGATCTTGTCGTCGAGCTCGGGGGCGATGCCGTGCACCAGCGCATTGCCCGCCAACACGCAGAAATCGCCCTCGACCTCGCCGCCGGCGGTGCGCAGCCGCGGCCGCGGGCCGCGCTCCAGCGACAGCACCGGTGACTGTTCGAAGATGCGCACGCCCGCGGCCACGGCGGCGCGCGCCAGACCCAGGGTGTAGTTGAGCGGATGCAAGTGGCCCGAGCGCGGGTCGTACAGGGCGCCGATGTAGCGCGCATTGGGCATCTGTGCCTGCAGCTGGTCGCGGTCCCACCACTGCACGGGGTAGGCGTAGTTGTCGCCGAGGTCGCGCTGCCAGGCCTGGAGTTCGCCAACATGGCGGGGCTTGATCGCCACGTGCGCGTGGCCGTCGCGCCAGTCGGCGTCGATGGCGTGTCGGGCCAGGCGCTCACGCACCATGGCCACGCCCTCCACCGACCAGTGGAACAGTTCCCGGGAGGCGTCCATGCCCACCCTGTCGGCGATTTTCGGCTGGTCGCAGCCGAAGCCGAAGATCACCTGGCCGCCATTGCGTCCCGATGCCCCCCAGCCCACGCGATGCGCTTCCACCACCACCACGTCCAGCCCGGCCTGCGCCAGCTCCAGCGCTGCAGAGAGCCCGGTGAGGCCCGCGCCCAGCACCACCACGTCGGCCGTCAGCCGGCCCTCCAGGCGGGGGTGCGCCGGCGCCGGCGCGGCGCTGCGCGAATACCACGAGTCCACGTGCTCGGACGGGTTGCGCACGGTCATCTCACACCGTCCGCAGGTACCAGTCGTATTCGAGCGTGGTGACTTGGCGGTTGAAGCTGCGCAGCTCCTTGAGCTTCTGCTGGCCGAAGATGTGCCGGAACGATTCGCCGAAGTGCGCGGCCACGAAATCGCTGGCCATGAAATCGGCCAGGGTGTCGCGCCAGTAAAGTTCGCGGTGTTCGGTCTGTTCGTAGGCGTTGCCCACCACCGGCGCGCCCGGGTCGCCCTGGTCGTCCAGGCCCTGCAAAATGCCGGCCAGCACCGCGGCCGTGACCAGGTAGGGGTTGGCATCGGCGCCGGCGATGCGGTGTTCGATGCGGATGTTGGCCGGGTCGCTGTGGGGGATGCGCATGGCCACGGTGCGGTTGTTGAAGCCCCAGGCGTCGTTGAGCGGCACGAAGGCGTTGAGCACGAAGCGGCGGTAGCTGTTGGCGTGCGGCGCGAACATCAGCATGCAGTCGCGGCTGGCCTTCTGCAGGCCGGCCACGCCGTGGCGCAGCGTGTCGGACGGCTGCTCGGGCGTGCAGGCGAAGATGTTCTTGCCCGCGGTGTCCAGCACGCTGACGTGGATGTGGGTGCCGCTGCCGGCCTGGTCCACGAAGGGCTTGGCCATGAAGCTGCCGATCATGCCCTGTTCCTCCGCGGTGGCCTTCACCGCGCGGCGCAGCAGCAGCGCGTCGTCGCAGGCGGCCACGGCGTCTGCGCGGTGCTTGAGGTTGATTTCGAACTGGCCCGGCGCGTATTCGGCCACGGCCGTGTCGGCGGGAATGCCCTGGGCCGCGCAGGCGTCGGCCACCGCGTCGGTGAACGACTGGTAGTCGTTGAGGTCCTGCATGTAGTAGACCTGCGTGGTCTTGTTGCGCTCGCCGGTGGCCGGGTTCAACGAGGTCTGCGGGCGGCCGTCGTGGGTGAGTTCGGCATCCAGCAGGTAGAACTCCAGCTCCACCGCCACCACCGGCGTAAGGCCGCGGTCGGTGTAGCGCTGCACCACGCGCTTGAGCACCTCGCGCGGGTTGGCGGCGAACACGCCGCCCTGGCCGTCCTCCATTTCCAGCAGCAGCTGGGCCATCGGCCGGTTCTGCCAGGGGATGGGGCGCAGGCTGCCCGGCACCGGGCGGCAGATGCGGTCCTCGTCGCCGATGTCGTAGCCCAGCCCGGTTTCCTCGACCGTGTTGCCGGTGATGTCGGTGGCGACCAGCGACATCGGCAGGCAGACGCCGTTCTGGTAGATCTTTTCCAGCGCGTCGCGGGTGATGCGCTTGCCGCGCAGCAGGCCGTTCATGTCGGGCAGCAGCAGGTCGATCTGCTCGCAGCCGTCCATCTGCGCGAGGGTGGCGGCGTCGGCGGCGGGGAGGGCGCTGGAGGTCATGGTTCGGGGCATCCGCAAGGGTCGCCGGATACTAGCACTGGCTCCAACGGACTGTAAAAAATCCTCATCATCACGAGCGCGGTCCCGCGGGGCGCCCACCCCGGGCAGGGGCTTACAGGGCGTCAATGTCACCTGTTGCGGTGCAGCACAGCACCGGGGCCCGTTGCGGTATCGCGCAAATCGCGTTGATAAAATCAAACGGCCGGGGTAAGGTCGGGCATCCCTTCGCGAGGCGCCCCATGCGTTCGATCCCGCTGGTAGGACTGCCCTCGGACCGCAAGCAGATCGGGCCGCACCCGTTCCAGGCGGCGGGCGAGAAGTACCTGAGGGCCGTGGTGGACGGGGCGGGCTGCCTGCCGCTGGTGATCCCGTCGCTGTCACCGCCGCTGGACCTTCGCGAGATCCTGCAGCACCTCGACGGCCTGCTGCTGACGGGCGCCTACAGCAACATCGAGCCGCACCACTATTCCGACGAGCCCAGCTACCCGGGCAACCACCACGACCCTGCGCGCGACGCCACCACGCTGGGCATCGTGCCGCTGGCCCTCGAGATGGGCGTGCCGGTGCTGGCCCTGTGCCGCGGCTTCCAGGAAGTGAACGTGGCCCTGGGCGGCACCCTGCACCAGAAGGTGCACGAAGTGCCGGGCCACGACGACCACCGCGAGAACACCGACGACCCGCTGGGCGTGCAGTACGCGCCCTCGCACCCGATAGACCTGGCCGAGGGCGGCCTGCTGGCCGGCATCGCCGGCGCGCCCGAAGCCATGGTGAACTCGCTGCACGGGCAGGGCCTGCGCACGCTGGGTCGCGGCCTGGTGGTGGAAGCCACGGCGCGCGACGGGCTGGTGGAGGCGGTGCGCCTGGACGATCCTGGGCCTTTCCTGCTCGCTGTGCAGTGGCACCCGGAGTGGAGGGTCACCGAGAACCCGTTCTACCTGGGCATCTTCCAAGCCTTCGCGGCGGCCTGCCGCGAACGCGCCAGCCAAAGACCCTGACCCCATGTCCAAGAAGAAAGATCCCAAGCAAACCCCGGCCGAGCAGCAGGAAAGCTCGCTCAAACGCTGGCTCAAGGAGCGCCGCATCACCGAAGTCGAGTGCCTGGTGCCCGACATCACCGGCAACGCCCGCGGCAAGATCATCCCGGCGGCCAAGTTCTCGCACGACTACGGCACGCGCCTGCCCGAAGGCATCTTCGCCACCACGGTCACCGGCGAGTACCCCGACAACTACGACGACCTGGTGTCGCCGTCGGACTCGGACATGCTGCTGCGCCCGGATGCCGACACCGTGCGCATGGTGCCCTGGGCCACCGACCCCACGGCCCAGGTGATCCACGACTGCTTCACCAAGGACGGCGCGCGCCACGAGCTGGCGCCGCGCAACGTGCTGCACCGCGTGCTGGCCCTGTACGCCGACATGGGCCTGAACCCGATCATCGCGCCCGAGCTGGAGTTCTTCCTGGTCCAGCGCAACACCGACCCCGACTTCCCGCTGCAGCCGCCCGCCGGCCGCAACGGCCGGCCGGAAACGGCGCGCCAGTCCTATTCCATCGACGCGGTGAACGAGTTCGACCCGATCCTGGACCTGATGTACGACTACTGCGAGGCGATGGAGCTGGACGTGGACACGCTCATCCACGAGTCCGGCGCAGCCCAGCTGGAGGTGAACTTCGAGCACGCCGACCCGATGTCGCGCGCCGACCAGGTGTTCCTGTTCAAGCGCACCATGCGCGAGGCGGCCATGCGCCACGGCATCTACGCCACCTTCCTGGCCAAGCCGATGGAGAACGAGCCGGGCAGTTCGATGCACATCCACCAGAGCCTGGTGGACGCCAAGACCGGCAAGAACGTTTTCGCCGGCAGCAAGAAGGGCCAGCAGAGCGAGCTGTTCATGAACTACCTGGCCGGCCTGCAGAAGTACGTGCCGGCGGCGATGGCCATCTTCGGCCCGAACGTGAACTCCTACCGGCGCCTGGCGTTTGGCGAGGTATCGCCCAAGAACGTGATGTGGGGCTACGACAACCGCACCTGCGGCCTGCGCGTGCCCATGGACACGCCGGAAAACACCCGGGTGGAGAGCCGTTTCGCCGGTTCGGACGTGAACCCGTACCTGGCGCTGGCGGCCACGCTGGCCTGCGGATACCTGGGCATCAAGGAAAAGCTCAAGCCCACCGAGCCGATGACCGGCAGTGCGCATTCCAAGGGCTACGACCTGCCGCGGTCTCTGGAGGAAGCCATCATCCTTCTCCGCAAGTCCAAGCCGCTGCGCGGCCTGCTGGGCGAGCGCTTCGTCAAGGCCTACACGTCGGTTAAGGAAAAGGAGCATCAAACCTACTTCCGCGTCATCAGTTCGTGGGAGCGCGAGTTCCTGCTGCTCAACGTCTGAAGCCAGACCACGCCTCCCGACCTCCAACGCTCATCCCGGAACCGCCCATGGAAAACACCCGAAGCACGCTGCAGCAGCTTGACGCGGCCCACCACATGCATCCCTTCAACGACAACGCCGCGCTGGCGAAGAAGGGCACGCGCATCCTGACCAAGGGCGAGGGCTGCTACGTCTGGGATTCGGAGGGCAACAAGCTGCTCGACGCGTTCGCCGGCCTGTGGTGCGTGAACATCGGCTACGGCCGCCGCGAGCTGGGCGAGGTGGCCTCCAGGCAGATGACGCAGCTGGCCTACTACAACAGCTTCTTCGGCTGCACCACCGAGCCCACCGTGCGGCTTGCGGCGAAGCTGGCCGAACTGTGCCCGGGCGACCTCAACCACGCCTTCTTCTCGAACTCGGGTTCGGAAGCCAACGACACCATCCTGCGCATGGTCCGGCATTTCTGGGCCGTGCAGGACCAGCCCGGGAAGAACATCATCATCGGCCGCCACAACGGCTACCACGGCTCCACCGTGGCCGGCGCCAGCCTGGGCGGCATGAAGGGCATGCACAAGCAGGGCGGCCTGCCCATTCCCGACATCCACCACATCGACGCGCCCTACTGGTTTGCCGACGGCGGCGACATGGACGAGGAAACCTATGGCCGGCACTGCGCGCAGCGTCTGGAGGACAAGATCCTCGAGCTGGGCGTCGACCGCGTGGCGGCCTTCATCGGCGAGCCGATCATGGGCGCCATCGGCGTTTACATCCCGCCCAAGAACTACTGGAAGGAAATCGAGCGCATCTGCCGCAAGCACGACGTGCTGCTGATTGCCGACGAGGTGATCTGCGGCTTCGGCCGCACCGGCCAGTGGTTCGCGGCCGACTACTACGGCTTCCAGCCCGACATCATGACCCTGGCCAAGGGCATCACCAGCGGCTACATCCCGCTGGGCGCGGCCATGTTCAACGACCGCGTGGCCGGGGTGCTCAATGCCAAGGGCGGGGAACTGGCGCACGGCTACACCTACTCGGGCCACCCGGTGTGCGCGGCCGTGGCGCTGGAGAACATCCGCATCCTGCAGGAAGAAAAGATCGTCGACACCTGCCGCACCGACACCGGGCCGTACCTGGCGGAAAAGTGGAAGGCCCTGGGCGAGCACCCGCTGGTGGGTGAGGCCCGCATCGTCGGCATGGTGGGCGCGCTGGAGCTGGTGCCGGACAAGTCGCGACGGGAGTTCTTCCCCGACCGCGGCCGGGTGGGGCAGCTGTGCCGCGACATGGCCCTCGGGAACGGCCTGATCCTGCGCGCCACCTACGATGCAATGCTGCTCTCGCCGCCGCTGGTGATCACCCGCGCCCAGATCGACGAACTGGCCGAGAAGGCCTGGAAATCGCTCGACCAGACGGCCCGGGAACTGGGCATGGCCACCGGCTGAAAGGGGCCCCGGCGCGGGCTGGCCCGCGCCGGGGCGCTGTGTATGATGGGTCAGCCCCGGGGCGCTGGTTCAAGCGGTTCACTCACTGAAAGGGGATACGTGATGAAGCTCAAGATGACGATACTGGTGGCTGCGGTCCTGGCCGCCGCCTGCAGCAGGGACCCCGCTCCGGACGCCGGCCAGGGTGGGGTGGAGCCGCCCAAGCCGTCCAAGGTCCTCAACGTCTTCAACTGGTCGGACTACATCGGCGAAAAGACGCTGGCCAACTTCGAGGCCGAGACCGGCATCAAGGTCACCTATGACGTGATGGACTCGAACGAAACGCTCGAGACCAAGGTCATGACCGGCAACACCGGCTACGACATCGTGGTGCCCTCGCTGACCTTCCTGGCCCGCCAGATCAAGGCCGGCGTCTATATGCCGATCGACCATTCGCGGCTCAAGAACTACGGCAACCTCGACCCCGCCATGCTGGCCCTGCTGGCCAAGAACGACCCCGACAACGCCCATTCCGTGCCCTACCTCTGGGGCACCACCGGCATCGGCTACAACGTGGCCAAGGTGAAGGAAGCCCTGGGCGAGGATTTCCCGCTCGACAGCTGGGCAATGGTGTTCGAGCCCGAGAATCTGGCCAAGCTCAAGGGCTGCGGCGTGGCCATCCTCGACACCCCGTCGGAGATCATCCCGCCGGTGCTGCAGTACCTGGGCGAAGAGCCCAACAGCTTCGACCCCGCCGTGATCCAGAAGGGCGTTGACCGCCTCAAGGAGCTGCGTCCCAGCATCCTGTACTTCCACTCCTCGCAGTTCATCAACGACCTGGCCAATGGCGACATCTGCGTCGCGATCGGCTGGTCGGGCGACATCATCCAGGCCAAGGCCCGCGCCGCGGAAGCCGCCAAGGGCGTGGAGGTGGCGTACATCATTCCCAAGGAAGGCGCGCCGATGTGGTTCGACATGCTGGCCATCCCCAAGGACGCCAAGAACGTTGACAACGCCTACCTCTTCCTCGACTACATCCTGCGTCCGGACGTGATGGCCGACATCCAGAACTACGTCGCCTACGCCAGCCCCAACCAGGCGGCGCTGCCGCTGGTGGACAAGGCCATCATCGACGACCCGGGCATCTACCCCACGCCCGAGACGCAGGCCAAGCTCTACCCGCTGGCCGTGCTGACGCCCGAGGTGGACCGCCTGTTCACGCGCCACTGGACCACCATCAAGACCGGCCAGTAAGGCCTGCGCCGGGGCGGGCCCAAGGCCTGCCCCGGTTCTTTCCCCCCGCGCGCGGCAAGGGTGCCCATGCCGCGCCACAGGATCCGAAGATGGCTGCAGTGACCAACGGCTCGGCGGCAGGTGCCGCCAAGAACGAAAAACTGGGCGCCGAAAACTACCTGCGCATCGAATCGGTGCGCAAGGAGTTCGACGGTTTCGTGGCGGTGGACGACGTCAGCCTGTCCATACGCAAGGGCGAGATCTTCGCGCTGCTGGGGGCGTCGGGCTGCGGAAAGTCCACCCTGCTGCGGGTCCTGGGCGGGTTCGAGAAGCCCACCAAGGGCCGGGTCATCCTGGACGGCCAGGACATCACCGACCTGCCGCCCTACGAGCGGCCCATCAACATGATGTTCCAGTCCTACGCGCTGTTCCCGCACATGAGCGTCGAGCAGAACGTCGCCTTCGGCCTCAAGCAGGACGGCATGCCCAGGGCCGACATCACCCGCCGCGTGGCGGAGATGCTGGCGCTGGTGCAGATGGAGAAGTTCGCCCGGCGCCGGCCGCACCAGCTTTCGGGCGGCCAGCAGCAGCGCGTGGCGCTGGCGCGATCTTTGGCCAAGAGCCCCAAGCTGCTGCTGCTGGACGAGCCGATGGGCGCGCTGGACAAGAAGCTGCGCTCGCAGATGCAGCTCGAACTGGTCAACATCGTCGAGCGCCTGGGCGTCACCTGCGTCATGGTCACCCACGATCAGGAAGAGGCCATGACCATGGCCCACCGTATCGCCATCATGGACGCCGGCTGGATCCGCCAGCTGGGCACGCCCGATGAAATCTACGAACAGCCCAGCTGCCGCTTCACCGCCGAGTTCATCGGTTCGGTGAACCTGATCGAAGGCAAGATCAAGGACGACGAGAAGGACTTCATCACCATCACCAGCCCCGCGCTGGAATGCCTGGCCTACGTGGGCCACGGCGTCACCGGCTTCGAGGGCCAGGACGTGGCGCTGGCGCTG
>Ga0105046_10011762_pt1 | contig 13592 bp, 14 predicted proteins | sample MAT03_FD_78385 | JGI IMG/M metagenome (GOLD analysis project Ga0105046, IMG submission 78385) | Freshwater microbial communities from Lake Fryxell liftoff mats and glacier meltwater in Antarctica - MAT-03 (megahit assembly) | ecosystem: Environmental > Aquatic > Freshwater > Ice > Liftoff... | reverse complement strand
TTCGGGTCTCATCAGCCCACGGATTCGACGCTAGCGCCGATTGGTTGACAACTTGCTTTCGCTTGCAGTGGCGCAGGGCCGGTCTGGACAGAGCGGCAGCCGCTGTCGACACGGAACCGCCATGCCTGCCTTGTTCCCCTTGCTTGCTGCCTTTGGCACCGGCGGCCTGCTGACGCTCATGGTGTTGTTCAACGGCCAGATGGGTGCGGCAAGCACGCCGTTCTTTTCCTCGGTCGCCGCGCACGGGACGGCGACCCTGCCGGCGCTGGCCGTGCTGGGCCTGCTGGCGCTGCGGGGCAACAGGCATGGTGCTGGGCGGTCTGTGGCCGCCGGGACTGGAAAATGCCCCCTGGCAGGCCTGGATCGGCGGACCGATCGGGGTGCTGTTCATCGCGGCTGCCAGCTGGTTGGTGGCGCGGATCGGGGCTGCAACAACGGCGCTGCTGGTGATCGGCGGGCAGATGGTGACGGGCGTGGCGCTGGATCTGATCACCGGCGCGCCCGGCAGCGGCTGGGCCCGTGCCGCCGGGGTGGCGCTGATCCTCGCCGGGATGGCGTTGACCTTTGGCAGTCGCGGACGCGGCGGCTGGGCCGCAACCGTGCGCCTGGGCGGGATGGCGCTGACCGTTGGCGGGCATGGACGCGCCGGCCGGGCCGCGCCCCTTCGGCGGGGCGGGATGGCGCTGACTGTTGGCGGGCATGGACGCGCCGACCGGGCCACGCCCCTTCGGCGGGGCGGGATGGCGCTGACTGTTGGCGGTCGCGGAGGCGCGGGCCGGGCCGCGCCCCTTCGGCGGGGCGGGATGGCGCTGACTGTTGGCGGTCGCGGAGGCACCGGCCGGGCCGCGACCTTGCGCCAGGGCGGATCGTGGCATTGACAGCGGGCGTGGTGAGCAACTAGAACAGGTAGGAACAGCTGCCTGCACGAAAAGGCCAGCGCCGATGTCCGCCCCGATCACAGCCGCCAAATCCGAACAGGTGGCCCACGCCATCGAGCGCGACATCCGTGCCGGGCTGATCGGGCATGGCGTGCGGCTGCAAAGCGAGGGCGCGCTGATGGCCCGCTTTGCGGTCGGCCGCAATACGGTGCGGCGGGGCCTGCAGATGCTGTCGCGCCGGGGATTGATCGCCACCCGCACCGGGATCGGGTCATTCGTCACCTATGACGGCACCACCATCGACAGCAGCCTGGGCTGGACCGTCGCCTTGTCGCACGGCACATCGCGGGTGGTCACGCGCCTGCTGGGCGTTGCCCGGGGCCCCTGTCCCAGAGCCGACCGGTTCCTGACCGGGGTGCGGCAGGGCGCGGGCGACTATCTGTGCATCGACCGGCTGCGTCATTGCCTGGACGCCGGGCTTGGCATCTCGCTCGAGCGGGCCCGCCTGCCCTGGCGGGCAGACTTTCAGGATGTGTTAACCAATGGTCTGCAAGAAGGGTCGCTGAGCCGCACATTGCAGGAACTGGCCTTGGTTTCGGTCAGCGGAGAGGAGTCAGTCAGCGTGATTGCCCAACTGGGTCAGGACGATGCCACCATCATGGGCCGCCACGCAGGCGACCCGATGCTGCGGCTGGAGCGGGTGACGCGACTGGCCGGTGGCGGCGTGCTGGATTATGTGGAAAGCACGCTTGACCCGGCCCGGTTCGGCCTGCGGCTGGCGTTCTAGGATGGGTGTGCCGGACATGGGGCGTCAGGTCGTCGCGCTGACCGGCAAGGGCAATGCGGCCGCTATCGCGGGATGTGACCGCGCAAACCGGCCGGGCCAGGGTGGCCAAGGGCCGGACCGGCACCCTGACTGGACCCTGACATCGCGGATCGGCGGCCAGCGATGATCTGCCCGGTGGATGTCGCGCAAGACCGCGCCATGGCGGCCCTTTTGGGCGGAGCGTTGGGCGACGCGGCGGGAATGCCGTCGCAGACCCTGTCGCGGGCCGAGATTGCGGCCCGCCATGGCCGGATCAATGACCTGATCGCGCCCTATTCCGGCCATCCGGTCAGCCATGGGCTGCGCGCCGGTCAGATCACCGATGACACCGAACAGACGCTGCTGCTGGCCCGCCGCCTGATCGCCGATGCGCCCGGCTTTGACCAGATCGCCTGGGCGCACGACCTGCTGAGTTGGGAGGCGGGGATTGCCGCGCGCGGTCTGCGCGACCTGCTGGGGCCGTCCACCAAACGCGCGCTGGAACGTTTGCTGGCCGGAGTGCCGCCCGATCAGACCGGACTGCAGGGCACCACCAACGGGGCCGCCATGCGGATCGGGCCCGTCGGCATCGCCACGCCGCCGGGCGACCCCGCCGCAATGGCCGCCCGCGTCGCCACGGTGTCGCGCGTCACCCATGCCACGGCCGAGGCGATTGCCGCCGCCAGTGCCGTGGCCATGGTGATCAGTTGCGGCGTGGCCGGGATGTCGTTCGAACGGGCCATCCCCCCCGCTCTCGCCGCCGCCCGTGCCGGCGCGGCGCTTGGCGCGCAGACGGGCGCGCGTGACATGGCCGGGCGCATCGCGCTGGCCCTGCGGCTGGCCGATGGCGGCGATGCGGTGGCACTGGCGGACGGCATCGGCACCTCGGTCGCCAGCAGCGCCTCGGTCGCGGCGGCGTTCGGGGTGGTGCGGCTGGCTGCGGGCGACCCCTGGACCGCAGCGCTGATCGCGGCCAACCTCGGCGATGACACCGATACCATCGGGGCCATCGCCTGCGGCATGGCTGCGGCTTGCGCGGGGCGTGCGGCGCTGCCACAGGACAAGGTGGCGCTGGTCCTGTCGGTGAACCGGCTGGACCTGGCGCCATTGGTCGCCGACCTTGTGGCGATGCGCCGGGCGGTCGGCATGCAAAGGGCGTCGTGATGCAGGGCAGCCGGCTGGTGCAGATGTCGGGCGCGATTGTCGACGCGGTTTACCGCATCGCCGCCCTGCCCGAACCGGGGAGCGAGGCGCTGGTGCATGGCCTGACCCTGTCCGCCGGCGGCGGGATGAATGCCATGGTCGCGGCCAAACGTGCCGGGATGGCCGTCGCCTATGGCGGCCGTCTGGGCCGGGGGCCCCTGGCGCGCATGGTCGCCCAGGCGCTGCAAGAGCATGAGATCACCGCCCTGTCTGCCGCCAAGGGCGCGCGCGATCAGGGCATGTGCACCGTGCTGGTCGATGACGCGGGCGAGCGCAGCTTTGTCGCGGTCGAAGGGGCGGATGGCTGGGTCAGCCCGGTCGATCTGGTCAGCCTGCCGCTGTTGCCCGATGACTGGCTGCTGCTGTCGGGCTATGGGTTGTATTATGATGGCAGCCGCATGGCACTGACCGGCTGGCTGGGCACGCTGCCTTTGGGCGTGCGTCTGATGTTCGACCCGACCCCGATCGTGGACCGGCTGGACCCCGCCGCGCTGGCCGCCGCCCGCCGCGTTGCGCTGTGGATCAGCGCCAACCGGGCCGAGGCGCAGGTGATGACCGGTGCGCAAGCGCCGGGCGCGGCCGCGACCCTGCTGGCCGCAGACCGCCCCACCGGCGGCGGCGCGGTGGTGCGAACGGGGGAAAATGGGGCCTGGCTGGCCCGCGCCGGCGGCCAGGCCGTTCATATCCGCCCGTTTGCCGTGCGCCCGGTCGATACCAATGGTGCGGGCGACGTGCATATCGGCACCTTCATCGCCGCGCTGGCCCGGGGCGAAACGCCCGAACGTGCGGCCCGCATCGCCAATATCGCCGCCGCGCTGTCGACCACGGCGCATGGGCCGCTGGCCGCGCCCGACCCTGCCGCCGTTCTGGCGATCCTTTCCCTTGACCCGCCACAATCACAGGAGATGACCTCATGCGACTGACGCTGACCTGCGCCCTTGCGCTGCTGACCGCGCCTGCCTTGGCCGATGAAATCCGGATGCTGAACTGGCAGGGCTATGGCACCGACCTGCCCTGGGCGGTCGCGGCTTTTACCGCCGCCACCGGCCATACGGTGGTGCATGACTACTTCAACTCCGAACAGGAAATGCTGACCAAGCTGCGCACCAATCCGGGCGCCTATGACGTTGTGCTGATCAACTCGGCCTTTACCGCCCAGGCCCAGGCCGAGGGGCTGCTGGCCCCGATCGACCCCACGCTGATTGCCAATTTCGCCGACCTTGACCCCTCGCTTGCGGGCAATCCCGATCTTTCGCCGGGCGGCGCACTGTATGGTGTGCCCTGGACCTGGGGGTTGACCTCGTTCGCGGTCTCGACGGACGTTTTCGCCGAACCGCCCACCTCGCTGGCCGTGTTCTGGGATCCGGCCTATGCGGGCCGGGTGTCGATCCGCGACGATGCGCTGGAGGCGGTGCAGTTCGCAGCCCTCGCCACCGGGCAGAACATCAACGACATCACCGACCTGGACGCCGTGCGCGCCAAGCTGGCCGCGCTGATGCCGCAGATCAGCGCGTATTGGAGCAGCGAAAACGACTGGAACCAGTTCATGGCGGCGGGCGATTTCGCCATCGGCACCTATTGGTCGGGCTCGGCCGCGCGCAGTGCCGCAGCCGGTCTGCCGGTGGCATTCGTGGTGCCCGACGAAGGGGCCATCGGCTGGCTGGACGGGTTGTCGATCCCGGCCACGTCCACCCATCAGGCGGCGGCGCACGCGTTCATCGACTGGATGATCGACCCCGATTTCTATGTCCGCTGGGAACCGGACGGCGCGCCTGCATCCGCCAACGCCGCCGCAGCCGCCGCGCTGCCCGAAACCTCGTTCAACCGCGCCGTGCTGGGCGACCCCGCCGTGGTGGCGCGGGTGCAGTTCATGCAGCCGGTATCGGACGAGGACCGCGAGGCGTATCTGGCGCTGTGGCAGGATCTCAAGGCCCAGCAATAGGGTGCTGGCCCGGGCCGACAGGGGGCGTCTGGCTGGCCTGTTGGCCCCGGCCTATCTGTGGCTGACAGCGGCGGTGTTCCTGCCGCTGTCAGCGATGCTGTGGTTCGCGTTCCTGACCGACGTGCCGTTCGGCGGGCGCGAGGCGTCCCTGACGCTGGACAACTTTGCCCGGGCGCTGACCAACCCGACCTATCGCATCCTGCTGGGCAAGTCGCTGGAACTGGGGCTGATCGTCACCGCCCTGTGCGCGCTGATCGGGTTTCCCTGCGCGCTGGTGCTGGCCAAGGCGATCAGGGGTCGCGCGCGCGAGGCGTTGTTTCTGCTGGTGATCCTGCCGTTCTGGTCGAACTCGCTGGTACGGATATTTTCCTGGGCCATCGTGCTGCGCGGCAATGGCGTGCTGGACAGCGCGGTAAACTGGATCAGCCCCTGGCCGGTGGATGTGAACCTGATGTTCAGCCAGTCGGCCATCGTGATCGGGCTGGTGCATTCCTATCTGCCCTACATGATCCTGACCTGCTATCTGGCCTTGCAGGGCATCGACGATGCCCTGATCGAGGCCGCGCGCTCGCTGGGGGCCGGGCCGCTGCGCATCCTGTGGCGGCTCTTGATCCCGCTGGCCGCGCCGGGGCTGATCGCAGGGGCAGTGCTGATATTCGTCCCCGTGGTGGGATCGTTCATGGAACCGCGCATCCTGGGCGGCCGCGTCGGCACCTATTTCGGCACCGTGATCGAGGATCAGTTCATCGCCGTGTTCAACTGGCCACTGGGCGCGGCGCTGTCGTTTTGCCTGCTGGCGGTGGTGCTGGTGATCCTGGCCATCGCCGCCCCGGTCCTGCGGAGGGCGGCATGACCCTGCGCATTGCCGGCAGGCTTTGGTTGGCCCTTGTGCTGTTCTTTCTTTATGCGCCGATTCTGGCGATGGCGGCGATGAGCTTCAATGCCTCGCCGTTCTATCAGCTGCCTTTCACATTTTCGACCGAATGGTACGTGAAACTGGCCGGCAATGCCGAAATTCTTGCAGCTTCCTGGCAATCGGTGTGGATTGCCGTCGTGGTGACGGTGATCGCGACCGTCCTGGGCACCGCCGCGTCGCTGGCCTTTTTCCGCTACAAGTTCCCGGGCAAGCGGTTGTTGCAGGCGCTGCTGTTCCCGCCCATCGCCATCCCCTGGCTGATCACCGGCACGGCGATGCTGATCTTTTTCTTTGCCATCGGCATCCCGCGCGGCGCGCCGGCGGTGATCGTCGGCCATGTCGCGCTGGCGGTGCCCTACGTGATCGTGGTGGTCAGCGCCCGGCTGGCCGGGTTCGATCCGCTGCTGGAGGAGGCGGCGCGCTCGCTGGGTGCCACGCAATGGACCATCACCCGCCGCGTCACCTTGCCGTTTCTGGCCCCCGGCGTCATCGCGGGCGGCCTGTTCGCGTTCGCGGTCAGTTTCGATCAGTTCGTGGTCAGCTATTTCCTGGCCGAACCCGGTGACATGACACTGCCGGTGCTGATCTATACCGCGATCCGCAAGGGATTTACCCCGGAAATCAACGCCATATCCACCATCATCATCGTGGTGTCGATGCTGGTGATGCTGCTGGCCGCCCGCGGTTTCCGGTTCGGGGGCGACCGCTGATGGCCGAGGTGCGGGTCGAGAACCTGACCAAACGCTATGCCGGCGCACCGGCGCTGGACGATGTCACGCTGGACTTTCCCGATGGTCAGTTCTTTGGGCTGCTGGGGCCATCGGGCAGCGGCAAGACCACGCTGCTGCGCGCCATCGCAGGCTTTGTCACCCCCGATGCCGGCCGTGTGCTGATGGGGGGCCAGCCGGTCGAGCATGTCCCGGTCGAGTCGCGGCAGATCGGCATGGTGTTTCAAAGCTATGCCCTGTTTCCCAACATGACCGTGGCGGAAAATGTGCGCTTTGGCCTGGACGTGCGCCGCGTATCGGGGCCGGAGGCGGCAAGGCGGGTGGGCGAGGTGCTGGACCTGGTCCAGTTGCGCCCCTATGCCGCGCGCAAGCCGCACGAGCTGTCGGGCGGCCAACGCCAGCGCGTCGCGATGGCGCGCGCGATCGTGACCCGGCCCCGGGTGCTGCTGCTGGACGAGCCGCTGTCTGCACTGGACAAATCGCTGCGGCTGGACATGCAGATCGAGTTGCGGCGAATACAGCGCGAGGTCGGCATCACCACGATCTTTGTCACCCATGACCAGGAAGAGGCGCTGACCCTGTCAGACCGGATCGGCATCCTGCGCGACGGCCGCCTGATTGCCGAAGGCCCGCCCCGCGCCGTCTATGCCGCCCCGCCCGACGCCTTTACCGCGCGGTTTCTGGGCGAGGCGAACGTGCTGACCGGCACGCCCGAACCGGGCGGTCTGCGCCTGCCGGGCGGCACGCTGATCGCCGTGCCGCAAGGGACGACGGCGGTTGCCGTCAGGCCGGAACATATCGCGCTGTCCGTCGCCGAACCTGCCGCGCACAACCGCATCCAGGCGCGGCTGGTCGGGCGCATTTTCGCCGGTGCGATGGGCACTTGCGTGCTGGACTGGCACGGACAACAGTTGAAAGTCACCGACCGCGATCAGGACATGGCGCATCTGCCCGATACCGGGCCGGTCTGGCTGTCCTGGGCCGACGACAAGACGATCGGGTTGAAGGACTGAACCGGGGGGCAAGGGGATGGACCCGACAGCAGGCGGCCCGGCAACGGGCAAGCTGGTGATCCGCAATATCGGGCTGATGCTGTCGGGGATGCTGGAACAGCCGATCCTGGATGCCGATTGCCTGATCGCCGTCGATGGCCGCATCAGCGCCATCGGGCATGGGCCACTGATGGACACCGACCACGCGACCCTGACCATCGACGCGATGGGCTGCGCGCTGTCGCCCGGACTGATCGACAGCCATGTGCACCCGGTCGTCGGCGACCATACCCTGCGCCAGAACCAGTTGAACTGGATCGACAGCACCCTGAACGGCGGCGTCACCACGATGATTTCAGCCGGCGAGGTGCATATGCCCGGCCGCCCGCGCGAGATCGTGGGATTGAAGGCGATGGCGATTGCCACCCAGCGTTTCTACGCCAGCTTTCGTCCTTCGGGGGGTCAAGGTGATGGCGGGTGCGCCGGTGATCGGACACGGGATGGAGGCGGGCGATTTCGCCGACCTTGCGGCGGCGGGCGTGACGCTGCTGGGCGAGGTGGGGCTGGGCAGCGTCAAGGACGGGCCGACCGCGCGGAAGATGGTGGATTAGGCGCGGGCAAACGGCATGCACAGCACCATCCACACCGGCGGCCCGTCCATCCCCGGCTCTGGCCTGATCGACGCGGACATGGTGCTCGAGGCCGGGACGGATGTGGTCGGCCATATCAACGGCGGCCATACCGCCCTGCCCGATGACCAGATCCGGTGCATCTGCCAAGGGTGCAAGGCGGCGCTGGAGATCGTGCATAACGGCAACGAACGCGCCGCACTGTATACGCTGCGGCTGGCGCGCGAGATGGGGCAGTTGGAGCGGGTGATTCCGGGCACCGATGGTCCGGCGGGGTCGGGGGTGCAGCCCCCTGGGCATCCTGCGCATGGTGGCGATGCTGTCGGCGCCGGGCGATCTGCCTGCGGAACTGGCGTTCTGCCTGGCGACCGGCAACACCGCGCGGCAACGGCGGCTGGATGCCGGGCTGCTGGCGGTGGGGATGGCGGCGGACCCGAGGCTGATGGACCGCGCGCAGCACGCGCCGGGGGCGGGGCTGCTGGAGTCAGTGGCGCAGGGCAACCTGCCCGGCATCGGCATGGTGCTGATCGACGGGACCATCGCCTGCCGCCGCAGCCGCAACACGCCCCCCGCGACCCGCATCCCCCAAGTGGTGACAGGCGAGGCTCGACCCCCCAAAGGCAGCCGCCGGGCCGGGGCATCGAGCCCCGCCCGGCGGCATTGCCATGGATCTATGGCGCGGTCACGGTGAACCGGGTTGCGGCGAGCGCGACATAGTGATCGTCGGCCATCAGCCGCAATTCATAGTCGCCGGGGGCCAACTCTTCGTAGTACAGATCCGGGGTCAGCGTCATCTCGCCGTCCAGAATGGCACCGGTATAGGCGAAGGCGAGGTAGTTGTAGACATCCGGATCGCCCGCCGCATAGACGCCGATCCAGTCGAACCGCAGGCCGGGGGCACCTGACCAGCGGACGGTTACGCCTGCGCCCTGGGCGACAATGGCCTCGGCGACCGAGAGGGTGGGGCGGCCGTCGCGGGCGACGACCGAGAACCGGGTGCGCGTCTGTTCGTTGCCGTTTTCATCAATCAGAACGGCATCATAGGGCCCAGGTGCCATCCCCAGCGTCGAGAGGCGGAAGGCGCGGTTCCAGGTGGCGACCAGCCCCTCGGCCGAGGTGATGGGCGCTGCGACATCGCCGCCGCGCGGCACGACCCGGACCCCCCAGACCGCATCGCCGGGCAGTTGGCCACGCACGACATAGCTGCCGCCGTCCGGCACCAGACGCGGTTCGACTGCGATCAGGGCGGGGGCCGGGACGGGCGTCACGGTCAGGTCGGCCAGCACGGCGCGGTGGTCGGACGGCCAGGGCGCAAAGGCGCGGTCGACATCGGGGTTGGCGGGCTCGCCCCAGACCTCGGCGCCGCGCACGGTGGCGTTGGCGGCAAAGATGTAGTCGATCCGGTCATGGATCTCGCCTGCGACCGTAACCGGCCAGGGATAGCCGGGGGTAAAGGTCAGGCCGGGGCGCAGGGCGGGGTCGGGGTGTGCGGCGCGGAAGGTGTCGGTGAACCCTGCGGCCTCCATCCGCAGCGTCACCGGCCAGGGCACGTCCATGCCACGCAGGGCCGCCAGCCAGTCTAGGTGCGAGGGCGTGTTGAAATCGCCGGTCACGATGACCGGCACGCCTGCGGCCACCAGCGATTCCAGCCCGGCGGCAAAGGGGTCGATCTCGGGCAGCCGCGTCTCGGCCTCGTTGGCAAGAACCGCCTCGATCGTCTCACCTCCGGCCAGCAGGTCGGGGCCATAGGGCGAGGAGGTGAGGTGCAGGTTGCCCAGCGCCACCACCTGCCCGGGCGCCACCATCGCCCAGGCATGGACGGCGTTGCTGTCGAGGCCCGCCAGAGAATAAGGTGCCTGCCCGGTCTCGGTCCGCTCGCCCAGCGCGGAATCGAACAGCGGCACCCGGCTGATGATGTGGCGTCGCAGATCGACATAGGGATAGCCCGCAGCGGCGGCGATGGCGGCGGTCTGGCCATCGGGTTCCTGCAACCCGACGATATCGGCACCCGAGGCGCGGATGATGTCGATCACCTGCTGCTGGCTGACCTGCACGCCGCCGTACCAGATGTTGAAGCTCATCACCCGCAACTCGACCGGCGCGCTCTCGGCCGCTTGCGCGAGGGCAGCGGCGGGGCCCAGTACGGGGCCCAGTACGGGGCTCAGTCCGGTGCCCAATCCGGTGGCAAGAAGGGCGGCAAGGACAATCTGGCGCATCACGTTCTCCTAAGGGTATGGATTGGGAAGGATAGCCGGGCCCCGTGACGCCGCGATGACTGCGATGCCTTGCCAACAGCATTAACTGCGGCATACTTCACCGTCAAAGACAACATGGGAGACGACGTATGAAAGCCCTGATCCTGCTGGCCGCAGCCGCCAGCATCGCCGCGACCTCTGGCCTGGCCCAGGACCTGCCCGACCTTGGCGGGCGCGAGATTGTGGTGGTGACCGAGAACGCCTATCCGCCGCTGCAATTCCTTGACGCGAGCGGCACGGCGGTCGGCTGGGAATATGATGCGATGGCGGAAATCGCCGCCCGGCTGAACGCCACCGTGGTTTACGAAAACATCAGCTGGGACGCGATGATCCCGGCGGTATCCGAAGGCCAGTTCGACCTGGGCATGACCGGCATCACCATCCGCGACGACCGCCGCGAAATGGTCGATTTCAGCGACACATACATGACCAGCCAGATGGTGATGATGGTGCGCGGGGACGAGAAGCGGTTCACCGATGCGGCCAGCTTTGCCGCCGATCCCGACCTGCTGATGGCGGCTCAGCCCGGTACCACGCCGTTCTATGTCGGCGTCTACGACGTGCTGGACGGGAACGAAGCCAACCCGCGCATCAAGCTGTTCGAAACCTTTGGCGCGACGGTCGAGGCGCTGCGCGCGGGCGATGTCGATCTGGTGCTGACCGATGGCACCGCCGGCAATGGCTATGTCGAGGCGTCCGACGGCGGGCTGAAGATCGTCGGCGCTGCGCTGGGGACCGAGGATTTCGGCTTCATCTTTCCCAGAGGCTCGGACCTGGTCGGCCCGATCAATGCCGCCATCGCCAGCATGACCGCCGACGGCACGCTGGACCTGCTGAACACCCGCTGGTTCCTGGATTACAAGCTGGGCCAATAGGGCCGTTCGGGGCGGCCCTGAGCGGGGCCGCCCCGTCCGCTACCTTTGCCCGATGCTGCCGCAACCCGATCAGGACACGGATTTTCCCTGGTGGCTCGTCATCGTTGCGGTGACGGGCCTGTGGCTGTTCTGGGAAGTTGCCACGACCGAACACTATGCCCGCGTGCTTGGCACGCTGCGGCACGGCATCTGGATCACCGCGCTGGTCGCCATCGCTGCCTATGCGATGGCCTGCGCGCTGGGGCTGGGGCTGGCACTGGCGCAGATGTCGGGCTGGCTGGTGCTGCGCCAGGCGGCGCGACTGTATGTCGAGGTGATGCGCGGCGTCCCGATCATCGTGCTGCTGCTTTATGTGGCCTTCGTGCTGGCCCCGGCGCTGGTCTATCTGTGGAACCTTGCCGTTGTCCCGCTTGGGGCCGATCAATTGCGCGGACGCGACTTTCCCCTGATCCTGCGCGCGGTGCTGGCGCTGACCCTGGCCTATGCCGCCTTTCTGTCCGAGGTGTTCCGCGCCGGGTTGCAGGCGGTGGACAAGGGCCAGATCGAGGCGGCCAAGGCGCTGGGTCTGAACCGTCGGCACCGGTTCCGCCATATCGTGTTCCCGCAGGCGTTCCGGATGATCCTGCCGCCACTGGGCAATGATTTCGTGGCGATGGTCAAGGACAGCAGCCTGGTGTCGGTGCTGGGGGTCAGCGACATCACCCAGTTGGGCAAGGTGCTGGCGGCGGGCAATTTCCGCTATTTCGAGACCTACAACGTGGTGGCGCTGCTGTATCTGACGATGACGATCGGGCTGTCGCTGCTGCTGCGACGGCTGGAGCAGCGGCTGCGGGCGCGCACGGCGCGTTAGATCGCCGGGCGCGCGCGGGGAACAAGCCCCTTGGCGCGGGATAGCTGGATACGGTCAGTCGATCGCCGGGCGCGCGCGGGGAACAAGCGGCACCTATAGTGCCCGCGACCCTCTCTCGACCGATCGCCGGGCGCGCGGGGAACAAGCGGCTGGAACTGTGACGCGGGGCGCTGGCGCTGCGGGGAACAAGCCATGTGCCGAAACGGCCCCTGTCACCCCGGATCGCGGGTGACCAGCAGCGGCGCGGTCAGCGCCGACAGCGCGCGCCGCTGACGGCCCGCCGCGTCGAAATTGTCCGGGTCCAGCCACGCAGCGAACGCCGCCGTCAGCGCGGGCCATTCGCTGTCGATGGCCGCAAACCAGGCCGTGTCGCGGTTGCGCCCCTTGATCACCGCCGCCTGCCGGAAAACACCCTCGTACGACAGGCCCAGCCGCTCGGCCGCGCGGCGCGACCGGGCGTTCAGCGCGTTGCATTTCCATTCATAGCGCCGATAACCGGCAGCAAACGCCCAGCCCATCATCAGGGCCATCGCCTCGGTCGCTGCCGGGGTTCGCTGCATCTGGGCGGCCAGGTTGATATGGCCGACCTCGATGGTCCCCGCCTCGGGTGCGATGCGCAGATAGCTGGCCACGCCGCCGCAGTGGCCGGTGGCCAGATCGCGCATGGCATAGAACATCGGATCGGCCAGCGGGGCCATCGTCTGGGCCCAGGCAGCATACCCCGCCAGGTCGGCAAAGGGGCCATAGGGCAGATAATCCCAGATCGCCGCATCCGCGCTGTTGGCACGGTGCAGATCGGCGGCATGGGCGGCCGGGTCCAACCGCTCCAGCCGGACCCAGCGGCCCGTCATCACCGCCGGGCCGGGGCGCGGCGGCGGCATCCAGCCGGGCACGGGCCATCCCGTTCGATCCTCACCCATCGCGGTCCCCCGATTGGCGGCGCAACGCCACGCCGCCCCCCATGCATAAGTCCTGCCATGATGCGGCGATAGCCACTACAGCCCTCCCGCCCTTGCCCCATATCCGCACCGCAACTGGCCCGATCCCTACCCCTTGCCCTTCATGTTTGCAAAAATACCCCGGGGACGGCGCAGCCGGGGGCAGAGCCCCTCATCTGACAAAGAAACAACGCGCCGCAGGCGCTCTGCCGGACTGGAGTCTGTTGGGATTTAGGATTCCCGGAATTCTGTTTTTGTGATTCAAGCTCCGAAAGGAGATTTTCATGGAACGCAGGAGCTAGACGGATGCCCATTGGGCGAAGATGCAACCGCATTGCCGGGGTACGGAGAGCGATCCCGGCCGCACTGGCGGGGATGGCAGGCTGTTTTTTGGAAGCGATGTTGTTCAGTCAGGCATGAACGCCATTGGCTCGAGTGAATGCCGAACGCGGACGGGTAGTCCGTGGCGCGATTTGCCGCCTGAGTTCGGGAAGTGGAACACCGTGTTCAAGCGATTCCGCGATTGGGTGAAGGCCGATGTTTTCAAAAGGATTTTTGACGCAGTGTCAGTTGGCAATCCC
>Ga0105046_10011761_pt1 | contig 13592 bp, 10 predicted proteins | sample MAT03_FD_78385 | JGI IMG/M metagenome (GOLD analysis project Ga0105046, IMG submission 78385) | Freshwater microbial communities from Lake Fryxell liftoff mats and glacier meltwater in Antarctica - MAT-03 (megahit assembly) | ecosystem: Environmental > Aquatic > Freshwater > Ice > Liftoff... | reverse complement strand
GAAAACCCCAACCTGGCGGCGACCGGCGACCCGGATCAATCGATCTACGGCTGGCGCGGCGCAGATATCAACAACATTCTGGACTTTGAACGAGATTTCCCGAGCGTCCACACCGTCAAGCTTGAGCAGAACTATCGCAGTAGCCAGCGCATCCTGAGCGTCGCCGCGCATCTGATCGCCTATAACCAAAAGCGCAAGGCCAAGGCACTCTTTACGGAGAACGATCTAGGGCAGCCCGTTCGGTTTGTCAGCTATTCGAACCAGCAGACCGAGGCGGAGAGCATCGCGCTGCGGATCGCGGACGAAGTTCGCGCCGGCCGGCGCAGGCCGCGCGATTACGCCGTGTTCTATCGCACCAATGCCCTCTCACGCGAGCTGGAGCACGCATTTCGGGCGCATGGCGTGCCGTTCCAGATCGTCAACGGCCTGGAGTTTTATCAGCGCAAGGAAATCAAGGACGTGCTGGCGTACCTGACGTTGATCAACAACCCGCGCGATGATGTCGCCCTGCTGCGCGTGATCAATACGCCGGTCCGCGGCATCGGGCGGACAACCATCGAGCGTCTGGCCAGGCACGCGGCCGGTCGTGGGCTCACGCTCTTGGAAGCCGCGCGCGAGAGCGGCCTGGTCGAAGACTTACCAAAGAAAACCGCGATTACCGTCGCGAAATTTGTCGCCATGTTCGACCGGCTGAACGCTATTTCCATGGGGCCCGTCGAGGAAATCCTGGGACACGTGCTGACCGAAACCGAGTATCGCGAGCGCCTGCGTGAGTCCGAGACCGAGGAAGACCAAGAGCGGCTGGCGAATATCGAAGAATTGCTGACCGCCGCGCGCCAGTTCGACGAGCGGCATGCCGGCGACGCCCACCTGGAAGAATTCCTGGAAGAGACCAGCCTCACCGGCGACACCGACGCCTGGGATGACAGAGCGGACAGGGTCACGCTAATGACGCTACATGGCTCCAAGGGCTTGGAGTTTCCGGTCGTGCATGTGATTGCGCTCGAACAAGGTCTAATCCCGCACGAGCGGAGCCAGAACCAGCCGGACGAACTGGAAGAAGAACGCCGACTCCTCTTCGTCGGCCTGACGCGCGCAGAGGAAGAGCTCCATTTAAGCATGGCACAAATGCGAGAATTTCGCGGCCAGCGCAAGTTTACCGTACCCAGTTCGTTTCTGTTCGAATTGCCGCGCGAAGAGCTCGACATGGTCGAGCAGCGCTGGATGGACCCCATTGCCAGTGGGCCAACGGACGCGGGCTCCAGAACCGATGAAATCGCCGACGAATACCGTAGCGAGACGGATGCTGACATCAGCTTTGATCCGGCATCGTTCAGCGCGGCCGACTCAGCAGATGCAGATTCTGATCACGCGGACTCGCATCATGCTGATCCGCAACATTCTGACGACGCACACGACGCCCCGGTCGAATCTGATATTGAACCAATGCCCGCCCCACCGGCGGTCCGCCGGCCGATTGGCCCGGCCTGGCACGGCGCGCCCCTAAAAACTGCGGCCGATCTGATCGCCGGGCAGCCGCGCAGCCCCGGCGAGATCTCGCCCGACGCCTTCTACCAGGGCATGTTAATCAAACACCCCAGTTACGGCCTGGGCCGAATCGTTGCTCTCTCCGGCAACGGATCGAAACGGATGGCAACGGTTCAATTCGCCGCCGGCGCCGGCCAAAAGAAATTCGTGCTGGAACAAAGCAACCTGAGACCAGCACAAGCGACATGAGGCATGCCGTGACTGAACGCGTCCATCAGAACCCCAATCTGATCTTCTCCGTCGGCACGCAAGTGGTCACGCTTCGTGACGTCACGGCAGAAGGGGGCCGGATCATTCACCCGCGCGGATCTTTCGGCGTGGTTGTGCGGGCGCCGGGAGATCTGGACCATTCCTATCGCGTTCGATTTTTGGACGGTCTCGAAGAGCCGTTGCGCCGAGAGCAGTTGATGATGCTCGCGCAGTACAAAGAGGGAGAGATCGGCGACGCTCAGGTATCAGCCAACCAAAACGATCTATTCGCCCGCGTGATTTTTCGCTGCGTCATCGGATCCCGGGCTTACGGACTGGAAACGGACGAGTCCGACACGGACTACCGCGGGGTCTATTTGCCTCCGGCGAACCTCCACTGGTCACTCTACGGCGTGCCGAATCAGATCGATCGCGAAGAAACGCAGGAGCAGTACTGGGAACTCCAGCGGTTTCTGGTGCTGGCGCTGAAGGCGAACCCCAACGTGCTGGAGTGCCTCTATACTCCGTTGGTGGAACGCGTCACGCCGCTGGGAGAAGAGTTGCTAGGCATGCGGTCGTCGTTTTTGTCCCGGATGGTATTTCAAACATATAACGGCTACGTCCACTCGCAATTCAAGAAGATGCAGGCCGATATTCGCAATCAGGGCACCGTAAAATGGAAGCACGTCATGCACCTGATCCGGCTCTTGATTTCTGGGATTCACGTGTTGAAGGATGGGTATGTGCCAGTGCGAATGGACGAACATCGTGAGCAATTATTAGCAATCCGACGCGGCGACTTGCTATGGGAAGAGACCGAAAAGTGGCGACTGAGCCTCCACCAGAGTTTCGAGCAGGCATTTGAGCAGACTTGCCTGCCGGAGCGGCCTGACTACGAACGCGCGAATGCATTCTTAATCAAGGCGCGCCATGCCGCGCTGCGGTACGAGCTGCCATGACTTTTGATCCACGATTGCACCAGCAGGTCGCCCAACATCCCTACCCACTACTGTTCGCCACGATCAGCGGGGCGCACCTGTATGGATTTCCGTCGCCCGATTCTGACTTTGACCTGCGCGGCGTTCACCTGCTTCCTTTGAAGGAAGTCGTAGGGCTCTATCCGGGCCACGAAACGATTGAAAAGTCAGGCGTTTACGACGGACTGGAGATTGACCTCGTAACACACGACGCCAAGAAGTTCTTTTCGCTGTTGCTGAAAAAGAACGGCTACGTGCTAGAGCAGTTGCTCTCGCCACTTGTGCTTTTCACCACGCAGGAGCACGAGGAGCTCAAGGCGCTCGCGCCGGGCTGCATTACCAAATACCACGCGTATCACTACCTGGGCTTCGCGGCTACGCAATGGCGGCTTTTCCAGAAGGAGACTCCGCCGCGCGTTAAGCCGCTGCTTTATGTGTTCCGCGTACTATTGACCGGAATCCACCTGATGAGGACGGGCAAGGTCGAAGCAAACCTAGTCAGCCTAAACGAGACTGCCAAGCTCTCCTACGTAACTGATCTGATTGCGCGCAAAACTAGCGGCACAGAAAAAGGAACTCTCGACCAGGCCGACCTGATGTTCTTCGAGTGCGAATATCGGCGACTGACGGCGGAACTAGAACAAGCATTCGCCGACAGCACGCTGCCGGAGTCGTCCCGTTCAACAGCGGCGATCAACGACCTATTGGTGAGACTGCGCCTTGCGTCCGTGCGCGACGATACTTCGCGTTCCAATTAGCGGTTTGGCGCTAGGCGCCGGCGCCGTCGGGATTGCTTTGGCGCGGCAGGCACAGCTTTTGCCATTCTTTTCGGCTTATTTCAGTGGTCTTCCGAAGCAACGTGCAGCATCCACACGTCTCAGAGTTCAATCCAACAGCTTGCCAATTGCCTCTATCAGTTCTTCTTGCATCTCGCCTGAGTACCCGCCCAGGACGCTGCGCACGATTCCTTTCTGGTCAATGATGATCCAGGCAGGGCATCCGTTCCGTTTGTATAGTTTTTGCACGTGACCAGCCTGTAAGGTCGGATACGGAGTGTGCAGCTTTTCGACCGTGAACTTTGCATCGGCAATGTCCTTGTCGACATTCATGCCCAGGAACGTAACGGGCTTGCCACGAAAATGCTCGACTACAGCGTCCATCTGGGGTTGGACGCGGATACAGTAGTTACACTTGCGAAACCAGAAATCGAGCACCACCACCTGGCCTCGGTAATCCGCCAGCGCATGCGGCCTGCCGTCGATATCATTCGCGGTCCAGGCGGGCGACTCCTTGTCGACCAGGGCGGCCAGTTTCGCCATGTCCTCGCGTGAATACGACTCGAAGTCAGCCACCTGCTTGATTTGCCTCTCGGCGATTGATTTCGCCGCCGGAAACGTGAGCTTACCCGCCGCGACTTCGAGCAGATCGCTGCGCTCGCGAAATAGTAGGTCGATGCCTCCCGCCGCAGACTTGCGAACCGACATTGCGTGGTCGCGCGGTGAAACACGGCGGTAGGCCGCAAGCATCTCAAATAGCAGATCGGACTCGTCGCGAACCTTGGCGATCGCCTCGGCATCGAGCACGCTGTTTTTCTTGAGAGTGACGAACGTTTCGTCGCGCGCTTTGTAATCTTCCCACGTTCCCGTTTCGTGGTACTTTGCAATCGCCCCGCTCGCCGCGTCGAACTCCCATTGGAACTGCATTTCGCCAACAGAAACAATCTCGAGCGGACCGCGACAGGTCGCGCCAAACGCCGCCGAAAGGGCTGCCGCGTCCTTGACGCTATACTCCCAGCAAACGGCGGTGCGAGGCTCGACAAGCGTCCAGCGGCCGGCGGTCCATTCCGCTTCGCTCGGCAGCATTGGAAGCACGCGTCGCGGTGACATCCAGGCGGAGAGATAAGCAAACGTCGGGTTTAGGTCATACCGCCCGTCAGGATGTAGAGTCAACTTCGTCAAGTTGTGCTCATCCTTCATCGGGATCGATTCAATCACCAGGTCCCAAGTTCCATCATCGTTTACACCTGTAACCCAGATCGTGAAACTGGACAGCGATTCCTCAGGATCCTCTTCGCCGGTCCAGCCTTGGGTCTTCCCTTCGTATTCCAGTTTCTGCCCCAAGGAAAAGCGATACCGCGGCGGACCGGCCGAAACGTTCAGCGCGAATGCCGCAACCAAGGCGCTCGTCAGAAAGATGCTTGCGCCCCAGCGATTGAGAAACGCAACAATGTGACATCGACGCGCGGAAGAAGAAGACTCTCCAAGACGACGCATTTGAAGCCCCCCGGTGTGAAGAATGTCTTCTGATCGGAAGCGACGTCCTTATAACCTACACGGAACCTACAGAACGCCAAAAGAAAAAATTGCGGCGCTAACCGTAGCGAAATGAGCCCCAAAAGGACGCCCCGAACGTTGCGCGCGCAACAATCGATTTAACAATTCCACTGGCGCGCCGCATTCGCCGGCATCCGCAGGAGGTTAATTCGCCCGGTACTTCACGCGTCCGCCGACGATGACTGTTTCCGCCTTGCCTTTAAGCTTCCAGCCGCCGAAGGGGCTGTTGCTGCTTTTGGACGCAAAGCGCGAGGTGTCGACCGTCCACTCCATGTTGGGATCGATGATCGTCACGTCCGCCTCGGCGCCGATCGCCAGCGTTCCTTTTTGCAAGCCCAGCACGCGGGCAGGATTGATCGTCATTTTTTCGATCGCTTGCGGCCAGGTGAGATGGCCCGGCTCGATCAATTGCGTGACCACCAGCGCCAGCGCCGTCTCCAGGCCCACGATGCCAAAGGGCGCCTGATCCAGCTCTTGCGATTTTTTCTCGAGTGCGTGCGGCGCGTGGTCCGTACAGATTACGTCGATGGTCCCGTCAACCAGACCGGCGATGCAGGCGTCCACATCTTTGGCGCTGCGTAGAGGCGGACTCATCTTAAAGTTCGAATCGAACGAGCGGAGCGACTCATCCGTTAGCGTGAAGTGGTGAGGACAGACCTCGGTCGTCACGCCCACGCCACGCCGCTTAGCTCGGCGGATCAGTTCCACGCTGCCAGCGGACGAAACGTGCATAATGTGGATACGCCCGCCGGTCGTTTCGGCCAGCAGGATGTCACGGCTGGTCATGGCGTCTTCGGCCACGGCCGGCATGCCTGGCAGGCCGAGGAGCAGCGAGACCAGCCCCTCGTGCATCACGCCCCCCTGGGTCAGCTCGCGGACCTCGGCGTGGTTGAGAATCGGCCGGTTGAACATCGACGTGTATTCAAACGCGCGGCGCATCAGCTCGGCGTCATATACAGGAGAGCCATCGTCAGTGAAAGCCACGGCGCCTGCTTCGACAAGCTGGCCAATCTCGGCCAGTTCCTTCCCTTCGCGGTTCCGGCTGACGCACGCGACGACAAACACATTGCAGTTATCCGCCCGCGCCGCTTGGTGTTGGATGAACTCCACCTGGGCCTGCGTGTCGATTGGCGGCTCCGTGTTGGGCATACAGGCGATCGACGTAAAGCCACCCGCCAACGCCGCGGCCGTGCCGGTGGCGATCGTCTCGTCTTCTTCACGGCCAGGCTCGCGCAAGTGGACGTGAATATCCAAGAGACCGGGCGAGACTATCTTGCCGTGCGCGTCGATGATGACATTCTGCCCATTGCGAGCGACGTCATAGCCGACAATCCGGTTTCCCTCGATCAGCAGGTTGGTGACGCGGTCGAGGTTCTGGCTCGGGTCAATTACCCGGCCCCCTTCGATCAAGATTCGCGACATGCGTTTACACTCGGCTTGTTTCGAGGATGTTGTGCGTTGAAAGTAGTGTGCGCCGTCCGAACGAGAGTTACCGAATTCAGATCGTTGCAGTAGCGATCGCGCCCGCGCGAGCCACTCCGCATTACCCATTCCCGGCGGAGCGAAGTTTAGATCGTACCGCAGATCAGCCAGAGCACAGCCATGCGCACGGCCAGCCCATTGGTGACTTGTTCCAGAATGACCGAGTGGGGGCCATCGGCCACTTCGGCCGTCAGTTCCACGCCGCGATTGATCGGGCCGGGCGCCAAAATCAAAATATCGTCCTTCGCCTTCAGCAACCGTTGCCGGTTCATCGCGTACAGGTGCGCGTATTCGCGAACGGACGGAAAGGGCCGCGTCGATTGGCGCTCGAACTGAATCCGCAACAGGTTCAGGACATCGCAGCGCGGCAAGATATCGTCCAAGTTGTGCGAAACCTCCACTCCCATCTCCCGCCACAGCGGCGAGACCAAGGTGGACGGGCCACACAAGATGACATTGGCGCCAAGCTTCTTCAGGCCCCAGATGTTTGAACGCGCGGTACGGCTGTGGGCAATATCACCCACCAGCGCCACGGTCAGACCGGCGATCCGGCCCAAACGCTCGCGGATCGTCATGATGTCCAGCAGGCCCTGCGTTGGGTGTTCGTGCGGCCCATCGCCTGCGTTGATCACACTGCAGTCCAGATTTTGGGCCAGCAGTCGCGGCGTGCCGGGCGTGCGATGCCGCACCACCACCACGTCGACCCCCATGGCCTCGATATTCTTGGCTGTGTCGATAAAAGTTTCGCCCTTGGAGAGGCTACTTCCGCTTGAGGTAAAATCGACCGTGTCCGCTCCCAAACGCCGAGCGGCCAGTGAAAAACTGGTCCGGGTCCTGGTCGAGGGCTCAAAAAAGAGATTGGCCGAAACCCTGCCGGAGAGCGACGAGAGCTTTTGTTTGCAGCCCCCGGTGGCCTCTTTAAACGCCACCGCAGTATCGAGGATTTGCAGCAATTCCTCGGCGGAAAGCTCTTCCAGGGTCAATAGATGGCGACGTGTCCAGGTGGAGGAAGCGGCGCCCAGTCGACCGACCTCAATGCTCATCATATTCTTCCGCCGCTGGCTTCCAGGCCAGGCCTTTTTACGTGCTTCGTGCCAATCGAGCCCTGCGGATCGAATTCTAACAATGACTGCCTGCGCTGCAAGCAAGTTACAGGCTTTCCCTCCGATCGCCGAAGAGACTATAATCCCAGGGTACAGTTTGGACGGGCAGGGCTGACCGTAACCGTCGCTATCAGCTGGATACTTTACGTGTGGCTGACGTTCTAGCGGGCTCAACCAGGACGCGTGCTTCTATGAAGATGTTTTCTCGCAACGTTTTCGGCCGTTTTGCGTTGCCTTGTCTGGCTGCGTTGGTTGTTCTGACCGTCGCTAATTCCGCCATGGCCTGCCCAAGCTGCCAGGCAGCGCTCGCTAGCCAAGAGGGGGGCAATCGGGTCGTGCAGGGGTTCTTTTGGAGCATCCTGTTCATGATGTCGATGCCTTTCAGCATTCTCACCGCGCTCTCGACGTACTTTTACGTCCTGGTGCGCCGCTCCCGCCGCCAACAGGCTGAACTGGCGACCGTGCCGGTGGTAGCCAATCCGACGCCGATGCAGAACCGCGATTCGGCGCGCTAATTTCGCCCGACTGGCGAAGATTTTTTGTGGAAAGATTCAGTTGTGCTAATCCGCGCGCGGCTGCAGCGCGCAATAGCGCACAGAATCTTGCCGCCCTATTTCGCTTCCGGCGGAGGCGGGTCCGCAAAATGGTCCCACGCAATCCACAGCGCGCGGGCGTAGCGGAAAAACCAGAGCGGAAAGATTACACAGAAGGCGGCCATCGACCAGAGCAACACATCCGGATCGATCTTGTCCCAAGCAAAGAGGGAGAGGTAGCCGACTGTGACAAGGATCGCCGTAACTCCGTAATTAAAGTAGATCGAACCGAGGAAGTAGCCTGGCTCGCGTTCGTACTTCAGTCCACACTCGCTGCAACTCGTCGGCATGCGGATCCACGTCCTAAAAAGCCGCCCCTTTCCGCAGGTGGGGCAACGCAGTCGCAAAGTGCGTCCAAGGATTTTCCAGAAACTATTGGGCCGAGCCATACTCCTAATATCGCCGGAAAACTCGGCGGTCGATAGGGGGGCCCATTGCGTCCAGAGCAATGAATGTGTGAAGAGGGTGACCATTGAATGCCCGGAAACGCGGCCATTAACATGTGACCTCGGCTCGTTCGTCGCCTCGGCATCACTAGTGCGTCCGGAAATGCAAATGGGTCAGTGGCTTTCCTAGGTCATTGCGAGTCGCCAGCGACGTAAGATATTCTAGTCGCTCGACTACCGCCGTCTGGCGATTTGGGGACGTTCTGTCCCTCACATTTTATCGCCCCGGGCCAGTTTGGCAGGAGAATTCAGCGTGCAAGCCGTCGGCCGACTTTTACAGATTGTGGCGCTGGTGCTGCCGCTGCTTGCCATTTTGATGCAACTATCCGGCGGGCTCGACGTCAAACGAATGTTGGTAGCGGCCGTCGCGGCGCTCGCTCTCTTCTACATTGGCCGCATTGTCGAAGGTTATGGCCGGCGCTAAGGATACGGCGGACGGAAATGCTCTCGCCAGTCACGAATGCGTCCATCGAAATCCGGCGTTCTTGGCCACCGCGGCGCCAGGTGGCCAATTTGCGCCGTATTCCAGAGTTACGGGCCAGCTTATAATTAACCCGATGACCTGACGGCGCCAATGGGCGGGGGCGTTCGCGCCCCGGCCAAAGCGTCCTTCGGCTCTTGCGCGATTCGGGAACGCCGCGCAGAACTTGCCCTCTCCAGGCACAAGAGGCTTGTGCGAACGTGATCTTCGCTTGCGCGCGCAACACATTGCGATGGACGAGGTTCGCCTGGCTGGCGATCTGTCTGTCAGGCGCATCGTTCGTAATGCTCGCGTCAGTCCCCAACCCTTGCCACGGCCAGGTCCAGTTCGGCGCACCAAACACGCGGTTTGAGCTTTCGGACGCGATTGACGTCCCCGAAGTCGATACCGCCACCAAGGCACGGCTGGAGCAAGCCGCGGCCTTTGTCGCAGACCAGCAATGGGACGAAGCGATCGAAGCCTTGCTGCAGGTAATGGAAAATGACTCCGGCCGAGTGATCGCCGTCAGTGAGCGTCGCTATGCCAGCGTGCGAGATTACTGCCACTTGCGGCTGGCGGCATTGCCGAACGAGGCCCTGGCGATTTATCGGACGCGCGTCGACGCCCAGGCGCGGCGGCTTTACGAAGAGGCAATGGCGGCGAAAGATCCCGCAGCCTTGGAACGCGTCGTCCGCCAATTTTTTTGCAGCAGTTCCGGCGACGAAGCCTTGCTGGCATTGGGGGAGATCCGCTTAGAGCAGGCGGACTTTGGAGCGGCCCGCGGATATTGGGAAACGCTGATCGAAACGCCTCCCCGCGCGGCGTCGGTGGCCCTGTTCGAGAAAATACAAGCCGCCAACGGCGTCGTCGAGGCTGATCGCGAGTTGCTAAAACACTGGTACGCGCCGGAAAACGCAGAGCCACCTACTGAGTATTCGCTCCGCGGCGATATTCCGCTCGATGACGCCAATCGCGTGGCGCTGGTCGATTTTTGGAACGCGCATGGAATTTCGCCGGTGCGACTCGCCTATCCGCGGAGCGATCTACCGTTGGCAACAGTCCGCGCGCAACTCGTGTTGGTATCGATTCTCGAAGGCTCGATCGATCGGGCGAAAGCAGAACTGGCCGCCTTCCGCCTGTTGCACGCGGAAGCGCGCGGACGACTGGGAGGCCTTGAGGTCAATCTGGCCAATGCCTTGGGCGAGCTGTTGGAAAAGTCTCGCGATTGGCCTCCTCTGCATCCAGACGATAGCTGGTCGACGTTTGCCGGAGCAACAACGCGTAACAAGATCGCTTTCCGCGCGCCCGTCCCCAGTCAGGGAATTTGGCCGCCGATCTCGCTCCCGAAGCCCCCCACAACGGAATCGATCTATCCGTCGCCTCAAGTCGGCGAAGGCAGGACCGAGCTATTGAGCTATCATCCGATCGTCGTCAGCAATTTGTTGCTAGTGAACACTCTGCAAAAAATATTGGCCTTCGATCTGCGCACTGGCAAACCGGCATGGGGAGACGACGCGGCCATTTATCGTCCCCAGGAGCCAACGCGCGAAACGCTCTACGGCGCGAGCGGAACGATTGGCTCGGCGCGATTCACGATGACGGCCCACGAGGGGCGACTTTACGCGCGCATGGGCGATCCACTGACCAGCCGCTCGGAGGATCAACGTCTTAACAACGAGAGTAGCTTTCTGGTTTGCCTGGATCTAGCTAGCGAAGGCCGCCTGGTTTGGCAAACTCCCAAGCTCGACGATAAATGGGCCTTTGACGGTTCGCCCATTGTGAATGCAGGACGTGTTTACGTGTCGCTCCGCCACGGCGCCCGTCCGCAGGCGCACGTTGCCTGTTACGACGCCCGCACAGGCCGGCAAATCTGGCGGCAGTTTGTTGTCACCGCTGAGTCTCCAGCGCGCGGTCAGGTAGGAGAATGCACGCACAATCTGTTGACGCTCGCGCACGGCGTGCTGTACTTCAATACAAATCTTGGCGCTGTCGCGGCCCTGTCGGCGGAGAATGGACGGCCGATCTGGATCACGCACTACGCGCGGGCCAAAAAAGGTGACCTCAACCAGCGCGCAGCGCATTACTTTCGAGATCTAACCCCCTGCCTCTATGATCGCGGGCGCGTGGTCGTGGCGCCGTCGGACAGTGAGAATTTGTTCGCGCTCGACGCCATGACTGGCCTCCTCTTATGGGAGACCGATTTGCCCCGGGATGTCGTCCACCTGTTAGGTGTTGGCGGAGACACGCTGTGGGCTAGTGGCGACAAACTTTGGCGGATCCACATCGCTACCGGCAAAGTAAACTATCCATGGCCCGAAGGCCCCGCGCCCAAGGGATTTGGCCGCGGCGTCCTGGCTGGCGGAAAGGTCTACTGGCCGACGGCAACCATGATCCACGTTTTCGATCAGCAGAGTGGCCAGGAAGAATCGCAAATCAATCTAGCGGCAATGGGGCTGATGGGGGGTAATCTAGTAGCCGCAGGCGACCGCCTGTTGATCGCCGGCAGCGAACGACTGTCGTCATTGGGTCCAACAAGCGTATCCGTAGCGCGAGACGCTGCGCGGACCATGGAGCAAAACACTCAACCGAAACCGCAGCGCGCCTCGGACGCCAACTGAACAACATCATTCGTTTGCCAGTCACTGTTTACTTGGCGACGCAGTAACTCGAACCTCATTCTCGATTCAGCGGTAAGTGAAAGGCAGAACATGCTGCAAGACGACGACCTGCAGGCGGTGCACAGGCTGAACGCGGCCTATCAACGTCTGACCGCTGAGTTGGGGCGCGTAATCGTTGGCCAACAGCACGTGATCGAAGAGTTGCTGATCGCCATGTTTGCCCGTGGGCATTGCCTGCTGGTGGGTGTCCCTGGCCTGGCGAAGACGCTCTTGATTCGCACACTGGCGGAAACGCTCTCGCTCAAATTCAGCCGCATCCAGTTCACTCCAGATCTGATGCCGTCGGACATTACGGGCACGGAAGTAATCCAGGAAGACAAGGCGTCCGGCGTGCGGCAATTTAAATTTCTGCCAGGGCCGATCTTCGCCAATATCGTTCTGGCGGATGAAATCAATCGCACGCCCCCCAAAACACAGGCAGCGCTGTTAGAGGCGATGCAAGAACATCAGGTCACCGTCGGCGGCGTGCGACACAGCCTGGGCTCGCCATTCTTCGTGCTGGCCACTCAAAATCCGATCGAGCAGGAGGGGACCTATCCGCTCCCCGAGGCGCAGCTCGACCGGTTCATGTTCAACACGTACGTCGACTATCCCGACGAGGACGAAGAGTTGGAAATCGTGCGTCGCACAACGGCGGACGTCACGCCAACGCTCTCGCATACTCTGACCGGCGAGGAGATTCTCTCGCTGCAAGAAATAGTCCGCAAAGTTCCGGTGGCGGATCACGTTGCGCGTTACGCGCTAAGGTTCACGCGTCTGACGCGTCGCGGCAAGGGGCCCGTCCCGCAGTTCGTCAAAGACTATGTCAGTTGGGGCGCTGGCCCAAGAGCCAGCCAGTACCTGGTGCTGGGCGCCAAAGCCCGCGCGGTGTTGAACGGCCGTTATCACGCGGATTGCGAAGACGTGCGGGCCGTGGCGGCGCCAGTTCTGCGACATCGGATCATGACGAACTTCAACGCCGAGGCCGAAGGAATCAAGCCGGACGACATCATTCGCAAGCTGATCGAAATTGTGCCCGAGTCGGATCAGGAGGCCACCGCCGGTGGACGAGCAGCAGAAGTATTTAGATCCGCAGACGTTAGCTAGGCTGCAAGGCCTGGAATTACGCGCGCGGAGCATTGTCGAAGGATACGTGGCCGGGATGCACCGCAGCCCGTACCACGGCTTTTCCGTCGAATTTGCCGAACACCGTGAATATGTCCCCGGCGACGATCTCCGGCACGTGGACTGGAAGGTCTTCGGCAAGACCGACAAGGTCTATCTCAAGCAATACGAGGAAGAGACGAACCTCGTTTGCTATCTGCTGCTGGACACTAGCGAGAGCATGCGCTACCAGAGCGAAGGGACGCCGCTTAGTAAGTTAGAGTACGCCCAGTGCGCAGCCGCCGCACTGGCCTACATGACGCTCGAACAGCAGGACAGCGTCGGGCTAGTCACATTCGATCAGGAAATTCGCGCATTGTTGCGCCCCAGCGGCAACCCATCGCACTGGAAACAAATCTTGCGATTGATGGAGGATAGCCGACCGGAGCGCAAGACGGCCACTGGTCCGATCTTCCATGATCTGGCCGAGCGACTGAAAAAACGAGGCATTGTCGCCATCTTCAGCGACCTGTTTGACGACGTTCCGGAAATGCTGGCAGGCTTGAAGCACTTTCGCCATCGCCGGCATGAGGTGGTGCTGTTCCACGTGCTTGATCCAGCCGAATTGGATTTTCCGTTCGAGCAGACCACGCTCTTTGAAGGGATGGAACAACTCCCCGAGGTCCTCAGCGATCCGCGT
>Ga0105046_10011760_pt1 | contig 13592 bp, 11 predicted proteins | sample MAT03_FD_78385 | JGI IMG/M metagenome (GOLD analysis project Ga0105046, IMG submission 78385) | Freshwater microbial communities from Lake Fryxell liftoff mats and glacier meltwater in Antarctica - MAT-03 (megahit assembly) | ecosystem: Environmental > Aquatic > Freshwater > Ice > Liftoff... | reverse complement strand
GGGTCGAAGTAACGAGCCTGCCATTCCTCTGCGCGCTGCTGTGGAACCTTAATGAAAACCGATTCCGCCTCGGCCAGAAGTTGACCGTCTGAAATCCGTCTGAGATCTGCGGTGAGTTTCAGTTTGCGCCCATGTTCCTCTGTGATTCGAGCAGTCGCGCGAGTCGGTTCACCAATCACGACCGGTTTCCGGAAACTGACAGAAAGCTTCCCGGTGACTGCCCAGATATTCTGGTGGTGGATAGCCCATCCCATCACTTCGTCGAGCACGGTACTGATCACACCGCCGTGTGCCATCCCCGTGAAACCCTCGTTTTCTCTGACGGGGTACCAGTCGGTCCAGACTTCGCCGGAATCATTTGCGAAGAATGTTAGTTTTAATCCGTGAGGATTCTCCCGGCCGCATCCGAAGCAGTAGTGATCCTGGCGAACCGCAAGCTCTTGACCAATGGAACCGCTATCTCGGGACTCTTGCGTGGTGGACACTTTGGGAGGGCTCCTTTTGAGATTCTGAATACACGTGGAAGTGACTGTGAGTTCAGGCTGATTGACACTGGTTATTTGTTGACGTCAGTTCCCAACGTTGATAAGTGGAAAATCCATTCACTGATTGCACATGCAAATTCACCAGCTTTGTCGGCCGAGAGCATGAGTGCTCCTGACGAAATTCGAACTCTTCGCAAATCGGGATAAACCTAGACGAGTTCCCCCTGATGTTGGTTCGTCGAAGTAGGGTGGTCCCCACGAATGTGACAACCAGGTCTGGAAGTTGTTTGACCAATCCTCGGTGCAAATCCAGAACTCCAGTAAATGATGCCAGAGTAAAGGCGATGTCTGTCGTGATTCAACATCGCGGATAGCCATTGAGGCGCCCTGTCCCGGGAGCACATCCCGCATGCAATGGAGTTCTCCATTCCAGAACGCAACCATCCAGCGCGCTTCGCTATCGATCCACTGGACCGCAGACGAACGAGGTCGAGCATTACGCATCGCTGGAGTTTGCCGTCGACGGGGTCGCGGCAATCGAGCTGATTCCAAACGCGCTGAACGCAGTCAGCTGGGAAGAAAACCGTGCGACCCGGGGTTCAATTCCAGATCTCGGAAGACGACCCTCTGCGCTTCAATCACGTGTTCTGCGGCCGCGTCACAACAGATCGGTAATTTCGGAGCCCCGATTCGAAGCCTCTGAGTCGCGTGACGGCCATATCGCCGCTCTCAGATTGAATGGAGGCTGGTCCGAGTTGACCGTTCATCGAATTCCAGAGTCAGAAGTCGATCCTATCCGGATCGGATCGGATCAGGCGGGCCGGAAGAAATAGAGCGTGCCGTAGACGCGCTCACCACGTCCCAGCACGATCTTGTATCCATCGCCACGAGGGCAACACAGGAAACCATCAAGTGAGGAGAGATCGTAGCCATCCGGAATCTTGCGCACTTGTAGCTCATAGATGCCGGATTTTAGATTACTCCAGCGGACATAGTTTTCGTCATAGCGATTGGCATCCCGAAGGCGGAGGCTATCGCCGAAGGGTGTCACCAACGCCAGGCTGAAGTCACCATTCGCGGCTTTGCAGAGATCGCCGTTCAGATTAGATGGTCGCATCCCGGCAGGACAGAGCCGTATCTCCAGTTTGAGTTCCGCCGTTCCTGATCGTGATTCAGGTATTTCGGTCGGTTCAGGTGTCTTTTCCTTCTTGGGTTTCTTGGTGGCTTCCGGTTCCGGCGTTTCGGTAGGCTCTGGAGTGGCGGTCGGTTCTTCCGTTGGGGTAGCCGTCGCTTTGGTTGAAGTGCGCCCGCCGCCGATCGAGCCGCCTACGACGACGGCGACATACGTCGCGTCGCCTTTGCTGCGCGTGCGGATGTCGAGATCGCCTTCGACCGATGTGGCTTCTCCCTCGGAGATTATCTGCGTCTTTACTCCCTTCTTGTTGGAATCAATCTCAATCTGTCCCTTTGTCACGAAGAGCAAAATCGGGAAATCGGTGCCTTCGATCGTGCTGTGTTTGTTGTTTGGGAGGACGTCTCGAAGGAGGTCGAGATCGTAGTCGCCTTCGGCCATTCCAAAGGAACCGCTGTTGTAGATAACCTCTCCAGCCCCAACTTCCTCGATTGTTTCACGAACAGCCAGTTCAAGTGAATAGGCCGTTGCAACCTGATCATCCAGGCTGGCCCATGTCTGATTCGCTCCGATTGGAACGTAAAGAGCCTCACCCGATCCCAACCGGTATCTGAGCTTGGTGTCTTGATCAGTCACGAAGATGGGAGTTTCGTCGGCAAGCAGGAATCCGGCCGAGCCTTCAAGCCGGTTCGAGGGACGTGCGTCTGCCCGAATCGGGATTTCGCGTTCGACGACCCGCCATGCGGAGCGCAGATCGGGTCGGGCGGACATACCCTGGGAGATGACCTGAACTGTGCCTTTGGCCGGAGAAGGGGTTTCAAGATCAGACTGTGCGGCCACCATCGCGACCGCGGTCAGAGCGGTCAGAACCGCGACGATTACCGAGAGGGAGTTGAACTTGCGAATTCGAGTTCGAGGTGAGAAATGAGAACTCAACGACATGCAGTAGCCTCCTAAACCTGGATCGACAGCGATTTTACGTCGAATTGCCTATCCAGGTCAGCCTGCACTGTCTCAGGCAAAGGAACACCGAGGTGAGCTAGACTGCATTGTTGGGGACCTTCTCGGTGGTCGCGGTGTCCTTATAAAAAAAAAACAGTCCTTTCAAGAAGGTGCAATTCCTCTTGTTGGCGTCAAACGGGATGCGCGAACCGGGTACCAAAAGTCGGTCCTGCTCCGCCACCACCCAGCCGCTAAATCCAATCGCATCAAGTCCGTCGCGAAGTCCTGCCCAATCAACGATTCCGGATCCGAGATCGCTGTACAAACCCTCACCGGTTGCTGCGAAATAGTCGATTTCGCCGACTTGGAGTCGACCGAATGCCGGACCGTCGACATCCTTTGCGTGGATGTGAATGACGCTCGTTCCTGCTGCCGCAATCATTGACAGGGGATCATTTCCACCCAGGAGGAGATGTCCTGTATCGAGGCAGAGTTTGATGTCGCTCCCACTAATGATTTCGATCAAGCGCTCAGTTTCGCGTTTACTTTCGATATGGGTGCCTACGTGCTGATGTACTGCTACGGAGACGCCACGCTTCGAGGTTACCTCGTGGATCTCTTGGAGCGTGTGGGGAACTCGCGCCCAGTTTTCATCTGACCACCACGTCTCAGGGAACTGATCAACCCGACTGACGACTGCGACTCGCTCAGGGATAATTTTGTCACTGATATTGATCACATTCGCGCCACCGGCCTGGAGCAGTGAGCAGATCAGATCGATTTCGGCCGCACTGTCAGCAGGAAGCGGTTTCGAAAGATCGACGTCATACCAACTCGCAGAGACCGTGAGGGTGAAGGTCGAATAGTGAGCCATTACGGCATCGGCGGTGAAACCGAAAAAGCCGTGAGTGCCAAGTTCGCACCCTGTGTAACCTGCCTGATTTGCGCATTCGAGTATCTCTTCCGGGAGTGGATTCCCCGAAACAAGATCACAAACACCCCAATCGATCGGCGCGGCCGAAAGTCTGATTGCGGAACCCATCACATCCCTCCTCCAGTTCAAAGCAGCCTTGAGCACCGGCGGAATCCGCTGGGTAGCGCCCGGCCAAAGGGTATCGCAACGAGAATCGAATTGGAGCGGAGAGTCTGGCGGAGATGAAACCCGAGTTATCACCGCCAGATCGTCTTGTGGGTTTTTACGCAGGGGCCGCCGACTCTGGGCACGGCGGATCGGGGACGCCGTTTACGTGATCGGCGCTGGTTCATGGGGTTTGGATGCGATCAGTTTCGGTCGAAATGTTTTGCGCACGCGAGCAATAAGCATCGCCGCTTCGCGCTCCCGGCCGGCAAGGTCATACGCATCGATTGCTGCCTGTTGCCCTCCTCGGGGAAGGTTCCAGAAGTGTGGAATCGTGGTGAGATCGAGGTGAGGATCGAGCGTCGCCGCTTTTGCGAAAAAGGTGCAGGCGTCATCGAAGGCCTCTTCGCGAGCGCGAACAAACCCCTGGATCGCGGCGACTCGCGCGCGCTTTTCGACAGGAGTTAACTCCCCAGTTGCCTGGGTCATGAACGACCCGACCTTCCGCTCTTCCCGGCTGGTTGAACCGATTGGGTAACCAGGGCTCCGCGCTCGCTGGCTGTTCGAATTCCAGCTTCAGCGTATCCTTTTGCCGTGAACGGATTGGTTGAGGTGCGCGATCGTCCGCCAAATCGTAGACGTCCGGATCCTGATGGTGAAAGTCCGAATCGGTCCTGGATGATGAGCAATGCTGGATCGGTAATGATCATCGTTTCTTTCCCATCTCAGCGATTGTGAGTCGCGAACGCCTGATTCTGGTACGCCAGCAGAAAAAAGACGAGAGAGCCTCTCCGAAGTTCTGGTGCGATCCTGAACATTGACGAACATGCACGGAGTCCAGTGTACGTTCACTAGCGGGGAGTTCACTCTATCACCCTTTTGCGGACATGCCAAGGGGGCTGCGAGAGAGAATTGTCAAAAAGGCAAAGGCCCATAGAAACGATCAGGAAGAATGATGAAAAGAGATAGTGAACAAGTGGGAGTGGGGAGAGACGAAGCGGTCGCCGCACTGATGCAGCTTGCCAGCGGGCGGGGTCGTTTTGTCGCGTTCACCGGCGCGGGAATCAGCACTGAGTCCGGTATTCCCGACTATCGCGGCCCGGGCGGAGTGTGGGAACAACGAAAACCTCCGACTATCGGGGATTACCTGCATAACGAGGAGACCAGGCGACACTACTGGGAGCGTCGTCGACTCGACTACCCAACGCTATCGTCAAGAGAGCCGAATCAGGGACATCTCGCACTTGCGCGACTCGAAACTATGGGAGTACTCACGACCGTTATCACCCAAAACATAGATGGTCTCCACCAGAAGGCCGGCAATGCGGATGATCGGGTCATCGAATTGCACGGAACTGCCCATCGAATTCGGTGCATGACCTGCGAGCGTTTGTACGACGCGGGCGATATCCAGCAACGTCTTCTGGCAGGTGAACCCGATCCGCCGTGTGCCAACTGCGGAGGTGTGCTTCGGTCGGCAACGGTTCTTTTCGGCGAGTCGTTACCCCGGGAAGCACTCGATCGTGCAATATCTGCCGCGCAAGAGTGTGATTTCATGCTGGTTGTTGGGTCGTCACTCGTGGTCAATCCGGCGGCGAAGCTCCCTGCGCTAGCGAAGCGTCAAGGTGCTGCGATCGCGATCATCAATCGCACAGTGACCGCGGCAGATGAGCTGGCGGACGTGCACATTTTGGGTGAAGCGGGACCGACGCTCAACGGCTTTGCGAATGCGATCGCCGAACAGGTTGAACCCAGTCGCTAGCTGATTCGACCAGGATTGCTCACCTCGTACAATTGCCTCACCAATTGGTTCTGGCTCACAAACCGGATGTGTTTGTGGCTATCCCTGAACGCCGCAAATGGTGCCCTGGATTCCTCGATCGTAAGGATCGTTTCGAGCACGCTCGTCTCTTCGGCGACCTCGGGCAAATCCGCGAGTGGTGTCATGATCTCCTTAACGCGCTGTTCACCCCATCGTGAACGCCTCGTGTGCCTGAGGTTGCGGGATCGCAACATTCCTATTGGATCGCCGGCATCGTTGACGACAAGGAGCGGCGGGCCGTCCGCTTCCAGAATCAGACCCTCAATCGCGGCATCAATGGTGGAGGAAGCGATCACCCGGCGCGACCAGGGAATAACCAAGGAGCTGAGTGGTAACGATTGGCCTTGTTGCTGGCAAAACGAGTCGCGAACGGAAGCAGCAGTCACGGCGACTAATTGGAGTCCGGTTACCAGGAGTGCAAGACCCCAGTATGGCCACATCCCCGGTTGGATGAGGAGAATCGCGCCTCCTCCAATTATCGCCGCCGAGATGATGTGGCCGTAGACTGCCGCACCGCGCGATCCGCGAACCGGGTCATCTGAGAGATGCCAGACCAGAGCCCGGAACAGACGACCTCCGTCCAGTGGCAGTGCCGGAAGGATGTGAATGCATGCGACGCCGGCGAACGCAAGGCTCGTTACACTGAAGTAGCCGTGAAGTGGCGAACTCACTGAAAGTCGTTGCCGAGTGGTGAAGAATCCTGCGGCAAGAACGGAGATGCATGCCAGACCGGCCAGACCCGCGGAAATTTCAGTTCGAGGTAGATTCGACCGTTCGGTTAGCCGGGGTGATGCACCGATCAGGAAAAGATCAAGACCGCGGACCCGAACACCGTTCCAGCCATATACTCGAATGCGGGCTGCTTCATGAAGGGCGAGGATTAGAAGAATCGTGAGTCCAGCAGCGAGCGAGACAACGATACGCGACGAGAGGGATCGTTGGAAATGAGCCGTCACACCTGCAACGACAAACCAGTAGAAAATGAAAGTCGACAAATGAGCGCGAAGAAGCAGACTCCGAAATCGAATGGAAAGGCTCGGTCCCATGATCGAAGCCTGCCTGTGTGCCCGTCACGTCCTCACGACGAGGGAAGAGGCGTTACGAACGACGGTCAAATTGGTGTCTTTTAGAGGCGCTGGTACCCTTCGAGATCGAGAACGAACACGGTTGCAGCAGCCGGTGCCGTGGCACTGGCGGATTCTTCCTGTGCTGCCATGCCAGAACGAGCATTCTTTCGAATCAAATCCAGCACGTGATCAACCTGATCTTCGTCCGCGCCAATCATCAGGGTGGTATTGCCACGCCGGAGAAAGCCGCCGGTACTGGCGAGGCGTGTTGCACGGAAGTCTTCTTCAAGAAGTGCATCGACGACTCCGTCAGCATCCTCGTTCTGAACGACCGCGATGATGAGCTTCTTCATGTTGCTACCTGCCCGATCCGCCCGGTTTGCCGCTTGCGTAAGCGGTAAGCGAGTCTACCATACCCGAATTCCAGGTCCTGACGTCCCATGGTGAGTTCCCGATTACCCGGTGATGCCACGCCGTTTGCGGTTGGCCTGAGCATCGAGATAGTTCTGTAGCATGATTGCAGCCGCTACCGCATCGATTTGTTCTTTTCGTTTTGATTTCTTTGCCCCACTATCGACGAGCGCTCGTTCGGCCATGGCTGAAGTCAGACGCTCATCCCAGTAGTTCAGTGGCAAATCGAGATCGTCTGCAAGGGCCTCCGCGTAGATTCGAACTTCCGCGGCCTGCGGACCCTCCTTTCCGGAGAGACTCGAGGGCAATCCTGCTACCAATCGCGTAACGCCATATCGCAGGATGATGGTTCGGAAGTCATCGCGGTCGTTGTCACCCCGGCTGACGTAGCAGATGGGATTGGCGGTGATACCGAGTTCATCCGAGATCGCGACGCCGGTCCGTTTCCCGCCGACGTCCAGCCCCATAATTCGTTCAAACTCGCGTCGTGCGGTCATGTCGTCTCGACTTCTATGTTGTTGGCATTCGATGGGATACGTTTCGGCAAAAAGCCAGGTGATGACGAAATGTCGAATCGTTCAACGAAATCTAGTTGGGCGAGGTATGCTTCGGCCTCATCTTCGCTCATTCCGGCGATTTCGTTGGCAATTTGATCTCGCCGTGCTTCGTCAATCACTGTCCTGGCTGAAGCGGTGGCAGTAATGCGGTAGAGCCCCGACTCACCGCTGTCATTGATGAGCACCGGTGCGTTAATCACCGTTGACGAGGGTTCGAGTTCGAATCCCGCCGGAGTTTTAGCGGCAAGATCGTTCTGGATCTGGATCGAAGCCTGGGTTGCGGCATCAGATGGCAAGAACGCCATCCCCGTGACAACCATTTCCGCTGCGATAGAGACTGATTCGGCTTGATCACCCGCCTCGTGATCAATCGAGTACGTCAGTTCACCTGCCATCAGCGTTCCCGGTAACACCGTCTGCCCGTCGGCAAGTGGGCTGCTGATCGCGAGCGCAGGAATTTCGTCGGTCGCGTCGGCGATAAGTCTGTCGATATCTGCCTGATCGACGACGAAGGTCTTTTTGTCGGTGCCGCCCGCTACAGCCTGGTCGCGATTGCTGTAAAAAAGACCAGTTTCGAGTTTGCCGCTCAAAAGACCGATATCCCGATTCGCTTCTTCTCCGCCGACGGCAGCGCGCACACCGGCGTCGGCGCGCCCCGGTCCGGTTGCCTCATCCGCGGCAGGAACAGAGACGGTGGTGTCGACCACAAATTCAACGCCATTCCGGTCGTTGAACGTCGTTCCCGCCGTGAGTTCGATCGGCCCGTCGGTCGGGTTGCGCAGGGAGATCCGACCTGATGCGATTTGGTCCGGCTCTCGAATGACGCCGGTGACGGGAATCGTTTTGGCATACGGGACTTTGAGAGTCACCGGTTGCGCAGAGATCGCGAAAATCCCGCCCTCGGGTTCGGTTGCACCTGGACTGACCACCGCATACGTGAGATCGGTCGAAATCTGCTCACGCTTAACCGTGAGAGTCAGCGTGGCAGATTGAAAGAAGTAGGCGAGTCCGACCCCGATCACGATCATTATCAGCAACGACATCAGTGCTATCGAAAAAGCCTTGAGCGGAAAGTGGAAGGAACGTTCGCTCTTCGCTTCGGGAATCGGTGTCCTGTCACTCGATTCGGACTCAGCTTCGTCCGCTTTTGGAGGCTCCCACTTGGGCGTCACCTCGACCGCAGGCGGAAGAGCGAGTTTCGGAACTTCCGGCATGACCTGATATGACTTCGCAACCGGATCCGGTGTAGTTGGCGGCACCGTCTCAGGCGGAGGCGGTGTGTCTTCGAGCGTGATAACTGCCCCCGGCAGGAGATCAATGACCGGAATCTTGAACATGGTCGCGAGTTGACGACGCAGTCGATCGTCAGTCTCGACCGTCAGTGAAATGCGTGCCTGCTCTGCTGCTGCCTTAAGCGCCCGGAATTCGCTGGCGGTCAGTAGGAGCGATGACGAGGCTGGAATCGCGAGCGCAGCTGGTCCGCCGGTTGCCGAACGCAACCGGGTCAATATGTCGGGCATGCTGTCGTTTGGACCGACAACGATTTTCGGGCTGGTCGGTTTTCTCATCAATCCTTGAACGCTCGGTGAACACCCTGCGGTTTCGCGTGAACGGCATTTGTCTCTGTCGTGCGACTAATCACGATGCGCGGACTCCCACTGCGTATCCTAACCGCGCTTTCGTTTTGCTGTTGCGACGCCACTATCAGCCATTGAGTCTTTTGGACACGAGATCGAGAACGGCGGCGACGGCTTCATCAAGTCGGGCGGCATTTTTACCGCCCGCTTCAGCGATCTCGGGGCGTCCGCCGCCTCTGCCGTCAATGATGAGCGCCGTCTCTTTGACCAGATCTCCGGCATTCACTCCGCGAGCGACGATATCCGGTGTCACCAGCGAGAGCAGGCTCGGGTCGCCGTTGATTACAGCACCAAGTAGAACGACGCCCGATCCAATTTGGCCGCGCAATCGATCTCCAAGTTGGCGGAGACTCTCTTTGGAATCGACCTCCACCCGTGTCGCCAGAACGCGAACTCCTTCGACTGAAATTGCCTGATCCAGGAGCGATCCTGCCTGTGAACCGGCGATTTGCCCACGCAGCTTGCCAATTTCCCGATCGTTGAGGCGCACCTTGTCCTGCAAGGCGGCCACCTGAACTGGCACTTCGTGCCACGGCGATCGCAATTCGCGTCCGAGATCTTCGATCAGTCGCTGCTGGGAGAGCATTCGCTCCACCGCAGCTTCGCCGGTGATCGCTTCGATTCGGCGAACGCCAGCCGCAACGCTGCCTTCTCCGATGATGAAAAATGGACCGATTTCGCCAGTGTGACCCACATGAATGCCTCCGCAGAGTTCTCTGGAAAAGCCCTCCACTGAGACCATGCGCACGATATCCCCGTATTTCTCGCCGAAGAGGGCCATGGCCCCATTGGCGACGGCCTCTTTGTAGGTCATGACACTGGAGTTGAACGCGGAATCGTTGAGTATTTCCCGGTTCACGATCTCGGCCACCCTTGCAATCTGCATCGGCGACATGGGATCGATCGACGTGAAGTCGAACCGAAGCCGATCAGGCGCAACGAGTGAACCGGCCTGATGAGTCTCCTCGCCAACAACAATTCGGAGAGCGCGGTGCAGAAGGTGGGTCGCTGTGTGATTGCGGCGAATCGCCCGGCGCCGGTGAGCGTCAATCCTGGAGTGAACCTCTTCGCCGACCTTCACGAAACCTTCCGCTACCGTTCCCCGGTGAACGAAGATATCCGGCGTCGGTTTCACCGTGTCGTCGACATTGATCAATCCGGTCTCGGTCCGAATGGTGCCGGTATCGCCAATCTGGCCTCCAGATTCACCATAGAACGGAGTCCGGTTGAGAATGATTTCGACCGATTGACCCGCTTCCGCCTCGTCCAATGCGCCGTCGGGACCGATGACCGCGAGAATTGTGGCGTCTGCCTCAGTCTCGTCGTAACCGAGGAAATCGGTTCTGGCACTCGCCAGTGAGACGTACAGACCGGTACGGTTTCTCGCCTCGTCCTTGAACGATGCTCCGCCCCGGCTGGTCGCACGCTGATTGGCCATGGCGACATCGAAACCAGTCTGATCGACCGTGAAACCGCGCTCACGTGCCATTTCTATCGTCAGGTCGATCGGGAACCCATACGTGTCGTAGAGACGGAACGCTTCTTCACCGGAAATGACCCCGGCCGATTGTCCCTCTGCCACGAGATCCGCAGTGTTGGTGCGGCGGTGGGCTGCCAGTCCGTGATTCACCGCCGACCCAGCGACCAATTCGAGGAATCGTGACTCGCCCTGTCGCAACGTGCGGCCAAATGTCTCTTCTTCGTGCGTAAGTACGCGGTCGATCTGACTTTTGCGATCCAGCAGCGTTGGGTAATCGGCGCAGAACTGATCGATCACAACCCGTGACATTTCAGACAGAAATGGTTTGTCGAGTCCCAGTTTGCGCCCGTGGCGAATCGCTCGGCGGAGAATGCGACGGAGCACGTACGAGCGTCCTTCGTTTCCGGGAAGGACACCGTCTGAAATCAGGAAGGTTGCGCTACGACTGTGATCGGCGATCACGCGTAGTGCGGCGTCGGTTTCGCTGTCGATTCCGTACGTTACATTCGCCAGCACCGCCGCCCGCTGAATGATCGTCTGATAGAGATCAGTGTCGTAGATGGAACGAGCTCCCTGCATGAGCATCGTGAGGCGTTCGAGACCCATCCCGGTATCGACATTCTGTTTCGGGAGTGGCGCCCGTGAACCATCAGGCGACTGGAAGAACTCCATGAAGACATTGTTCCAGATTTCGAGATAGCGCGAACCATCTCCCGGCCCGTCCCCGGTATCGCCGTATTCTTCGCCGAGATCGAAATAGATCTCTGAGTCCGGTCCGTTCGGTCCGGAATTGCCGACCGGTCCCCACCAGTTATCGGAGTGTTTGCCGATTCGCTCTTCAGGGATACCAATCTGGTCGCGCCAGATCGCATAGGCATCGGTGTCGTCCGGGTGAACTGTCGGATAGAGACGATCGGCGGGCAACCCCATGACGCGAGTCAGGAAGTCCCACGACCACGCCAGGGACTCTCGCTTGAAGTAATCGCCAATCGAGAAGTTCCCGAGCATAAAGAAGAAGGTGCAGTGACTTTGATCGCCGACTTCATCGATATCGACGGTGCGGAAGCATTTCTGGACGGAGCACAACCGCGGTGCAGGCGGCGATTCAAGCCCAAGAAAGAAGGGCGTCATCTGCTGCATGCCGGCGGTGGTCAGCAACACGGTCGGATCGTTGTGGGGCACCAGCGAAGAGCTTGGCATTTCGCGGTGATCATGCCCTTCGAAGAATTCCACGAATGCGCGTCGAACTTCGGCTCCAGTCATGTAGCGATGACCGTGCGAAATGCGTGCCGAAGATGGTTCCTTGTTCATGACGGCGATTTCCTCAGTCGTGGTAAGCCGTTGGCCTCTAGCCGTCAGCACGTCGCGTTTGACCTGGATGTTCATACATTTCGGAGATGGAGAACAGGAGGGCAATTCCACCACACGAGCCCGAAGGTTGATTCTGCAATAGGAAGGAACCTCACGACAACCGCTGTGACCATCCGTCTCGGGTAGTCGGTCTTTTCGGTGGATTTCCGACTCTCTACGACGAACGACGAACGACGAACGACGTACGTCAACGACGCGACGCTGGACCGTTGTTTACGGCGATCTACGGATGTGACTGAATCCTGTGACAGGTAGTCTGAGCACCGTTGAGGAACGGACGCGATCACCGGAGCGAAAGGAGGCAGACACAGGGTCAGGTCAGTTCAGTTGGAACGTCGATGGTTGTGTCTTGATCACGTTGTGAATTGCGAACCCCGGGTGCCAGCTAATTTTTTGTCAACCGGGGGCTGAATCTAATGGGAGGAACAAAGTGAAGCATATTGGTGGAGCAAAACTGACTGTTCGTGTGCTGGGTATGGCCGTTGCGATTGCAATGCTATTTGGTGCGATGCCGGCCGGGACGTTTGCCTCTCAGGAACGTGGAGGCGGATCTTACTCCAGTCCGACGTATGACTTTCAAATCGAGTGGGATGATTCACTCTGGAGTGCCGAAGAGACTGCTGGGACGGAGGGCGTCGAGTTCAATTCCGATCTGAGTTACGGATTTGTTCAGGCAATTCCAGACTATTCAAATGGAGCAGAATCGTGCGTCGCTGATTCCACCGCGAATATCGAAGGCAAAGAGAGTGTCGCCGAATTCGTGAAGGCGCCCAAGCGCATGGAGCGACCTGCCAGCGGTGTCGATCTTGGTGAACTCTTCACCTATGTCAATACCGACAGTGGTGCCGAGATTGCAATCTTCATCGAATGCCGTGATCTGGCCGCTGGCGATGCGGTTCTTCAGATCATGCTCCTTGGATACCTTGACGATTATGAAGCCGCCGCTCCGACCTGGGAAGATCTTCTGCTGGCGGTCGAAACAGGAAGCGAATCGAATAGCAATAAGGATGAAGGCAGCAATTCCGGGAAAATTGGCAAGGGTGAAAGTGCCAGCGCCGAAATTGACGGCAATGCCTACATCAACCCGGAGTTCGGGTTCACCGCGACATGGGATGAGGTTGCCTGGACAGCGGAGCCGCTCTCCGGCGAGGACGATGTGTCCAGTGGATTCGCGGTCGCCAGTGAGTACAGCTATGGCATGATCATTGTTGAAGAGCTGCAGGGTGACTTCGAAGATTGCGCGGTGAATTATGCGGAGCAGATCGGAAGCTGGGAAGCGTTCACCAAGTTCCGCAAGGCATCGAACTCGTTCGATCTTCCTCGCTCGGCCGATGAGTCGGTCGGTGCGCTGTACACCTATGTCGATAATACCAATCCTGACAAGCCGGCCAAGGTTGTCGCGTACTTCGAGTGCCGATTGCTGCCCGAGGCAGTAAATTCGAACAATGATGATGCCGATGCTTAACTCGATTCGGTGACGACACCCCGGTTCGAAGCCAAGATGTCGTTCGATCCGGAGGTCTGGGAGGTCGAGAATCTCTCCGACGATGAAACCGACAACGTAAGCCTGATCTCGGACTTCGGTCGCTTCACATTGATGGCGTTGGAGT
>Ga0105046_10011758_pt1 | contig 13594 bp, 13 predicted proteins | sample MAT03_FD_78385 | JGI IMG/M metagenome (GOLD analysis project Ga0105046, IMG submission 78385) | Freshwater microbial communities from Lake Fryxell liftoff mats and glacier meltwater in Antarctica - MAT-03 (megahit assembly) | ecosystem: Environmental > Aquatic > Freshwater > Ice > Liftoff... | reverse complement strand
TGGGAGCTTGGGTCCCCATCAAGTCCAACGGACTTTACGAGCTATGGCAATCACAGTGTGTGGACAACGAAGGCGTGTTGGATAGCCGAACCCTTTTTGACCAACCTTTTTCTGGATACTCGAAGCAACGCAAACGATATCAAGAGTTAGGAGAGATTGCGTTTATCGAAGAAAAGGGAGCGATTGCTAAAAAATCGATTTATGACAAGCCAAGTGATTTTGCGACACGGATCGCCAACCGCTGGGCGGCTGCGTGCGTTTATTACACGGCTATGCGACCGGCCGGTGAACAACCGGGCAGTGGTTGGCCGATTTTTTGGAAGCGAATCGTGTTTCCACTACCGGCAATTTCTGTGTTTTTCTTGTTGGCAATGCGACGTATGCCTTTTGAACCAGAGCTTTGGTCAGCGATAGCCATTTGGTTTTTTACACTGCTTCCGTACATTCTGATCAGCTATTACGATCGTTACGCAACATCACTGGTAGGCATGAAAATGCTGATCGTGATATTCGGAGTAAATACGCTTGTCTCAAGCGACTTTGTCAATCGATGGAGAGCGAAAAGAGGTTAAGCCTGCCTAGGCTGTTTAAAAATTGGTGTTGACACCACATTTAGACGATTCGTTTTTGTTCCCCTAATTTTGTCTTGCCCCCAGTTGGCTTGTCCAACTGGTGCAAAAGGTCAGCGGCTAGTCTTGCTCTTCCCGACTCCTCTCGTCCCCAGTCGGCTTGTCCGACTGGAACGCAAGGTTCGTTAGCTGATGAACCTGATTCACCCGTGACGCGAGGTCACAGGGGTCTTCCAAAGGTTCGCTATCTTCTTCTAGCCTACGAACCTTGTTCACCAGGCGGCACGAGGCCGCCGGGGTCTCATACGGAACAAAATCTGCGCAAACAATAGTTGCAACAACACCAGTTTTTTAACAGCGCAAGTTAAGCCTAGGCTGTTTAAAAATTGGTCGTGCAAAGGGTTTTGATTTGCGAAAGTTTTGTTCCGCTGGAGTTCGAGGTTGGTTCAGGCATTCTAGAAAGTTGGGTTAGGCCCGATAGGGCCGACAGAGGTACTGGCCTTTTTTGGGAAGGGCGCTTCAAATGCCAGAAATTGACTGATGAAACAGCGATTTTGGCCAGTTGCTCTGCCCAGTTGCTCTGCCCAGTTGCTCTGCCCAGTTGCTCTGGCGTTGCTCTGGAGGGCGATAAACTCCTGGCGAGTTCGGCGTCCGCCGAATGAAGTACAGTGAGCGGAAACATGAACCTTTGAGGAGAAGAGAATTATGTTGCGATCGGTTCAGGGTATCTATCACGATGGAAAGATCGAGCTCGTGGAACCTGCGCCTGACGGTGCGGAGGGCCGCGTGATTGTGACGTTTCTGTCGCTCGCAGATGTCGATTTGGGGAAACTCGTAATCGCACCTGCGCATGCAGCGGACTTACTTACCCGCTTGTCGACATTTGCGGAAGATTGGAATGATCCGGCAATGGATCGCCACGATGCACTTTAGCCGAGGACTCCGGAGTCTCTTGCTCAGGCTAATTTAAATGAAGCTCTCGCTACTCAAGCCCGTAGCATGCCATTTCCTCGGCGCTTCGGCAGTAGATGCGATTCTTTACCAATACTGGGTGATTCCACGTCTTGCCTTGAATGCCGGGCCAAGTGGTCAAAAGCGTCGGCTCCTTGGGACTTACTCGGATCAAACTCAATTCGCCCGCTTCGCTCAATACCAGAACGCAATTCTGAGTCGGCAATGCAATCAGCTGGCCGCTGCCAAACCGGAACTTTTTCCAGTGCAATTCTCCTGTCGCAGAATCGAGGCACGTCAGAAGACCTTTTGTCAGTCCCAAAACCATCGAATCCACAACAACTACGTCGTTGAAGTCAGGACGAAGCCGAGTACTGCACCATTTCTTGGTCGCTTGCCATGTCTCACCCGTATGTTTGATGTCGACGAGGCAAGTACCATCTCCCTCGCCGCTTGCGATCAGCATTTGATCCTTGCTGAATTGAATTGGCTGGAGCATTGTGTTGCCTATTCCTCCACTCTTGATCCGCCATCGCTCTTTGCCATCCGCCGCACTGCGTCCAATGGTGTCTGGCCCGACCGACACCACCACCTGCTGCTCGTTGCAAAGCTCCACCAGTTGAGGCGAACTATATGTTACTCCTTTGCCTTCCGCCGACCATAGAATGTCACCGGTATTCGCGTCGTAACAGATGCAGTCTTTCGAATTACCGGTATCTCCACCACCTAGCAGAAAACAGTTGTCTCCTTGTAGACTCGGTGAAGTCGAAAACCCCCATGCTGCAACTGGAGTCGAACAGTCCTCGCTGAGATTGCGTTTCCAAATCAGCTTGCCATCGTCGGCGGAAAGGCAAGTCACGATGCCAGTGCCGCCGACGGAGTAAATTTTTCCGTTGTAAAACGTTGGCGTGCTGCGAGGTCCAGTACCGGACGCATGCGTGGCGTCTTCGTAGCGTGCTTCGTAGGTGGTCGCCCAAACCTCTGCTCCCGTAGCCGCGTCAAGACAAACGACGGCCTCCATGGGTCCGCGTTGTTCTTGCGTAAAGAGCAATTCGTCTACCACAATCATGCTGGACCATGCAAAGCCAACGGGCTGCTTCCAAAGCAGTTTCGCTTTGGTCTTGTCCGAAAGTTCAAGACCTATGTCAACTGCCTTGCCATTGCTATCCGTACCCCGAAAGCGAGGCCAATCCCCCTCTTTGAGTGAAACGGATCGCACTGGGATCTTCGGTTTATTGATCTCATTGCGCATCGCTAGGTTTCGATTCAAAAGAGCTCGCTGCTCCGAATTCGGCTGCCATCGCCATCGGAGTTCGGGCGCAAAGCTCGCCATCATCCCATTCGTACCAGCCAGCAACCAAAGCGACATTGCAACTAGCCACACCGCATAAGCGATCCACTTTCGCGTGGACCAAAGCATGCGTTGCGTTCCGAGCAAAGCAATGGCCAGGCACACAGCTGCGATAGGGGTACCGAACAACAGTACCGCGATCCCCAGTGATTTGTCCTGCATCGTAAAAACAAAAACCAATCCTATGATTCCAAGAATCAAGAATAGCACCCGATCAATCCATGGCGCTCGCGACCCGAACAGCATCCACATCGCCAGCAACAGCAGATGAAGTGCCGCCCCGATCGCTAACGTTATGAAACGAACCGAGTCGGCCATCCCAATCCATGTCGGCAATACCATGCAACCAAGTCCTGTTGCAGCTAATAGGACTTGCGGCCAAATGCGAATAGGCTTTGGGGTGTCGGTGGACGTTTGTGCGTGATTCGGGGTTGGATTGGTCATGGATATGTATGATGAATGAATGGAGTTGATTGGCGACCATTGTCCCGTCCGTTGACTCGTTCGGGACAATGGTCCCAAACTACAACTGGTATCCCACAGCCTGCCGCTCGCCTAAGTGTCCGATTTTTGACGTGGGATAGGCTTCCAGCCTGTCATTTTTAATGCGACAGGCTGGAAGCCTATCCCACGAATTGATCGAACGATTCTAAAGTGAGGGGCCCCCGCTACCTGCTTTAGTGTAGGCCTATTTAAGAGTTGCCGCACTAGCGACTCACACGCCCTTCGTGCCTCAGGGCGTGCCACCCATATCGAAATCCTTTGATTTGATTGGCCCGAAAGCGAGACGGCCTCCGAGGTCTCTCATGAAACAAAATCTGACCGATACCAAAAAAGGGGGTGGGAACAGTTGAGGACAACTGTTCTACAATGGACTGTTCTAAAATGGACTGTTCTAAAATGCTGCGAATGGTCGCAGCTTTGAGAGGACTTGTTCGTGAACCAAACCGTTGCTGCCAATGCAATGTCCCGCTCGAATATTGAATTCTCCTGACCAGGAAGAAAACCTTCCGCCCGCTTCCTCGATAACCGGCGCGACCGCGGCTACGTCCCAGGGGTTCACTATTGGATCGACCATCACTTCTGCCCTGCCGGTGGCAACCAACAAATAGCCGTATCCGTCTCCCCACGTTCTGGAAACATACGCTTCAGCCTCTAACTCGCGGTAAGCGGACTCTGCCTTTCTATGGGAAAAGTTATCAACTTGAGAAGTGACCAAAAGCCCGTCCTCCAATCGACTTTGTTTCGAGACGAAAGTTTGCGTGAGTTTATTACCCGATTGTTGCAAAAACGATTGACCGTACCATGCGCCCAAACCCTTTGCTGCGATGACGATTTCACCCAATGCTGGGATCGTGATGACTCCGATTTGCGGCTGGCCAGCCATGGTCATGCCGACGAGCGTTGAGTAGAGCGGGACACCTGAGATAAAACTCTTAGTGCCATCGATCGGGTCGATGATCCATTCAAAGCCAGACTGACCTGGTACGCTTCCGAATTCCTCACCGAGGATTGCATCGGAGGGGAATGATTGAGCCACCATCGAACGAACCAACTGTTCCGTCTGCTTGTCGGCAAGAGTTACCGGCGACCGGTCGCTTTTTCGCTCCACTTGAAACTCGCTCGTCCGGAAGAATTTCAGAGTCTCGCGGCTGGCTGCAACTGCCAACGAAAGTGCAAACGCAACTCTGCCATCCAGTGCATTGACAAGCGTCGGTGGCAATTCAAAATCTGGAAAAGTCATTTGAAATTGTGTTGAGCGAAGAAACGTAAGAGCGGTCAAGCCATGACCCGATGCGTCAGCGAGGGATAGACATGAATTCCCTCGCTGACGCGTCGGGTTTTGAAAAGGACGGGACAAATGGTCCCATCCTACCCAGTTTTATCCGGTATAGCTCGCCAGACTAACGAGGGAACATCAAAACAATTTTGAGTTCTACTTCATCTTCAATTTTGCCCTTGCCATAGTTCATTCCCCACTTGGTGCGATCGATCTTGAAGTCTGCTTTCATAGTCAACGACTTTTCGTTCAATTCGTTCGTGGTAGGAATCTTTACTTCGACTGTTTTGTCCAGCATCGTAAGCTTGCCAATGATCGTGGCTTTGTCATCGTTGATTTCGACTTTTGTGGACTCAAACTTCATCGTTGGATACTTTTTTACGTCGAAGAAGTCCGGGTTCTTGAGGTGACCGGTTAGCTTTTCATCGTCTGACCACAAGCTGTCTGTTTTGATTTCAATCGTTATTGAACTTTTTTCCGGGGATTCGAGATCCACCGTCACTTCGGACATAAAGTCCTTGAAACCGCCAGCATGCTTACCATCCGACTTCTTGCCAACAAAATCAATCTTGGACTTTTCTTTGTCTGCTTTTATTGTTTGTCCAAAGGATGGAACAGTGAAAGCAGCAATCAGCGATAACGAAAAAAACACTCGTCGAAACATCGTGAAACCCTCGGGTACATTGGTGAATGTGAACATGCACTTCTTTCCGAACCAAACTCTGGCTCGGATTTCCATTTAAGGAGTATAACAAGAGTTCAACTGTTTTGGACGAGCTTTGGCTGTTCTGTCGAGCTGCCAACGAAAACAGGCCGAGAACATGTCTCGGCCTGTTTAAATTTAACCATTTCTGAACAAAACTGCGCCGCTAAGCGCCTGCGGTGGCGGCTGGTTCTACCGCTTCGGTTTGATCTCTCACTTCGCCTTTGAATTCCAGTCGAATGATCTTTCCATCGTCGCCCTTGATGGCTTCTATCGTGATCGTATTCTTGCCTTCGAACGCGCCACGAAGCAATTCTTCGGCAAGTGGATCTTCGACGCGTTGCTCAATAGCTCGGCGTAGCGGACGTGCACCATAATCAAGATCGGAACCTTGCTTGATGATGAACTCTTTGGCTTCGTCCGTCAGGATCAGTTCTAAACCGCGCTCGTGCAAGCGTTGCAGAACCTTGGTCATTTCGAAGTCGATAACCTTCTTCAAGTCTTCTTTGTTCAAGTGTCGGAAGATGATCGTGTCATCCAGACGATTGAGGAACTCAGGCCGGAAGACGCGTTGGATCTGGTCCATCACTCGCGACTTCATGCTGTCGTAAGAAGCGTCTCCGTCAGGCTTGGTAAACCCGAACGCGGATTCATTCTTGATCGCGTCAGCACCGGCATTGGTAGTCAAGATCAAGATCGTATTTCGGAAGTCGACTTGTCGTCCAAAGCTGTCTGTCAAACGTCCTTCTTCCATGACTTGTAAAAGCATGTTGAAGACGTCAGGGTGGGCCTTTTCGATTTCGTCCAAGAGGACCACCGCGTAAGGTCGGCGTCGGATCTTCTCAGTCAGCTGGCCACCTTCTTCGTAGCCAACGTAACCAGGAGGTGCACCGATGAGTCGGCTCACGTTGTGCTTCTCCATGTACTCGCTCATGTCGATATGAATCAGAGCATCAGCATCTCCGAACAATGTCTCGGCCAATGCTTTAGCGAGCAATGTTTTTCCAACCCCAGTCGGTCCAGCGAAAACAAAGCAACCAGTTGGACGCTTTGGATCCTTGAGTCCGCTTCGGCTGCGTCGAACGGCTTTGGAGACAGCGGTAACCGCTTGCTCTTGGCTCACGACCCGCTTGTGCAGCTCGGCCTCCATGTTCATCAACCGCAACGAATCCTCTGTCGACAGTCGAGTTAATGGAATGCCAGTCATCTTGGAGACGACTTCGGCTACCACTTCTTCGTCGACCACACCGTCGGTTTCGCGGCTCTTCTCACGCCAATCGCGAGTGATTTGCTCCTTCTTTCGACGCAGCTTGTCCGCTTGGTCTCGAAGGCTGGCCGCCTTTTCGAAATCCTGGTTGGCAACCGCATCTTCCTTTTCTTTGTTAAGACGTTCGACTTCATCGTCGATGTCTTTGAGATCGGGTGGCTTGCTCATCGTGCGCAATCGCACTCGAGCACCAGCCTCATCAATGACGTCGATCGCTTTATCGGGCAAGCAGCGAGCGGTGATGTAGCGTTCGCTCATTTCGACAGCGGCGACGATTGCATCGTCAGTGATTTGAACGCGGTGATGCTCTTCGTAACGATCCTTTAGTCCCTTTAAGATTTGAATCGTTTCGGTCTTGCCGGTTGGCTCAACCATGATTTCTTGGAATCGGCGTGCGAGTGCATTATCCTTTTCGATGTACTTGCGGTACTCGTCGAGGGTTGTGGCACCGATACACTGGATTTCGCCACGAGCCAGAGCTGGCTTGAGCACGTTGGCTGCATCGATCGCACCTTCGGCACCACCGGCACCCACGAGTGTGTGCAATTCGTCGATAAAGAGAATTGTGTTCCGAGCGCGCCGCACTTCGTTCATCACGGCCTTGATTCGCTCTTCGAATTGGCCACGGTACTTGGTGCCAGCGACCATCATTGCGAGATCGAGGACGACGATGCGTTTGTCGGCTAGGATCTCAGGCACTTCGCCGTTGACGACGCGTTGTGCGAAGCCCTCGACGATGGCTGTCTTACCAACGCCGGCTTCGCCGAGGAGGACGGGATTGTTTTTGGTTCGACGGCAGAGAACTTGAGTTGCTCTTTCGATTTCACGTTCGCGTCCAATGACTGGATCAAGCTTTCCTTGTCGAGCTAGCTCGGTAAGGTCACGACCGAAGCTATCGAGTGCAGGAGTCTTGCTCTTGCCGCCCTTGGCTGGCTGGCCAGGCTCTGCTCCGGCACCGGTACCTTCGCGACCGCCCCGCTCGCCCACTTCTGCGCTCTCCATACCGTGGCCGAGCAAGTTGAGAACTTCTTCGCGAACATCTTCCAGTTTCATGCCGAGGTTCATGAGAACCTGGGCTGCGACACCTTCTTGTTCACGAAGCAGACCCAATAGAATGTGTTCTGTGCCAACATAGTTATGATTGAGGTTGCGAGCTTCCTCCATCGAGTATTCGATGACCTTTTTGGCGCGTGGCGTTTGTGGCAGTTTGCCAATGGTCACCATTTCGGGTCCGCTTTGGACCAGCTTTTCAACTTCGAGCCGAATCTTTCTCAAGTCGACATCGAGGTTCTTGAGGACGTTGGCAGCAACGCCGCTTCCTTCCTTGACCAAGCCCAAGAGGATATGTTCGGTTCCGATGTACTCGTGGTTAAATCGTTGTGCTTCTTGGTTTGCCAACTGCATTACTTTGCGAGCGCGGTCTGTGAATCTTTCGTACATTTGCAAACCTTTTCTTTCGTGGTCGATAGGGTGTTGTGCCAAAGTGGCGTTTCACCCAACAACCCCTGGTTTTGTGACGTCGTTCGTGTGGTGGTGATCGTTGTTCTAATTAGTAACATCGACTTGCACACAATCAATGCAAATGATGTTCCAAATACTTTGCCTGTCATTTTGTCGCGGATGTCTCGATCCTCCATAGCTTGGCTCAGCATTGGTTTGCCGGTGCCCTGGAAGGGTGGATTTTGAGAAAAAGCAAGTCGACATGCCTCGAACTTCCAACCCATGCCTGAAATTAGGGATAGGTCGACTGTTTCGAACAATCCGATCGTAACGCTTTTGTCAGTCGTGTGCAGGGGGTGTTTGGATCTTGATTCGTACGCATTGTTCTTTTTCTGACCGCAATTCGGCCATCCAAGGCAACGCGGCGTCGAGTTTGACGACATTTGAAATCAATTCTAACGCCTGCGGGATTCGCCGAGTTCGACGCAGTATTGCTATCCAAAGTAGGGCCGATTCAATATCATCGGCCTGTCCACTCATGTTTTTTCGGATCAAGCGTTCTGCATCAAAATAGTTTGCTTGAAGGTAAAATTCCTGTGCGATTTCGAGGTTTTCCTGTGTTGCAGCGAAACCAAGGCCTGAGGGATTAGCCGGGCTCAGGATCGCTCCAAACGCTGACAAAAGACTTACGCTAAATAGGCCAATCCAAAGCACGATCAACGCAGGTTTTGAAAGCCATGCGGGACTCAAAGACAAGACTAGCCACTCAGGCCAAATAAACGTGGCAAGGCAAGTTGCAACCCAAACCCAACTGAACAGCAGGGAAACCAAGAGCGAATGAAAATCGCCCTTGAGCCAGAGTTTTTGAAAACCAGGCCAAAACCGAAATGCAAAGAAAAGTATGGCTCTCGAATCCATTCAAAAAATCGCCGATGGAATAAATCAGTTGTTCCCACCAGATAGAATAGTCAGCCTGTCAAGATCGAGGCAATGGCAATTTCAAGCGGCGATCTTCAAGAAGCACGCTATCGCGGAGTCGCAAAAGAGCTGCCTGCCCACTGCCCACAGCCCACTGCCCACTTCTTCTTTCTTATTCCTTCTTCCCGCTCTCGGTCTCCAGTAGTTCTTGTAGACGGGCGGTTAACAAGTCGATATCCAAAAGCACTTGGTCGTACCGATCCATTAGCGAAGCGAGAGTTGCGATTTCGTCTGGTGCCAGAGCGAGGTTGGGTTCGTCATTGGTTGTTTCCGTGGCGGTTGTAACATCCGAAACGGGCAAGGTTGCGATGGATAGCATTTCGATGATTCCGGAAAGTGCAAATGGACTTTCTGGTTTCTCGTCGCAATTCCGGTCTCAAATAGACGCAAATACGGATGGGTTGGATTATGACGGCTGTGCGGATTTCTACGTCTCCACAAGCTATTCCCTTTCCACCGATCCTGCCGGTTAAAAAAAACGGGATGCTCCCTTACGATGTTGATTAAGGCTGGGCGGATCACCGAAAATAATCGAATCACCCAACAAAAATGTCGAATTTCGAATGCTGACATTGCCGATCGAAGAGGTGAGTTTGGCGCCAAGCCCCGAGTCTTTTTTGAGTGCAAAATGCGAAAACTATCCGCGAGAGTATTTGTTGTGCAGGTCATGGTTGTCGTTGGAACGAGTTCGATGGCCTATGGCCAGCCGAAGCTCAACACACAACGAGTGAAACACGAACCCGGTTGGTCGGGTCCGAGCGTTTTGCAGGGGGATACAAAAACCGCGAACCAGGACTTACCGATTCTCGAGCGAGATTATCGACCGCTGCACGTTTACGGCAACATGACCAGGCGACATCACTACCGAGGGACCGTCATTCCAAGCCATCGCGATCGGGTCGACATGCTTCAAGCGATCGTGACAAAGCAGCCGGTGGAAGAAAAGTACGTAAAGAATCGATATCGGTAGAGTTGCAAAGGAAATACCAATAGCGACTTGACGACGGGGCGATTCCGCCTAAACTTCCACTTCAAGTCCTCAAAAGTTGATCATTGCGGCCGTGGCGAAATTGGCAGACGCGCTAGGTTGAGGGCCTAGAGCCCGCAAGGGTGTGGAGGTTCGAGTCCTCTCGGCCGCATTCGTTTTTCTTGTGGAACTAGGCATCGAGCCTAATTTTCTTGGGCAAAGAATGCCACCGACTTCGGAACTTTATTTACGGTCGATGAATGACTACGCGGGCCTAGTGGTACCGGTTTCCGGCCAGAGCTACAACTTCAACGCTATCTAAACGGTTGGGTTTTACTACCTCATCGGCTCGATCGTATTGCGACTCTAAGTGCATTTCGAAAATTAACCAAGCGAAATTCGAAGGAAATCTTGCAAATTCGTTGCGCGGGTCGCACGCAGGAGTGCCCATGTTGATGAGGCCCTCATGGCCTCATTGATGTTTCAAATCATTTAATTCATCCAGAACCCCCCCACTCTTCTGCAAAGGTAAAAAAATGTCCATCCTCCAACTATCGAAGTTTTCGAGCATTGATGAATTGAAGGTGGCCCTAAAGTTACTCTCAAAGTCGGATTCTGAGAATGTGTCTTTTCTAATGGTCGACGACGAGGTTTTGATGCTTACCCCAGGCGCGCGAGCTCGGGAATCGATTGCCAAGAGAATCGCAGAACGCTTGGCTGAGTCCCCATCCCAACTAAGTGAACTTATGGATCGTCTCGAAAGGGAATTTCCTGAGGATTGGGAATAAAGAGAAAGGTTGACTTTCGATGAAGTTCAAACTTAAAGCGTTCCCTTCAGCAAAACGAGAGGCGCAATGGTTATGCCAGACATACGGAGCCGATTTCACGCGAGCTTTCAACAAATGGCGTGACAGTATCGTTGAGTTCTTGCCGAACAAGCCAAGCTCTCTTCCGCTAATTCCGCTTGAAGACGTTCTTAACAGAGATCATTCGATTTGGGGGTACGTTTGGAAAACGGCCAAGGACAAGACGGTGTTCCAACGCATCAAGGCGTTGATGTCGGTTATAAGAGATCGCAAGCCACCGTACGAGCTCCACGCGTCCGAGGCGCAGATTTTTGCACTAGCTAGCACCTGGATAGAAGTCATCGCAATCGTCCATGTCGATCGAGTATCCCAAGAAGTATGGTTTGTTCAATTCATTTATTCGGGTTTGGATTCTCCCTTACATGACGATTGCTGAAGAATCGCTTTTTCCGCTTTGGGAATTTTTAGCTGACAAATGCTCCGAAGAAGTAACGATTGATACGTTCTTGTCGGCCTACAGGCTTCGCAGTGGATTTGTACACAAGAACGACACGTCCGACTTAGTTGGGCTTTTCACGATCTGTTTGCTTGAAAAAATACGACTGCAACCGGAAGGATGGGAACTTACTTCGCAAGAGATATTCCGGGCTGCTGATCAAGCAAAATACCAACTTAGGAAGTCCGTGAAGTCACTCGGTGTTAATATAGAAGATCAACCTATTTCCACTGCAAACGATCGCAAGCGAGAAATGGAGGAGTACATTCGCGAGAACCTTTCCGGAGAAGACCTCATTATTTTCGAACTCATGTTGGATTCCAAAACAACAGGAGAGATTGCGGCGGCGTTGGATAGAAGCACACGAACTGTTCAAATGCGGAAGGCTTCAATTATTCGACGGCTTGCAACGTTGTATCATTCAGGCTGAAAGGCTAAGCAAGGGGCGAGGGAGAAATCAAATGCACGACAACTTCCCGTTTCTGGGTTGGGTTCACACAATGGTCGTCTTAATAAGGAGAGCAATTGATGGCAAAGATCTCGACACTGTGACTTGCCTCCTTCAACAGTATTTTTGATCCCATTCTGCCAGTTGAGCTTGGAGTGCCTCATTTTGGGCGACAGTTCCTGCTTTCTGTCTAATTTCAAAAGCAGCTTCAAAGGCTTGGATTTTTTCTGTGATGGGGCGTTTGATTTCGTCTGTCAAGCGATCGATAAATAGCACTCCGTCCAAATGATCGATTTCATGCTGGACAATCCGCCCCATGAAGCCCTCGACGTCGGCATTGATCTCGTTGCCGTTCAGGTCGTAAGCGTTGACGGTGAGGGACTTGTTTCGCTTGACATGGGCATTGATGCCTGGCAATGACAAGCAGCCTTCTTCGGCTTCAGCAACGCCCTTGGCTCGATTGATCACAGGGTTGATGAATACTAATTCCGGCCCTTCCTCTTTGTCGCCGCTTGGGTTGGCAATGAACAAGCGAATTGGCAGGTTCACTTGATTTGCAGCCAGTCCAACCCCGCGAAATTCGTACATAATTTCGAACATCTCGTCCACGAGCTCTTTGAGACGAGCGTCCACGCGAACGATGGGCTTGGACCGATGCCGGAGGGTCGGATGCGGGTAAGTGATCAGTTGAAGCGATGCCATACTACCTATCGAGAATGAAGAACGCGTGGTAATCTAAGTGGTTGAGAAGCGGGCTGTATTGTGGTCGAGAATGCACTTGTCGTAAACCTACCTAACTCCGCAATTCGATCGTGCAATTCGATCGTGCAAATAGGCATCATGCAACGACACGCTAAAAACTGTTTGACTGTTTTGATGTTTGCTGTCTACCTAAACGGCATCGCAGGTGGGCAAACGACTTTTGAGCAGTTTGCCCAAAAGTTCGGAATGGAAAGCCGGATTTGGATTTCTGAGCCTGGCGACACGGGGCTTAACCGCTGGGAGCCCAGACAGCTGTTTGAGGACAAGGGTGTCCTTTTGGATTGGGATTCCAAGGGGATTGTGATTTTTCGTTCGGATGCAAAGAGTCACATAACCATTCCAGGCGACTGCGTTGTTCGCATAGAGCCAGCTTGGGCAAATGAAGCCGGCGAAACGATCCATCGCTTGTTTTTGAAACGAGAATTCAAATCGGTTGTCACCAAAGGCCAGGAGGTCCTCAAAGACTCTGGTAAAAGCGGACTTCCTAATTGGCAACTCCGACTCATTTTGGCTGAAATGATCGAGTCCTGTTCGGCTTTAGGAAAACCGCACATCGCAGGCCCCCTTTTTGTTTCGCTAGCGAAAGGGGCCCCACCTTTGTTGCTCTTTGTCTCGATCCCGCTTCCATGGGGTGAAACACCGCTCTCCGATTTGGATTCGCCAAGAATTCAACCACTGGCAGAGGAATGGATCAATCAAGAATCGGAGTCCGCTCAGTTGCTCGGTGCAGCTTGGCTGCTCGCTGGAAGTAAGCGAAATCTCGCGATCGAAACGCTTGAGCAATTGGCTAGGAATTCAAAATCGCCGATCATCATGGCCTACGCGAAGGCCCAGCTCTGGCGAACGGTTCCACCTGCTGAGATCCTTTCGGACCGCTACCCGCGTTGGCTGTCGGAACGCGACAAACTGATGCTGCCTGCTCAAGCTGGACCGACGATGCTATTGGCCGAACGGCTCCAACAAGCCGGACAGTCGAACCTTGGAATTCCCGAGTGGCTACGCGTTGCGACGATGCACGGTGATCGATACCATCTCGCGATCAAGGCAATCCCCAAAGCTTCAGAAGCCCTCCGTTC
>Ga0105046_10011756_pt1 | contig 13595 bp, 3 predicted proteins | sample MAT03_FD_78385 | JGI IMG/M metagenome (GOLD analysis project Ga0105046, IMG submission 78385) | Freshwater microbial communities from Lake Fryxell liftoff mats and glacier meltwater in Antarctica - MAT-03 (megahit assembly) | ecosystem: Environmental > Aquatic > Freshwater > Ice > Liftoff... | reverse complement strand
AGCCGCATCGCCCTGCTGATCGCCGGGCTTGCCGAGGTCGACTCGCGCTTCGGCACGCTCTTCGCCCACCTCCAGGCGCCCCTGGCCCATCGCCGGCCCTGCCTGGAGACGCTCGGCCAGATCCTGGGTAGCGACGGCTGGGCGCTCTGCCGACCGCTGTTGCAGGCCGGGCTGCTCGAGGCGACCAACCCCGAGGCGGCGCGCGCCGAGCTGGCCCTGCGCGTGCCAGCTCTGCTCTGGGACGTGATCTGCGGCGACGGCGAGGCCCGCCCGGCCCCCTGGTGTACCCTGCACCCGCCCGAGCGCTTCCCGCCGGTCGAGGCGCTGCTGTTCGACGAGCGGCTGCGCGCTCGCCTGGCAAACGTACCCGCCCTGGCCGGCACGGGCGGCGTGAGCGCCATCGTTGTGCGGGCCACGCCGGGCAGCGAGCGGCTGGAGGTGCTGGGCGCGCTGGCCCGCGCGCTCGGCCGTGGCCTGGCAGAGCTCCAGCTTGCGCCTGGGCGCGGCGAGGGCGATGGCCCCGACGAGGCGCGCTGGCGTCTGGCCGGGCCGCTCTGCGTGATGACCGGCTGCCTGCCGGTAATCAGCTACGACCTGGGGCCTGGCGAGACGGTTGCGCCGACCGCGCTGGCGGGCTACAGCGGACCCGTAGGCGTGCTGCTCGGCCACGAGGGTGGCCTGCGCGGCCCCCTCGCCGCCCAGGCGATCAGCGTGAGCCTGCCCACGCCCGACGCCGCCCAGCGCCTGTGCCACTGGCGTCAGGCTCTCGGCGGGCGCCCAGCCGACGACCTGGAGCTGATTAGCCAGCGCTTCCACCTGCCGGGCGGCTACATCCGCCAGGCCGCCGAGCTTGCTGTGGCCCATGCCAGCCTCGATGGCCGCGAGCGGGTCGGCGTGACGGATGTGCGCGCCGCCTGCCGCATGCTCAACCGCCAGCTGCTCGACAGCCTGGCCACCCACATCGAGGAAAGCGGCGGCTGGGAGCAGCTGGTGGTCAACGAGGCCACCTTCCACAAGCTGCGCGAGCTGGAGCAGCGCTGCCGCCACCGCGAGCGCCTGCTTGCCAAACTCGGCCCGGCCTTTGTCGGCAGCGCCAATCGCGGCGTGCGCGCGCTGTTTAGCGGCAGTAGCGGCACCGGCAAGACCCTGGCCGCGCGCATCCTCGCCGCCGAGCTGGGCATGGACTTGTACCGGGTCGATTTAAGCGCCGTGATCAACAAGTATATCGGCGAAACCGAGAAGAACCTGCATCGGGTGCTCTCGCGGGCCGAGGAGCTGGATGTGGTGCTGCTGCTCGACGAAGGCGACTCGCTGCTCGGCAGCCGCACCGACGTCAAGTCGTCGAACGACCGCTACGCCAACCTGGAGACCAACTTCCTGCTTCAGCGGCTGGAGCACTACCAGGGCATCGTGCTGGTCACCACCAACGCCAGCCAGTTCATCGACACGGCCTTCCAGCGCCGCCTGGACGTGGTGGTGAACTTTGTGGCCCCGCAGGTGCCCGAGCGTCGGCTGATCTGGCAAATTCACTTGCCAGAGGGCCACGCCATCGACGAGGCCACGCTGTCGGAGGTAGCGAGCCGCTGCGTGCTCAGCGGCGGCCAGATCCGCAACGCGGCGCTGCACGCGGCGCTGCTGGCCCTTGATGCGGATGCGCCGGCGGTGGCCGCACCTCACCTGCTCGCAGCAGTCGACGGCGAGTACCGCAAGGCCGGGGCGCTCTGCCCGCTCGCCACCAACAGCCGTGCGGCGGACGCGAACGGGCTCACGGCCTTCGTCCACATGCTGACACTGCAACAGTGAGGGTAGCGGACGACAATGGGTAGAGAGGCGAGCCAGCGGCCCAGGCGGCGGCGCCGGGCAGACACAACAGGGAAGCAAAGCGGGGCGGACCCGACCACCGTCTCGCGTGCCCCAATGCTCGGCGGCGCCTACTATGCCGCCGGGCCGTCGATGGCGCTCACGGCGCCGCTGGACGGCGCCGCTTCAGGCCAGCTGCTAGATCAGGCGGAGCAGCTCGACGAGCTCGCCGCTCTCACGGGGGCTGATCTTGCACCTACGCCTGCTCTGCCCCCTGAGCCACCCGCATCCGCTCTACTCCCTCAGCCACCGGCGGCCGGTCCAGATAGTGCGGCTGCGCAGCCCGGCCAACCGTTCGCAGCATCGCAGGTCGCTGTCGGGCCACCCGGCGAATCCATGCCTTCCTCGTCAGCCGGCGCTTCCTCTGGGGGAAGTGTCCAGCCGCCCGGCGGCACAGCGCCAGTCTCCCCCGCCCCCGGCGCGAACACCGGAGATCCTATAGATTTCACGACGCCTGGTGGTGAGGCCACCCCCGTAGCTGGAGGCGCCGTCGTTGACCCGGCGGAGGCTGCAGTCGCTGAGCAGGGCGAGGCCGACGCCACTGGCGACCGCCGGAGTGACGCCACCCATGCCACAGCATCACTGCCCTTCGTTGGCGAACTGGCGCCCCTGGAGATCATCGCGCCGACCCTCGCGCTCCTGCCGCTGGAGCAGCCGCTGCGCATCCCGCTTCTCGCACCGCGTCTGCGCATCACCTTCGCAGCGCCGACCAGCCTTGACACCAGCGCGCTGCGCATGGCGAACGGGGCTCAGCCGCCACCTGCGGAGGAGATCGCCACCAGCCGGGCCGACGCCTTCCGACAGTACGCTGCGGCAGTCCAGGTAGTGCGCCAGCAGCACGAGCGCAGCGAGCAGTCGAGCAACAGGACTATTGAGGCCCTGGCGGGTGGCTACGAGCGCGCACGTGACCGCATCCCCGCCCAACTCGACCAGACCGACGCGGCCCTCGACACGATCTTCGAGCAGGCCGACGTCAACGCTGGCAGCGCCGCCGCTGACGCCGACTATAAGATCGTGGAGGAGTTTGTTACGTCCCGGCGCCTGCTGAATCGCACGCTGAGCAGCGCCCGGGGCTCGGTCGCGGCCAACGCCCGCACCGCCCAGACCCAGATCGACACGATTATCGCTGACCTTTCCAGCGCCTTCGTCAACACGCTCAGCGCGGCCGCCACTGCCTGCGAGAGCACGTCGCTGCGCGCCGACACCGCCCTGCGCAGCTGGAAGTCACGCATCAACACGCTATTCGACCCGCTGAACGGCAGCGGGACAACCCAGGCCCGCAACGAGGTCGCCCGGCGGGCCGCACCAGGTATCGTCGATGCGGCGATCGCGGACTTGGCGACCCGCACCACACAGATCACTGGTAGCCTCAGCACCAGCATCACCGAGACGCAGACAAGCGTACGTAGCTCGGTCGGCCCGAGTCTTCAGGCCCACGCAAGCAAGATCGGCACTGACGGGCAGGCCAGCGTGACTAAAGCCTTCAGCGCGGCCCTCACGGAGCTGCAAAAGCACGCCAACGACGCCCGCAAGGCGACGGCCCAAATGCGCGCCGACGTCGTCGAGCAGCTCACGGGCCGTCACGTCGCCGCCCGCGCCACGATTCAGAGCGAGGCCCAGCGAGCCATGGTCGACGCCCACCGCACCGCAAGCACCGGCGTGCAGACCCTGAACGTCGCCGGCGCGCGCACCCTACCCCTCTACGCTCAGTCTGCACAGCGTTTGGGCAAATCGCTCGCCGATGCCGCAGCCAGCGGTGGACCCCAGGCGCTCCAGAAGACGGCGCCCCGCGCTGCCGCTTCAGTCATCAGCATGGCCAGCGGGGCGCAGGCGACCCAGGCCAGGCAGACCGACAGTGTGCGCACGGGCGTGCTGGCAGGGCTGGAGCAGCGCCAGGAGCAGGCCGAGGAGGCTTACCGTGATCACGAGCCGGTGGTAGAGCAGGATGTCGCTGCCATCGTCAGCGACGCGGTAATGGCCCAATCCTCAACTGCCGAGAGCACAAGCCGTGGCTTCACCGGCGTCGCCGACGGTGTGCGCCAGGCTGCCCAGTCCTGGTCCACTCCGCTCGCCGCAACCTTCGGCGAGTATATCTCGACCTCGCGGACCAGCTTGATGGAGAATTACCCACCCTTCCAGACCCAGGTCAACACCAGCCGCGACGAGTTTATCGCCTACGTCCGGCCACGCCTGACCCCGGACAGCTTGCTGCACCGACCGATCGAGCGGGCCTGGTCCCCCGTGTACGACAGTCTGGTGCAACGCCGCTCGCGGCTGGTGAATGCGCTGAGTGCGGGCATTATTGACACCGTCGACGAGGGCGGCGTCACTGGCGCGCTGCGCGGCCTGACCCGTGCCCAGGGCGTAGCGATGCGCGCTATCTGGCGCCGCGGCGACCTCGATACGCTCCTAGCGCTCAAGCTCGGGACGGACAGCGACGACTACAGGGCGGCGATCAATTACCTCGACGGCAATGCCGTCGCCGGCGCGCGCTACGAGCTGCGGGCCTCGATCCACTGGTACAACGACGAGGAGTCGCGCATCGAGGCGACGCTGCGCGCCCTCAGCCCGGAGCAGATCCGCGAGCTGCACAATCTCGAGGGCGGGGCGAGCACGCTAGCCGACGTGCGCGACGCTCTAGGCGGCACCGACCTGCAGGTGTTCGACGCACTCTCGGCAGGCAACCACGCCCGCGCCGACGCCTACCGTATGCGCGAACGCATCGACGAGGCCCGACGAAGCGGCAACAACGATGCCCTGAACACGGTGCTCGCCGAGTACAGCCGCGCCCCCAGCCCTGAGCAGTTCGGTGGACAGGAGCTCAGCGAGGCCGAGCGGCGGGCCAGTGTCCAGCGCGAGTTCGCCCACATCCAGGGCATGGTTGACCTCGACCGTGGCGGCGAGATCTCGCAGCAGGATGCTTCCCAGTCCCTCTTCGGCTACGCTACTCGCGACATCGAGGTGGTGCGCTCGGCCGGCGAGGGTCAGACGTACACCGAGACCCTGCAGGTGCTAGGGCCACACCGCGATCTGTCCCAGGCCCTGATCTTTCAGGGTGAGCAGAGCGTCGACGCCCGCGCGGCCCGCCTGGGCGTCGAGGTGCAGCGCAGCGGCGGCCCGAACATCGTTAACGTCGACCAAGCCCTTGTCGACCCGCGTCTGAACCCGGGCAGCAATGTCTCCGATGAGGATCGCGCGACGGCCCGCGCCGAGCGCGAGCAGGTGCTCCAGCGCTTTGCCAGTAGCTATGGTGGGGCAGCCTCCGGAGTGAGTGTGGCCGACGCTCAGGCCACGGCGATTACCAGCCTGCGCGGGCGCTTCGGCAGCGAATTACGCTCGGCCGACCTGGCTGAGGCTCTGGTACGCGATGAGTACCCCACCCCACGTACCGCCTCGATCGCTATGGAGGTCGCGATCCACGGTGTGGGCACCAACACCGATCTGATCGACCGTACCCTCGGCCGTATGAACCGTACCGAGATCGCCCAGATGCGCCAGCACTACGACGCGTTTGGAGCCGACCTTTACGAAGACCTCGGCGTGTTCGGCCACAGCTCCTTCGGCGATGTCTCAGGCGATGATCGGCTGCGCGTCGAACGCCTGCTGCTCGGCGTGCCGCGCAACGACCGCGAGCGCGCCGAGGTTGGCGCGTTCACCATCCAGCAGCAGCGCAGCGAGACCGGCGTCGTCGGTGGATGGCTCGCCTCGGGCTCGCTGCAGAAGGCAGAACTCGACGACAGCGAGCGCGAGTTGGGCGAGCTGTCGGGCGGCTCGGTTCGCTTCGGCGCCGATGGCCAACCGACCTGGGCCGGGACGCCAAACTTCATCCGGGGCGGCGAGCGAGATGGCGAGTACACCGGGAGCAACTTTGCCGAGTTCGGCGGCGCCGCCCTCGATGCACAGCTCACCGCGCAGAACTACGCCGCCAAGATCGATCAGTACGCCAACTTCGCTGCGACCTCGATCGCCGTGCTGGGCGCGATCGCCGCCGCCGTAGCGACGGTGGCGACAGGCGGCGCGGCCAGCCCGCTGCTGCTGGCGGCAATCGCCGGTGTCACCGGCCTAACCTCGATGGCTACCCAGCGTCTGATCAGTGGCGGCCGCTATGGCTGGGAGCGCGCTGCTGTTGACCTGGGCATGACTGCCGTCGACGCGCTGACTGCTGGAGTGGGCCAGGGCCTGGGCCTGGCCGCCCGCGGCGGCATGCCCGCCCTGCGCGCCGGCATGAGCGGGGGTGCGGCCGCTCTGCGCGCCGGCGGTCGGGCCACCATGCGCAGCGGCCTGCGCGCCGGGCTGCGCACCGGCATGCGCACCGAGTTGGGCATGGCCCGCCGCCTCGCTGTCCGGCAGGTGGGTGGTCGCGCCGTTCTCGGCGATATGGGCCGGCTGACGGGCTCGGCCTTCATGGATAAGGTCTTGATCGGCATGGCCACCGGCTCGCTCGGCGCCGTGGGCCGTACCGCACTCGATGAAAGGACCTACAAGCAGGGGGCCGGCGGCGCTATGGAGGAGCTGTTCGCCGGGCTGCTGCGCGGCGCACTCACCGGCGGCGTCACTGCTGCGGCCTCCAACGCCTTCGAGGAGCTGCCGATCAGCCGGGTGCGGGACATCAATAACCGGCTCCCGACGATCGGTTCGCGGGTGGGTCAGTCCACCAATGTGATCGGCCGCGGGGTCGGCCAGGGCTTCAGTTCGGCGATTGGTGCTGGTGCTGGGGGCACCGCCGGGGCGTTCTTCGACGTCGGCCGCGGTAAAACCGTCGACGCTGGCGATGCCTTCGTCTCGATCAGCGCGTCGACGCTCCAATCGCTTGCCCAGGGCACCGGCGAGGGCAGTGCCTCAGCTCGCGCCCAGGCCGGTTTTAATCGACGCTACGCCGACCGCGCGCCCCGTCCGGGCGGCGCTGGCGAGCCCGCAGTACGGATCGCCCCGATCGCCGACATGACGGCGGCCCCGGCCCGCCCGAGCGAGAGCGAGGCCCCGCGCATCCAAGCCCCCGAGCGCCTGCCTGTTGCGCCCGAGGCCGCTCCGCCGCCCCGCCCGCCAGTCGAGGCCACCTCACCTGCCGCTCCGCCCCGCCCGGCCATGCCCGAGGTCGCCCCACTGCCCCGCCCCACCCCGATGATCGAGTCGGCGCCACCGCCACGTGTCGTCGCACCCGAGGCTGCCGCGCCCACCAACCCCGAGGCGACCGCTCCACGCCCTGCCCCGGTCGTCGGTGAGGCAGCCGGCATTCCCGGCTCGCAGTTCCGCGGCGACATTCTGCCCGGCCCGCGCTACAGCCTGGTCACCGACGCGGTGGAGACTGCCGCCCGGCGGCTGACCAATAGCGACAGCCCGCTCGCCGGGGCGGCGCGCATCCCCGGCGGCGAGCCCAATCGGGTGATTGTGCGGACGGTCAGTGGCGAGGAGGTCGGCATACACCTGAGTGTAGTCGACCCCGCGACCATGCCACGCGACCCCGACGGACCTACCCCTGTGGCGCGCTTCAGCCACGACCCGGGCACGGGCGAGTACACTGTTCAGGTGTCGGCCCGCGCCCGACCGGAAATGGTCGAGCGGGCGCTGGCCCATGAGCTCGCCGAGATCCGCGCTACCCACCGCGCCCAGAGCCTTCCCGACGCTCTGCGCCCCGGCGGCCATGGCGCCCGGCCGCTCGCCCCAGGCACGACGCCCGAGCTGTCGCCACACGACCGCGGACGCCTGGCCGAGCTTGAGGTGCTGGCGCGCCAGATCGGCGAGGCCCGCCAGTCCGGCCACAGCGCCCGCGCCGCCCAGCTCGGCGATGAGGCCCAGCGGCTGGTGGCCCACATGGGACTGGCCGGCGACAGCGAGGCGTCCGCCGCCCGGCGCGGCCTGGCCACCGATGGCTTGCCCGCAGCCTCGCCTGCACGCGCCCTGATCGGCGAGGCCGTTGCCGGCGCCGCCACAAACCCCTTCCTCCAGCGCCGCCCGGCCGATGTCGGCGACGACCTTGATCTGCTCGCCCGCCAACTCGACCACGCCCGCACCCTCGGCGACGGTGCGCTCGCCGCCCAGGTGCTCGATCTGGCACGCCGACGACTGATCAGTGACGTCGGTGGCTTGGTTACCCCGACGCGCACCGAGCGCGCTGGCTCAGTTATCCGGGAGCGCGCCCTGCTCCCGCTGGCCACAGCCGGCGGCCCGCGTGCCGCTCTGCTCCAGGAGACCCTGCCGCTGGTGCGGGCCACCCCCGCCGTCGAGACGGGGCCAACCCCGCGCGATCCTTCTGCGCTCGATCCACATCAGAGCGAAGCTGTGCGCCAGCAGTTCGGCGACCGACCGCAGTTCCAGGACTGGCCCGCGTTCCGCGACCGCTTCTTCGCCGCTCGCTCCACGTACGACCCCAATGCCCCGCGCGACCTTGGCCTGGCCTTCGCCCGCTGGTCTTCCGGCGACTATGTTGGTCCCGAGGGCTCGCTGCGCTCGCTAGCCGCCGCCACCCGCCGTCCCGACCCGGGCTTCGAGGCCCGCTTCGCCGAGACGCCGACGGCCCAGGCGGCCGCCCGCCCCGCAGCCGAGGCCACGCTGCCCCGTGGTGGCACCGTCGCCGATGCCGTTGCCGGTCGCCAACAGCTCGGTGACGAACGTCGGGGTCTTTACCGCGAGTACGACGACCCAGCGACGACCAGCGCCCGGCGCCTGGAGATCGAAGACCGCGACCGCCAGATCGGCGCCCTGATCAACGCCCACTCTGAGCATCTCGGCGAGGCGGCCGGTCGCCGCTTCGCCAGCCTGCAGCCCGGCGGTTTGAGCGAGATCGCGTTGCCGCGCGCCGGCGCCGGCTTGCCCGACCTGGTGTTTGAGGGGCCTGGCGGCCGGCTGATCCTGATCGAGACCAAGGGCGGCACCTCCGAGTTAGGCGTTCGCCGCAGCGCCGACGGCACGCGTCTGGTGCAGCAGGGCACATATGCCTATCTCGAGAGCCTGGGCACGTCGATGGCACGCTCTTCCGACCCTGAGATAAGCCGCCTCGGCAACCGTATTCTGACCGCCCTGGACGGTACGCCGCCCAATCTTGACTATATTCTTGTACGCCAGCCCTTCCACGCAGATGGCAGCTTGGCAGCGCCGGAGGTCGGGCGCTTCGACCTCCACGGTGGCCCTGGCCGCACCCCAAGTGCCTCCCCCGGCCGCTCTGGCACGGCCTCGGCAGTCGGCCAGTCCGGCTTCCGTGGCGACTCGCTGCCCCGCCCCATGCCCGCCCGCTCACCATCGTGAGCGCCGATGTAGTCCAGGCCGCCAGGCACCTGTTGGCGCTGGACGCCGCACGGGCTACGCCGCGCCTAATCGGCGACGCCGCCGAGCCCGGCCTGGTCTACGTGCAGGCCGTCCGTGGCAGGCAAGATCTCATCCCGGTACGCTTCGAGGTCGTCGACCCGTCCACGATGCCGCGCGCCAGTGGCGAAACCGTTGGCACCCTGCCCCCTGTGGCCCGCTTCGACTACAGCAAAACCAGCGGCGAGTACACCATCCAGCTCTCGGCCCGCGCCCGGCCCCAGGATATTGAGCGCGCCCTGGCCCACGAGCTGGCCGAGATCCGCGTTGCCCACGCCGCGCCCGAGATCGGCGATGCACTGCAACCAGGCGGCTTCGGCTCCAGGCGCCAGACCCGCAGGGACGAGGCCCAGCTTTCGCCGCACGATCACGGTCGCCTTGCTGAAATCGAGGTGCTGGCCCGCCAAATCGAGGCCGCCAGCACAGACCCTGCCCAGACCCTAAGGCTGCGCGATGAGACTCAGTTCTTGCTCGCCCATATGGGCCTGAGCGGCGACACGCGCGCGGCCCAGGCCCGGCGGCAGGCCGCCCTCGCAGCCCTTGCGGATAGCCCGGCCGCCGCCAGACTGATCGAGCTTGAGGCGGCTGCGGCCGCAGACAACCCGTTCCTGCAGCCGCCTCCGGCCACGCCACGTGAATACGTCGACCATCTGCTTCGTCAGCTAGAGTACGCCCGCACAGTCGGCGACGGTTATCGGGCTGCGCAGGTAATCGAGCAGGCCCGCCGGGTCATCACCTTCGAGGGCAATCATGAGAGCGAAAACGCGGTCTTTCAGGCTCCCAACGGCAGGCTAACCAAGTACCGGTCAAGCGCGGTCGCCGCGCGGGCCACCAGCGGGCAGGCGCCACGTAGCGCGCTCCTGCACGAGCTGATCGCGCACGTGCGGCGCGCGAGCCCGGCTGCCGGTCCGGATGATTTGTCGCAGCGCTTCCCCGACGTCGCCGCAGCGGTCGCCCAGCGCTACGCCGATTACGAGCGGGTTCAGACCTGGGAGCAGTTCCTGCGCGTTTATGATCCAGACCGTACCTCGACCACAATCCGTCGCCAAGAGCTCTTTGTGGAGTGGCTGGGCGGCAAGTTCGCCTCCTCCCGCAGCAGTACAGCGGAGCTTGCACGCTCAACCAACATCCCCGACGTGCGCGCCCGCCGCGTGATCGAGAGGCCCGACGCCACGCTCAGGCCGGTTGACCCTATCGACAGCGCAGGTACGATTACCCGCCACAAGCGCTCGGTCGATGAGCTGCTCGCCGACCGTGAGCGCTTGACCGCACGGCGCAATATCCTGCAGCAGGAGCTTGCGCCGCTGCAGCAAACGCTTGAGGCGACGACCGACGTCGATCAGCGCGGTCTTCTGCTCAAGGAGCAGATCGCTCCGCGCATCAAGGAGCTAAATCAGATCGTCGGCGGCGAGCTATCCCCGGTCATTGAGCGGCTCAGCGAGGCTGCCGCAGTCCGCTTCGCCCGCCAACGCCTTGGCATTCCCGACGCAGCTCAGATCGTGCTGCATGGCGACAGCGTGCCCGATCTGATTCATGTCGACGAGGTCACTGGGCGGGTCACCATCATTGAGGCAAAGGGCGGCAACGCGACCCTCAGGTCGCGGCTGAGCAAGGATGCTACGCAGCTTGTTCAGCAGGGCAGCTTTAAGTATCTCGACAGCCTGGCCCAGGAGATGCAGCAGTCGGGCGACGACCAGCTGTTCCGGCTCGGCCAGGCCCTCGAGGCGGCTCTGCGCACCCCCGACCCGAAAGATCCAGCCAGGCCCAATGTCGGGTATCATCTGGTGCGTCAGCCCTTCATCGACGCTAATCTGGCCGCCTCATCCCCAGGCCCGATCACCAACCTGCTCTCAGCGCCACGAGTGGCCGAGTTCACTATTCGCCTTGATGACCGAGACAGGGACACCAGCGATGCCCCACGAACCAGGCCCTAAGCCGATCCCTCGCCACCCGATGGGCCAGCCCGAGCGCTGGCAAGACGGCCTCGCCCACGTCGAGCAGCTGCGTCAGATCATCGCGGATCGGACGCCAATTCCACGCGACGGTGCCGACCTGCTCGACGCTGAGCTGCGCCGCTTGCTCAGCGCCGCCCTTCTCCCCGACCAAGCGCCAACCATCGCCGATGCGCTTTCGCGGGGAGCCAGCGCCGCTGCGGCCGCTGCCCTTGCCCAACGCCGCTGGCGCGCATTCGACGACGAGGGCGCCATACTGCTGGCTTGGCCCGACGGGACCCTACACCGTTTCCCAGTAGGCGACGGCGGGCTCGATCAGCCAGCCTGGGTTAAGGGGTTTGCCCTCGCTGTGATCGCCCGCGACGTGGAGGCCCTTCGCACGCTCTGCACCCCGGAGAGCATCGCCGCCTGCGAGCTCCCTGCCGAGGTGATCGACGGCTTCTGGCCGTTCTACTGCGGTGCCCTCGCCGCCGCCGCTGTTGAGCCTGCCGCCGCGCCTGGCTGGATCGCCGACGCCGAGCTGGCCCTGATGCAGGTGCGCATCGCTACCCCCGACCTGATTGAGCTGCTCATTCGACCGATGCTCACGCTGGCCCGTGCGCTTGTCCTGGCCGACGCCATGGCGTTCAACGCCAGTCTGCGCACTGTGATCGAGGCCCACCGGCGCTATTACTCCCACCCCGATCGCAGCTACGACTGGAACGGCGCAATCGCCCTCCCTGCCGCTGCCCTGGCCGCCCTCGCCGCAGACCGCAGCATCGCAATCACCATCGTTGCCGATTACCTGCCCCCTGAGCTCGTATTGGGCCAGCTCACGCAAGTGCCGTCCACGGTTACCTATCTCTACCCTCTCCGCAGCATTGGCGCAGCCGACGAGGCCCATTGGTTCCTTGACCTAGAGGGCTTCCCACGGGCGGAGCGCTTCCACAGCTTAGTGCAGCGCGATGACTGGCTTGTCGCCCGCTACACGGCCTACGGCGCCCCGGGTATCCCCCGAGCGCGCGCCGACTTCGTCTTGCCCGACGGCCAAGCCTCACTCGCCAGGATGCCCCCGCCTGCCCTCGGCCCCGGCGACCTACTTGCCCTCGCCGAGATCTTCGCCCGCACAGCCCCAAACGAGCTCGGGCCTGCGGGCGCACGCCAGCAGCGGGTGTTGCTGGCCAATGCCGTCGGATGCGTGGACACGCTGCTGGCGCGGATACCCCCTGGGCAGGAGGCCGTCGACCCGACGACACTGACAAGCCCCCGCGGACGATCGCTGTACGACGCTGAGCCGGGGCGCTTCCGGCGCGCGCGCCTGGTTGCCTACCGCAACGCCCTCGCCGCGCAGCTCGATGCTGCGCCAAGCGAAGGCTCACCCAGCCCGACGCCACAGGCGGAGCCAGATGCCGATGCGCGGCCTGATCAGGCCGCGCGGGCCGCCGCCGCGATCGCCATTGAGGCGATCCGCGTCCAGGTTCTGCCGATCCTTCAGGCAATAGCCGCCGACCCGAGCCGCAGCGTGGTAGCCCAACTCGCGCCACGTGCTGCGGACTTTGACAAAGTCTTCGTCGCCGAGATCGTCGACACGGCCCGCCGGGTCTATGGCGAGCTGTGGGCGCAACCGCTGCACGTCCAGCGCCCGACAGCCGCACCGATGGAGATCCGCTGCTTCGTGGCGCCCGCAGGGATGCTGGCCGATGAGAATGAGCTTTCGTTCCCCTTTCCCCAGGGGTACCGTGCCATTGCCCACTGGCTCGTTCCCGAGCGCGTCTGGGTGGCGTGGAAGTATCTCGCACCCGGCCAGCCGACCGGCCTGGCCCATAACGGCCTGGTCTGGGTCGATGATCATTGGGCCTGGTTCCCCAAACCCTACCAGATGCTGCGCGGCTGAGCCGACCGCAGGGAGGATCCGATCATGCGCGGATATGCACGGCGCAAGCCGCAGCCCCCCGAACAGCAGCGCGATCTGCCAGCCCCGCCCGTTGCGACGCCGGCCGACCGCCGTGCGACCGAGCGGCTGAGCTCCTTCTACGCAGCGCAGCCGCTGCTTCGGCTCGGCGCCGAGGGCGTGGCTACGCCGACACCGGACAGCGGTGGCTCCCCCACCCCACTGGCCGCCGCCCAGGGTGCGGGCCAGCCCGACCAGGCCGTCGCCTACAGCCGCAGCCTGCGCCTTCAGGGTCGCACCGACGCCGCCTTCGACGGCGGCAGCTTTCACACCGAAAACGTGCGCGTGGCTCGCGGCGAGGGCTGCGCTGGCTGCGCCGCCGCCGACTGCCTGCGCGCCACCGGGATGCTCGTCGCCAGCTACAGCGTTGCCACCAACGTTACCCTCCCCAGCGCCGCCACCTTCCCCGACCTCACGGCCTGCCAGCGCCACCGCGTCCAGAACGCCATCGACACCGTGCTCGCCCCCCACGAGCAGCAGCACGTCCAGGCCTTCCGCACCTACAACGGCACCACCCGCCGCCCCTTCGACCTGACCCTCTGCCGCGCCGATTT
>Ga0105046_10011755_pt1 | contig 13595 bp, 8 predicted proteins | sample MAT03_FD_78385 | JGI IMG/M metagenome (GOLD analysis project Ga0105046, IMG submission 78385) | Freshwater microbial communities from Lake Fryxell liftoff mats and glacier meltwater in Antarctica - MAT-03 (megahit assembly) | ecosystem: Environmental > Aquatic > Freshwater > Ice > Liftoff... | reverse complement strand
TTGTGAGCTGCCGCCTGCTTCGGCCTTCGCGTGAATAGGAACGTAGGCTTTTTTCTCGTCTACGATTCGTACCGGGACGGGCGAACGTTTTGCGAGTTGTTCAATTCGACGGCGATCGCTGTAGTGAAAAACAATGAATCGTTGATCATTAGTGATTGCAGCGATTTGCCAAAGTGCGGCATCAAGTCGAAGCTCGGCGATCTTCAGCATCCGAATCGCTGGCAACGGCAATGCACCGAACCGGTCGACAAGTTCGCTCTTGATCTCAAGGATTTGATCCGCATGATCAATCTTTGCAATGCGGCGATACAAGTCGATTTTGTGCCTTAAGTCGGCAACATAATCGGGTGACAAGAAGGCCTCGATAGGAAGATCGATGTCAACATTGGCAGAGATTTTGGGGGGCAAATTCTGGGCACGCCGCACAGCGTCTTCAAGCAATTGGCAGTACAGCTCATAACCGATCGAAGCGATATGACCGCTTTGCTGAGTCCCAAGTAGATTGCCGGCGCCGCGGATTTCGAGATCTCGCATCGAGATTGCGAAACCCGCGCCCATTTGGCTGAACTCTTCGATTGCGCGAAGTCGTTTTGACGCCTCGGGGGTAAGATGTTTATGTGGCGCGACCATCAGATAGCAATAGGCCTGATGTTTGTAACGGCCAACGCGACCTCGTAACTGATGCAGTTCGCTAAGCCCATAATGATCGGCGTCATTGATGAATATGGTGTTCGCGTTGGGAATATCGAGACCACTCTCGATGATGGTCGTCGCAAGCAAAAGATCGAACTTGTGTTCAACAAAGTCGACCATCACGCGTTCCAGTTCCCCTTCGTTCATCTGGCCATGACCGATTTCGAGTCGAACTTCGGGGACAATGCGTTTGATCTTTTCAGCAATCGTATGCATGTCGCTGATCCGATTGTGAACGAAGAAAATCTGTCCTCCGCGATTGAGTTCACGTACGATCGAGGAGCGAATGATCTTGTCATCCCAACGACCAACGCGAGTTTCAACGGCCATCCGTTCTTCGGGTGGAGTTTCCAAGTTACTGATGTCGCGAACACCGACGAGAGCCATATGCAGTGTTCGCGGGATCGGGGTAGCGGATAGCGTTAGCACATCAACATTACGATGCAACGACTTCAACCTTTCCTTGACTTCGACACCGAATCGCTGCTCTTCGTCGACGATCACGAGTCCGAGGTTAGAGAAGTCGACATCTTTACTTGCCAGGCGATGTGTGCCGACGACGATATCGATTTTACCACGTCGAAGTTGTTGGACGGTTTCTTTTTGTTCTGCTGCAGTGGCAAAGCGACTTAGCTTTGCGATCTCCACAGGGAACTCTGCCATTCGCTGCGTGAAGCTGTGAAAGTGTTGTTCTGCGAGTACGGTGGTTGGAACAAGCACCGCGACCTGATAGCCGCTCACGACTGCCTTGAACGCCGCTCTCATGGCGACTTCGGTTTTACCATAACCGACGTCGCCGCAGATGAGTCGATCCATGGGGCGAGGGCGTTCCATGTCGTCTTTGCAAGCGTCAATCGCGATGACTTGATCAGTCGTCGGGACATAGGGAAAGCTCGCATCGAATTGATGCTGCCAATGATTATCGGCGTCGAACACGATTCCGACTTTGCTCGCCCGAGCCGCTTGAAGCTCGAGCAACTCTTCCGCCATGTCAACGACAGCAGACTCGACGGCCTTGCGAGTTTTTCCCCATGTTTGCCCACCGATTTTCGCCAACCGTGGACGACTACTGCCACCACCGACGTAGCGCTGAACCAAACCGATCCGCGAAGCGGGCACATAAATCGTTGTGCCCTCATCGAACTCGATCGCGAGATGTTCTTGTTGTTGTCCGTTTTTCTCGATGTGCTTCAGGCCGCGATACAGACCAATTCCATAGGATAGATGGACGACGAGATCACCGGCTTCGAGCTGAGTTAGGCTGTCGATCGGTTTACCACGTGATCGACTTCGGCCACGTCGAATCGGGCTTCGATGGAAAAGCTCGGCGCCCGTGAGCACGAGCACTTCACCATCGACTAAGCGAAAGCCGCCACTGAGTCCGGCGACAACCAGATGCAGCCTTCCGCTTCGTGCGGCATCGGTATCGGCGAGCAGTTCAGTAAGCCGTTCACCGTCGGCAGGCGTATCGCCGACGACAAACACGTCATGACCAGCGGCGATCGAATCGACGCGACTACGGGTTTGATCGATCGCACCCGCGAAGCTTTCAACGGTCGTTGTGCGAAGATGAATGCTCGCGTCACCGGTCGCTTCACCCAGGGTCGCGGCGGTTGCGATTCGTTTACCCGCGAAAGAACGTACCAGTCCCTCGTAGTCAATAAACTGTGAAGTATCTGCGATGCGTGCCAGTAGACTGTCCGCAGATTTCTTGCATTCGCCCGGGTCGACGATGATGACGATCGTGTCATCGGAAAGATAATCCGAAAGAGGTCCGGTTGCGTCACGTCCGCCACCGACCGCAGCAAGATCGACCGCAGTTAACGTTTCAATGCTGCGTTGATTTGCGGGATCGAACCGGCGGATCGACTCTATCTCATCATCGAACAACTCAATCCGGATCGGTGATGGTTGATCAGGTGAGTAGACATCAAGAATGCCGCCGCGCTGGCTGAACTCCCCAGGCAATTGAACTGCCGTGGTTGCATGAAAGCCCGCCTCTGCGAGCCAGCGACGAAGAGCGACGTCATCGATTCGATCGCCGACCGCAATACGGCGAGTGGCGTTGGCGACGGCGTTGGGCGTGGGGACAGACTGCATCGCTGCACCGACATAAGCAGTGACAATGAGCGGTGACGGATCATCGCTGCGACGCGTACGAAGACGCTGAAGAACCTGTAGTCGCTCGGCGTAGTCGGCATCGCGAATGGAGTCCGGTGCCCCATCGGTCGCGCTCAAAGGCAGCGAGATCGAATCGCTGCAGCCAAAAGCGATGCAGTCGCCGCTGACGATATCTGCGTCCACTGCTTGCGGAACGATCACCAACACGTTGGATGAATGGCGAGCCAAAGTCGCTGCCAAGAGTGACCGAACGCCACCAAACACGCCGTCAAATGCGATCACGCTTGACGGTGTCCAACTTCGAACTTGCGCAGCGATCGCCGTGCTCGCTTCAACCAGGGCGGGAAGGTCAGCGAGTATTCGTAGTCTAGCGGGCTTACGAGCTTTCGGCTCCGGCGTCACTGCAACTCCCATATGACGGCATGATGCGGTTGCGAGGCAGGTAGATATTAGCGGTGAAGCAATGGGGAGGGGAACCCAGCGAAAAACCGTCGAAAATTTCCTATCGGTCAGAGTCAAGTCGGGACGTCGTGTTGCTACACTCAGCCGTGCAAACCTCTTTTGACTTGCCGATAACGGGCTCTTCTCTCTCAAATCTCCGACGCGTGATGAAATCGCTGCTCAAATTTCCGCCGATTTACTTGGCGATTCAAGCTGCGATGGGTGCCAAGAAAGCGCGAAAAACCTGCATTGACGAGTTTGCCAAACCAAAACCGGGGATGCGAGTGCTGGACGTGGGCTGTGGTCCCGGCTTTGTGATCGAGTACTTGCCGAATGTCCACTACGTCGGCACCGATATCAACTTTAAGTACATCGAGCACGCCAAGAAGCGATACGGCCATCGAGGCGAATATCACTGCATGGAGCTCAATACCGAAAACCTTCGACCGCTTGGAAAATTTGATGTCGTGCTGCTCAACGGAGTGATCCATCACATCGATGACGCAGGTGCCTTGGAGTTATTGACGCTGATCCGAAATTGTCTCAACCAATCGGGATGCTTGATGACGCTTGACGGATGTCTTTATGAAACGATGTCGCCGATTAGCCGCTATCTGATACGCAATGACCGAGGTCAGTTCGTCCGCGAGCAAACCGGTTACATTCGTCTAGCAACGCAAGTCTTCTCAAACGTCGAAGTTCATCATCGTACGGACTTGTTCAGCATCCCGTACGATGCGTTGGTGATGGTTTGTAGGCAAGCAGCGTCACCTTTAGGCGCTACGACGACGGAACAATTCGGACACACCCCCGGAGATCAGAGTTGACACGTTTGCGAGAATTTGTGGCGTGGCGATCCCACCAGGCGACGCCATGTATTTCGGAAACCATTCCGGTCCGAACTTGCTCTTGTAGCTTCGCAAACCTTTGAAGTTATAGAACTGTTCGCCATGTTTGAATAACAAACTTGAGATTCGATTCCAGATCGGCCCAAGTCGATGCGAATCTAGTCCAGAGAGAGGTGCCATGCCTAAATCGAACCATTCGTAACCTTGCTCGCGTCCCCAGATCATGAGTTGGGTGAACAAGTATTCCATCACTCCATGCGGTGCATCGGGTCGATATCGCATCAAGTCAATTGACATTTCATGCTTGTCCGCGCCCTGCCAAAGGTTCGCGAAGGCGATCGCTTCACCATGATGGATAACGATCGCAACGTCGCCACGGCAAAGGTACGGATCGTTGAAGTTACCGAGCGAGAAGCGTTTCTCGGCCGCCGATTTTTCATTGATCCAAGCATCGGAGATTGCTCGCAGCATTGGCAATCGGCTTGCGACTTGTGATCGAGGAATGATTTCAAACTGCAGGCCCCACTCGCCAGCCTTCTTGTTGGTGTAGCGAAGGTCTTTCTTCGCGCTTCCTATAAGCGAGAAGTCCTTCAAACGAACCCGGGCGGTTTCGCCGAGCTTTATCATTTTGAGGCCCATTTCGATGTATCGTCCGAGTGACGATTCATTGACTTGATAAAACACTGGCAATGCACCAGCCTCATCGCAGGCTTCGCGAAAACGCCAAGCCGCATCGTCCACGGAACCCTCTGCACCAACGGGGTCTCCCATTGCGACCCAGCTTTTTCCTTCGCATCCAAACATCACGAATGCCTTGCGATCTTCGCTAAACACGAACCTCTTATCGCCTAGCAACGCCAAGTTTGCATTGGCTTGACGCGACGTCTTGACGATGGCGGCAACTTCGTCCAACGCATCTTCCTCAATCATATGGGGCCGCTTCGGATGAGGATGCATGGCATTTTTGATTCCGACGATCAAAAACACGACTGCCGCGCCAACCAATGCTCTCAACGAACGGGGTGCGTCGCTTCGGTAGGCGAACTCCCACCAGAGCTGGTCGGAGTACTCTACGTTTCGGTATGAGAATAGGACTAACCATACGACTAGCCCTAGGGACATCGGTACGAGAGTGGCCCAGCCGACGCTGGATGTCGTATCTAGCAAACGGCCCTGGCGATAAAACTGATCCCGGCAAGGAAGCAGCGCCACCAGTAACAGTGATAGAACAATCGCCTCTTCGTAATCGAAGCCCTTCGCAAGCGAAACGATCACGCCAATCGCAAGCAGTGCAATCGTTAGCACCCAAGCGGCATCGATTCGTTTCTGTAAGCCGCGAGCCAACACGAGAAGCAAGGCTCCAATCACGCTTCCGACGAAGTGCGACATCTCTACGATGGGCAACGGAAGGATGCCTCCCAGCATCTGCATGCGGCCTTCGACTGCGGGTAACGAGCCCGAGACCAGCAACACGAGCCCAGCGACAAAAACGCCGCCGGTGATGACCTTGGGACTGATCACGTTCATCCATCGACCTGCATTCGTTGCAATGGTCTGCGTCCTTTGCCAATGTTGGCGTACGATCGCGGCAGAAACGGCCGCGACGGCAATCGCAAGGGGCATCAGATAATAGATAACGCGGAAAGTAAATAAAGAAGCCACAACCCCAGAAGATGCACTGGGTAGCATAGTGACCAAAACCAACTCAAGCACGCCAAGTCCACCGGGTACATGGGTTACCAAGGACACGACAATCGCCAACAAGAAAATGGCGACGAATGGAAAGAAAGCGATCGTCGTGTCTTCTGGCAGCAGCACAAACAGGACAGCAGCGGTGAGGATAAAGTCGAAGGCCGCAATGACCGACTGCGCCGCCACGATCTTGACCGGTGGAGGCTGCAAGTTTACACCCAAAACATGAAACGGTTTGCGACGAAAGAGAGACGCTGCGAACATCGCCCCAACGATGACCAACATCAAAATGCCGATCGGCTGGCTCGATTCAATTGGCAGGTGAAGTCGAGATGGAATATCGAATGGAGTGGCGACAAATAAAACGCCACCGAGTGCCAACATACCAGCCCAGAACGCAAATCCGATCATGAGTACTAGTCGCACGACTTCAGATGACGACATGCCCCACGCGCTGTATAGCTTTGCGCGAACGGGGGTACCTCCGAGAACGAATCCCAACGAATTGCTGAAGGCATAAGAAAGCAGCGATGCAATCGTTACCTGCTTGAGTGACACGGGATGCTGTACCATTCGTGTTCCTAACCAGTCGTACCCGACCAGCACTGCATAGTTGCAAACGGTTAGCGCTATGGCCGCCACGATTGCGAGCGGCGAGATCGAATGGAAACTCGCTCTGACTTCGTCAGGACTGAATTTGTTGAACTCTAGGTAAAGCAGCCACAGCACACAACCAAATACGATCAGAGGGATCGCCGTCCTCACGTACTTCCATAACGACGACCCAAGCCGCGATGAAGAAACGACGGGTGATGGAAAGACTTCGAACGCAGAGGTTGGTGACATGATGGACATTGATTTCGGAGTAGGATCAGCCGAATTGGCAAATTGCCACGTTGTCTATCGTTTGTCGCGTTTCAGTAGAGGATCGATCGGCCCAGGTCGATTCTAACGCGGATTTTTGCCCATTGATTACGAGCTGAATTCGTACAGATTTACGTCCTGCTTTGGGAAACGATGCTAGATTGCAAGTAACAATCTCAAACGGCGATCATCTATTTGCGTTTGCGATCCACGTGTAAGCATTTGGCGGCCTTTGACGATTGTCCTGCACGCGTTCTTACCACCATCCATGTGCGGCCTTAAAGATGCACCGTTTCCTAAACCAGAAGTGGCTTACCGCTGCCTTCGGCTGCCTTGTATTATTCTTGGCAATTAGGTTTTTGATCCATCGAATTTCACCGAAGAGTTTTCCCGAAAGCAAATCCATCGTCACACTTGCCCTTGCGGGTGGCCCTTTCGAATGCCGCTGCTACGAGGCAGAAAAGCCGATCAAGGGGATTGTCGTCCTAGGCACGGGCGACGGCGGCTGGAGTTATTGGGAGGACAATACGGCGAAATCATTGTCATCCCATGGTTACTATGTGATCGGTTGGGATTGCCGAAAGTTCGCCGACTCACGAAAATTTAATCATGAGCAATTGATCGACGGTTTCAACGCCGCCGTTGATGCTGCTTCAAAACGCGTTTCGCGTAAAGACCTATCCGTTTGGTACTCAGGTTGGTCAACCGGAGCTGAACAATCCGTGGCCGCCGCAGCTTCTGAGCGACGCCCGGCCAATCTTCGTGGATTATTGCTTGCCGCTCCCGGCTTGCGAGGCCGTTTCGGGCTGGAGACCAGTGACCTGCTCGGTGTTGTGCCCTCGGGACCAGGAAGTTTTGCGCTTTCGGACTTTGCACCGGAGATCGAAAATATCAGCGTCGCACAAATTGCCGCCGACCTTGATCCGCTGGACAGCACGGAGTGGCTTACGAGTCTTAAGGTTCCCTATCGCCTGTTCGAAATGTCCAATACGTTGCATGACATGGGCGGGGCTGGCGAGGAGTTTCAAAAAGTGTTGCTTGACGCGATTCAGTGGACCCAGGCCAATCATCCCATTTCTGCGGTCGTGAAGAGGCTGCCACCGCGCCCGTCAACGTAATTGGGTCCGAAACGGTGCTCTTGCTTGCTCGCTGCTGAGTTTGAGGTTGTAATGGTGATCCGCGTGCGAAGCGGGGCAATGCTCTGTGAGCAGGTGCAGGGTCGTGGTTAACTTACTTTTGCTCACCAAGAGGTCGTGATGACATTGCGATTTGGGATCGTCGGATGCGGAATGATTGCGGGATTTCATGCGCGAGCCATGGCGGATACTGCGGGAGCGGAGTTGGTTGGCTGCGTCAGCCGGTCGGCCGAGGGTACCGCGAAGTTCGCTGAGAAGCAGGGCTGTACCGCATTTGCGACCCTTGATGAAATGCTCGCCGACCCAAGCATTGATGCGGTCAGCATCTGTTCACCCAGCGGCGCGCATTTGGACCCAGCGCTGGCTGCTGCCGCAGCGGGAAAACACGTTGTTGTTGAAAAACCTCTCGAGGTGACGACGGAACGATGCGATTTGATCATTGCCGCGACGGCGAAAGCTGGTGTTAAGCTTGGGATCACCTTTCAGAGTCGATTTCATCAGGCGTCCCAGTTATTGAAGGCGGCCGTTGACGGTGGTCGATTTGGTAAAATCACGCTGGGCGATGCTTACGTGAAATGGTTTCGGAGTCAGCAGTATTATGACAGTGGTGCCTGGCGCGGGACTTGGGCGCTCGACGGTGGCGGCGCTTTGATGAATCAAGCCATTCACTCGGTTGACCTACTGTTATGGCTGATGGGAGATGTGGAGGAAATCACCGGTAAAATGGCGACGATGACTCATGAAAGAATTGAAGTTGAAGACGTTGCGGTCGCAACACTGCGATTCAAAAACGGAGCCCTTGGTGTCATTGAAGCCACAACAACCGCGTATCCTGGTAGCCTCAAACGAATCGAGATCTGTGGCAGCGGCGGGATGGCTATCCTCGAAGAAGAAGACTTGAAGCAATGGCAATTCGCAACCGAAACGGATGAAGACGAAGCGATTCGCAAACGTATGACCGATCGCACGAAGACCGGTGGTGGCGCTTCGGATCCCGCAGCGATTGGGCATCATGGGCATACGATGTTTTTTCAAGACTTTGTGGATGCAGTAGCTGCGAACCGAGCACCGCTTATCGATGGAGTGCAAGGACGCCGGAGCGTCGAAGTGATCGAAGCGATCTATCGCTCGGCCAAAAGTGGAAAGACCGTTAGCTTCGCTTGATGCGGATCAGAATTTTTTGTTGAGACCTCAACATTGGTGTTGTAAGTTTGTCTGGTGGACCATTTTTCACAAACCTGAAAATTGAACGGCGATGTGTACTATTCGAATCGCGTCATTTGTCTTGTGTGCCTTGAGCGTCTTTTGGCAAGCTTCGCGGGCTCGGGGCGATGAACCGACTCCCGTGGCCTCCGTTTCGGAGTTGCAAGCCGAGGGGCTTCGGGCACTTGAAAAAGGCAATCGAATTGCCGCGACTGACGTTGCCGATCTTTTGGTTGGGAAACACAAAGATGACGCAAGAGCCGTTCTCGTTGCGGGAGATTTGTATTTGCGTGCAGGGCGAATACATACCTCGCTTAAGCAGTTCGAGCGATACATTGCGCTTGTCCCGGGCGATCAAGCGCAGCTCTGGCAGTATGGAATCGCGTTGACCCTCGCGAATCGATTCGATAGGGGACGTGAGTTATTTGAGCTCCATCGTGTGGTTAATTCGAACGATGTCGAGAATGCTGCTTGGCATTTTCTGTGCGTTGCGAAGACAACGAACCTCAATGAAGCAAAGGCTCTCGTGCTTCCTGCCCCAGGTGACTCGCGTGTGCCCATGAGTCAAATTCAAAGTTTACTGGTCGATGGCAACGAGCAGAACGTTATTGATGCGGTGGCTCGATTATCCGAAGGAAGCGATAGTCGTCGCTCAGCCGATTTTTATGGAAAGCTTTATCTTGGCCTTTACGCGGATGCTCAAGGCGATGCAACGAAGGCGATTAAGCTGGTTGGAGATGCTGTTAAAATCGCGGAGCCAGACTACATGGGAGATATTGCTCGAGTTTACTTGGCCGAGCTCGTCGCAGAAAACTAGGGTCCTGACCACTTAACTCTAACTTGCAACAGGTTCTGCATTGTCGAGTTTCGTCGCTGACATGATCGTAAAGAGCGATACTGGGGAAGGTTTGTAGAGCCGATCCATTCTTAAGGGCAATTCGGAAACGACGTCTTCAAATTTCAAGTCGGTCCTCCACCCCAAATGACGAGTGACTGCGCCCGCCGAGTCGATCATCCTCGCGATCCAAGGATTTTGGCTTCTGAAATGGTTAACGAGAAGAATTCGTCCTCCCGGTCGGCAAACGCGTGCCATCTCGCTCATCATGCGTTTGGGATTGGACACGACGCTAACGACGTGAAACGAGGTAACAATGTCAAAGGAATCGTCTGGGAAGTTCAATTCTTCGGCATTCATTGGCATCACATTGATGTGAGACCAGCCCAATTCGCTAATTCGCTCGTTGGCCTTGTCCAGCATCGGCTGTGAAAGGTCAACGCCAGTTACGTGAGCATGTCTCGGATAGGCGCTCAGCGATAAACCGGTTCCAACGCCCACTTCGAGGACCCGTGCGCCGTGGCTAATCTCTAACGATCCAATCGAAACCTGGATATTGCGACGGGCTACCATCGGCCAGACCAGTTCATAAGCCGGAGTCAAATTGCGATAAAGAAAACTAGCATGAGGTGGTGGCGGGGTCTTTTTTGGCTTGTCGTCACGCTCGCTGGGCTGCCGGTCGTTTTGCAAATCTGGGCGTTTAAGTACCTGCGATTTACGAATTGTGCTCGAAACCATTGCTTACATTGACTCCGTGAACCACTCACAATTGATGCTATGTGTTCATAGCAATCTGCGAAAAAAAAAAGACCAAAAACAAAACCTATCTCTCGTTTCCGCCAGATAAACTCACTGATCTTTCTTCGGTTAATCAACGCGGCATTCTACCGGTCCGCAGGTTGTTGCTGGGCAAAACCGAACCGCAATCACAAAGAAATTACATCGCCGTGACAATCCCCGTGATACTCTCGTCGGCGAAGGCTTGCTAAACGGCTTTTTCTTTATCTGCTGCGAGGTCCTCGCGTTCGTTACCCGATTGGAATCGTTTTTTCCATTGCTTGAGAGGGGCATGGAACGCGAAGACGCAAAACGCTAATGGAAGTGCAAGCTCATGGAGCAGGAAGACACCGGCAAGCAAAAAAATCGCTTGCCCAATCTGGTTTGGCGAGCGTCGGCCGCTAACCCATTGCTGCAAAACGTGTGGATACTGAAATCGCGACACCATCAAATATGCAAGGACTACCGCCAGAGCGGGGACAAAGTATTCGCAGGTAGTCAGACCCCACTGAGCGGCATTGCGAATCGACTGGCGATAATTTTCGTGTGTCAGTGATTCCAAGTGCGGGGTTGCAATCGCAAATGCGGCGATCGTTCCGGCAGCCGCAGGGCTTGGCAGCCCGTCAAATCCTTCATGCGAGTCGTCTTCATCGGTTTCTACGTTGAATCTTGCTAATCGCATGAGGACGCAAAGTGCAAAAATAACTCCGATGGCCCACGACAACCGATGCGGTAGAAGTTCGCTAAATCTCCAAACGATAACGGCGGGGGCCGCTCCGAAAGTGATCGCATCGCAGAGACTATCCAGTTGAGCACCAAACTCGCTTGACTGGCCGGTCATCCGCGCAGCGGACCCATCCAGTGCATCGAATAGCATCCCCCCGAAGATCAGCAAGCCAGCGACGAAAAGCTGTTCTTGAGGAGTCCAGTTTAATGAGATGCTGGTCGTGACGGCAATCGATGCTAGCCCGCAAACGCCATTGCCGAGCGTCAAAAGAGTCGGCAGAACGGCAAGTGTCAATCGCCGCTTACGTTTCGGTCCGGTTAGATTGCCCGGATTGTGACGTCTTGGCCAAAATCCTTTTTTCATTTCACTCATGAACAAGTCAATCCTACAAGCAACTTTTTCTGGGGAGCGTCATCTACCTATCTTCGGTATCAACACCGTAACGGGCGAAGAGAGAAGATCCAGCCTTTACCTTATCGCCGACGGATACAAAAATTTTCAGCGTGCGATCGCGTGGGATAATCAACTCGGTTCGAGAGCCTAGTTTAATCATTCCAAATTGTTCGCCACGAGAAAGTACGTCACCGGGGCGAACCCAGCAAACGATGCGCCGAGCAAATTGTCCCGTAATTTGCCGAACGCGATAACGCCGCTGTTGGATATCCTGGCTTTCCAGTACCAGATCCAAGTTTTCGTTTTCTCGGGCTGATTCAGGCCGCAGCGCGTTGAGAAACTTGCCAGGCCGATACCGAATCGCCACCACTTTCCCACCAAGAGACGCTCGGTTGATGTGCACATTAAAGATCGACAGAAAGATTCCAATCTGAATTGCAGGTCCAATTTCCGGATCCTCGATTTCTTCGATCTGAACAATTTTGCCGTCCGCAGGCGAAACAACGCTTCCGTGTTCAGAAGGAATCTGTCGTGGTGGGTCACGGAAGAACCAAACGACAAGACAGAAAACGACAAACGAAGCGATCGCCAGCGGCCACCAAACCCAGAGCGCGATTGCGGAAAGCATCAAGAAAAAACCGCCGATCAACAGCAGTTCGGCCAGTCCGGCGCGAGCGAACGGGATCGCCTCGCGCCAGCGAAAACGGTCATCGGCATCCGCCCACCAATAGGTTTCTTGGTTACGATAGTACTTGAGATCCCGCGGATCGACCGGTTCAAACGGCAACGGGCCACGATTGCCCTGGCGAAGTGACGCCATTTTTTGGACGTAACCGGGCCGCAGCGTTCTAAGCAGAGGCCTGCGAACCTTTCCCCAGGCAAGTTCGAGCGACATGACGACGCCACCACCGGGCTGAATCGTCGCGATTTGGGGATCCAAACCGTCGCCCGCAAACAGGGACGAAGTCGGTAAATGGTCCGCATCGACGGCTGCAAAGGTCGTGGATTTTCGTGTTGAAGGATTACTTGTCAATGAATCGGAGCCATGCAGGTCGAAACAGGGAATGAGGCGGTTGACTATTGGAACCGCTTTCCGACCACTCTGGCAGACCCCTTTTTTGCGAGAATGGATCCCGTGGGCAGCGGAACCGAACTGCCAGACAAAGCCTAGGATGATCACTCGCTGGGCGTTACAGTTTTAGTCTTTCCCAGCCACCCTCCTGCCACAGTTGTTTATGCGACGCATTGGAATCATCGACGACCCTACGAATGCAAAGCGTTTTTGCGACTATTTGACAACTCGAGGGATCTCAGCAACGTCCGAACCGATCGAGGAGAATGACGCTGCCAATGGCAAGCAGGCCATTTGGGTCAAGGAAGAGCCGAAAGTTGACGAAGCCAAGAGTGAACTGGCTGCTTTTCTAAAATCACCGCAAGATTCGGCTTTTTCGGTCAGCGCGGAGGCGGCAAGTCGCCGAGCGGCTCAAGAGGAAGAGAACCGCAAACGGTTGAAGAATCTAAAAAAGATTCAAAATCGCTCCTACGCAGGATTCGGCGCTGCATCACGTCCCGTCGTTACCATCATTGCGATCGCCATTTGCGTCGTCGCGGGATTGTTGACGGATTTTGGCGCTCCGAGGCCAACCATAACGCCGGAAGGACGATTAGCCGTATCTCCGGCAATGATCGCGTTCGATGCGATGCAATTTCGCTCTTCAACCGATTCGCGACGGTCCGAGGATCCGTTTGCTTCGATTCGAAAGGGCGAAGTTTGGCGAATCATCACTCCTGCAATTTTGCACGGAAGCATCGGGCATTTGGCGATGAACATGTTTGGCATTTTTATGCTGGGTGCCGCGATCGAA
>Ga0105046_10011753_pt1 | contig 13597 bp, 8 predicted proteins | sample MAT03_FD_78385 | JGI IMG/M metagenome (GOLD analysis project Ga0105046, IMG submission 78385) | Freshwater microbial communities from Lake Fryxell liftoff mats and glacier meltwater in Antarctica - MAT-03 (megahit assembly) | ecosystem: Environmental > Aquatic > Freshwater > Ice > Liftoff... | reverse complement strand
TTGCCTTCGCCACCTTCGCCGCCCGGGCCACCTGGGCGGTTGCTACCGCCGAAGCTTCGCATCATCTGTTCTATCTCCGACTTTTCGATTGCGCCGTCACCGTTGGTATCGATGCGAGCCATACCCTGACGCATGCGCTCGGGGATCTCATCGCCCGATAGTTTCCCATCGCCGTTCGCGTCACTTTGTTCAAACATTCGCCCCATCATCTGCGGTCCGCCGGCACCGGGCCCTCCACCAAAACCGCCGGGACCGCTTGTGCCGGGACCGCCGCCAAAGCTACCAGGTCCGCCCGGACCAACCATTTGCCGCATTGCGCCAAGTGCTGCGAGTAACTCGTCGCTATTCAGCTTTTGATCACCGTCTTTATCGAACCGCTGCATCATCATTCTTGCAACCATTTCGGGATCGCCCCCACGCATACCGCCTTCGCCCCCGCGCATTGTGCCCTCGCGTTCGCCCGGTCCGCCATCATGTTTTCCACCCTTTGAGCTACCTTCGGGTGGTTGAGCGTAGGATGTTGTGGCGACAACGGCGGCTAAACCAAAAGCACCGAGCGCCGTCTTGATGTGGTTGATGATCTTCATTGTTTTTGTCTCATGAAACACGGTAATGGGGTTGTCGCTGATTTCGCGACTCCAACTACAACCCGTTGCGAGAAAGTTTGGATCGGAACTTTCCGAGAGATCTTTGGTTAAAAATGGGCTACATTGAAAACCGACTAATTTTGGATTCTCTCTCGTTACGCGGCTTTCCCATGAACCCATTCGCATCTCGACGCCGTTTCCTCAGCACTTCGGCTTTTGGCATTGCCCTGATGACACAGCGTGGCTTGTTTGCCGAAGAGCTTACCCGTACGGCATCGATGACGGAGGGTCCGTTTTATCCAGATCATCTACCGCTGGACACTGACAACGATCTTCTTGTTATCAACGACGGCGTCACGCCCGCAATTGGCGAAGTGACTTATCTTGTTGGTAAAGTACTTACCAAGGCTGGCTCGCCAGTTCGCAACGCGCTCGTGGAAATTTGGCAAGTGGATCATAACGGAGCGTATATCCACACGGGTTCCAGCAACGCAGACCGTCGCGACAAAAACTTCCAAGGCTATGGTCGCTTCCTTACTGACGGAGAAGGTCGCTACTTCTTTAGAACCGTCAAACCCGTCGCTTACCCTGGACGAACGCCTCACATCCATTTCGCCGTCAGCCAGGGTGACAAACGAGTACTGACGACTCAGCTATTGATCGCCGGAGAAAAACAGAACGAACGAGATGGCGTGTTTCGAAATTTGCGAGAGGAACAATCTCGCAAATCCATCGTTGCCGAATTCAAGCCTCTTGAAGGCTCAAAGGTCGGTGAACTCTCGGCCCAATGGGACATCGTCCTTGGGGTGACGGCGCCAGACGACAAGCCAAGTTAGCCGCTACCAGATTCTTACTCGCTCTTCCGGTGCAATGTACATTGCATTGCCAGGCTCGACGTCGAATGCTTCATAGAACGCATCCATGTTCGGTAGAATTCCGTTGACGCGGTACTGGCTCGGGCTATGCGGATCAACGATCAAGCGCTTTCGCAGTTCCGCATCGCGATAGAGTCTTCGCCATACCTGGCCCCATCCAAGAAAGAATCGTTGATCCCCGGTCAATCCATCGATGATGGGTGCTTCCTTGCCTTCGAGCGATAAGCGATAGGCCGCGTAAGCTACACTGAGTCCACCAAGATCACCGATATTTTCGCCGAGCGTCAACTCACCATTGATCGCCATATCCTCAAACGGCTTGTACCCGTTGTACTGCTTCACTAGACCCGCAGCACGGCGTTCAAACTCCGTTCGATCTTCCTCCGTCCACCAATTTCGAAGATTGCCCTTGCCATCGAACTTACTACCTTTGTCATCGAAGCCATGACTTAGTTCGTGCCCAATCACCGCGCCGATCCCGCCATAATTCACTGCATCATCGGCTTGAAGATTGAAGAACGGTGGTTGCAAAATCGCCGCTGGAAAAACGATCTCGTTCATCGTTGGGTTGTAATACGCATTGATGGTTTGCGGGGTCATATGCCATTCATTACGATCGATCGGCTGACCCAGCTTCAGCAAATTCCGATCGGATTCAAACTCGGCAGCCGCAAGTGTATTCGCAGCCAACGAATCATTGCCGATCGTCATCGCATCGTACGACTTCCAAACATCGGGATAGCCGATCTTGGTATTGAACTGGGCTAATTTCTCGAGCGCCTGCTTCTTTGTGCCGTCGCCCATCCACTCCAATGATTCGATACTCCCGGCGAAAGCCTGCTTAAGATTCCCCACCAGCTCGTTCATGCGTTGTTTGGCATTCGCTGAAAAATACTTCTCGACATAGAGCTGGCCGACCTGCTCGCCAAGCACGCTACCCGTTGTGCTGACCGCGCGTTTCCACAGGGGGCGTTGCTCATCAATGCCGCTGATCGCTGTTCCATGAAAGTCAAAGTGACGCTTCTCCAAAGCCTCGGAAAGATTTCCTGCGTAGGCATCGATCACTTGAAACGCTTGATATGCCTTCCATTGCTCAAGCGTGAATTGCTGAGCCAATTCTCCAAGCGACTCAAAATAGCTCGGCTGACCAACAACAATCGGTTCACAGGCAGCAAGCTTGTAAGCATCTCGAAACGATGACCAGGAGAAAGGTGCCACCATCGCTTGTACTTCTTCGGAAGACTTCAAGTTATACGTCTTCACAGGGTCACGATTTTCGGTCTTAGTCCATTGCTGCTTCGCGATCGCCGTTTCAATGTCGACAATCGCTTTCCCCGTCGCTTCAGAATTCTCAAACCCAACGGCATTGAGCATGTCCGCTGCATAAGAGGCAAGTTCGCCACGCAACTTCACGTATTGCGGTTCATCTTGCAGGTAATAGTCTCGATCCGGCAGCGTAATGCCACTTTGGTCGATGTAGGTGATGTATCGATCGCTGTTGCGAGCATCTACGGAAACGTACACGCCGATGGGTGTCGCGACTCCAAATCGGTGTAACTTACCCATCGCACGGCCAAGTGATTCCATCGAATTGGCCGCTTTTACATCCGAGATAAGTGATGCAATGGGCTTTACGCCAAGATCGTTTCGACGTTCTAAATTGCTGTAGCTATGGTATAAGTCGCCGACCTTCTGCGCCGCGCTTCCCTTGACGGCATTCGTGTCTGAGGCGACCGATTCGATCAACTCACGAACTTGTTGCTGAGTTTGATCATCGAGGATCGTGAAAATTCCATAGTCTGATTTGTCGGCCGGAATCTTCGTCGATTCCAACCACTTCGCGTTGCTGTAAAGATAAAAATCATCACCTGGCTTCACGGTTTTGCTAATCAAATCTTGGTCGATCCCGGATATCAACCCAGAGGCGTGGACTTGCTTGCCTTCACTAGGTGTTCTCGGCGAATCGGCGTAAGTGTCTCCCGCGAAGACGAAAATAATTAAGCTTGTAACTGCGAGACGACAAATCACGGCAATTTCCTTCTGGTGATGTACTGGGAGTATCGGTTACAAAGTAAACCTAGTGAAAAGATACCATGAAAGCGACTACGTGGACGACGGCACCGCTTATCTACGGCAAGCGGTAGACAGCATAGGTTGCATTGATTTCGTACGGAGCAAGAGGATAGACCTGAACCAGAGGTAAGCTGGCACCGCTATAGCGACGATCTACGACCATAAATCTAGCTCCGTATTCTTGTCGGAATCGAATTAAATCCGGGTATCGCACCGTCACTCGCACGGTCCCAAGTCGCCTCGGAAAGACGTCAAAAAATCTTCGAGACCACTCGACCATTCGTACCGAATCTTGAGGCATGTCTTTCCAATTCACGACCTCGGCGCGATTCGAATACCATTTGAACGACTGCTGATTCCGCGGTGTCAGCAGCATTTCATCTTTCGGTAACGTCCGATCAACCCAGTCGCACACCGCGACCCAGTCTGACAACACCCGTTTTCGGTCATTGGGAGCAGCGTTCATTCCGATCGCTGACACAACTTTCCCTGATACCGTAACAACGGTCATATCGCTTGCCTGTTTCGCTTCAATAGCCACGAGAACGATAGCGACCATCAAAACCAAAGCTCGCGTTGAATTGACGATCGGTGTCCTGAAACCTGCAGTTGGAAAACGCGCCCAGGCAAGCGCGAGCGCAAGCGGTACGATCGAATCGGTCATCCGAAACCAATAGTATCGCAATAACCTCGCGGTTAGCTCCGGCGCAATTGTTTGTAATCCTCCAACGAACAAGCCAGCCGCTGCTATCAACACCATCCCGGTCGTAAAGCGTTGGACGATCAAAAACAAGCGGTCGTTTCGAAGCTTCCAACTTACCCCGGCAAACAGCAGCAAAATCAATCCGTGCCTGAGATACCAAATCAATTCCAGTCCCGACGGCGCAAGGTGATGCGACAATCGCTCAAACGAATAGATCTTCGCCGCCTCATCAACCGTCTTGGGATCCATTCCCGTAGTCAAGGAAAGTGCGGGATAAACACCGAAAAGAGAAATCAGGCCACCAAGAGCCAGAGGAAATAACTGAGAACCAAAGCTTGCTTGCTCCCTTCCGTATCGTAGATAAATGCACAATGCCACAAGTGCGGACCAACCGCCGACCAGTACATGAAAACCGCTCGCTAGGCCCAGAGCCGGCCATACCCATTTCCATTTCCCGTCAATCATCCATCGCAATGCAAAGAGCAAAAGTCCGTAGGCCGGGACCTTTCCCTCCACTCCGCCGATTACCCATTCGCCGGCTAGATTAAAGTTCTTGACGCCAGCGATCCAAACAATCGCGACGCAGAGCGGTGCCAATGATGCCTCGGTCATGGCGCGAGTGAGTGAGCGAAGGCCAACCGCAATCATCGTCCAGCCGATGAATCGACCGATCCAAGCCGTCGCTTCGAGCGAGAAAAATTGAGTTAGCGCTCCAAAAGTAAAGTGAAAGAGAAGATGTGGATTGCCCGATGTCACAAAAATGTCACTCGCGCACCAAGTGCTTTCCCAATAATTCTTGCTCTTGGCCAAGTAGTGCGCCTCGTTGACTGCTGGCGGAGCGACGCCTGCAACGACAAAGAATAACGCAACCAACAATGCAATTTCGCCGATCGTCTTTAGGATCGAGCGGGAAATAAGTGTCCGGTACCATTTGCCAGGAACTGGCCCTTCGGGTGCTTCGCACAAATGGTACCGGACACTTGTTTCCCGCTCATTGCTTAGTCGTGCCTTTGGACGCAAGTTCATACCCATCATGCAAGGCTGATGGCCAAGTCGATTGCGGCACGAAGACTCTTGTCACTCGCAACGCCTTTCCAAGCAATATCCATCGCCGTGCCATGATCGACCGACGTTCGAACAATCGGCAGCCCCAGTGTCACATTGACTGCGTCATCGAAAGCAAGGGCCTTCAACGGAATCAACCCTTGGTCATGGTACATACAAACATAGACATCCGTAATTAGTCGCCGCGACGGGACAAATGCCGTATCAGGTGATATTGGTCCCGTAGTCAAGATACCCTCGGATCTCGCTCGATTGATTGCCGGTGTAATGATTTGTTCTTCTTCGCCATGACTGAACATGCCATTTTCACCCGCGTGAGGATTGAGTCCGCAGACCGTCACTCTTGCCGACCGACCGAGCTTGCGAGTCAAGGCCGCTGCGCCCAAGCGAATCGATTGATAGACATCGTCAACGGTAAGTGAACTTGCAACATCGGCAAGCGGAATATGAATCGTCGCGAGCACACAACTAATTCCGGGTGCCGTCAACATCATGCGATATTCGGAGGTCCCCGTCATGTCGGCAAGTAGTTCCGTGTGCCCCGGGTAATTGATTCCAGCGGCCTGCCACGCTTCCTTTTGAATCGGCCCCGTCACTACGGCATCGACGAGACCATGCAATGCCGCTTCAATGGCGAAACGAACCCATTGATAGGACGCTTGGCCGGTCTCATGAGACCATTTGCCGGGGACCAATTCCTCCGTCATGGCCGATGTTAAAGAGACCAACATCGCACCCTGGCTGATGGTGTCGATGTCAGTAGCGTCAATCACAGGCGGGCAAGACAAGTCAAGCCGCTTGCTTAGGCGTTGCCAAATCACCGCATCACCGATCAATAGTAGACTGGCACCGCAATCATCGGGCCAATCTGCTGCCACGCGAAGCGCGATTTCAGGGCCGATCCCCGCAGGGTCTCCCATGGTGACAGCGATTCGCTTGGCGAGGACTGCAGGCATGTCAACTTTTCATCTAGGCTTTGTTCGAAAAGGGGTCTGACCCTCTCCCGTAAGGCAAAAAACGCAATCAAAAACGACTTGTCTCCAAAGGGTCAGACCCCTTTTAAAACAAAGCCTAAAACTAGAACTGAAAATACACAAATGGTTTCGTCTGATTCGGCGAGAATATCGCGAGCGCAGCTAAACCGAACCCTACCAACCAAGGTGTGTACCATCGATGCGGCTCCAGCATCATCACACTTCGCAATCGCGATGCCCAGAGGCCATGTTCAATCACCATAAGCAACAGCGCCGCGATCGGAAACGGAGGCAACCAAACCAGACCACCTGAATCGGCAACCAGCCCACCAAGCAATGATAAGAACTGATTCTGCGACGAACTCCGGAACAACATCCAGCCAAACAAGACGACCACGAAGGTTGCCAGCCACGACAAGATGGACCCGGCTCGACCGCTCGCGTCAGCCATTCGACCGCGATGGAGCGCCCGCTCAAGCGATAACGCGACACCATGCCAAACGCCCCACGCCAGGAAGTTCCATGCCGCTCCATGCCACAATCCACCGAGAACCATTGTGATCATTAAATTGCAATAGGTACGAACGGTTCCGACTCGGTTTCCGCCAAGTGGGATGTAAAGATAGTCGCGAAGCCAAGTCGATAGCGTAATGTGCCAGCGACGCCAAAAGTCGGCTATGGACGTTGCCAAATAAGGGTGCCGAAAATTTTCGGGTAGCTCGAACCCAAGCAGTCGCGCCGACCCGATGGCGATATCACTGTAGCCGGCAAAGTCACCGTAAATCTGACCTGCGTAGGCGAGGATCGCGATCGCGATGGTGATGGAGGAATAGATCTGCGGGGACGCAAAGACAGGATCCACCATCATCGCCAAATGATCCGCAATCAGGATTTTCTTAATGAATCCTCGAAGGATTTGAATCAAGCCCGGATAGATTTGGCTACGACAAAGACGTGGTGATTCCTTTAACTGAGGAATGAACTCCGCGGCGCGAACAATCGGGCCCGCAACCAACTGCGGAAAGAACATGACGTAGATAGAAAAATCGAGCAAGCTTCGGCAAGGCTTTATCGTTCGCCGGTAAACGTCAATCGAGTAACTGAGCGTTTGAAAGGTATAGAATGAGATCCCAATCGGCAGAACCAACGACAACGTTCCCCCATGAAATCCCCAATGCGAAAAGGCAGCCTGTGCGGATTCGATGAAGAAATTGTAGTACTTAAAAAACCCGAGGACTCCAAGGTTACCGATAACGCTTAGGGCCACCAGTGATTTTCGGGCTCGTGGATCCTGAACGCGACCAAGAGTCAAACCGATCGAAAAATCCCATAGCGTTGAAGCGACCAGCAATCCCAGAAATCGGTAGTCCCAATAGGCATAAAAATAAAAACTCGCGGCAATTAAAACCACTTTGCGACACGAATGATTTTTCGTGCCTGCGATCATCATCACGATGAATGCAAGGAAGATCGGATACTCAAGTTGCGCAAAGTTCATAGCGATGCCTGGGCAGAGTTCCCAAAGACTCCGTGCCGATTCATCCAGTCAACAACTCCACTCGCAATGATCCGATTGCCCTCTCGATTGAGGTGTCCATCACTCGGAGTGCCATTGTGAAAGCCTCTCGCAAACCGGCCGGTCTCGCGCCAGCTTTCGCTTAACTTCGTGCGTAGATCAATGAAGCTCACCTTGTCTTGGATGGCGGCCTCAAACGCATTCCACACGGGGTCGTCTGGATGCTCAAAGTCGATTTCATTCATGATGCGCGGTACCGCAGGAACATAAACGATAAGCAACCGATTGTGAAGGCGATCATTAATGGCCGCCACTCGCTGACACACCTCTTGAATCAACGGGCCCATCGGCGTTGGAGCGGTCTTGACCATCGATTTGGAATCGGGACCAACGCTCCATCGCAATGAACGAACGCTTCCCGTTTCAGGATCAAAAAGCATCTTCCTTGCTGCTTGAAACAAGGCGTCCGCTCCCAACCTTTTCGACAGCCGAATGAGCGATGATGATTCTGAAGACCAGGTTCCTCTCACCGGTGCTTCTGGTTGTTCGCTTGCGATTGCAAATAAGTCAGACAGTTCGGTGACAACCCAGACGTGCAATACAGGTGTCCACAGCCTGTCGGCTCGCTCGATTGTTCGTGCCCAATCACCTGCGTCCGATCCCGAGCGGCCCATCGGAAGACAATCAACCGTTTGCCAATACTGCTCGGCCGCTAGCTGAATGCATTGCGCGGCAATTTTTTCTTCATCTTCAACGCAAAGACCTTCCACCTGCGAGTCGCCCCAAACCACCATGCGAGTCGCCGCATCGCTAGGACGCCAGCCTGGCAAACCGTGAGGTCCGATGAGCGTTGTTGCCCAACCTTCGCTTCGCCAGCGGACTCGATCGCCCTCGCGTAGCGTAACGGATTGCAATTCGGCGTCTTGCACACGGACCAAAATCGAATTCACGAACCAAGGACCAAAAATCCAAACACAAAGCCAAGAACCGATCAAGCCGATGGCCCACTGAAGAATGATGAATCGCGACTGCAGGGGAAGAGCCATGGCATAGATTGCAAACGAGGATCAGTCGTCGGAGTGAAGCGGAATGGGTTCGACGTCGACACTAACTCGCAAATCCGTATTACCACCGCCAAGTACGACGCCACGCATCGGAGCTACATCACGATAATCTCGACCGACACAAATCGGAACATGATCGGTACCTACTAAGCAAGCGTTTGTGGGATCAAAATCGATCCATCCCAAGGCGTCCCCAGCGTAAAGACTTAGCCACGCGTGTGAGTTGTCCGCACCGACGAGTCGCGGCTTGCCGGGAGGTGCGAGAGTTCGCAGGTATCCGCTCACATAACGTGCGGGCAACCCGATCGATCGCAAGCAGGCGATTTGGATATGAGCGAAGTCCTGACAAACACCGGCGCGGATTCCAAACGCTCGCTCGGCGGATGTTTCGACGTTGGTGGCTGACGTGTCATATTTAAAATCTCGGTTGATTCGTTTGGTTAAGTCGATCGCTGCATCCAAGATCGGACGAGTGGAAGCAAAAGACAGTGCTGCATAGCTACCAAAAGTATGCCCAATCGCGATCATTGAAGACGCAAATCGGAACTCGGATGCTTGAAACCAATTTTGGTCAGAGCCAGATAAAATCGCGTCTCTGACCACCTCCCATTTCGAAGTCTTGTCCGCAGGCGGGAATGACGTCGCGGTTACTTCGACGTCGCTGGTTACCACGACGGACAATTCCCGATGAGCGGCTTCGATCGAAAATGTGTGGACGTGGTTGCCGTAATAGTCGACGTGTGAATCAGAAAGCGTCGGCTCGGGGGTAATGTCCATCATCGTGTCGTGACAGGTCACTCGCGGCAAATCTCGCGGAACCATCATGACTTGATTTTGGCAGATCGCTACCGGATCGCTGTATTTGTAGCGAGTTCGATGCTTGATCGCGAAGCGATTGCTGACATTGCTCATTTGGAATCAATCTCACTTCGTCTTATGACCGGTCAACGTCTGTGCGGTCATCGTATGAATCAAATAACGAGCGGCGATCTGGTTCGACAACTCCGGAAGTTGTTCGGTCAATTCTTCAAGTAACTGATCAAGCGCTTCACGTCTGCCGCTAGGGTTTTTTTTCGCTAACTCGGAAGGTTGCGACATACGTACTTTATGCAATAGTTCAAAGGCGGTACGACGATCAACGGGAATGGCAACTTCCTCTGCCTCGAGAGGCAATTGATCCATCACTTCCGCAATTCGCTCGAGTTGGAACAAGATCGAACGCGGATTCGTTTCATCGGTGATCAGTAGATCAAGCGTTGCAGCAGGTTCAATGCGCAGCAAGTATCGCGATCGGTAGGTCATCACGCTGTCAGAAGCCTCGAGCACGGCTTCCAGAACAGGGCGTTCATCGGTTGTCGCATTGGTCTCACCTTTGCGTACGTAGTTACCGCTAACCAATGTCGCTCGCAGCAATTCCGCCGTCTGGCAGGCTCGTTCGATACGCCGACCCAGCTGTAAGAATCGCCAGCCAAGGGTGCGCGTAATACTCTCTTGACCGAGCCCCGAGAACGCCAACAAGTCCGTAATCAATCGTGATAGGCGATTGATTGCGGATCGGGCATCGAACTGCGTACCAGGCTCATTGGACTGCACCAGTTCGTCTTCGATTCGACGAATAATGCGGTAGGCATCGAGCGAGATTCGATCACGAACCGCAGTCGCTTGATTGGCCATCGCCGTTACGCTCGGGCTAAGACCTCGCTGCTGGTCAATTGTATAAAGCGATCGAGGCAGGGCCTCATCGAGTCCGGGTAAATTTCCACTAAGACCTTCCACCGCATAGTCTGGTTCAATTTGGCCGATCGCTGCGAGGGCCGCGATTAACCTTGGCAATTCGGTTGCCGAGAGAGCGGCTTGTTCCCCCGTCAATCGCATTAACGTCGTTCGCAGCAGCCTAGCGATCGCTTCCGCTCGTTCGCTATAACGACCAAGCCAAAAGAGATTTTCTGCGACACGGCTAGGAAGCTCCGCACCGCCGCGAACCAGTCGCAAGGCTTGATTTGGCGAAGGTAAAAGAGTGGTGTTGCCGTCCACTGGCGCATCGGCAAGTACCCAACAGTCTTGGCCCAATTGCACGGCGCCGTGAGCATGATCGATTCCATCCGTCGTTGGACTGACTCGCACCAATCCGCCTGGCAACACTTCGACTCCGCTGGCAGATTGAATCTGGAACGTGCGCAGAGCAACGTACCATGGCTGCATCTTTCCATCCTGCCAAACCGGTGTCGTACTACGCGTCGCATCGGGCTGAGCGACATACTGATGAGGATGTGCCTTGATCGCGGCAATCAATTCTTCTTTCGCGGCAGACGAGAGCTCTGAAGGTCGTGTTGGTCGATCGCCACGAATGGCAAAAGCCGGGCGAATCGTTAAGTCATCGAGGTTCGCAAGCACATGACGCAAGCTTTCAGGCCGGCCACACCAGTAAGTAGGAACCGTCGGCAGGATCGGATCGACGCTCAACAAAAACCGGGCCGCGGCAGGAATGAACGGCAGCAACGCGGGTGTTTGTGCAAGTTTACTACCTAAGCAATTTGCGACCGCCACGTTCCCATTTCGCACCGTTTGCAAAAGTCCAGTCACACCTTCGACTGCGGATGGATTGAGTTCAAGAGGGTCGCATTGATCATCGGAAATATGCCGCCACAAAACATCGATAGGGAGCAAACCACCGAGGGTCTTTAGGTTTAGCGCCCCGCCCCGTACGGCGAGATCGCGACCTTGCACAAGCGTGTAACCAAGATAGCGAGCCAGATAAGTATCTTCGAAATAGCGATAACTCTTCTGCCCCGGTGTCAGAATCGCGACTCGCGGATTCAGCGTTGGCCTCGGCGCGAGAGACTCGAATGTTTGCCTCAGTTTCATAAAGAACGGGGCAAGTCGACGGATATGGTGTTGCCGGATCAGCCGCGTATACGAACGGCTTGTCACGATTCGGTTCTCGACGAGATAGCCAAGGCCCGACGGAGCCCGTGTGCGGTCACCCGTCACCCACCAAGAACCGTCTACGTCTCGCGCCAAATCGGTGGCGATGATGTGCAACCTCACTCCGCCGACTTTTGGCAGCCCATGATAGGTGCGGATGAATTCCGGATTGCTGAAAAGAAGCTCGGCGGGAATGATTCGTTCCCTCAACAATCGCTGCGGACCGAGCAAATCGTCGAGGATCGCTTCTAGAATTCGCACCCGTTGGCTTAACGCCTTTTCGAGATATTCCCATGCCGAAGCTTGAATTGTTAGCGGAACAAACGTCAATTCCCATGGCCGCGTTCGCTCGCCCTCTTCCTCAACGGGGTTGTACGTAGCTCCACTTTCGCGGGCCATCGCCACCCCCTCGGCCACCATTTTCTCAAAAGCAGGGCGTCCGAGCGAATTGATGTACTGAACCAGCGGCTTCCAAGCCGGTCGGGGCGATCGGTCCAAACCGACGCATTCATCATACGAATTGGGAATGGGTGCATAATCCGCAAACAACGCACCGGGAGAAACAGATATACTCAAAGCGGGGAACTCGACGAACTAACTGCGACGAACTCGCTTTGGCAAGTTACCTTGCCTCAAGTCGAGCGTAACCGGGAATTGATCGACGCCCAGCGGCGGCATCGGCTCAGGAACAAACAGCTTACCGCCAATGAATCCTTCAACGCGATACCGGCTTGCCCGTCTTGCTTCCGCTTCACTGGCATTAATCGGGAAGGATGCGTAGCTGAGCCCACCTGGGTGCGACACAAAGTACGTACAACCGCCGATGGATGAGCTAGACCGCAAGTCGACAATCTCAATCTTTAGCGGAGCATGGACCGGAATCGTCGGCTGCAAACAGCTCGGAGGTTGCCACGCCCGGTAGCGAATTCCGGCAACAAACTGCTGTGCGACGCCCGTTGCGTGCATCGGAACACGAATCCCGTTGCACAAAACGGCATGGCGGCTCTCTACCATGCCATCCACGCGAATCTCTAGCCTTTCCAGGGACGAGTCTACGAATCTTACCGTCCCGCCACCGCCCGGCTCTTCGCCGAGCACATACCACGGCTCGATCGCCGATCGAAGGTAGACGTGGACGCCATCGCGAGTGAATTCTCCGATGTGCGGGAAGCGAAACTCGAAGTGCGTACGGAACCATTCGGGTTCCATTTTCGTGCCTCGCGTCTCGAGTTCACGAAGCGCGTCGCAAAAATCTTGCCAAGCAAAATGGGGAAGCATGAACCGATCGTGAAGCGACGTCCCCCAGTGCGCCAACGGTTCTTTGTAAGGTTCACGCCAGAATGCGGCCAACAACGCGCGAATCAATAGCTGCTGAGTCAAGCTCATCTGCTCATGCGGCGGCATCTCAAATCCACGAAGCTCAACCAACCCCAATCGTCCCGTCGCCGAATCGGGTGAGTAGAGTTTATCGATACAAATTTCAGCACGATGCGTGTTGCCCGTAGTATCGACCAGCAAGTTGCGGAATAAACGATCTACCAACCAGGGTGGAGTTTGTTCGTCGCGGGAGGGAACTTGCTCCATCGCAATCTGCATTTCATAAACGGCGTCACGTCGACCTTCGTCAAATCGCGGGGCTTGACTTGTCGGGCCGATGAACTTGCTGCTGAACATATAAGACAGCGATGGATGGTTATTCCAAAACGTAATGAAGCTCGCTAACAAATCGGGACGCCGGAGAAACGGACTCTCCGACGGCGAACTTCCCCCCATCACAATATGGTTACCACCACCGGTTCCGGTGTGCATACCATC
>Ga0105046_10011751_pt1 | contig 13598 bp, 14 predicted proteins | sample MAT03_FD_78385 | JGI IMG/M metagenome (GOLD analysis project Ga0105046, IMG submission 78385) | Freshwater microbial communities from Lake Fryxell liftoff mats and glacier meltwater in Antarctica - MAT-03 (megahit assembly) | ecosystem: Environmental > Aquatic > Freshwater > Ice > Liftoff... | reverse complement strand
TGTTGCGTATTAACGAAGCGCCGCTGGTCTTAATCCCCTCGAATTCGGGGCTGGTCTGTGGGCTGCAGCAAAACACTGCAGCGGCTACCGTGGGCGGTCTTAATCCCCTCGAATTCGGGGCTGGTCTGTGGGCCGCACCGGCCGATTTTCGCTGATGCGACAGGCACTTGGCGAGGTGTTTGCCAGTGCATCCGGGCTGCCTCAAGCTGAGGGCTCGGTGACCGGGTGGGTCTCGCTCAGCCCGTCGTGCAACACCTCGGTGGGTGCCGTCAGAAGCAGGGCGGCGCGGGTGGCGCTGAGGCAGATTCCGTCAGGCCACTGCTGCGCACCCAAGCTCCAGACGGTGCAGGTTTCGGGCAGGTGATAGGCGCGCAGGTCGTCTTCGCTTTCGTCGATGAGCAGGCGCAGCCGCTCCAGCAGCCGCTCGATCTGTTCGTCGTCGGCCTCTACCGTGAAGGCCGAATACTGCGCCGGCACGCCTTCCTTGCGCAGCAGGCGGTGCACGCGGCGCAGGCGGCGCGGCTGGCAGATGTCGTAGGCCACGAGCCAGGCCTTGGGCTGGTGCCTCATGTCAGGCGCTCGCGCAGGTGATGTTCCAGGCTGCCAGCCAGGTCGCCGCAGCAACGGTGCAGCGCGGCGCCATGGCGTTCGATGGCCGCGGCGGCAAAGCGGCTGGGGGCGGCTTGCAGCAGCGCCAAGGGTGGGGTGGCGTGCAGGATGGCGTGCAGTTGCCAATCCATGAGCTCGGCAAAGGTGCGCGCCAGGTGCAGGCCTTCACGGGCATAGCCGATCAGCGCCGGGTCGCCCAGCAGGCCGTGCAGACGCTCGGCCACCAGCGCGGCGTTGGCGCGCTGCAGCGCCACCAGCCAGCCGCGCACCGGCCGGCCGATGCGCTGGCGGTGCAGGTTGCAGAGTTGTGAGCGCACGGCGGCGGGTTCCAGCACCAGGCTGACGGTGTTCATGGCGCGCAGCGCGGCCATCATCTCGCGCCGGTGGCTCGCTTCGAACCAGGTGTCGATGAGCCCGGCCCAGCAGGGCTGGTCCAGCGCCTCGCGCAACAGGCAGTCCAGCGTGGTCTCGCGTTTGCGGGGGCCAAAGCACCAGCCAATGGTCCGGCCACTGGCATCGTGAAACAGCACCGGGATACCCGCACGCAGGCAGGCCACCAGGGCTGGCGTGCTCCACTGGGCATGGCAGGGGGTGACCACGCGGGCCAGGCGCTGCAATGGGTACAGGGACCGCGCGCGGCCGACGCTGCTGACATGCAGCGCGGGCCCATCGTCCAGCCGCACTTGCCAAGGCAGGGCGCCGTCCAGGTAGAGCGGCCGTATCACAGGGGTTCGTCCACCAGCGCGGTGGCGGCGCCTGGGTCTGGTTCGTCGTCGGCCCAACCGGGTTCGGCCGGCAGTTCCGCCGCGCTGGCCAGCGCGCTCGCGGCGAAGCGGGCATGGCGGCGCAGCGCGGCACCGCAGCGCTTGTGCAGCGGCTGAACGGCTTCGTAGAAGTGGCTGCGGGCGGCCTTGCCCATCAGGCAGGCGCCGGCACCGTCGCGGCCGAAGTGCTCGGGGCGCAGTTCACGGCTGCGAAACTGTTGCCAGACCCAGGCGTCGATGCGCGCGCGCCACGGTTCCACCAGGTCGCAGGCCAGCGAGGCGCGGCCGTGCGCTGGCGTGTGCAGGAAGCCCACCATCGGGTCGAGCCCCGCGCCCCAGCAGGCTTGCACGGCCTGCGACTGCAGCAGCGTGTAGCCCAGCGACAGGCAAGCGTTGCCGGGGTCTGGCGGCGGGCGGCGGTGGCGGCCCCCGAAGCCCAGCGCGGGCGCGAACAACTGCACGTAGGCCTTGAAGTAGGCGGCCGCGCCGGCGCCCTCGAGCCCGCGCAGGCTGGCCCGGTCCAGGGCCTGGGGCAAGCGTTCCAGCACGCGCTGCAGGGTGGCCACGGCGTCTGCAAGGGGCTTGCGCAGGTCGGCGCGCTCGGGCAGCGCGCCTTGCAGCAAGCGCTGCTGCGCGCGCAGCTTGGCGCGCACGATCTGGCGGCTCCAGGCTGTCGCCCAGGGTTCGTCGGCCACGCGCTGGCACTGCGCGATGCGGGCGCGGGCGTCGTTCGCCGGTGCGCCCAGCAGGTGGGCCACGCGCTGGCCGCCGCGCCCGCCCAGCGCCACCAGGCCGATGCCTGCGTCGGCCAACGCAGCCAGCGTGCCACTGCTGAGCTGGGTGTCGGCGCGCAGCACCACGCGCGCCAGCAGCCGGGCTGGCACGGTGCGCAGGCGTTCGCCGTCGGCGCGCAGTTCGATCACGCCGTCGCGCAGTTTCAGGCTCAGGCCCTGGCGGTCGATGTAGAGGGTGCCCATGGGTGTTGTCGAGTCTTGTGTCGCAGCAGCGTCAGCCCTGATAGAAGAATTCGCCGTCCTGGGGGCGAATCGCCACGCCCAGGGTGTGCACGCTGGCACGCGGGTCCAGCCGCACGAAGACCACACGGTCCTCGGTGGGGTCGATCAGTCGGCGCAGCGCGGCCATGGCCTGTTGCAGTTCGCCGGCCGTCAGCCAGCATTCGTGGAGCGATTTCTGGCCACCGATGGCATGGCCCTTGACGGTCTTCAGCGCACGGCTGCGGCGCCGCGCGCAGGCGATGTCGTAGCCGATGAGGAAGAGGTGGCGCAGCATGGTGGCGGGTGGCGGGTGCGGTGAGCTTGCGGCCACTGTAGCCATCGAGCGGCGAAAACGGCGGGTTGGCAAGCTTGCGGCCGGCGCGCGCAGCGCACCCGGCGCACGCGGCTCACATGACGCAGATGGCGCAGATGGCGCAGCTGCCGGAGATGCCGCAGATGCCGCAGATGCCGCACCGTGCCGCCTGCGCGCAGTTCAGTCCGCCATCCAACGGCGAAGGTAGTCGGGCAGCGTGGCGAGCTCGGCCGCGGCCAGCACGTCGACGCCGTACTCCTTGGCCCGCTGGCGGTGCGGCTCGTGGATGGCGCGCGCTGACAGCAGCAGCGGTCGCGCCATCTGCCCACCCACGTTGCGCGCCAACTGGCTGGCCTTGTAGATCCAGTCGGCCACGTCGTTGTCGCGTGCCGCGGCTGCCTTGCACTCCACCAACAGCAAGCGGTTGCCATGGACGACGGCTGCGTCCAGCTCGTTGGGCGTGCGGCCATCGGTGCTTTCGATGCGCAGCCGCGGGGCCCAGTCGGCCGGGCGCATGCCGCTGATCTTCAGGCCCGCGAACTCTTCCACCCAGCCGCCGCCCAGGTACTGCGCGGCGCCGCGGTCGCGGAACACCACCTGCGTCTGCTCGTCCCAGCGCAGCAAGCCGGCGGCCTGCGCGGCGCGCAGCAGCTCGGCGTTGGCGGCGCCGGGCGTGAAGTCGAGTTCCTGCTCGGGTTGCCAGGGGCCACGCGGCTCGTTCAGGGCGCGATGGGCCAGCGCGTTCAGCGGGCCGAAGAAGCGGGCCAGCTTCTCGGCCTCGCCACCCAGCTTGCGTGTCAGGCTCTTGCGTTCTTCGGCAGCGCGCTGCCACTCGGCTGCTTCGGCGCCACCGCTGGCCGGCTGGCGCCTGTAGCCCTGAGCCAGCAGGATGTCGTTGATGCGCAGCACGTCGGCCATGACATCGGCGCGCGGGTTGGGGCGCAGCCAGTCCAGTCGATGGTGTCTGGTGTCGGTGTAGACCAGGTGTGGCTGCTTTGCGGCGTCGTTGGTGCTGAGGTCGGCGGCCAGCGTGTCGGTCAGCGCCAGCGTCATCAGCTTGGTGCCCCCGGTGAGATTGATGGTCACCGCACGCCCATCCAGCCGCTCGGCAATGCCTGCGGCTTGCGCGTGCAGGGTGGTGACGTCGTCATCGGCGAAGTCGATGCGCTGCACGGTGATGCCGCGCGCCTTGAGTGCGTCACAGAGAAAGCCCGCGCGTGCACGCATGTCGGGCGTCTGCAGCACCCACACCTCGCGCGCGCCGCACTGCAACGCCGGGATCAGATTGGCCAGATTCTGGCCGGTGGCGATGCACAGGTGCAGCGCGGGGGTGTCGATGGTCATGCAGGCACCTCGATGCCGTAGCGGCCGAGGCCGAAGGTGGTGTTCTTGCCGACGTGCAGCCATTGGCCCAGGTGCAGCAGCGGCCAGAACGGGGCCAGGTCGCCTTGCAGCGTCCAGCGCCCCACCACACCACCCAGCACCATGCGCTGCTGTTGGCGGTTGGACTGGCGTGTCCAGTCGCGCCAGGCCAGCTGGCAGTCACCGCTGATGGTGCTGGCGTGCGCACTGAGCGCGGCGAAGTCGATGTCCAGGCTGGCGCCGAGTTGCAGTTCCACCAATTCGGCCACGCGGCGCAGCAGTGCGCGCAGCAGATGCTGCGCCGTCAGTTCGCCCACACCCAGCAAGTGGCCGCCGATTTGCAAGCGCAGCGGCGTGTCGAAGACCAGCGTCACGCAGCCTGGCGCGGGGCCGGGCGGCGGCAAGGGCAGAAGCTGGGCGTGGGGCCGCACGCCTGGTGCAGCTGCGCTCAGGATGGGCTCGGTCTGGCCTTCGACGAAGACACGCTCCAGCCGCGCAGTGCCTTGCTGTGGCCCCAGGCCCAGCTGCAGGGCGCGGCGCCAGGCCATCAGCACCAGCGGCAGTTGGGCCAGCGCAGGGCCGATGAGCACGGTGCTGAAGTGCAGCAGGCTGCCTGCCGCGTGGGCGCGCTCGCCCCAGGGCGGCGGCTCGACGACAAAGGGCAGCGGCACGTTGCTGACCTTGCGCCGTGCGTAGGCCAGCGGCGGCGGCGTTTCGAAGATGGCCGGGTAGGCGCAGCTGCGGTACAGCGGGCACTCAGCGCAGTGCGGTTGGCGCGTGACGCAGGCGAGCTGCCTGAGCGCATGGCCGAAGGCGCCGCGCAGCGCGGAGCCGGCGTACTCGGGCAGGTGTATGGGCTGCTCGGTGGTGAATTCCAGCCGGTAGCGTGCAGCGGGGAAGGGGGTGGGAAGGGGCATGGGGCGGCGAACAGCGCGGTCAGCGCACCCGCGTCAAGAGGCCGAACTCATACGCCGCGGCGGCCAGCGCCTGCGCGTCAAGCAGCAGGCCTTCAGGCTGTCGTTGCAGCAGCCGCAACACCAGCGCCTGGTCACCCGGCTGCATGCGGATGGTTTGACGCTGGCAGGGCACGGCCACCCCGAGGCGCTCGGTCAGGAATTCGGCAGTGCCGGCATGGCCGATGGCGCTGTGCACGCCCTGGGCGGCGAAGCTGCGCGCCGCTTCCAATGCCAGCGGGCCTTCGAAGCGGTAGTCGCCGTAGGTGCTGACGACGGGGGCGTTGAGCAGGTAGCGCACGCTGCGGTCAGGCCGGCCCGGCAGCGTTCACCTGCAGCGCTGTCCAGGCCAGCACATCCTTCAACCACACGCCGACCACCTGCCTGTTCAACGCGCCGGCGTCGAGCGTGCCGTAGCGGGCCTGCACGGCGTAAGGGTTGAGCGCGTCGATCTCGCCTGCATGCGGTGGCGCGGCGATGGCTGCATCCTCGATCACGTCGAGCAACTGGGCAATGTTGTGGGTGCGAGGGACGAAAACCGCATGCTTGAACAGCACGGCCTTGAGTGCCTTTTCCACCACCTGCTGGGCGTGGAAGCCGAGGATGGAATCGTGAATGGCGGCGTTGTCAACCAGCGCCTGGTACGCAGCAGCGTCGCGGCGCGCCGCGACCAGCATCTCGCCGGCCATGGTCGGCTCAGCCATGCATCACCCGCCCTTCCTTCAGTGCCCACCAATACACCGATCCGGCTTCGCGCCCGTAGCGCGCCAGTTCATCTGCGGAGACGACCAGCACATCCGCCGGCACACGCAAAGGCCGCAGCGCGCGGCGCAGCCGCACCATCTCGCCGGCCCGGTCGGTGACCTCGCTTTGCACGACCATGAAGTCAAGGTCGGAGTCTTCGCGCGCGTCGCCTCGCGCGTATGAGCCGAAGAGCAGGATTTGCTGCGGGTTGGCGGCCGCGACCAGTGTGGCGACGGCCTGGTGGATGGTGTCTTCGGTGATCATCGCGCGGCTCCCGCTTTGATGGCCGGGCCTGCACTCAAGCCTGCCCGTCGAGTTGCGTCAGCCATTGTTTCACCTCCAATTTTCGTTCCTTCTTGCTCGGCCATTCGGTGAACTTGTAGGACTCGCGCAGGGCCGCTGCGGCCTCGCGGCGCAGGGCCTCGCCTTGGAGGGCCAGCGCGCGACGCAGCACTTCGGCGCGCGCCTGGTCGAAGGCGGAGCCGGCCCTGTACTTGTTGAGCTTGCGCTCGGCGTCGAGTTGGGCACGGAAAGCGTCGATCCAGACGCGCGCCTCTTCGGCTTCGCGTTGCTGCGGGCTCATCGCCTCCAGGCGCTGTTGCTGCAGCCTGGCTGCCGCCTCCACGCGCTGCGTCTGGGCCTCCTGCGCGCGCTGCTTGCGCGCTGCCTCGTCCTCGCGCAGGGCGCCATAGCCGACGGCGGTCTTGGCGCCGAAGCCCAGCCACTGAAAAGCGTGCGTGAGTGCGGCGCTCAGCAACTGCTGCCACCGGCCGCTGGCCGCCAACTCGGACGCCGGGTGCGGCAGCTGCGCCAGGAACGGCAGGTCGCACTGCACATGGAAGACAAACTTCGAGCCTGGCGGCACGGTAAGAAAGTTGATCGGGTTGGGCTGGCCGGACTCGTGCGGCGGCTCACCGTTCTGGAGGTAGTGCGACTGATGGGGCGTCATCACCTCGACCCGCAGTGCGTCGCCGGCGATCTGCGGCAACACGTCCCAGAACATCAAAGCGCCGCGTTGCAGCGCGGTTTCGCCGTCTGCGTCGTTCGCGCCGGCACGGCCGAACAACGCCGTGATGGCGTCATTCGTCCAACCCTGGTCGTCGCCCCAGCCCTGCTCTGCCAGTTCGCGCGCGGCCTGGCGCAGCACGCCCTTGACGCCGCTGCCGGCCAGGTAGGGCAGGCCATAGGGGTTGAGGAAGGCGAAGCCGTTCTCCAGCGGATGCTCGTTGCCCAGGCCGGTGGTGAAGGGGGCCACGGCTTCGGCGTGCAGGGTCAGGAGTCGGCCCGCTACAGCGAGCGGTTTGGCCAGCGCAGCTTGGCGTTCGCTGAGGGCTGCCATGGTGGCCAGATCAGATTTGTTCAGCTTCAGCGCATTGCGCAGCGCTGCGGTCTTGTTGATGTCGGGGAAGCGGCGCTCTTCGCGCTGCTGCCCCGTGCTGCGGTAGTTGTAGTCATGCGTTGTCCACAGCAACTCACCACTGCGACTGTCCTCGCCCCACAGCGGCAGATACATGCCAAAGCGCAGGCCGGGCGAAGCCTGCGAAAAGTCTTTGCCCAGATAGGCGGGCACCGCGGCAATGGCCATTCAGTCCTTCCCCACCCGCGCAGCCGGCGCCATTTGTCGCGCCCAGCGCAACCAGGCAAAGGCCTCGGCGGTGATGTGTTGGAAGTTGCGCGGCTCGGCCTTCATCAGCGACTGCATGAATGCGCTGAACTCCGCGCCGGGCAGCGCTTGCGGAAACTGGCGCCGCAGCCAATCGCGCAGGTGTTCGCCCAGCTCGCGGCAGTGCGGGTTCTTGTTGCCCTTCTCGTGCAGGAACGCAAGAACCTGCATCAGGCCGCTGTTCATGATGAGCGCCGGCAGCCCCTTGGCCAGGTTCTGGTACTCGCTGTTGCAGCCCTGGCAGCGTGCCCAGGCATCGGCGGCGCGTTTCTGCTCCATCGTCTGTGCCATGGCTTCAGCCCCCCGTCACTTTGAGCATCACCAGGCCGCGCCCGGTGGTGGCGTCGCCGCCCACTTGCACCAGCTTGCCGTCGAGCGCGGTCCTGATCTTGACCAACACCTCGTCGGCGTCGATGTTGTCGGCCTTGCTGCGCGTGGCGCTGGCCAGCAGCGGTGCGAGCAAGAGTGACTCGGGCGGCAGGTTCTCGGTGTAGAACAGGCCGCCATCAGCGGCCGTGCCCGTGGCCTCGTTGATGCGCACATGCGCCTCCACCAGCGTCGCGTTCTGCACGAAGTAGGCGAAGTCGGTGTCAGACAGCACCACCAGGTCCTGCGCCAGCTTGTCGCGGAAGAACTGGTAGGCGCTGCCCGGCGGCAGCGCGCGTGTCGCCAGGTCGGCCGCCAGCGCAGGCAGGCTCGGCGACACCTTGGCGCCGTACTCGAAGGCTTCCAGGTGCAGCTTGCCGGTGCCCGACAGCAGGGCCGGGTTGGCCAGCAGGCAGTCGCCTTCAGCCACCGTGGGCACGGCCCAGTCGGGCGTGCTGCCCAGCAGCGCCAGCAGCCGCTGGGCGCGGGCCAGGGCCTGCGGGCAGGTGGCGTAGACATAGCCGTTCTTCAGGCTGCGCACCGGGAAGGCCACGAGCTGGGCGTCGCCAAAGCTGACTGCGCCGGCGTGCAGGTCGCCGGCGCCAGACCTGTCAGAGGGCGGGCCGAACAGTTGGTCGATCAGCGCCTTGTCACCGCCGATGGCCTCGAAGCCATGGCGCAGCGCACCTTTGATGCCCGAACCGGCAAAGCACGGGTGGCCCGTGTGTCGTTCGCGCTGGATGGGGTTGTCGATGACGCCCACGGCGCTGCCCGCGCCCATGTGGACGGGGCTCACGGCATACAGAAAGACGGCGGCCTGGCGCTGGAACATGGGTGGTCCTTGGGAGCGGGTCGGTAGCGACGGTGGTCGTTCAGAAAGCGGCGAATGTGAAGCGGTTGAAACCTTCGGCCCGGCGTGCCGCATTCTGTTCGACATCGCTCCACAGGCCGTGCCCGGCAAGCTTGCGAAGCTGCTCGGCTGTGGCCTGGAGTTCGTCGATCCAGTAGACGCTGCCGGTGGGGGCGACACGCTCGGCCGCCTTCGGCTGGGCGCGGGCCAAGTCCCAGCCGCTGATGACCTCGGCGCGCAACACAGCGGCGCAGACCAGGCGGCCGCTGATGCCGGGCAGCGCCAGGCGGTGGCCGGCATCCACGCCGGGCAGCAACCAACCCTGTGCGAACAGCCCCGGCGTGGTCAGCACGATGCGGCAGCGGCGGGCGTGGGCGATGGCTTCGTGGTCGGCTTGCGGCGGCGCGTGGTCCACGGCTTGCAGGGCTGCGCCGCGGCCGTCGCCGCCCAGGCGCAGCATGCCGCTGCAGGGTGGCACCGCACCGCGCACAGCGGCCAGGAAACCGACATCGCGTTTGAAGGCCACGGCCTGCGCGGTGAAGAGCTTGCCGTCGGCCGCGCTGCGTGTGGTGGCGTCCAGGCCGATGCCGACGCGGGCATCGAGTTGCCACAGGTCGTCCGCAGAAACCAGCTGCTCGACATGGGGCGCGCGCCCGCCCAGGTAGTCGGCCCAGCCGGCTTGCGTCAACCAGTGCCCGCCGACGGGCTTGCCGCGGCTGCGCGCGGGCAGCACCGGCCACATCGCCAGTGGCGCCGAACTGGCCAGGCCGCTGGCGGGGGCTTGTGGCTGCAAGCGGGTGAGGCGTGCTTGTTCGCCGTCGTCGCGCGTCAGCACCAGGTCGGCCGGCAGGGCGTGCAGGGTCTGCAGGGTCGCGGCGCGGCCGTTGCCGCTGCGCCGCGCCAGATCGAAAGCCGTCAGAGTGAACGAACCGGGTTCGGACGGTGTGCCCAGCGCGGGGTGCGCGACGGCACCGCTGGCGAATGCTGCAAAGTCGATGCCGTCGGTAGCCAGCATCAGGGATCGCAACGCGCCAGCCGCCACGGAAGGCCAGGGCGGCACCAGGCTCTCGCCATGGCTGCCGGCGTCGCCGAAGAGCTTGTTGCCGCGCAGGAACAGCACGTCCAGCGGCTCGATGAAGCGGTAGGTGGTGTTGGACATGGGCTCAGCCTCTCAGCCTGTCAGCCGCGGCTGCGGGTTTCGCGGGCCAGGAATTCGGCGGCGCTCATGAAGTGCTGCAGCCAGGCCAGCGGGTCGGCGTTGTGGCTGTCGTTCGGGTGTTGTCGGGTGTCGAAAGCCAGTGCAGCCAGCCGGCGCGCCAGGTCAGGCACGTCGTGCAGGCCGCGCGCCGCCTTGTCGGCCTGGCGGTCGAGCTGGTAGGCCAGCAGCGCCGCCAGCATGTCGGGCTGGTCGCGCGGCAGGTCTTTCAGCCACTCGAAGCTGTTGTAGACGGCACGGCGCGATACGCCTTCGTGCTGCAGGAAACGGCACAGTTCGCCGAGCAGTGCCATCGGCTCGCCCCACTTGGCGGTGACGACCAGCGCACCGCCCGAGCGCTTGACGATGACCAGGCTGAACGCGTCGCGCCCGCCTTCGCCCTTGGCGCGCTTTTCGGCCAGGCGCAGTTCACGCATCACGGCGCCCAGTGGCGCCTGGTGGTGGGCGACGACGGCGCCGCAGCTCGCGGTGGCGTGCTCGCCCATCATGCGCATCAGGCGCCAGCCACGCTGGCGGTTGCCCAGCATCGCGAATCCGTTCTTCAGTGCCAGACCGCTGCGGTCGCCGTCGGCATGCGCCGGGTCGTGGCCTGAATAGGCCAGGCGCAGGCGCTGCATGGCCGGCAGCAGGTCGGCCACCGGCAACATGGCCAGCACGTCGTCGCCGCCGGCGTAGATCAGGCGGCCCAGGTATTCGGTTTCGACGACGTGGCGCGCGACGACGAGCGAGAAGTCATTCAGTGCCGCCGAGATGGCCAGGTGGCGGTTGGGCGACACGGCGCGCTTCTGCGCGGCATAAGCACGCAGCAGGGGCTGGCGCTGCGCGTGCTTGTCGAAGCCGTCGCGCACCTGCGGGTGAAAACTGTCGCGGTAGCTGATGGCGTACTGGTCGCCCCCCGTAAGCCAGGCCCCCATGCGGTCGCCGTCCATCAACAGCATGCCGTAGTAGGTCTCCAGGCGTGCGTTGTCGTCACTGTTGTCACCGCCGCCGCGCAAGGTGCTGCGTACCAGGTTCTCGAACTGGCGCGCCTGCGCCTCGTCGCCGCTGTCGTCGGCCGCGTCGAGCAGCGCGGGGAGGCGTTTGGCGGCAGCCAGTGCAGGCTTGCCAGCGTGGCGCTTCATCAAGGCGCGCGGCAGGGCGACGGGTGCTACGGCGTCGTGGTCCAGCGCTGCCGCCAGGCCTGCGGCGCCGGGTCCACCGCGCTCCAGCCACTGGTCGATCTGCTGTGCCAGCGCCATGGTGTGGGTCGAGACGACGAAGCGCTGCGCACGGCCAGCAGCGTCGGCGTCACCCAGGGCGCGGCCCACTTCCTCGGCGAACAGCGTCGGCCACAGGCGCTTGATGGCCGGTAGCGCACCCAGGTGTTCGCCCTGCTTGGCCCACGCGGGCTTCGCGTCGGCGATCTTGGTCCACAGGGTCTGGACGTGCTCGCCGGGTCGGAAGGCCTTGTCGCTGCGGCTCTTGCGCTTGCCCGCCGGCACGGACAGGTGGTCGGCGTCTGCGGTCAACCACTCGGTCTCGCCGGTGAGTGAGCAGCGCCACCCCTGCTGAACTTGCGGCTTGAACGGCCGCACGGCCTTGGCCGCGGCCAGAGCGCGCTCGGCCAGGTCGTGCACCGCCGGGTACAGCGCGCCTGGGTTGGGCGACCAGAAGATGGTGTTGTCGCCCCACTGCAATTCCTCTTGCAGCACCTTCCAGGCCGGGCTGGCCAGAAAACCGCAGGGCTGGCCGGCGGGGACGCCGAAGAAGGGCGCCATGGCTGCCGCCAGTGCAGAGGTGTCGAGGTCGTTCTGCTTTTGTTCGTTGCGCGGGCGGATCAGCGAGAACGGCACCGCGGCCCAATGCACCTCGGGGAAGCCTTCGAGCTGCTGGCGCATCTGGTGGTGGGCGTGTTGTTCGCCTTCCTGGTCGAGGCCGGCTGTCGCAAGCAGGCGATCGACCACGCACTTGCCCTGCGCCTGCAACCAGCCCCGCACGGCATGCTCGACCTGCTGCGCCAGTTGCGTGGCCTTGGACGCCGGCACGATGGCCACGAAACGGTTGGGCAGCGCGGCCGCAAACAGCGGGTTGGCGTCGGTGGCTCCACGCGTCCATTCACAGTCGCTGAACAGATCAGCCGGCAGACCGCAGTCCTGGTGCAGCCACAGGTCGACCTGCGGCACGCCGCGCAAGCGCGGGAACAGGATGGCATCGGGCCCCAGCGCGTCGCACACCGGCTTCATCGCCTCCCAGGCCAGGCGCGCCAACAGGTGCGAGCCGGCCCACAGGTCGGAGGTGGAGCGCGCGGCCTCGATGAAGCTCTGCACCGGGCCCAGCGCCATGGTCAGCAGCGCGACTTCGCCATCAGGGTCGTCGGCCATGGCGCCGGCGAAAGCCGAGGTCAGATCGAGGTGGTCCCAGATGCTGTGGTCTGGCACGCGTGTGTCGGCCGGCAGCAAGGGCCACAGTGCGCCGAGCTTGCCGTCGTCCTCGTCTTCGCGCAGCGTCGGGCCGAAACGCCAGAAGGCCAACAGCGTGCGCTGCCAGTCGACGGCGTCGCCCTGGCGCTGCACCAGGCCCTCGAAATGCGTGAAGCTGCGCGACTTGAGGTCTTCCAGGTCGGTGCCGCCCAGGCCGGCCAGCTCACTGCCTGGGCTCAGATCGAATGTCGCGCCGGTCAGCGGGTGGATCAGCACCGGCTTCTTCGTCCAGCGCACTTGGGCCCAGTCGGCGATCTTCAGCGCGAGCTCGTCACCCTTCTTCGTCGTGACGGTGATTTCCTGCATCGGCCACTGCGGCCGGTCGGCAGCGGCGGCCCACCAGTCGGCGCGCTGCACGGTCTTGTAGACGCCGGACTTGATGCCGTCCTTGAACAGCACACTGTGCAGCACGTCGGCGTTGTCGGGGTCGATATGGGCCGCGTCCAGGTGCTGTTGCCCGAGCAGCCGGCGCAGCACGCGCGAGGTGCCGCCTTCGTGGCCTTCGGGGTCGCGCAGCAGAACCAGGGCCTTTTCCGCCGGGTCGTGAAGGCGGGCATGCAGCTTGGTGTGCCAGAGGGTGTCGTTGGGCATGGGGCTCAGGCGGTGATTCGTTTCAGGGCTTGCGCGGGCTGGTCGAGGAAGCCATGGACGTGCTGCCAGACCGCGACGATGGCCTGACGGTCAGGCTTGAACTGCGGTGGCGGCAGGCAGGGCACATGGAAAATCACACCGCGCAGCATGCCGTCGCGGTCGGCACGCACCTTGAAACGCAGGCTGTTGGGCAGGCGGAACTCGCCCTTGCCAGGTGCCTTCCATGCCGCCACGTTGTGGTTGGTCACCGGATGACTCAACCAGTGGCGGTCTTCAACTCGGGACGCGCCTGGGCCCGTCGTGAAGCGGAATTGCGTACGCAGCCCGATCTTGAGCTCGGCAAGGCGCCGCATCACGGCCTTCCAGTCGCCCAGGGGCTCGGTCTGCCAGATCAACGGCCCGGCCGCGTCGCGGCCGATGGCGTGCGGCCAGTCGTGCTTCAGGGCGTCTTGCCAGGGTGTGGTCAGAAGCTCGTCGAGTGGGCCCGCCAGTGCTGGCATGTCGGGACCGGCTGGCTGCAGACTGAAGGAGCCCCAGCCATTGCGGCTGCGCCCGCCCAACGAGCCGTAGTGATGCATCAGCCACAGGGCAGCGTCCAGTCGGGCGCTTTCCGTGCCGCCGGGAAAGGCGAGACTGAGCGACGCGCTTTCGCCGGCTTGAATGGCCGCATTGCATTTGTCGCTCAGGCGCGTGCCGCCTCGCCCGTCAAGAGG
>Ga0105046_10011749_pt1 | contig 13599 bp, 13 predicted proteins | sample MAT03_FD_78385 | JGI IMG/M metagenome (GOLD analysis project Ga0105046, IMG submission 78385) | Freshwater microbial communities from Lake Fryxell liftoff mats and glacier meltwater in Antarctica - MAT-03 (megahit assembly) | ecosystem: Environmental > Aquatic > Freshwater > Ice > Liftoff... | reverse complement strand
GGCTGCGACTACCATTTCAGGAAGTTTCACGGTGGCAGGAATGATAACCGACTGCTCTCCGTTTGGCCCCTTTAATAAGAAGGTAAACTCCTGTCTTCCTTCCCACGGCGGCTGACCACCAGCGATCCCAAGGATCTTCGCACGCTGCATGATGATGTTAACATGCTCGGTCGGCACTTGAACGCTGATGTTCCAATTGCCCGTCGAAGATGTCTTTGTTTGCAGATAATTCTGAATGGCTAGTGCAGCCGTTCGTTCCGCTTGGGTTACATTCCCCGGCGTCGTAGACGCGGAAGTAAACTGCGATTTATCTATGGTTTTGTTGTTTATTGATGCGTCAAGCTGAACTCTATCTATCACATTAGATGGTTGCTGGAACCCAGCCGGTTGGACGTTTATACCAATCTTCCTCGTTGCCATAGATTCGGTTCGTTCCCCTTCTATACGTCTGACCCTACATTCCGTTGAACCCTGCCAGTGGATCATGTCACTGGAGACTCCACGTAGCGATAGAGACTTTGCAATGTCCTCACGAGTCCATGTTTGATCGTTGCCTAGTCGAGGTGCAGGTGCGAGTGGCAAATCCTTTAGCTGCTGAACCAATGCGTCGGACCCTTTAATGCCAACCAAGTCGGCGAGCAACAATAAATTGGATGGGCACTCCGAAGTTGATTTCAGTAGCAGTTCGACCTTGAGGCTCTTCTTTATATTTGGATTGGTGCCACGAGGTGATTGAGCCCACGCGTACTGATAAAGTGATAGACACATTGCTAACGCAATCGACGCACGAAGAATCGTGTAGCTCAACTTACGTGTTCGTATCATGGCTTAGCGGCTATCTTCTCAGGTTAGCGATTTGTTGAAGGATCTGGTCACCGGCTTGGATCGCTTGCGAGTTCAATTCAAATCCGCGTTGCGTGGTAATCAAATCGATCATTTCTCGGACGGGTTCAACGTTTGACTTTTCCAAAGAGCCCTGCCTGAGGATTCCGAGTCCGTTCTGACCGGCGTTGCCAGCCTGCACTGCTCCGCTCGCATCGGTTGCGTGATAAAGATTCTCGCCTACCTTGAGCAAACCGTCCGGATTGATAAAGGATGCCATCGTGATGTTTCCAACTGCGGTCAATTGGGTTGCCCCTGGTGCACGCACTTGTACCTGCCCGTTGGTTCCGATTACGATTGCAGTCGAGCCTGGAGGAATCGCGACAGGAGGATTGAGCAATCGTCCCGTTTGTGCTGAACCGATTACTAATTGACCGTTTGCGTTCACATCGAGATTGCCAGCACGCGTGTATAGCGGGTTGCTTGTGACAGGGTCCGTTACTTCGATAAAACCATTGCCTTCGATGGCGATGTCGAGATCGCGACCGGTTTGTTCGATGGTTCCTTGTCCGTAGTCTTTTTGTGTGCTTTGGACACGTGTACCGAGACCAACCGCAACGCCAACGGGAGTTGGATTTTGTTGAGCATCAATGATTCCGGGGAAGACTTTATCGCGGTAGAGCAGATCCTCGAAATTGGCGCGATCGCGTTTAAACGCGGTCGTGTTCATGTTAGCCAGATTATTAGCGATCACATCCAGCTTGGTCTGCATGGCTTCCATGCCGGTGGCTGCCGTGTAGAGTGTTTGCACGCTCATGATTTTCTTCCTTTGTCGTTTAACGATTGAATCTGGATTTTGGAAGTGATGGAGGTTGCTATTCCTTTAGCAAACGACCAATCAAATTTCCGTACGCTTGATCGTGATGCTGAATGAGACGAAGATTGGATTCGTAGGCTCGCGTGGCCTCAATCAGTTCCATCATGGCTGTGGTCGGGTTGACCGCGGATTTCTCAAGGCTGCCACTGACGACCGCCCGTTCGTTGGGTGGAACTAATTGAGTTTGAGCAAGCGGACGAAAGAGATTGTCACCGGCTCGAGCAAGATCACCCAACGATTCCGGTCGAGATAGCATCAGCGGAATGTTTCGACCGTCTTGCTGGATGACGCCATTGTTGTTGACTTCGAAGCGTCGGGTTGGATCAATCTGGATGGCATTTCCGTCCACCCCCAACACTCGATCGCCATTGGTATTGGTGAGTTGCCCTGACGAGTTAAAGACAAAGCCGCCAGCTCGAGTGAGGAACTGCTCCTCGCCCCGTTGAACGACAAAGAAGCTGTTATCGTCGTGGATAGCGAAATCTGTTTTATTTCCAGTGACCTCGATTGGCCCGTTTTCGAACATCGTTTGCGTGGGCTGGATTTTTGCTCCGCCACCGATGTCGGCCAGAGTACCAGAATGGGGAGAGACTTCGCCATCTTCAATCGCTTTGTTGTGACGTGCTGCCACAACGGCTAAGCTGGGTTTGAAACCAGGCGTATTGATGTTGGCTAAATTGTTGCTAAGGACCTCGAGCCGGTGGTTCTGGACGTGGGCTCCAGAGGCTGAAAGGTACATTCCGTATGGCATATCCCAATCTCCATTCAAAGCGTGAACGACAGACGGACTTTAGCGGTTGCAAAAATCGAACGAAATGTCAATATTCGATTGCAGATTCGAATTCTTGAAGCTAGTTTGTCGTTCCAATGGAAAACTCCGCTACCCAAACTATCCAGCCTCGCCAGCCTCGCCAGCACAGCGATCGCTACACTCGAAACGAGCGGCTTGGTCTTTTCGGCCTTGGACTACTCCTACTGGTGTTGCTGGTAGTCGCTGCTTGGCTCAAGCCGAATCCAGCCGGACTTGGGACGCACACCCAGCTGGGTCTGCCTGGCTGCACGATGTACACGTTACTGGGCATTCGGTGCCCAGGTTGCGGGATGACAACTTCGTGGGCGTATACGTTGAAAGGTGACTTGACGAGCGCGATCCACGCTAATGTCGGGGGCGTTCTATTGTGCTTTCTTGCGGTAGCGACGTTTCCGTCTCTGATGTGGATCAGCATCCGAGGCTGGTCCTTTGAAAGGCGATGGTTTGCCCAGGTTGCCATCTCCGTTCTTTTGATTGCAATTTTCATTTCGATCGTGGAATGGCTGATTCGTCTGGCGGCATGACCTTCTATCTGTTACAAGCCAGTCGCACGGACGCAAGTTCTTTTGGCAATCGTATGCAAATGGGAAGGATTCCTGCATGGCCGCAAACTTTCAAGTTGAATCAATCTGGCAATCTGTTTCGTCTGGGACGGCAAAATTCGTTTCGAGATTTTGTCTTTTGTCCGTGGCTTGCATGGCAGTCGCGACCGCATCCGGCTGCGGACTTTTGGCGAATGCCATGTACATCGTCAAAGGCGTTGATTTGCCTGCCGAGTTCGATGACCTTAAAGAAAAGAAGGTCGCTGTAATCGTCAGCACGGAAGCGGGCCTAAACGAGGACGGCACTGCAACTTTGGTGACTCGCCACATCAGCGAACTGTTCGCGCGAAACATCAAGAAGGTCGAGATGGTCAACACCGACGAGGTTGACCGAATCGTCCATGACCAACCCATTGGTGACCGATCCGTTTCGATCATCGGGAGTCGACTGAGAGCTGATTACGTCGTCCTTGTTGAGCTTACAGATCTAAAGCTAAAGGACGGGCAAACTCTTTTTCGTGGACGCAGCAATGCCACCGTGTCGGCTTACAAAGCGGGTGATGGCGATCGGGCCGTGTTTAAGAAGTCGTTCCCGGAATTCATTTATCCGCAAAACGGCGCACCTGTAACGGACTTCGACGAAATACAGTTTAAACGCATCTATCTATCCGAGCTTTCGATGCGAATCGCCAGAACGTTTTACCCCTTTGATCCGTCGATCGATGTCGCAAAGGATGCAGCCGTGTCTTCCTTGGGTTCGGGTCAGTAAGGATTGGATTTCATGAAAATCAAAAGGGGTCTTTGGAGCATTGCGTTTCTCCAGTTGCTGTCGGTAACTGGAATCGCCCAAACTCAAACACGTTCAGCATCGAGTGAGTTTCGGATCAAAATCGACATTTACGAGAATGAAAGCAAGCCGCCAATCAACAGCATAGAAACGATTTTTATCGGCGGTCAGTACATGGAGTTGGATGACAATCGAGGTCGAGTCACTGTCGTCGATCCAGGTAAAGGTCGTGTCTCGATCCTGAACTCCGAGGCCAAAACCATGGTGCATCTGGAGATGGCCGTACTCGAGAAGCAAGTAAACAGCATTCTCTCGGAAATGACGACGGAGCAGCGACGAAAGTTTTCGAGCACAGGAGAGCCGACTGCCGACGCAGCTGGCTTTGTTTCGCTTGGAAATGCAAATCTAAGTTACAAGTTCAAGACTTTTACGCCCGCCGATCCGAACATTGCCGTTTCGTACGGTGACTTTGCAAACTGGTCCGCGAGAGTCAATGCGCGATACTACAAAGTACCACCTTTCATACGAATGGAATTGAATCAGCTCTTGATGGATCAACGTCAGTTACCAGAAGAATTGCATCGCTTGACCGTAATTACACCTCCGAATCAAGCGGATCCGATCGGCAAAACAAAAGAGATCATCGCTCGACTTTTTTTGACCGAACCCCTTACCAACAACGACCGCAGTCGGGTGGCAAGTGTTCTGAAATCGATGACCGAATTCAAGATCGACACGGAAAAGGAATTCTTTTCAACCGATACGCAACTGCGAGCTACGATGGAAAAAGATTCTCGCTCTAAGCCACGGTAGCTGTACGTTCATGCCAAGAGAGTTGTTAGTGTGGCTCGTTTGTCTTGCAATAACCGCAGAGTTGTTGTGTAGCGATTTCTTGATTGCGCAGGAGACGGTTGTGCATCTGGCATCGAGTTCTGCTGTTTCTCGCGATCCTAGGCATGTTCAGCGCTGGCCTGTGGAGCTGCTCGCCGGCCAGTTTCAAATTCACTCCACCGTTTCGTCTCAAAGTATCGAACCGTTCATACTCAAATTGAGTTCGTTAGCACAGGAAATGAGAGAGTCACTAGCCGTCGAGATTGTCGACCAACCGATCCACATCGTTGTTCTGGATAGTCGTGAATCACTCGACGCGTATGTCAAGCGACTGCTTCCCTTGGCGCCCAGTCGACGTGCACTTTACATTCGCCACCGAGGGCCGGGGCTCGTACTGACTTACATGAACCCGGCTTGGATCACCGATGCACGCCATGAATGCGCGCACGCGTTGCTTGATGCCAGCGGAGTTAGGGTTCCTCAATGGATTGACGAGGGGCTGGCCGAGTACTTCGAGACGGCTAGCGGAAACCCATTGGAACACGTCACGCATCGCGCTGCGGTTCGCTCACAACTTCGATACGGCCAAGTGGCTGACCTAGCACATCTAGAGGGAACCGACTCAAATTCCATTCTGACAGCCAAGGATTACCGGGATGCGTGGAGCGTCACAGCCTTTTCGCTGAACGCGTCGGATGAGACGAAAATTGTATTTCAGAGGTTTCTAAAGGATCTGCAAAATGGTTGCCCCGGTGGATTCTTAAATCATCGACTTCAGCCGGCAATTGGATCGTGGAGAGAGGATTTTTCAAATTTTTTTCGTCGGTAACTTCTGCGTAGGAAGTTGGGATGCTCAGGATGATCCGGTTGTATCGAATCTCCTGGCTCCAACATCTTGAAATTTTTCGCCAACTCCACTGTTTTAGACGTAGAGTAGATCGTCGAAATTTCCCTGAAAACGCATGTGGCTGACCGATCGGTAACCACCACATTCGATCAACATGACTCATCGGATCTGTTATGCCACTTTCAAAACTTGTTCAGCAACTTCATCAACAGTTGCCAAATGCAAACAATCGCCGTGTCGCATGCTTGGCAATGTTGATCTGCGATCGAGATCCTGAACTGAACTGCTTAGCAAACAGCAACGATTTTCTCGGTTTGCTCGACGAGATTCAACTTAGAATGCAATCCATTGATGATCAGCATGCAGCGGTTGCAGACGAACTTGACCAGCTCGCGTTGACTCAACCGTGCGAGTTTGAGCCAAAGCATGTTTGGACTTTGATTCGGGCAATCAAAGTCCAAAGCCAATTTGTGGATATGCTTACCGGTGCGCGCGCAGAGCAAATGAGCAACTAACGCAGCGGACAAACCGAGACCTCATTCCTACGGCCCTTCGCTGTCGAGAATCTGTTTGGCAGGTAGCTCTCCACCGACCCCGTGTCGGTGGAAGCAAGACTGGCCAGCTACAGCTGTCTACTGCAAAGATGCGACTAGCCCTCCTCCGACCCCGTGTCGGTGGAGGCTCGATTCACTTTCAAACGCGGGTGAATCGAAACCCACGACGACCAGGGTCGGTGGAAGCTTTGTGTCCAGTGGTCGAGCCTTGGTTGAGCGACGCTCCGCGTCGCTGAAATCACGACGCGGAGCGTCGTGCAACTAACTATTGGTAGCTTGCCAAGGTCCGATAGGACTGGCTCAAGATCTCGCTGTACTCATAGTGCTCGACGTCTTCCCCAAGCAACTCCACTTCGTAGTAGCCCTCATAACCATACTGTTCGATTGTTTGTATCAACGCAGCCAAGGGAACATTCCCTTCGCCTAGCAAGCATCGATTTTGCTCACCCATTGGGGCTCGTTTCGCGTCACCAAGCTGGACTAATCGAATAAAAGGCACAATGGATGGTAACCAGTCCATCGCATTCACGTCTTGAGCCATGTGATAACAGTCAAAGACAATCCCACAATTGCTGTTACCAATCGCAGAAATCACGTCAAGCGTGTCCGGGACACTCGTTAAAAATGTGAATTCGTGCGCACACCCAATATGCATGGGCTCCACAGCCAATTGGATGCCAACTGCCTGCGCCGCTTCGGCCAGGACCTTCAATGCTTGCTCCAGAAGACGTTTAGCATGGTTTCGAGTGTGACCAGAACGACTTCCGGCCAAAATAACTAGGCAATCCGCCTCCAACTGAGCAGCGACATCGATCGCATCCAATGCGTCGTGAATGGATTCTCGAAATGTCCGCCCGTCGCTTCCGGTAAATCCACCCGCCCAATTCACAGACGAAACGCGCATCTGTCGATCGACCAGCAACTCTCGCCCCTTGGCTTCGCCGCAATCCGACAATTTGGGTCGCCAAACTCCAATGGCTTGAAATCCATGCTCCTTATAACGCAGGACATCTTCTTCGAAGCTCCAGCGGTAAGTAGAAAGCTCGGAAACTGCCATGCGCGACATCCATGGATTTGGCATCGATTTTCCTAGAGTGGGGGGGGTTCCAAACAACAACTCGTTCTGCCAAACACCCAGGCTCGAACTTGCGCCAAGTATCTACGCCCAAACAAGGATGTAAAGAAGGCATCCCATCATTCCTTGCACATTGGCCCTAGATGAACGAAGAGCCACCTGATGACTAAGCCAAATTTCCAATCCGAAATCATTAACGCAACCGACACTTTTATCCTATTCCCTACAATTTCACTTAATGAGATGATTGCTTGCTTTCAGAGCAGCTACCTTGCCTTTTTTTTGAGCAAACCGGCCGCCGCAACTTTTTTTCGGAATCCTCAAATCGTACCGTCGGAGAATTTAAAGAATTTTTGAGGTAGGATTCGATCCTTTCGAGTATTAAAGAGGTCATTTCAAGCCCCTTTTTAGCGAGAAAAACGAGTGCGGCTTTTATGACAAAGAATGCGACTTTGAAACTGGTACGCCAGCTGCATTGAGTGTTGTCTTGTCGGGAGACTAATGTTGGGCGTGTGTGTGTTCAAAGTTCAATTTTGAATCAACCGATAACAATGGCACCGCGATTATTTCGAGGCTGGCTGGAGGAGGGAGAGGACCTTCAGTTGATCTTGATCCTGTCGCGGTGCCTTTTTCGTTTTGTGAGGTTGGCTGGCTCCACTGGCTCTCGGGGGTCGTACAGCGCTCGGAGCAATTAAATCAAAGGGTTTCGATACGGGTGGCACGCCCTTAGGCACGAAGGGCATGTGAGTCGCTAGCCCCGCAAAGCTTCCACTGACCCTGGTCGATGGAGCAACAACTGTTTGGCTACAGACATGGCAAAATCTCGATGCGATTGCCCTACACCGACCCTGGTCGGTTTGGTCTTCGATTCACTCGCGATTGAACGTGAATCGCGCCTCCACCGACGCAGGGTCGGAGGAGGGCAAACTGCACGATTGCAAAGTGTTAGCGAGTGAATGTATTTCGTCCCTCACTTACGTTTCGGGTTACCAAAAGGCCTTGGGGGTCGAACAGAAATTGACAGTGTTTGAAATCCGAAGAAACTCCCGGCTTTTCGTATTATCCTCGCGGAAGTTCCGAGATGAACTTCGAAAGAGCCTCCAGATACTCGGGCGTTAACGAATTGTTATGACCGGCGTCGCGAACAGTAAAGAATGTTTTCGGTTCGTTCGCTGATTGAAAAAGCTTTTCCCCTAATTCAAATGGAATGACACCATCGCGATTCCCGTGGCTTTGAAAGAGAGGACCTGAGTAAGCTTTGATCCGCGTGGCCGAATCGAGTGTCTTTGTGTCCACAACGGCAGCCATTAACGCGAAATGAACTTTCGCGATATCTCTAAGCGATGAAAACGTGCTTTGTAGGACTAGGCCGCGAGGGGCTGATTCGGCAGCCAACTGAACTACGATGGCTCCCCCTAATGAATCGCCCATGAGCAACATTTCGGAATCTTTGATCGAAGCGAGTTCGCAAAGCTTGCTACGCGCAGCCCTGGCATCAGCGAGTGCGCCCTCAATCGTCGCCTGACCTTCGCTGCGACCATATCCTCGGTAGTCAAAAATAAAGATGGACACTCTGACCTTGTTCAATAGCTCTCGCAACAGCCTCGCGCGTGTTGCAATATTTTCGCCATTGCCATGGGCATACAAAACGATCGCACGGGGTGTCTCGCACTTGCAGAACCATGCGTGCAGCATTGTTCCATCCGCCGATGCAAACGCAACGTCTTCGAAAGGCAAGCCCTCTGGCTTCCAATTCCCAACAGAATCATCGGACGGATAGAACAAAAGTCCGTCTATTAACGACGGCTGCTTTGCTTTTGGCGGTTCCTGCGATCCGCAGACGCAGGTCAAGCAAGTAACAAAAAATAGATACGACAATGGAGCCGTAAATAGGATGGCATGATAGGGAGTTTTCCAGAAAGAACTTACCGTTGTTGGCGGAATGGCGCGATTCATACGGCACTCACTTTCGATTTCGCTTTTGTAGCGGAAGGGCGCGAGCCCTCCGGTTTCGCTGCATTTGTCAGGCACTCACCGGACGGCTTGTGGCAATTGTACTTTCCGCGATTCAGACCCCTGCCAGCTCGTCTGGTTGGTGAATAAGCTTCTTAGCCAAATAGCGTAGTTGAAAGATCCCTCCGTTCACGCATCCCGCCACAGGCGGGATGCGTGAATGGGGAGAGCGGTGGGGCCTTTGCTTTAGCTACTAAACTCCTTCACCCACGGCCAAAGGCCATGGGGGTCGAGTAGCATTCTGAGGTGTTTGAAACCGAAAGGAACTTCCGGTTTTCGGCACTAGCATAACGCGTTGCGGCTTAAAGTTAGTACCATGGGACTTGAGTACCTGGCAGAAAGCCTTCTTGCCTTCGGCCTTGGGATACTTGTCTATCCGCCGGTACGAGAGTTAATTATGCCCCGAAGTCCTATTCGCGACGTAGGCTAAAACTAGTGTAATGCAATCCGTCTTCTTCTTCGACAACGAAACCACCGGAGGGTGCAAGGTATTTGGAAATGACCTCAAAGGGGGGCAAAGTCTTTTCTTTGAGCGCTGATAAAAGTGCAGTAAAGAACGGATTGTTTGCTGACATGGTCTCGAGATTCTTGATGTTTTCAGGGTTGTTTGCGGTGTCATAAAACATTCGCAACGACTCCTCTGGACGCTGGTACTGCATGATCGAGGTTTCCTTGTCCTTGAGCTGAGCTTTGATGCGATCACGGATCAACTTGTATTCAATCGAATCACTCAATAGGTCATCGCCGCTTGAATGGGTCTTGATCGCGGTTTCAATGGATTCGATTGCATCACTCGCAAGCAACTCATTGCCGACGATACCAAAACAAGGTTGCGGGTTTCGACCTATTCGAACCGCACGCCGCGCTGTGCCATCGTTCGTTTCGGTCACTCCAGTCCTTCGCCCGTCGTCTTCTCGATAGTAAATCGTCGAGTCACCAACCGACTTGGAATTCCATTTGTCATCGTTGCTCTTGAGCTTATCAAATAGTCTTGGCAATACGTCCGTCTTAACTCGCTGAGAATCCTTGAAGTGAATGCCAATAAGATTGCTCTGCCCGTCGATCTGCTTCGTCGGCAGGATCAGCTGCGCTAACGAAAGGCGATCGTCCAAAAGATCCAAAAAGTCTTTCCGCAAATCGATGCCGATTTGGCTACTTCCCCGAGCGATCACGTTGTTCTCAAAAGTATTTTCGCCGCCAAAGGAATCGACGATCTCCGCGATGGCCTTAATGGATCTGTTAAAGTCCCAATTCATGGTACTGTAGCCAGCTACTTTATCGTTGACCCAAGCTTCGGGCTCGGTCGAACCGCTCTTGGGGCGGACAGCACGGAGGGCACCGCGTCGATTTGTCTCAAGCAAAAGATGGGCATGAATAATCGAATCAAAATCATTCGGAGCAAATATTGCGCTGCCACCGATTCCCTTGATGCCGTCAATTCCCAGAGTCTTCAAGGTTGTTAGAACGATCAACGAGGATCCGCTGGACTTAGAAAATTCCCTGTACATTGCCAACGGGTTTACGTAAAACGAAGCTTGTGGGCGTTCTCCTGCGGTTCCAACACAACGGCTCATAATAGTTGTGAATTCTCGGTTGTCTGCAAGCGACTTGTGGTCTATGCCACTACCCTGCCAGATGAGTGCCAACGTCTCGGCGTACTCTGCATTGCTACAAACAACGAGCACCCCAGAGTTCAAAAAGAATCCCAGCTGGCGATCTTCCCGCGTTCCGTTCTTGATCTGATTGACGGTGATCTTGCCAATTTCCTTTGTGGTTTTAGCGCCACCGTTTTGCCCGACCGCACTTTCAAGCCTGCCGATTATGAGCTCCACGGCAGGTAACTCGTCGCCTGCTTCGATTAGTGCGCAAAACACGGGATTGGTTTTGGTGGGGACTAGAGCGATTGCAAGCTCGCCGTTGGGAATAGAAAGTAGCTCGTCTAGGTTGACTCCGACGGCATCTTGCATTCCTTGTACGAGGTTGGAAAACGTGGAGTAGAACGAACCGATGATCGGCTTGATCTGCGGATCCTCGTAAATCCGACCCACGGAAGTTTGGCTCATTTTGGCCTTCAGCTCCCGAGTGTCATCGACTCTCGCATAAAGGAGAGTTTTTTGCGAAAAAAGTTTCGGTGCCGAAGGACGCTGAGCAAACGCCCACGTTGGTGAGAGAACCGAAGCAATGAGGACTACAAAGCAAGTTAGTTTTTTGTGCATGATCCAATGAGTTCGAGGCGTTTCGCATTATCTTGGAGAATTCACTCCAATGTAGTTAAATTTTAGATTCGTGCTGTGGTTTTGGGGCTCCGTCAACTCCAGTCTTGTGCTGATTCCCGGCCCAATTCTACGAGCGAAATGTACTGGTCGTCACAAAATCGGTCGGTCATTCCCGCTAGATACACGGCAACCGTGTGTTCTATCCCCCATTCCGTGGCCCATTTTTGGAACCGTTCGGGCATTCGCTGCGGATAGGCTTTCAGCAACCGATAAAGCTGATTCAAGCGGGTCGCTGCCCTTTGACGGACCTCGACGAGTTTTGGGTGTCGATAAACGTGCTCAAACAAAAAGGCCTCAAGTTCCTCCTTGTCCGATTGCATTTCCGGCGACATTTGCAATTGGATGCCAACTTCCTGGACCGCCTTGCTGTCAAGTTGTCCGGCTTCTGCAAGCAATGCCATCGAGTGTTGCAAGAAGTTGTCCATTTGGATGTCAATCAAAGTATGGACGAGCATTTGACGCCGGTTATTCGAGCTGCTCTGATCCAACGGTGCGCTTTTGCGAGCGCGCTGAACCAGTCCAAGCCCTGATAGCTGCTGCCAGCTCAGCAGTCCGAGCTTAATCGCATCGTCCAAATCGTGCGCATCGTAAGCGATGCTATCCGCTGAATCGACCACTTGGATTTCCAGCATCGGCACCGTTCCTGAATCCTTGTGCGAACGAAACTGCTGTCCCGAAAGGACTTCGCGGGTCAAGTTCAGGCCCGGGTAAGATGTGTATCGCTGTTCGATTCGAGTCGCCAGATCAAGTGCAAAAGCGTTGTGTGAAAACCCGCCGTAGTCTTTCACGCACAATTGCAAGGCATCTTCGCCGCAATGACCAAATGGCGGGTGCCCGATATCATGCAACAACGCCATGGCTTCGATCAGGTCTTCGTTGAGTCGCAATGTTCGGCCAATGGTTCTAGCCAGCGAAGCAACTTCGTTGGTATGCGTGAGCCGTGTTCGGTGGTAATCCCCCATATCGCCTGTGAACACCTGCATTTTGCCGCTAAGTCTGCGGAAAGCGGAACTGTGCAGGATGCGGTCCCGGTCGCGTTGAAACGGTCCGCGATATTCGTGTTGCGGTTCGACGAAGTCGCGTCCCTGAGACTGCGCCGAAAACATCGCGTAGGGAGCGAGCAAAAGACGCTCGCGACCTTGCCAAGAAAGTGAGGGTTCGATCTCGCGGCTGGCCAGAGTCCGTATGGGATGTGACATTGGGAAATGGAGTTCAATTTCTTTTTTGGGAGGCAATCAAGTCCTTTCGGTGCCTCAGTTTAACGCCAAACGAGCCAACGATTCGAGAGCAGTCCGCCAGATTTCTCAAAATGTTTGGCGGATTCGGCCTCGGCAAACAACCCAGCGGCGACGCTGCCTAGAAGCCAAAGGGTTTTTTGGTTAAACTTTTCCGTTTCTGTTTTGGCTCCGTCTTTTCCCAATCCGATTGTTTCCCATTCTTGCTGAAAGCTATCCAACCCATGGCTACTTACCAATACCTCGACGTGTCGAAAATGATAGATCATTCGTTGCTCAACTCAACGATGACCACCGAACAGCTTGAGGCAGGTATCCAATTGGCAATCGCTTATGATGTCGGCAGTGTCTGCATCCTACCCTACTACCACAAACGCTGCGCGGAACTTCTGGCTGGAACCACGGTCGCACCGAGTAGCACGGTCGGCTTTCCTCACGGAGGAAACACCATGCGAACCAAGCTGTTCGAAGCCGAGCAATTGATTGACGAGGGATGCTTGGAACTCGACATGGTATCCAATATCAGCGCTGTCCTGAGCGGAAATTGGAAGTTGGTGGAAAGCGAAATCGATGCGATTGTAAAAATTTCCCATGCCGCAAAACGCCGCGTCAAAGTGATCTTCGAAAACTGCTATCTGCATGCGGACCAAAAGATCCAGCTTTGCAAGATCTGCTGCCACGTCGGGGCCGATTGGGTTAAGACAAGCACCGGCTATGGCACGGGTGGTGCGACAATGGAGGACCTCCAACTGATGCTTGACAACGTTCAATCCCCTGTACAAGTCAAAGCGGCTGGCGGTATCCGGGATTGCGACGCGCTCATAAAAGTACGCGATATGGGTGTGACCCGCGTTGGCTCGTCGAGAACGGCGGAAATGCTCGATGAAGTAAGACGACGGTTAGGCGAGGTGGCCATCGAGCCCATCAAG
>Ga0105046_10011747_pt1 | contig 13599 bp, 10 predicted proteins | sample MAT03_FD_78385 | JGI IMG/M metagenome (GOLD analysis project Ga0105046, IMG submission 78385) | Freshwater microbial communities from Lake Fryxell liftoff mats and glacier meltwater in Antarctica - MAT-03 (megahit assembly) | ecosystem: Environmental > Aquatic > Freshwater > Ice > Liftoff... | reverse complement strand
TCAGCGAAGTGCAAACAACGATCCCTATTGGTCTGCCGATTGAAAATACGACCATCGCGGTGCTCGATCCGGAAGGCCACGCGGTGTCGCCGAACGACGTGGGCGAGTTGTTCATCGGCGGCTGTGGCGTGGCACGAGGTTACGTTGACCGGCCAGAGCTTACGGCCCAACGTTTTGTTCCCGATCGCGGCAGTGGCGTGCCGGGCGCGCGGCTTTACCGCACGGGCGATTTGGTGCGCCTACAGCCAACGGGCTATCTGGAATTTGTGGGGCGGGTGGATCACCAGGTGAAGATTCGCGGCCACCGCATCGAGCTTGGCGAGATTGAAGCGAAGTTGGTGGCGCTGCCTTCGATTAAGGAAGCCGTGGTTTTGTGCCGAGAGGAAAAGCCTGGGGACAAGCGGCTTGTGGCTTACGTCATTCCCGAAGCTGGCGATGTGGTGGATGCGGTGAAGCTGCGACATAGCCTGGCGCCCGTGTTGCCCGAGTACATGATCCCCCAGCACGTTGTTGTTCTGGTGAAGTTTCCATTATCGCCGAACGGAAAAATCAACCGTGCCGCCCTGCCCGCCCCCAACCTTGACATACAGCCGCGCAGCACCGCGTTCGTTCCGCCCAGACGGCAGGTAGAGCGGCAGCTTGCTGAGCTGTGGGGCGACCTTTTAAGTGTGGGCGCCGAGCGGTTGGGTACGTACGACGATTTGTTTGAGGTGGGCGGCAATTCTTTGCAGGCCGTGCGGATGCTGGCGCGCATTCGCAGACGCTATAACGTGGAATTCTCTGTGACCGAGTTTTTTCGCGAACCTACCATTGCGAGGTTGGCGCTCGGCATCGAAGCGTGCCTCTACCTGCAGCAGGGCGAAGCCTTTGCGGACCAAGTGGAAACCACCAGGGTGCGGGAATGGTTTTAAGCGCCAAGGCCCAAGCGATGCATTCCCGCTTTCAACACCCGCGTGGCCCGCCGCTTCAGTGCAAAAGGCGCCACTTTCAGTTCATCAACAACAGACGATTCTCCCGCGGGCCGTGGCGCGAGACCAACGCCGCGCAACCATCGGTTCACGCGGTAAAGGTTGCGTTGCCGTGCGGTGTGATCACTTTGCCACAACACACCGAACGAGATCGACACAGCGTTGCCGTTTTGAACCCAGTGCGGGTAACAAGGCGGAATGTGAACGCCCTCGCTTGGTCCCAAATGAACGTGCTCGGCGAATCGCTCCAACTCCGGCGCATAAGGCGCCAACTCGCCATTGCCTTGGTAAAACGCTGCGATTTGAGCTTCTCTCAGGACACGCCGATCGGAGCCATCCATGATCGCAAGTTCTTTGCTGCCACGAATCTGCAGCAAGAAGTTGTGTTCCTCGTCCAAGTGAAAGGGTGTTGTGGCGCCGGGCGAACTCACGAAGATGTCGGCACGAACACTGCAGATACCTGGCGCCAGTGGCTGTGCCTGTTCTGCAAACTCTTTCATCACTTCATCCAAGAGGAGCTTGTATTGCGGATCGGCGCCCACGTCTCGCAGCTGCATCCAAGCATTACAGCTTTCGATCTGCGCCACCGTTTCTTCAACGGCCAAGGCGGGGCGCTCCAAGTTGCGCGCCACAAAGGTTTGGCGCGGCGTTTGCCGCTTTCGTGCGGAGGTTGCAATGACGTTGGCATCAAACTGGTTAATGGCGTTATCGCCCCGAAAATACAATACGGAATTTGTACCCCCGGTGGGCGAAAGCCGTTGCGCAAGGCGCACAAGTCGAGGCAGTTCAAACAGCGGGTGCCCGACCAACGTATGCCCAATTTTGAACGCATTCTTATTGAAGTTGTCAGCGAACGCAGCTGGATGAATACGCAACATGGAAAACCCCTTTTCTGAAAGGTTAGCCACTCCGGTATCACAACGCCAGAGCTCATCAGCTCCAGGTGATAATGAACCGGTCATAGATTTCTTACTGGCACTGCGCGCACGCGGCATTGAAGTAACGCCTGACGGTACCCGCGTTGGCGTAAGCGCTCCGCCAGGCGTGCTTGACGATGGACTTCGCACTGAGATTCGACGTTTAAAGCCGGATATTTTGCAGTTTCTTTCGGCGCCCGGAACACAGAACGTACGTCCGCGCGAAAGCGACCGGCACGGCAGCCGACCTGAAGACAACGAATCGGCCGTGTTTGCACCGCTTACCCACGCACAACGCCCGCTGTGGATTCAACAAGAGATGTGTCCGGGCAGCAGCGTGTACAACGTTCCCTATGCCTTCCGCATTGAAGGGGACTTGAACGTGCCTGCGTTGGTAGCCAGCCTCACGCAGCTTGTACAACGACACGAAGCCCTGCGAACGGTGTTCGTGGTGGACCAGGGGGTTCCAAAACAACGTGTCGAGGTTGCGGGTGCTTGGCATGTAAAGCTGGAAGACCTCACACCGACGCCGGATGCCTTGGACGATGTGCTGCAAACCGCAGCGCAAAAGCCGTTCAATCTCAGCAAAGGCCCGCTGTTTCGCGCCAGTATCATCACACTCGCAGAGCAGCTCCACGTGCTGTTCTTCAACGCCCACCACATCGTGTTCGATGGAACTTCGGTAGAGATACTTCTGAATGAACTGGGGCTAGCCTACGAAGCAACCATCCAAGGTCGGGCCGTTGACCTTGCACCGCTGCCAATGCGGTACCTGGAGGTTGCCCGATTGGAACAGGAAGCCGCAGCCACTGATCGGTTCGCAGACGCCGTTGCGCATTTTCGCGACACACTGGCCTTAGCGAGCGAGCCTTTAGAGCTGCCAACGGACAAAAGCCGCGGCAGCGTCTTTAACTTTCGCGGCAGCAATCACAAGTTTGAGCTGAGCAACGAACTGATTGCGGCGGCTGCGGGCCTCGCGCAGCGCCACCAGGCCACGTTGTTCATGGTGTTGCTTGCAGCCTTCCAAGTCTTGTTGTCTCGTTACAGCCGCCACAAGCACCTGGTGGTGGGTTCTCCGGTGGCGGGCCGAAACGACGCCGATGTGGAATCGCTCATCGGCATGTTCGTGAACATGATCGTTTTGCCCGCCAATTTTAGCGATGCCCCCTCGTTCGTCGAGCATCTAAGGACGACTCGAAGAACGTGCCTAGCCGCGTACGAACAGCAGGCCTTACCATTCGACATTTTGGTGCAAGCTTTAGCTCCGCCGCCCGACCGCAGCCGAACACCAGTTTTCCAAACCATCTTCACCTTTGTTGATACGCGTGGCCGCCGGCTCGATCGTTTTGGGCTGCGGTGGACGCGCCTCAATGTGGACGCCGCTGGTGCCAAAACCGACCTCACTTTGTTGCTTGAACAGCATGAGTCGGGCGTCACAGGGCACATCGAGTTTGCGACGGATCTGTTCCTGCCCGAGACGATTGAGCGCTTGGCGATGAACTATGAGACGCTCCTGCGCAGCATCGTGGTGGCTCCAGAGACTCCGGTGGACCAGTTACTCCTGCTGCACCCGCAAGAGCGCGAAGCCTTGGCAGCAGTCAATGCCACGCCCGCAAAGTTGCCAGTGGTCGGCGGCTTTTATGAGTTGATCAGAGCGCAGGCCGAACGCACGCCTTCGCGTACGGCAGTGGTCGACACACGCCAGCGCCTCACGTACGCAGACTTAGAACAACGATCGAATCAGCTTGCACATTACCTTTTAACGTTGGGCGTGGGTCCAGGCCAGCGCGTGGGCGTGGCTGTGGAGCGAACAGCAAATTTGGTGAGCACCACGCTCGGGATCCTGAAGACCGGCGCCGCCTACGTGCCGCTTGATCCAGACTTTCCGCAAGACCGACTTGCGTTCATGTGCAAGGACGCTGCGCTTTCGTGGGTGGTCACAGAAGAGGCGACGCGCGCGCGAATCCCCGCTGGGGAGCACAGATTGGTGTCATTAGACCTCGATCATACAGCCATCGAAGCAAGCCCCTCCCACGCGCCGGCCGTCCGCAACAACCCTCACGATGCGGCCTATGTGATTTACACATCCGGCTCAACGGGCGTTCCTAAGGGGGTGGTGGTGCCGCATGGAGCTGTGGTTAATTTGCTTTTGAGCATGGCGAAGAAGCCTGGATTTGCGCAGGACGAACGCTTGCTCGCCGTTACAACTTTGAGTTTCGACATCGCGGTGGTTGAGTTGTTTTTGCCACTAACGGTTGGCGCGCAAACAGTGATCGCGGGACGCGACGCTGTGACCGACGGACAATTATTGATGAATTTGTTCGGCAAGCATGACGTGACGTTGATGCAGGCCACGCCGGTCACTTGGCAGGTGCTTTTGGATGCAGGGTGGTCTGGTAAACGAGGCTTTCGTGCGTTCTGCGGCGGTGAAGCGTTTCCTGTATCGTTGGCACGCGATCTCATCGATCGTTGTGACGCCGTGTGGAATCTTTATGGCCCCTCAGAAACCACCGTGTGGTCCACACTACAGCAGCTAACCGACCCTACCGCACCCATTCTCATAGGCGAACCCCTGCAGAACACGCAGCTTTACGTTGTAGATGAACACGCCCAACAGGTTCCGTTCGGCGTGGTAGGCGAACTTTACATAGGCGGCCAAGGCGTGGCGAATGGTTATTTAGATCGGCCCGAACTCAACGCGAAGCGCTTCTTGCCGGATCCATTTACCGATGCACCTGGCGCCCGCGTCTATCGCACCGGTGATTTGGTGCGCCAGCTTCCCGAAGGGGTGTTGTTCGTGGGGCGGGCGGACAACCAAGTGAAGATCCGCGGTCACCGCATTGAACTGGGCGAGATTGAATCGCTGTTGACCTTGCAGCCCCACGTGGGGAGGTGTGCGGTTGTGGTTCGTGAATTTGGAGCCAACGACAAACGCATTGTTGCCTATCTTGTACCCCCCGAAGGCGCCGCGACGGCGGACGTTGAACAGCTACGACAAACTCTGCGTGCGCGTCTGCCCGATTATATGGTGCCGCAGCACTTTGTGGTGTTGCCCACGCTGCCGCTCACCCCCAACGGCAAGATCGACCGCAAGGCGTTGCCCACACCGGAGGCCACGAGCATGGGGCAAGCGCACCCGGTGACGTTGCCGGCCAACCTGATTGAAGAGCAGCTGGTTCGCATCTGGGCCACCACGCTAGGTACACCCACCGTGGGCGTCACGGATAACTTCTTCGATCTCGGTGGTCACTCGTTGCTGGCGGTGCGCTTGATGCGAACGGTAAGCGAAGAGTTGCAAGTGCAATTGCCGCTGGCTGTGGCTTTTGAAGCGCCCACCATTCGCGAGCAAGCGCAGTACATCGACCATGGCTACAAAGTCACAGGGGTGACGGTGGTGCCGTTGCACAAAACGGGCGACCGTTTGCCATTGTTTTGCATCTGCGGGATTAATATTTATCAAGCGTTCGCCAACCAGTTGAACGCCGACCGTCCCGTGTTCGGGGTGTTCTTGCCAATCGAAGCCGAGCTTCTCGACGGGCAACAGGTGCGCGTTGGTGTCAAGCGCATGGCCGGCGAATACATCAAGGGGATCCGCAGCCACCAACCGCAGGGTCCCTACCATTTGGCGGGAGTTTCGTTTGGCGGTGGGTTGGCGTACGAAGTGGCGCAGCAGTTGCTGCAAGCGGGGCAAGAGGTAGCCTTCTTAGGAATGTTCGACGTTGTGCTTGCAAATGCATTGCAGCACTCACGCGCGCTGTGGGTTAAGAAGTTGGTCACCGAAACTATAAAAAGGGGGCCGAGGCATCTGGCCAGAAAGATGGGTACCACCTTCACAAAAGCGGCCACCCGCTTTGCGCAGGGCACGCGCCTCGATCCGCATCTTGAAGGCATTATGCGGTTCGCCGAAACGTTGTTCGGCAAACACAGCCAAAGGCTGGCGGAGGTGCAAACGGCACCGAGGTCGATCCACGAAGGTGATTTCGACCAGCTGCGCGAATCTCGCGTGAGACAATACGAGCTGGCCTGGAAAGAATACGCGGATCAGATCCTTTCTTACCCGGGCACGGCGGCGATCTTCCGCGCGGCCTATCAAGCCGAGTCGCGCGTGGGCTTCGCAATTGCCCGCGATTGCGGTTGGTCAAAATACATTCGACCCGAGCGACTGCGCGTGTTCGAGGTGCCAGGAGATCACCTCGGGATCTTGAGCGAGCCCAATGTGCAGCGTCTCGCCTCGCACGTTCGGGCTTGCCTGCAAGAGAGCCCATGACGCCCCCGCCGGTTTCGCCCCGTCGCAAACGACAACGCGAGTTTGAGAAGCATCAAACCCGTTCACAAGTTTATCGCTATGATAAGGTCCGGTCCTCGGCGTGTGGGGTCAATTGGGCGTGACAATGAATAGACAAAGCGACACAGTTTCCAAGCTTGCGCCCATCGCAAAGGCGGGTTACTTCACCAAAGGGGTGCTGTATTTGGGCATCGGCGGTGTCGCTTTGATGGCCGGCGTTAAGGGAAGGGGCGCGGTACCCGAAGGTAGCAAAGGGGTTATGCAGCTCCTAGTTGCACAGCCCTTCGGTGCGGTCTTGTTGTCGCTGGTGGCCTCAGGCCTTTGCGCTTATGCCTTGTGGCGTTTTCTGCAAGCCCTGTACAACCCGATGTCAAACGCTGCTAGCGACGGTCGATTCAAGAACGTCGTCAAACGAATTTTGCTGCCTTCGAGCCGTTGACAGGTGTTGGTGGGGGCAGCGTTCGGTCGTACGTGCGCACCACGATGCGTGCTGAGGGCGGCCAAGCTTTGATCGTGGCGGTGGCTGTGGGCGTGGCGGTCGCGGCAATCTTGCAAGTGTAAAAGGCCGCAACCACCGACTTCCGAAAGGAGGTGGATACAGCGCGCATGGGCCCCAACACCGAAACCCTGGTCGTCTCCCTTGGTCGTTTTGGACTTGCGGCACGCGCCGTGGTGTTTGGGATCATGGCGCTGTTTCTATATCGGGCAGGAGCAACGGGAAACGCTGACAAGGCAAAAGAAACGGGCGGCGCCTTAACCCAGCTGGCGCGGCAACCGTGTGGACTGACGTTGCTTTCCATTGTCGCCATAGGGCTGGCGGCTTACGGCGTTTTTATGCTTATCACTGCCAGCTACTTGCGTGTACGTGCCGCCTGAAGAACGCTCGAGTGGTTCACGCGCGTCCCTGAATATAGTCGGTCAGATTCTGGATGGTAGATTCCCGTTCGAGGACGAGATGCTTCACGATATCGCCCATTGATAGGAGCCCGACCAGCTTGCCACCGTCCACTACGGGAAGGTGGCGAATATGTCGTTTGCTCATCATCGCCATGCACGCTTCAACGTCGGTTGCGAGATCGACGAATTCCATTTCAGTCGACATGATTTCTTCCACAAGCGTGGTCTTCGACGAGCGCCCCGCAAGAGCCACCCGTCGCAAGTAGTCGCGCTCCGTTAGCATGCCGCACGGCGTGGCTTCCTCCATAACCACCAGCGATCCCACGTTGCACGCGTCCATACTTGAGATGGCCTCGAACACCGTTGCTTTGCGGGATATAGTGAACACCTTGCGCCCCTTAGAACCCAATAACCGATCCACTGTAGACATGATCTACCCCTCTGCCAAAGGTCACGACCGCGCGATTCCGCGGTGATCGAGCTAATAATATCCCGCTGGCTCCGACGGGCAAGAGCTCAAATGGCCGTCGCGGGCTATTCCACGGAAATGCGCCCTGCCGACACGCAGCAAGCCATAGGCAAAATCTATAGCTCGATAGGTACTAACGATTGGTTACGCCGATTGATCGTCTGTATGATCGCAACCGCAATCCCACTGAATTTGAGAAACCTGGAGGTTAAATGATTCGAAACAACGTATTGAGTGTCACTTTTGCACTTGTCTTCGCGGCCAGTTCCGCAGTCCATGCCGCTGAATCTTCTAAAGGCGGGCCGCAGGGCTCCGCCATCACGACTTCGCCAACCAATCAATTTTGGTGGCCCGAGCGTCTCGACCTGGGGCAGCTACGCCAGCAAGGCGTCGAATCCAACCCGATGACCAAGGACTTCGACTACGCCAAAGAGTTTAAAAAGCTCGACCTCAAGGCGGTCAAGAAGGATATCCAAAAAGTCCTGACCGTCTCGCAACCGTGGTGGCCCGCTGACTACGGCAACTACGGCCCCTTCTTTATCCGAATGGCCTGGCACAGCGCCGGAACTTACCGTATCGCCGATGGCCGTGGCGGCGCGGGTGGCGGTCAACAACGCTTTGAACCTCTCAATAGCTGGCCCGACAACGCCAATCTCGATAAAGCTAGGCGCTTACTTTGGCCCGTCAAGATGAAGTACGGAAAGTCGATTTCGTGGGCGGATCTAATGGTTCTGACAGGCAACGTGTCGCTCGAATCGATGGGCTTTAAGACCTACGGATTTGCCGGCGGCCGCGCAGACCAATGGGAAGCCGATAAGGTCTACTGGGGTCCCGAAAAAAAGTGGCTCGACGATCAACGCCACGACAAGGACGGCAAGATTCACAAGAGCTCGCCCGTCGCCGCCGTCCAGATGGGTTTGATCTACGTGAATCCCGAAGGTCCCCATGGCAAACCCGATCCAGTCGCAGCCGCCAAGGACATTCGCGACACATTTAATCGCATGGCGATGAACGACGAAGAGATCGTCGCCCTCATCGCCGGCGGACATTCGTTCGGAAAGGCTCACGGCGCCCACGATGCCACCAAGTGCGTCGGTGCTGCCCCTGCGGGCGCTCCGGTTGATCAGCAGGGAATGGGCTGGAAAAACATCTGCGGCACCGGCGTCGGCAAAGATGCGGTTACCAGCGGACTTGAAGGCGCATGGACTCCCACGCCTGCTCAGTTCTCGATTTCTTACCTAAAGTTCCTTTTTCAGTTTGAGTGGGAAAAAACAAAAAGCCCAGCGGGTGCCACGCAGTGGAAGCCTAAAAATGGCGGTGGTGCAGGTGCGATCCCCGATGCGCACGACCCTTCAAAACGTCACGCTCCGATGATGTTCACGACCGATCTCGCGCTCAAGGAAGATCCAGATTCAACAAAATCGCCAAGCGCTTCATGGAGAAGCCGGCAGACTTCGAGTTGGCGTTTGGCAAAGCTTGGTTCAAGCTGACCCACCGGGACATGGGTCCCCGCGCCCGCTACCTCGGCAGCGAAGTGCCGAAAGAGGACCTGATCTGGCAGGATCCGATCCCGGCTTTCAAAGGCAAGGCGCTCGGCAGCACCGACATCGCTTCGCTCAAGAAGACGATTCTCGCTTCCGGCCTCACCTCACCCGAGCTTATTCGCACCGCATGGGCATCCGCTTCGACATTCCGTGGAACTGATAAGCGCGGCGGCGCCAATGGATCTCGCATCCGTCTGGCACCCCAGAAAGATTGGGCAGCCAACGATCCGAAGGAACTGTCGCAAGTGCTTGCCAAACTAGAGTCGATTCAGAAGGCCTTTAACAAAGGCGGAAAGAGCGTCTCGATGGCAGACCTCATCGTCCTCGGCGGCACCGCTGCCGTCGAACAAGCGGCAAAGGCTGGCGGATATCAGATCACCGTCCCGTTTACTCCAGGACGCATGGATGCGACCCAAGAACTCACCGATGTGGAGGCTTTTGCACCGCTTGAGCCTAAGTCTGACGGCTTCCGTAATTACTACAGTGAGGGCAACTACCACCCACCTTTAGAGTCGCTGGTGGACCGCGCCGATAAGCTCAAACTGAGCGTCCCCGAAATGACGGTGCTTCTGGGCGGCCTGCGCACGCTCGATATCAACACGGGACATTCCAAGCACGGAGTGCTGACCAAAAATCCGGGCACACTCAGCAACGACTTTTTCGTCAACTTGCTCGACATGTCGACGCAGTGGAAGAAGTCGACGAGCAATGAAGGCCTCTACGAAGGTGTCGACCGAACGACCGGTGCGCTCAAGTGGACTGCGACTCCCGTGGATCTCATTTTTGGATCGCACTCGGAGCTGAGAGCCATTGCTGAAGTCTACGCATCCGAAGATGCCAAGCAGAAGTTCGGCAATGACTTCGTCAACGCCTGGAACAAGGTAATGATGCTGGACCGGTTTGAAGTGAAGAAGATGTAAAAAGGCCCTTTGTGGCGAGCGCAGACAGAAGGTGCTCGACGAGTTTATCGCTTGGCTGCGGCGCACCTTGAAGGTACGAGGAGGTCACGTTTTTCGAACGTGGGTTTCGGATTCAGAGAGCGCCATGTCAGGTCGATGCGGTGGCAGTCGCTCGCGAAGGTCGTTGGTCCTTGGAGGGCCTTCACGGGGGAGTTACGCGAAAGCGCGGCTGGTTGTAGCTGAGATCCCGCGATTTGACGACACTAGGCAGATCCGCGCTGTGATCAATGTGCAAGTGTGTGAGAAGTACGGCGTCCAATCGCGAAAATCGATGCCCATCTCCCCAAGTCGAACGAAGCCACCGGGAACGACATCGACAAGCACGCGCGCGACACCGTCAATGGAGATGACGTAGCCAGAAGCCGCACGACCAGCAACTTCCTTCCACAGCGCATGCCGTGACATGTCGTACCTGTAGGCTGGGCAACATCATACGATTGCAAAAGACGCACAACGGACAGCCGCTGTCATTGCCGAGCGCAGTCGTGGTAAGGTCGGAGCCTTATGGACCTCGCTGAGTTCATCGATAAGGAGCGTGCCACCATCCTGACAGAGTGGGATACGTTTGCCCGCAGCCTCTTGCCAGCGGCTGGGACTCTGAGCGGGCTTGCTCTTCGAGATCATGCCGACGAGATTCTGAGCGCCATCATCCACGACATGAGGTCCGGCCAGACGGCAGCCGAACAGGCTGAAAAGTCTAAAGGCAGGGGCGAAGCGCAACGCTTGGGGAAGATGGGGAAACTTCACGCAACGTTGCGGATTGAGATCGGTTTCAAGTTGGGTCAGATGGTGGCGGAGTATCGCGCGCTTCGTGCAAGTGTACTGCGACTATGGCAAACGAAGGGATCGGATCCCGTTGGTGTGACTCGCTTCAACGAAGCCATTGACGAAGCCCTTACGGAGGCCGTTGATAGTTTCATGTTGACCACGGAACACTACCGCGACCAGTCGCTGGGCATCCTTGGTCATGACCTGCGCAACCCGCTCGCGGCCATCATCACGGGCTCTACCTTGCTTGTAGGATCCGAAAAGCTTAACGACAAAAGTGTTCGTATTGCCACCCGCATGCTTAACAGCGCGAACCGCATGAACCGGATGATCGGCGACCTGCTTGATCTGACCCGCACGCGGTTTGGTAACTTGATACCCGTCGTACGCGTAACGATGGATCTCGCCCCTTTGTGCCGACAAGTGGTGGCTGAACTCGAAGGGCTTCGACCTTCTGGTGGCCTAGAATTCATCGAAACAGGTGACCTGCGCGGCGAGTGGGATGAGGACCGCATCTCACAAGTGCTGTCGAACCTCCTACGCAATGCGATTCAACATGGGAAAACGGGCAGCCCGATTCGCCTTGTCGCCACGGACAGAGGTTCCGAGGTTGTATTGGCGGTTCACAACATGGGCCCGTCCATTCCCCAAAACGCCCTTTCCACTATCTTTGAACCTATGGTTCGCCACGTCGACAACGACCACACGAATAAAGGCGTTGGCTTAGGCCTATACATCGCATTGCAGGTGGTGACGGCTCACGGCGGAACACTTAGTGTTACGTCCACCGAAGCAGAAGGAACGACGTTTACTGTGCGTTTGCCACGTCATCTTGTTCCTCCCGAAGACCCATCTCGGCCTCTGTCCGTCGACGGACATGCGGTTTGAATCACCAGGCCCGCGGGAAACGAAGCTCAATCAACGCAGGATCTGGTGAATGCGATCCAAATCCACGGGCTTTACTAGATGGTCATCGAAGCCGGTCCACGTCCACTTCATGTCCTGTCATCTGTAAGGCTTCCGCCAACGTTTCGGCCGCATCGCGGTTGTCGTCCACAATCAGAACACGACGAGACACAGCTTCGTCCAATGCCAGCTTCTGTTGCGAAGGAGCCACGGGCTGAGGCGATCGCCGACGTTTTTTTTTGGGGCCGAGGTCAACGGAATGCGGATCATGAACTCGCTTCCGTTACCGGGGCCTTCGCTGGCAGCCGAGATAACGCATTGGTGAGCACGTTGGTGAACACCTGTGAGCTCGAAGCGGCTGCCGCGAGACATTCCAAGCTTGCTCGTTCGCCTGTAACACCAACCTCCATACCGACGACAAGATCACAAGAACACGCAGTTTCGTTGCGAAAACAGCGTTAATGACTTGAACGACAGGGCGAGCCTGCGAGATCATTTATAACGCGCAGTTTGACTCGCGTAAGCGGCGAGCGCATGGTTGCGCTATGGCAACCATTCTGATGGTCGACGACGATCTCGACATTACCGAAGTGTTCGGCGACTTCTTGCGATCAAATGGTCATTCTGTTCGCACTGCGAATAGCGGCGAGGAAGGACTGCTGAAACTCGACGCCGCGGCCTTTCCCAACATCATTTTGCTGGATGTCGACATGCCACCAGGAATGAGCGGCCCGGAAATGGCGCATCAGATGTTGGTCCACGACGCCGGGCAGGAATACATTCCTGTGATCCTGATGTCGGGAAACGAGGAACTGCCGCAAATCGCCAAACGCATGGGGACGCCTTATTGGCTTACCAAGCGCGGCGACAGCGACGCTCTTTTGAAAATGATCTCGCGCGCACTGAGTGAGCGTGTGGCACCAGCGTCGGCTTGAACCAATAGCTGGGGGTTACGTTGCTTGCAGAGCTTTGGAGGGCAGTTTTTTTTTGGCGGCGGCTCGCAGTGCCGCGGTGAAAGGGGCGTCACTCGCAAACAGCAAGCCTAAGAAGTTGCCGTCGTCGTCAATCACGGGAATGGAATCGCCACCGTAATGCTCCAGCGTGGTTTCCGCGTCGCTCAAGGTGTCGCTGGGCCGACAACTGGGAGCCCGCCTGGACATCACAATCTCTACAGGCATCGCGTGGGTCGAGGCAGACCAAAGGCGCACAGTCGCGCGAGCCGATTCAGCCGTCACAACGCCTACCAAGCGACCGCGCCAATCGACGACCGGCAAGCTTTCCAAGGCCTCATCCACCATCTTCCGAAGCACTGAATCTACCGGATCGGTTGGACTGCAAACAGGAACCTCTATGTTCATTAGCTTTTGTACGTTCATGTTTTCCTCAGGGCGTGACATGGACTTGCCTGCAGGTCACATGCCAGTCTCCAAACCATGCGCGTTGCCCAAAATCGCAAGAGGTTTGTTAGGCCCCTTGTCCTTCTGTAGAAAGTTGGTGACGTGGTGTAGTCACGCACAAGGAACGCTAGTCACTTAGAAGGAACGAAGCCCCGTAGGTGAAACGAGCCTTCCGAGCGTGAGTCGCATCGCAAAGACTCCATCACATGTCTGAAAAAGGCGCGCTGCCACGGTGTTACGCTATAGAAACGACGCCTGCATGGACACGAGACGGAACAGGTTTTCGTGGCCGAATTGTCGATCAACGCTCTTGTTTTCCAGATGAAAGCGACCAATATGCCAAATCAAGGACTCACCAATGAACAGGCCGAGCAACGTTCGCGTGATCGCCCTCATGGCGTGCCTGGGCGCCACGCACGCCGCGCACGCTGCTCCGTCAGCTCCCGACCTTGCCACGCCTGCTCCAACTGCACCGTCGGCGGCTGTTGA
>Ga0105046_10011746_pt1 | contig 13601 bp, 9 predicted proteins | sample MAT03_FD_78385 | JGI IMG/M metagenome (GOLD analysis project Ga0105046, IMG submission 78385) | Freshwater microbial communities from Lake Fryxell liftoff mats and glacier meltwater in Antarctica - MAT-03 (megahit assembly) | ecosystem: Environmental > Aquatic > Freshwater > Ice > Liftoff... | reverse complement strand
GCGCTCTCGCGGAGTTGCTTGAAGATGGGCTGAACGAGGGCCGTGGAGACCAGGCCCTGGGCCGCGGTGCGAGCGTCGGCTTCCTTCGACGATCCGGGCGCGCGGCTGGCCCGCGCGATCACGCTGGAGAAGAGCTCACGCTCGCCGACGTCACGACGGTTCTCGGCGGAGTCGCCGAAGGACGCCGCGGCTGGCGGGGGTGTGGCCGTCGGGATGGATGTGGTCGTGAGGCTCATGGCGGTGTGAACAAGTGCTGCTCAGTCGATGATGATCTTGGCCTGGAGCTTGCCGGTCTTGTGGAGCATCTGGAGGATGCCGATCTGGTCCTGCGGCGGAATGTCAAGCTGCTTGAAGGCTGCGAGAAGGTCTGAGAGGCGGGCGCGTTCGGCGGGACGGGCGTTGGTCTGGAGCCCTGTCCATCGATCACGCTGAACGAGCGGGAACTGCTGCGTGGGCTGGGGCGTGGGGAGCGTGGTGGTGATCGAGAGGTCCTTGTGGGTGATGGCCACGGGGGCGATCTCGATGTCCACGGGCATGATGATGGCGCCGGTCTTCTGGTTGAAGATGATGGTGTTGGGCAGGTCGAGCTGGCTGAGATTGACCTCCGCCGCGAGGACGTCGGCGAGAAACCCGGCCTTGTCGGTGCGCTCGGCGGAAGGAATGGTGACGCGGACGGTGCGCGCATCGACGGCGAAGGCGACGGCGGGTCCCTGCGGCTGCGCCTTGGCGTTGATCGAGAGCGCGATCTGGCTCGCGCTGCTCCAGCCAGCGAAAGGCGGCTCGATGATGAGATCGAACGAGTCGCCGATCTTGGGCGGCGGGATGTCGTCGATCATGCGGGCACCCAGGCGCACGCGTCCGACGGTGGGCCGGGCGGGATCTAAGATCTCGATCATCCCCTCGGCCATCGCGTATGGCGGCATCCCTGGGAAGGGGCCGCGAAGCGGCGAGAGGAAGAGCTGGCCGCCTGCGATGCTCTTGGCACTATTGACGACCGCGACGGTGACGTCGAGCACATCGTCGGCCTTTGCACCTTGGCGCGGGACGACGCAGGTGACGAGCACGAGCGCTACCGCCCGGCTGTTGGCAAGATTGAGTGGTGAATCGAGGGCGTTGCCGCCGTTTTTCAGGATCTGCGCCAAGGGACGCGCGACGGCGAGCTCCTTGCCCGAGTCGCCCGTCCCCGATAGGCCGATCACGAGGCCGACGCCCTGCAGGATCGTCTCCCCCTGGTCTTGAAGCCGCGTGATTTCCTGCACGTTGCCAGCCTGGACTCGCGGCGCTATCAGCAGGAGCAAGAGCAGGAGGGAGGCAACGGCAAGAGTGCGACGGCGGTGCATGGCAGGGCCAACGCAAGCGGCATGCCACGTTTCGCTGCTGGAGGCGAGCAGACGCGACCGCGGTCAGAAGTTGAAGACGGCCTCAAAGAGCTGCGTGATCCAGCCCTTGCTGGCGGTGTCCTTCGTGTCGCCCTCGTTGATCGAGCGGAGCGTGAGGTCCGCGAGTTGGCTGGAGAGGACCGTATTCTGGGCCGTCACGTCTTCTCGCCGGCACTCTCCGGAGAGCACGACGGTGGTGGTTTCCTTGTCGCGCTGGATGGTGCGGCGGGCCTCGATCACGAGCACGCCGTTGGGCTTCACGTCGATCACGGTGGCGGTGATGCGATCGGTGTAGCGGTCGGAGCGTTCGTACTTGCCATCGCCCTTGAACTTCTGGCCGCTGGTGACATCGACAGAGGTGATGGGGCTGCTCTCGCTCTCGGCGAGCTCGCCCTCGAAGAGCTTGCCAAGGTCGGGGAAGTCCTTGAGCGAGGCCTTGACGGTCGCGTCCTTCTTGGTATCCAGGACCTGCTGGCTGCTCTGGCGGCTGGTCTCTGAGATGATGATGGTGATCTTGTCGTGGACCTCATAGGTCCGGGGCTTTGGCTCCTCGACAAGGAGCAGGCTCACGCCGCGCAGGGGCGCGGATTCATCTGCGTTGCCGTCCTCATCCAGCACTGGTGGTGGCGGCTCCTTGCGCAGCAGGCTCTGTCCATGCGCGGGCGTGGCTGCAAGCAGGGCCATGAGCGCTGGCACCGCGACGAGCGCGACCATCCACAGCGACCTTGCCGGTGCCTTCGAGGTTGTTCTCGGATTGGAAGTGATTTGCATCAATCTCGCCTTGCTGCGTTCGCCGCCGCACGCGTGATGGGCGTGCCAGGCGTGACAGGCGTGGTGGACACGCTTGTCGCGCCGCGCGTGCGGCTCACTTCGCGAGGCTCCGACTCGCTGGCCTGGGTGACCATCACGGCCCTGCCCGGCGCGTCGATTCGCGCGCGGAAAGTCCGGCTGGAACCCTGGGTCCGAAACTCGATCACGTCTCCGACGCGACCGGGGCCCATCGCGCGAGCCTGAGCCCTGACCGCGAACGTGCCCGACACACAATCGACGCTGATGAGGTCGCCTCGCGCGACGATCACCGGTGATTCGAGGCCACGGGCTTGGATCACCTCGCCGCCCGCGATGCGGCTCCGCACCGTCATGCCCGTGCTCGTGATCGGGTCCGCGGGGTTCTCTGTGGCGCTGATCCAGCGTGTCTCGCTCGTTGCTGTGGCGGCGTTGATTCCGTCGCCGCGGTTGAGCTCGCACAGTGCCACAAGAACCTCGCGCCGGACCTGCACCTTCGGCCGCAGCGTGGCGCTGGCCACGATGCGATCCCCCTCGAAGATGCGCACGTTGACGGGCATCTGTGCGCCCGACCCCGTGGGCGTGATGGTCGCGGTGCGGCCCGAGAGGGAGGTCGCGAGGATCGACGCATCCGAGGCCGGGAACTCGAGCTTAATGTCGGCGGCGTTCATGCCGAGCGCCATGGCGATGCGTTCAAGCACTCGGCTGCGCAGGCCGCCGGGAAGGTCGATCAACGTGGTGTCCAAGGCCGCCGCAGTCGCCGGGTGTTTGGGATCTGCCCCTGCCTTGGGGGCAGAAGGCCGCTGGCCGGAGTCGAGCCGAACCGTAGATGCGCCGCCCGAAAGGAGGAGTCGGCCCATGTTGATGCCGGGGTGCGCTTCGATCTTCGTGCGGATGCGACCGAACTCGATCCTGAGCTCGCCGTCGCTGCCAGCTTCCTTCGTGAAGTCCTCGACGACGACGAGCGCCTTGAGCCGCAGCGCCTCGGGACCAGAGAGGCTGGCGATCTCGCCGAGCGTGACGGGTCCGGCCTGCTGGATTCTTGCCGCGGCGCGGATCGCGATCGTGTTCTCCTGCGCGATGGCGCTGCGGCTGAGGAGAACAACAGCGAGCACGAGCGCTAGCAGCAGCGTGGAGAATCGTCGGTTGTCTGTCATGAACGAACGCTCCATACCTCGGCCCGCTCTTGCCCGCGGCGGCATACATCAAACCATCACGCGACGCTACCGCCTGAGCTGGGCCACGCTCCGAAGGGCCTCGTCGGCCGAGCGGATCGACTGGCTGTTCATCTCGAAGGCACGCTGGGTGCGAATCAGCTCGATGAGTTCCTTGGTGGGATCAACGTTGGAGTTCTCAAGGAAACCGCCCTGCAGGCGGCCGCGGTTCTCTTCGCCCGGGATGCCGCTGGTGGGGGGCCCGCTGGCATCGGTATCCACGTAGAGGTTCTCGCCGACCTGCTTCAGCCCCGCCGGGTTGACGAAGGTTGTGAGCTGGATGGGCCCGACTTCCTGTGTCTCGGTCTCGCCGGGGAGTGTGAAGGTGATGCGTCCATCGCTGGTGATGCTGGGGTTGATGGCGTTTGCGGGAATCTGGACCGTCGGCTGGACGCGCCGGCCCTGGTCGTTGGCGAGGACGAGCTCACCGTCGGAGTTGAGGGAGAAGTTTCCCGCGCGGGTGTAGGCCGTGCCGCTGCCGGAGAGGGAGTCCTCAACCTGGACCTCGAAGAAACCGTCGCCGTTGATGACTGCGTCGAGGGGCCGCCCCGTGGCCATCGGCGAGCCCTGCGTGAAATCGAGCTGGGTGCCGCTGACCTTGACGCCCAGGCCGACGTATGTCCCGATCGGCCGCTGATCCTGGTTGGCGTTGAGTACGCCCGGCTGGGACCTCTCGATATAGATGAGATCCTGGAAGTTGACGCGCGAGGCTTTGAATCCCGCGGTATTGATGTTGGCGAGGTTGTTGGCGGTGACGTCGAGCGCGGTGTTGAGCGCCGAGAGAGCCGAGGCGCCGGACTGGAGTGCGTTGATTGCCATGAAAACCCCTGCGACGGCCGCTGTTAAGAAAGGCTTGAAGATCTAACCAGCACCAAACGATCTGGATCAGTCGATCAAGATCAGCCAAACGAGCTCATTCAAACTACGAGACGCGTCCCAGCACGTTGATGGCCCGATCAAGCATCCGGTCGTGCTGCTGGATCATCGCGACGTTGGCATCCACCTCGCGCGAGGCCGAGGTCATCTGCATGAGGGCCCTGATCTCATCCGCCGCGGAATCCTCGATGGAGCCGCTGCGGACGCTGCCGGTGGCCGTCTTGAGGGAGGCCATCACTTCCGAAGAGCCCCTAAAGAGCGAGTGGCCCTGCTTGCGGAGCTGCGAGGGATCCGCCGGCTCGACGACCTGCAACTGGGCAACGATCTGGTTGTTCTGGCGGATGGAGCCGTCGCCATCGACGCTGACGGCACCGGGGCCGAGGGTGATGGCGTTGCCGCCGCGATCCATGACGGGCAGGCCGCCCGCGGCCGTGACGAGCTGGCCATCGGAGTTTCGCGTGAAACGCCCGTCGCGCGTCAGGCGATTCGCGTCGCCGCCGGTGTCGGCGATCTGGCGAACAACGAAGAAGCCGTCGCCCTGGATGGCCATGTCGAGAGGGTTGTTGGATTCCTTGAGCGCGCCCTGCGCGAAGGAGACTCGGTTGGGATTGAGCAGCGCCCCGGCCCCGAGGCGCTCCAGAAGTGCGTTGGAAGGAAGGTGCATGAGGCCGTCCTCCTGCCGCACCGCATCGCGCGGGCGGGAGGATGGCGCATCGGGCTTGAAGCCAACCGTGTCCATGTTCGCCAGGTTGTTGGCAAAGACATCCTGACGGTACATCGACGTCATGACGCCCGAGGCGGAGATTTGGAGGCCGTAGCTCATGGTGAAGGGGAGTCGGTCAGGCGGAGGGGTTAGAAAGCGTGTCAAGTCTCAGGAACACGTCGGCGGCGGAGGGAACGGGCCGTGAGGCCGTACACAAGCGGCGTGCCAGTCGGCGACGGGTGGTCGGTGCGCCCGGCTCTCGCAGTTTGGGTGGTGTGGGGCGCAGGCCCTGCGCCACTGAGCCCGGCGCACAACCGGGAGCGGCCACACTTGCGCCAAACGGAGCGAGAATGCGATAGGATCGCGGTATGGGCCAATCGTGCCGAGCATGCGGGGAGCAACTTCCGGACGCTGCGCAGAACTGCGCGCGGTGCGGCACCGCCATTGATCAGCTCAGTTCGGGCGACTCGCTGGTCGCGATGCCCAGCGGCGTGGATCTGGGCGCGCCCCAACCACCCAACCCACAAGCCGCCAAGCCGCCGGCTGGGGAGCAACGCGCGGGTGGTGTGCGCGCGAGCCAGCAGTCGCTGTCGCGAATGTTCCCCGAGCAGTTCGCGCCCGGCACAATGCTCGGTGGCCGATACCGCGTCATCGGACAAGTCGGCAAGGGCGGAATGGGCGAGGTCTACAAGGCCGAGGACACACGCGTCGGCGAGATCGTCGCGGTGAAGCTCCTGCCCGATGCGCTTGCCAGCGATCCGGACGCCATCCGGAGGCTGCTGGAAGAGGTGCGACTAGCGCGGCGTGTGACGCATCCTTCGGTCTGCCGCGTGCATGACGTCGGCGAGCACCACGGCCGCAACTTCCTGACGATGGAGTACGTGGACGGGGAGAACTTTTCTTCCCTCCTGCGCCGCATCGGCAAACTGCCTCAGGACAAGGGTCTGATGGTGGCGCACGAGATCTGCGCCGGGCTCGCCGCGGCTCACGAGCAGTTCATCCTGCACCGCGATCTCAAGCCAGCCAACATCCTGCTGGATGGAAACGGGCACGCCAAGATCGCCGACTTCGGCCTCGCGGGGCTCGAGGAAGATCTCAAGACGTCGCGCGTGCGCGCGGGGACACCCGCGTACATGGCCCCCGAGCAGCTTCGCGGTCTGGGCGTGACGGTGCAGAGCGATGTTTACGCCGTGGGGCTGCTCCTCTTTGAGATCTTCACGGGCAAGCCCGTCTTCAGACCCAAGACGATCCAGGAGCTGATGGATCTGCACGACGCGCCGCCCCCAAGCCCCACGGCGGCGAATCCGCTGCTGGAGCCGCAGATCGAGCGCGTCATTCTCTGGTGCCTCGAGCGTGATCCCGCCAGGCGACCGCCCAGCATGCGCGCGGTCTCGGCGGCGCTGCCGGGCGGTGGCCCGCTGGCCGCGGCGCGCCTCGCCGGTCAGACGCCCTCGCCCGAGCAGGTCGCGGCGGCGGGCGGCCGGGCACGCATGTCGCCGGTGCGCGGCGCGGTGCTCACCGCGGTCTTTGCGATGCTGCTTGCGATCTCGATGTTCGCGGGGACGAGCGCCCAGCTTGTGCAACGCGTGCCGCTGGAGCGTTCGACGCACACGCTCGCGGAGCGCGCTCGCGACGTGGTGCGTGACGCTGGGTACGACGCCACCGTCCCGCACCGCGCGTACGCGTTTGACGTGTATGAGGAGCTGCTGGCCAAGTTCGCGCTACGCGACGAGTCCGCATCGCGCTGGGACCGGCTCTCGCGTGTGCGTCCCGCGGCGATTGACTTCTGGTATCGCCAGGCACCCGTCCCCATGCGGCCCATCAACGGAACGGGGCGCGTCACATACTCCGACCCGCCCTTCGAAGGCCCCGGAATGATCACCATCCGCCTCGATCCAAAGGGGCAGCTGCGCGAGCTCGCGGTGATGGTTGAACAGATCAGGCTGACACCCTCCCCGCAGGACGCCGTCATTGTTCCCACTGGCCTTGAAGGCCCCGTTGACTGGTCGGCCCTCTTCAAGAGCGCCGGTCTGGACATTGCGAACTTCACCAACGTGATCCCCGCCCGCTACCCAAGCCTCTTCGCCACCGAGCGACGCGCCTGGGAGGGCGTCTACCCCGAGTCGCCCGATGAACGCATCCGGATCGAGGGAGCCTCGCTGGAGGGGCGAGCGGTCGCGTTCAGGATCGTTGAGCTCAACTGGGCTCGGGCCGCGATGTGGTGGAACGTGCCTTCAACTCCTGCGCAGCGCGTCGGACGGATCCTCTCTGTCCTTGTCGTCGTTGTGAGCGGGATCGGGGCGGTCGTGCTCGCTGGAATCAACCTGCACCACCGCCGCGGCGACCGCACCGGCGCCTTCCGCCTCGCGATCGTGATGGCGGGGATTGCGCTGCTGGCGCACGTGATGCAGGCCGACCACCACCGCGATCTTGAGAGCGAGATCTGGCTCTTCGCGAACGCGGGGATCGAATCCATGCGAGCAGGCATTTGGTTCTGGCTTCTGTATGTCGCGCTGGAGCCGTATGTCCGCCGCCTGTGGCCAGAGACGCTCATCTCCTGGTCGCGACTGATGGCAGGCCGCGTTCGCGACCCGCTCGTCGGGCAGCATGTCGTGGTTGGGTGTCTCCTCGGCACGGCGTGCGTCGTGCTGCTCTACGTCGAGGTGCTCCTGCCGGGCTGGGTTGGCTCTGCGCCCGCACAGCCGCACGTCTCACCGCGATTTGGGGTGAACGCACTTCAGGGCGGCACGGCTCCCGCGGGCGTTGCGCTGGAGATGGTCGCGGCCGCCGTGGAGTACGGCATGGCCACCATGATGCTGCTCGTGCTCGTCCGGTTCCTCGCGAGGCGTGAGTGGATCGCCGCTTCCACGTTCGGCTTCCTCCAGACCGCCGTCTGGACGCTGACGACGGGGCACTCGCCGCTGTCGTGGGGCGTGTACGGACTGATGTCGGTGATTGCCGCGATCGCGGTGGTGCGGTTTGGGCTCCTGACGCTGGTGGTCGGAGCGCTGTGCTATGGGCTCCTCTCGGGCTTCCCGGTTGTGATGGATGTGTCGCGCTGGTACACGCCCATCACGATCTTCGCGATCGCGACGGTAGTGGTGCCATTCGTGCTCGCGATGCTCACGGCGACCGGTGCCGTGCGACCGCGCGAGGCCAGCGGCGACTTTGAACTGCAAGACTCGGTGTCGCGATAGCACAGGGCGGGCGGAAAGAGAGAAGGAGGAGTCGGTGGAGATCGTGCCGATGTGGCGTGGGCTTGGCCCTGCTAACCTTCGTCATGTCCCTCGGATTTGATCTCCCCGCCGCGCTCTCGCCGCTGATGCAGTCTCTCTCTGAGGGGTTGGCTGAGGTTGAGCGCGTCTTTGATGCCCAGCTCTCCAGCGATCTGCCCCCGGTGGCGCGGCTGGTGGTGCATGTCGAGCGATACCGAGGCAAGATGCTCCGGCCGACGCTCACGATCCTCAGCGGCATGGCGGCGCGGCCCGATGCGCCCGTGGGCGACAAGCACTTCGCCGCCGGCGCGGTCGTCGAGATGATCCACATGGCCACCCTCGTGCACGACGACGTGCTCGACGAGGCCGACACTCGCCGGCGCGGGCTGACCGTGAACCGGCTCCATGGCAACGAGGCCGCCGTCATCCTGGGCGACTACATGATCGCCGCGGCGTACCACCTCTGTTCGTCGCGCGTGGGTGAAGAGGCCGCCATCGCCGTCGGCAAGGCCTCGATGGTCGTCGCCTCGGGCGAACTCCTGCAACTGCACCACCGCGACGACTTCTCCTTGGATGAGCCGACGTACCGCGAGATCGTGGCACGCAAGACCGGCGAGCTGATCGCGGCGTCGGCGTGGCTCGGCGCCTGGTGCTCTGGTGCAGATCCCGCAACCGCGCTCGCGCTGCGAGAGTTCGCGATGGACCTGGGCGTGGCGTTCCAGATCCAGGACGACCTTCTGGACCTGACCGGCGAGGCGGACGTCGTCGGCAAGCCCGTCGCGAAGGACCTCGAAAAGGGTAAACTGACGCTGCCGCTGATCCATCACCTCGCGAGCGCAGGGCACGAGGAGCGAAGGCGCTTGATCGCGATGCTGACCGAGGCCGCGAGCGGCGACGACGCCGCGATTGCACGAGTGCGAGGCTCGGTCCGCGGCACGCTCGAAGCGTCGGGCTCGGTCGAGCACGCACGAAAGACGGCCCGAGCCCTCGTCGAGCGCGCCAAAGACCGGATCGCAACGCTTCCCGACTCGGGCGCGGCGACGATGCTCCGGGCGATGGCCGACGCGGTCGTGACGCGCTCGTATTGAGCCTGCGTCGACCTTTGGACAGACGAGATTGCTGTCACGCAAGAATTTGTGCAATTGAGTTGAAGTCTCAACTACATTATCCTACCGTTCAGGAGCCGATCACCGGACATCGGCGTTCGACGGAAGGTCGTGAAGCAGTGTGGACCATCCTCGCTGCCGCGGCGTTGAAAGCAGGGGTGCCAGTTGGCACGAACGTTCGATCAAAGTCAGTCCCGACGCGGCTTCTCACTCATCGAGTTGCTGGTGGTCATCGCGATTGTCGCCTTGCTGGTGGCGGTCCTCATCCCATCGTTGGGCAAGGCCCGCCAGGCCGCCAAGGCCACGCGCGAGATCGTTTCTGCACAGCAGGTCATGGTCGCGACGCTGCTGTACTCAAATGATGCCAAAGGCGCGGTGATCCCCGGCTATGCCCCCCAGTGGATGGTGAACGGGCCAGTCGTGGTCCGCGACAATCAGGGCGAACGCCTCACGGACGAGGTCGCGATGCGATACCCCTGGCGGATGTACCCGTACATGGGCGAGAGCTTCCGTGGCCTCTATGAACAGGAAAAGGTGCTGGCCGACCTCCTGGAGCAGGAGGCAACCTACTCGAGCGCGGGGATCAACTACCAGTACGCCGTCAGCCTCTTCCCGTCTCTTGGAATCAATGCCTCGTTCTTCGGAGGCAACGACCGGCGTGTCCAGTTCGACAACGATTACGACTCCCGCACGGGGCGAGTGGTGCTGCGCCGGATCGAGGATGCGATCCGCCCAAGTGAGATCCTCTCATACGTCTCGGCACGCAGCTCTGCGATGAACTCACTCCCGATCCAGGGCCAGCCCCAAGGATTCTTCAGAGTCGAGCCTCCGATCTTCCAGGCCGCCCGCGGGCGAGTGTGGGGCGCGGCGTATGACGCACGGGCCAACCCCGCCGCCAACTCGGGGTATGTCTCGCTCCGACACGGTGGCAAGGCGGTAGGCGCTTACGTAGACGGGCACGCGAACCTTCTTGACTGGGCCGAGCTTGGCGATATGCGTCGCTGGAGTGACGCGGCGACCTCGGCGACGTGGGGCGTCCGATAGTCAGGTGCTGGATAGCGCGGTGAGGGGGGAGGGGGGCGGTATCATCGGACGCTCTCATCTGAGGTGGAACAGGAAAGTCAGGCAGGTTACACGCGGGAGTGCCTGAGCATCGACGTGGCACGAAACCTCAACAGCGACGACCTGCTGGAGCGTCTGGCGTGGCTGATGGCGACCCACGGCGTGCCCGAGCACATCCGCAGCGACAACGGGAGCGAGTTCACGGCCAGCGTGGTGCGGGAGTGGCTGGGCAAGGTGGGGGTGAAGACGCTGTACATCGAGCCGGGCAGCCCGTGGGAGAACGGGTACGTGGAGAGCTTCAACGGCAAGCTAGCACGCACGGGCACGCTTAGGCTGGTCACCGATCAGGTCCCCCTGCAATCGTGGGCGCGATACCATGCCGGCATGAGAGCACAATCGGTATACCCAGAGAATCTGCAGCCGCTCGCGAGAGCAGTGGACGCCATGGTCGCCCAAGCATTCGAGGCGGACGCCGGCTCCTTGTTCACTCCAGGAGTTCCAATCTGGACCATCGCAAATCTCACCGAACTCAAGCAGCGATTCATCGACCAGCCGGATGAGTCGGCCACGACGTTCGAGGTGAAGCTCGCCAAGCAGCTCGCGGGCGCGAGCGACGCTGCGCTCCAGCTGATGGCGGAGATGCTCTATGTCTATTACATGGTCGCCGACCAGATGCACGGAAAGACGAAGCTCGCAAACGTCGGGGACATCCTGCGATGGATGAAGCAGCCGGTCGAGGTGCCGCAACACCTCGTCTTCGCAGCCGATCAGGGTCTGACCAATACGGGTATTTTCTACCTCACAAAGAAGCCATTTCAGCTTTGGTTTCTCATCCACTCCGCGCTCGCGTGGCGACAGCGGCCCCGTGCGGAGCGTGACTGCTTGCTGGCGGACCCCTGGGCGTTCAAGACATTTCTGGTGACGGTTCCCGACACCCGCGCTGTGCCTATGCGCATGGCACTGCTTCACATGGTGTTCCCGGGCACGTTTGAAATCATCATTTCAGCCACCCATAAGCGACAGATCTGTGCCGCGTATCCCAACATAGCGCCCGGCGAAAAGGATGAAGACCGCAAGCTGTTGGCGATCAAACAGACCCTCTCTTCGGAGCCGAAGACGATCTACATCTTCTATCGCGATGAGATCGCGAGACTCTGGGACCCAGAGAAAAGGGACTTCGCTACCGCACCAGGGCCCGATCTGAAGACGAAGAGTCCGTCCGCCCGCGAAGAAAACCTTCTACAACCAACTATCGAGTCATTGGCGAAGGCGCTCTGCCTCGATCCGGCGTGGCTCTCCGAGGTTCGGGACGTCCTTTTCGACCGTGGCCAAATCGTCCTCCACGGACCGCCGGGCACGGGCAAGACGAGAATCGCGCGCGACCTGGCGTCGGCGCTGGCTCCCCCCGAGCGGGTACATTTCGTGCAGTTTCATCCCGCGTACTCGTATGAGGACTTCATCGAAGGGCTGCGCCCCAAGATTGGCGGCGGGATTGGTTCGTTCGAGGTTCGTCACGGCCCCCTCCGCCGTATCGCGGAGGCAGCGTCGGCCAGCCCCAACGACCGGCACATCCTGATCATCGACGAGATCAACCGGGCCAACTTGGCGCGAGTCCTCGGCGAGCTGGTGTTCATGCTCGAGTACAGAGAGAAACCCGTTACGCTCCCGTATTCGGGCGATCAGTTCTCGCTGCCAAGGAATCTGTTGCTCATCGGCACGATGAACACAGCGGATCGGTCGATCGCGCTCATCGACTCCGCAATCCGCAGGAGGTTCGCGTTCTTTCGCCTCGCGCCGGATTGCCCGCCCATCGAAGGCGTTCTGGCGGAGTGGCTCGATTCCAAGGCACCGAAGATGGGCTGGGTAGACGAGCTCGTGGACAAAGCGAACAGTATCATTCAGAGCCACGACCACGCCATCGGTCCAGCCTTCTTCATGCGGGCGGACCTCGACGATGCCATTCTGGAGCGTGTTTGGAAGTGGCAGGTGCTGCCGTACCTCGACGAGTTCCTGCATGACTCGCCCGAAACCAAGCAGAAACTCGATCTCCGCTACCTCCGCAACATGTTGAAGCGGAACACGGAACAGGATCTGTGAGGCACATCGAGACCATCGAGTACGGGCAGATACCGATGTTGGACCTTGATCGGGGCCAACGGAATGTGCTGCTCTCGTGTGGCGGCGATATTTCGCTTTCTCCGGAAACAGGCACCGACGACCGGTGGTGCCTGCGCGCTGGATCCCACGTCGGAACGGTGGTCGCGCCGGGCCTGACGTTGCGGGTCCGTCCCAAACTGAGCATCGCTCGGCTATTCGTGATGCTGTCAGCGGCGGCCGGGTCGATCCGCTGGGACGAGCACAGTGTCGGCCTCGCCCCATCATCGGTAATTGAGGACGTGGTGGCGAGCGCGCTTGTGGACTCGATCCGTCGCGGGATTGCGACGGGGCTTCTGCGCGGATACGTGACTGTTGAAGAGGAGAGCTTCGTGGTGAGGGGACGGTTAGATGTCGTCGAGACCCTGAAGCGACGGCCTGCCACCTTGGCCCCGCTCGTGCAAACGCCGGAGTTTCTCGAAGAGAATACCCCTGAGAACCGCATTCTCGCGACCGCGCTGGGTCAGCTGGTGAGGCGGGTCCAATCACCCGCGGTGCGCGGACGCATCGTGGACTGCCAGCGGGCGTTCGCCGACGTCTCGATGGTCCCCAGTGGAACACCGTTGCCGCGCGTGACCCGGAATCGACTCAACGCGAGATGGTGGGGCGCGATCGAGCTGGCGCTGCTCGTCCTGCGTTCGTGCGGGCTCGATCTGTCGAGCGGATCGCACTCCTCCCGCTCGTTCCTGGTGGACATGAACGTGGTGTTCGAGCGTTTCGTACATCGCTCTCTCGCCGACGAGCTTCGCTCTCTGGGGCTTACGCTTCAACACAATCGCGGCGGCATCGACCTCGACGTGGACGGCGTCCACACGCTGCGCCCCGACCTTTCGCTCTGGGAAGGTGACCGATGTGTGTACGCGGGCGATTGTAAGTATAAGTACACGGCTGATGCCACGGCTCAGCGCGACGACATCTACCAGTGTCTCGCCTACGCCGCCGCCACAGATCTCCCCAGGATTACGCTCATATATGGCGGCGGAGCGCAGCTCGCTCGTGACGTTCGGATCGTCGACAATCGAACGACTGTCTTGGTTCGAACCATCAGCCTCGCAGCCCCTACCGAGCAGCTGCGTGCTCAGTTTGCCGCGCTGGCGATGGAGATG
>Ga0105046_10011740_pt1 | contig 13604 bp, 10 predicted proteins | sample MAT03_FD_78385 | JGI IMG/M metagenome (GOLD analysis project Ga0105046, IMG submission 78385) | Freshwater microbial communities from Lake Fryxell liftoff mats and glacier meltwater in Antarctica - MAT-03 (megahit assembly) | ecosystem: Environmental > Aquatic > Freshwater > Ice > Liftoff... | reverse complement strand
GAAAATGGGATTGGTGGCGAGTGGTGGGGACGAAGAGCGCCGGATAATGATGTGATTCTCTTCGGAGCAAGTTCGTTGATAGCGGATTGCAAATCCTATTATTAATTTCATTGGGATTGCAAAGCCCAAGGGGCGTCAAATTCGGATTACAAATCCTATTATTAATTTCATTGGGATTGAAAAGCCCAAGGGGAAATGGAGTTAGCGGGTGGCTACAAACTTTACCAGGGTTCTTTTAGCCATTGGAAGAAGCGTTTCCTGAAGAGGGACTTGCAGCTCTGACTCGATGACATAAGTGGCAGGGTTGGGCAATTTGCGGTGGTACCGGATAAGCTCCTGTTTAATATTTTCAAACGTATTGTGAATGGATTGTGAGTAGGCACAGATAAACCGGGTAGAAATTCCTCGATATTTCTCATCAGGATTTTCAAAAATGGTGATCTGATATTCATAAACCAGTGTATCGCCACCGGGAGCATATTTGAGGAGAAGGTATCCCTCGTCGGCATGTAAAGGGATAATCCCAACAGGAGCTATGCTCAAGCGGGATTCAATAAAATCATAGATGGCTTTACCTTCAGCAATGTATTTTTCGAATTGAGGAATAGAAAACTCCAAAATACTTTCAATTTCCTGCATAATTTGATCATCATTCAAGATCTTCTGATAGATCATTTTAAATCCTGATAAATCGGTTCCGGAGAGGCGTTCGGGAAAACTGTTGTAGAGGTTTTTCTTATTATCACGAATAGAGACGACATTTCGGTAATGACTCACCAATTCGCTTAAGGAGGGATAGAGTCTGGATTCGGTGAAATTTTCACTCACCTGTTGGAGATAACCCAGCAAAAGGTACCTTTTGTACTCAAAATCAATGTGTTTCTCGGTAATCCAGTTTGCGCTGAGTGAATTCATAACCAACGATTTTAATACCCTCTCAAAATTAAACGGAATAAACTGCGTTTCGTTTCTTTTTCAACAATAATAAGGCCAATTCTTATTTAGTATACTTAAAAAAATGGAAGCAAATTAACGTCACTAAAAAAATCAACGTTTCTCCTTTTCAACCATTTTTATAAGCTCGTTCATTTTTGTTGCCAAAATGGTGGTATAAATTTTCGCTCCTTCGGTATTGAGGTGAGTTTCATCAAAAGAATTGGCCGCCATGTAAAGTTCAGGATATTTTCTTCCATCCGAAATTTCAATTTGGTGAGCAGGATTAATGTTATTGAAGAGTGGGATGAGTTCGTTGTACTGATTGAGGTCGACACGGGGAGACATTAAAAAAACCAGGTGCGTTCCATTATTCTTTGCTTCATCAATCATCTTATTTAAATGATCGGCATAATATTTATTGTATCTCTTTAACAACTCCGGATTCTTTTCAAATTTATCAAACTGTCGGGTGCTCATATGCAATCTGCGTGTGACAGCAGAAGTATCGGATAAAAATTTCAAGTGACGCGCCTCGGTGTTTTCCTCTTTACTGAACGATGATCCAATGGGTTGTGTGGTGAGTGTGTTATATCCATTACTCTTGGCCCCCATTTCCGGAAAACCGGCATAAAGTGGTAGATGGGCTTTGTATGAAAGTGCTTCAGTAATATAACCTAAATTGATCAAGTTACCTATATAGTTGACCGAGTATGCGAGAATTGTAGCCACCTTTTCATGAATGGCAAAATTAGATGAGGCAATGGCTTTTACTGCAAAACTATAATTGGAGAAATTAGTCCAGTAAATAGTTCGGGTTGTATAGAAATTTGCATAATCGATGGAGCGAATTTTAGAGAGTTCAATAATTACATAATTATATTTTAATCCTTCCTTCTTCACTAAATTATTAAAAACATAAAAAGTTTCGGGGATGAACAACCAGTTGACACCAAAATTAAAAGACTTTATTTTTTCAGGAGTGATAACAAGTGAATCCAGAATTTCGGGATCAACTTGTCTGTAAACTCTACTGGAACCAATTACTAACATGTTGTATTCATCCCGGTGTTGATTTAACCAATTTTTCTTTTGATCAATAATTTCGGATCCCCACGACCAAGGGGTAAGATTAAGTGAAGCATAAACCAACACACCTAATATTCTGCTTACGATAAAAATAAGTGCAGAGATGAGAATAAGATTGATAAAGAATTTTTTCATATCTGCATTTATTAAAATTGAAAATATATGAAATTATTACTACCGAACACACCAAAATTAATAATCAACAAAACAAGAGCAGTGTATAAACCCCATCTCACAAAAGCAGGTTGTTGTGAAACAAAATTACGCATTTGTCTACCTCTGGCTGTCCATTCAATTATGAGTAAAGAAATTATAAAGAAGCATCCCAGAAATAATTCATAATAATTAGAACCGAGCATCGTCGAATTAATTTGTGACCACTCAAAGAAAAATGCATTTTTAATTAGCGTAGTGGCATCACCAATATTTGCGGCTCTAAAAAATATCCATGCAAAGCAAACCAGAACAAAAACCGTAAATGATTGTGTCCATTTAAAGATTGTGCTATTTTTAGTGAGTCCAATGGATTCATTGAATTTATGACGGGTGTTTTGGGTGATGATGGCAAAAACGAGATAGAAACCATGGAGAGCTCCCCAAATAATGAACGTCCAGTTAGCTCCATGCCACAATCCACTGATCATAAAAGTGATAAAGAGATTAAAATACCATCGTGACTTCACCACCTTATTCCCGCCAAGGGGAATGTATAGATAATCCTTAAACCAGGTAGACAATGAAATATGCCATCGTTTCCAGAATTCAGAAATCGTTTTAGAGAAATAGGGGCGGTTGAAATTGGTCATCAGCTTAAAGCCCATCACCTGAGCGGCACCAATGGCCATGTCGGAATACCCTGAAAAATCGCAATAAATTTGGAAAGCAAAGAAGATGGTAGCCACGATAACAGCTGCACCATAGTGGCTGGAGGGATCGCTGTAAACTGTATCCACCATGATTGCCAATCGGTCGGCGATGACCACTTTTTTAAATAAACCCCAGGTCATCAGCTTAAGGCCATTGACAACTCTTTCGTATTCAAAATAATGTTTTTCGCGAAACTGATGCAAGAGATTCTGCGGGCGTTCGATGGGCCCTGCAACGAGTTGAGGATAAAACATGACATAAAGTGCATAAATTCCAAAATGCCGTTCGGCGGGCTGGTGTCCGCGATACACCTCAATAGTATAACTCATTGCCTGGAAAGTATGGAACGACAGGCCTATTGGAAGGATAATGTTGAGATATGGGATCGGATTTTCGGAATCCATCCAGAAAAATACATCGGTTAATGAATCGTTGAGGAAATTGTAATACTTGAAGATGGCCAACACACCGACATTGGCTACCAGACTGAGCCATAGGTACTGTTTTCGGCGGTGACCTTTAGCATTCTCAATTAAAATACCGGCAAAATAATCGATGATAATGGTAAAAATGAGGATCAGTACGTAAACGGGTATGAAAAACATGTAAAAGATGCAGCTGGCGACTAACAACAAAGCCCATCTGTATTTATGGGGCAACGCAAAGTAGAGCGTTGTTACGAAAATAAAATAAAGAAGAAATTCAAATGAATTGAATAGCATATATGCTCAAACGGAATTTGCAGGAAGTGGTATAAGCTGTTGCTGAAGCTGTTGCTAGACAGACAAATTCACACATTTAGTGTAAAAATCATCATTACTACTGCACAACTAGCTGCATCGATAGGGCAAATTTACCAAATCCCTCAAAATTACCCCTATAATTATCAAAGATTTCCCACTTTTGCAACTAAATGCCGACTTCTGAGGCTGATCGTTATCAGGAATCTGATTGCTAATCGAATAAATTGACAATCAACCTCGGTGGAACAATTTAAAAGAACACAAACTTACATTAACAAAAACTCATATTAAAATGACAGAACTCCATAAGAAAATAACTTTCGTAATCGTTTTAGGACTTATGTTTTCATCATGTATTCCATCGAGAATGTTTGATGATTTGAATGCAAAAAAATTGAAATGTGACCAAGAAAATTCACAGCTGAAGGCCGAAAAGCTAGAGTATGCAACTAAAAAGGAGGAGATGGAACGAACAAATAAAGACCTATCGAGAGAAGTTGCTTATTTAAAAACCGACACTTCTACCATGGGCACAGCTAACCGTAGATTGACCAGTCTTTACAATGAGCTTACTAACTCTTATGAAAAACTCACTTCCAATAATGAAAAACTGCTTTCCTCTAATCAAAGCGAAACTAAAAAACTGATTGTGCAATTACAAATGACACAAGAGGAGCTCATCCGTAAAGAAGATTCATTAAAATTACGAGAAAAATATTTAAGTGATTTGAATGAACAATTAAAATCCAGGGAAACAAAGGTAGCAGAGTTACAGAGTATATTGGCCAGCAAAGATAGTGTGGTTAGTGCGCTCAAAGAAAGTGTAACCAAAGCACTTTTAGGATTCAATAATAACGGTTTGACTATAGTGCAAAAAAACGGTAAAGTATATGTATCACTGGAGGAGCGTTTGTTATTTGCATCGGGAAGCACAGTAGTAGATCCCAAAGGGGAAGAAGCACTTAAGCAACTCGCAAATGTTTTAGAAAAAAACAAAGATATCAATGTGCTTATTGAAGGACATACCGACAATGTTCCGATTAAAGGAGGCAGTATCAAAGATAATTGGGATTTGAGTGTTTTAAGAGCTACTTCCGTAGTTCGGATATTAGGAAGGTCTGCCGAAGTCAATCCTATACGGTTGACGCCTGCCGGAAAGGGAGAATATCAGCCTATCGATACCGGCAATTCTGCGGAAGCACGAAAAAAGAATAGAAGAATTGAAGTGATATTATCTCCAAAGCTGGATGAATTGTTTCAGGTTTTGGAGACTAATTGAGTTGGTGAAATAAACAAAATCGGTTCGGTAAAATAAAATGGTAGTATTTTGAACAATAGTTAAAATTCAAAATACTACCATTTAACATTTTAATTTTTCACATTTTTTCCACTTTCCCGGCGCCGGAAATTTCTTTTTTAATTTTAGGTTCACCATAGTATTTTACAATCCCTGCTCCCGACACTTCCACCTTCAAATTTTCTGAAACAACTATTTCAGCACTGCCGGCACCGGAAATATCAATGTCGTAGTTGGTTGCTGTTAGATTAGAGGCCATTAATTTTCCGCTTCCCGAAATATCAAGATCTACATTGGTTGCAAAACCTTTGAGAGTGGTATGTCCGGAACCGCTGATATTTATATCAAGTTTGGTGGTAGAAATTTCGAGTTCAGTTTTGGATGCTCCACTTGTTTCTAATTCGAGCACCTCAAACTTTAAAGGAGCCGTTGCGGTGAGATGAACACTTCCTGAACAATCGATAGATTTTAATTGCTTAAAATTAATTGTAATTTTCATATCGCTACAAGAATTAGTTTTTTCTTCAGTATATATTTTAAGTGTATTTCCTTCCACTTTTGTAATAATGTTTTTCATAATATCGGCACATGCATCTACCGTTACACCATCAGTTGAACCTTGAACAAGAATGACTTTAAATGCACCACCGATTTCAATTTCATTAAAGCCCGAAACTTCTCTTTGTTCGGTTGATAAACTCTCAGAACCATTTACATTGATAGAAAAAAATAATGCTGAAAATACCATCATTAATGAAAATATAAATCGGTTTTGAAAAATAGTGATAACGTTTTTTTTGATTGCATGAGCACTGTATTGATTGCTTAATTTAGCCACCAATTTTAGGGAATCATTTGTGTTTTTCATGGTTTTGATTTTAGAGTACAACAATAAGATGAACAAGAGAGCTGTTTTGTTACAGATGAAGGGATGAATTCAACACAACATGTGCCACATTATAATGTAGGAGGCTATTTATCAGTTAATTATACGACTTGAATTATATTAGATTTGTGCCATAATTTTCAAAGGGTCATTATGAAACGCTTCTTATTCCTGGTAATTTTACTAATTATCCCGGTAATTTTATTTTCTCAGGACTCACTTAAGACTTACACCACAGTTAGAATTACCGACAACATCAAAATAGATGGGGTACTTGATGAGCCGTCCTGGCAGAAGGCACCGGCAATGAATGATTTTTTTCAGTGGCTACCAAATGAGGGCACAATGCCTGATCATCCGATGGAGGTAAGAATTACTTATGATGATAATGCCATTTACATTGGAGCTACTTCTTATGATTCGGCACCGGACTCTATTTTAAAAGAATTGGGTGTCCGTGATGCTTCAGAAATTAATGCTGATTATGTGCGAGTTGGAATTGATCCCTACAACAATCGACAGGATGCTTATTTCTTTGGGGTGTCTGCTTCGGGGGTTCAATTCGATAGCAAGGTTTCGGATCCTACTTACGATGCTGTTTGGGAAAGTCAGGTTAAAATTACTGATAAAGGTTGGGTAGCGGAAATTAAAATTCCTTATTCAGCCATTCGATTTCCTAAAAAGCCGGAACAACTATGGGCTTTTCAGGTCAACAGATCCGTAAGAAGAACAAGAGAATTTACTCAGTGGGCTAAAACACCAAGCAAAACAAATAACAGTCAAATTTATTGGGGAACATTAAAAGGGGTGAATTATGTTTCAGCGCCATTACGTCTTTCACTCACTCCGTATTTGTCTACTTATATCGAATCAACGCCGTTCAAAAATGCAGAAGGAAAAACAGAATACTCCAATTCATTTTCTTATAATGTTGGTGCAGATTTGAAATATGGTATTGATGAACGGTTCACATTGGACATGACTTTGTTTCCCGATTTCGGACAGGTACAATCGGATGCTAAAGTGAAAAATCTTAGCTACAGGGAGGTAGTGTATGATGAAAATCGATCCTTCTTTAAGGAGAGTGTGGAGCTTTTCGACAAAAATCGTTTGTTTTATTCAAGACGAATTGGAAAAATCCCTTCCGGCTTTTATTCACTTGAGACAAAATTGAACCCAGGTGAAACCGTTGAAGAAAATCCTTATCAAACAAAACTTTTAAATGCCATCAAACTTTCAGGACGCACCGATGATGGATTAGGAATCGGTATTTTTAATGCGATTACTGATAATGTTCATGCTAAAGTGAAAGATTCAACAGGAGCGGAAAGAAAAATCTTAACAGAGCCATTGACGAACTTTAACGCACTAGTTTTTGATCAGCAGATGAAAAATAACAGCAGTTTATATTTCATCAATACCAATGTTACCCGTGATAAAGGTTTTAGTGATGCCAACGTTACCGGAAGCGGATTTACATTGAGCAACAAAAAAAATACCTTCGCCTTTGAGGGAGCCGGTGCTTTGAGTCAGCAAATAAATAAAATGGACGACACCCCAGCAGGAGAATTTAATACCACATTTGGTTATTTTTACGGATTAGGATTAAAAAAACTTGGTGGCACTTTCGAATATGGAATTTCAAGAGGCGTTTACGATAACAATTATTACACCAGTGATTTAGGATTTCAGGTGATCAATAATAAAATTGTTTATGAAACATTTATAAATCATAATTTGCATCAACCGTGGAAAATATTCAGAAATTCCTATAACAATCTATACTATACTTATGCTACCCATTATCAAACAGGCAAGTCGGTTATAAATGAAATAAATGTAAATTTATTCGCTACATTCCTTGATTACAACAGCATTTTTGGAGGAGGAGGATGTACTCCGGGGGAATCGTATGATTATTTCGAGCCAAGAGTAGAGGGACGATTTAATAAATCTATACAATATTATTACAGTTTTATTGGTTTCAGTTCCGATTATCGTAAAAAAGTTGCCTTGGATATCGACTTTAATTTAAGTAATTTTATTGGCCAATTTGTTTCGGAGGGATACACCTTAAATGCGAAAGTGCGATATAGAATAAACGATAAGCTAACTGTTAAATTAATTTCATCTTATGGGTATGATCCCTATAACTTAGGATGGGTGGACATCACTCCTGATGATGAAATAATTTACGGGCTTCGCTATTTGCACACCTATACGAATGAATTAAATGCCGTTTATACATTTAAAAATGACATGTTTCTGAGTGTAAATATTCGTCATTACTGGAATACTGCCGAGTACAGAAAATATCTTTCTTTATTGGATAATGGAGATTTTAAAGATAATTATGAGTATGCTGTAAATAACGATTTTAATTACAATGCATTTAATATTGATTTAGTTTATTCGTGGCAATTTGCACCGGGAAGTAATTTATCGATTGTGTACAAAAATGCCATTGAAAATGACGTAACGGGAATTGTAAAAATTCCATCTTACGACGATAATTTCAAAAAAATGGTGCATGATCCTCAGATAAACAACTTATCACTAAAAGTTTTATATTTTCTCGATTATCAATATGTGAAAAAGCGGTTGACGGGTAGGTGATGATTTGGTAATGGTTTTGGGAAACATCGCATTGATTTAAGAGAGCAATATGATTAACCATTGGTTGTAGAGACACAAAGCATTGTGTCATTTAGTTTTGTGTTTTATTCAAAGTACAAAAATGTTAATGTTTTAAAAAGGGGGATTTGGGTGAATTAATAAATTACTAAATTTGTTAGCAAGTTAACCCAATCAGATCGATCTTATCGCTACGAAAAAAAACACGGAGGCACGGAGACACAGAGGAACACTAAGAAATTGTCTTCAAAGTGAAATACATTTCCTGACTAAAAAACATATGTGCACTTCAATAGCATAGAAATCTCTACAACCAAAAAAATGTTTTTCTGCAATAGTTTAAAAAATGCCATTGAAAATGACGAAACCGTTTGCTGGTACAGATTGTTTTACACTTTAACAATTTTTTCTTTAGGAATTATTGGAAACCCTTTCATCCGCAGATAAACATTTGTCAGAGCCTCTACATCCTTTTCACAATAGGTCATGATTCTGTTCAAATCCTTGTCCTTCCAATAAACCGACCACACCATACTTCCATCGATGTCATCTTTTGGACTAGGTATTCCTAAACTGTAGGCAAGCAAAGTCAGAGGAGTATAACTTTTAAAATCACCAAATTTCCACATCTCCATAGTATCGAGATAATTCACTTCCCATGGTTTTTTGCCGGCGGTATCAAGGATAACTGGTAAAGGAATACTATTAATAACCATTCTGCGAGCGATGTATGGAAAGTCAAATTCTCTGCCGTTGTGCGCACACAATTTGCTGTCACTTTTCGAAAAGTGTTTATTTAGGAGTTCAGCAAATTCACTGAGCAACAAGGTTTCATCATCACCATAAAATGATTTTATTCGCAACTCCGGAATTCCATTATTATCTCTAATAATACCGGTTGAAATACAGACAATTCTTCCAAACTCAGCATAAATACCGGCACGGTTATAAATATCGCCGGTAGTTTCATTCTCATCTTTTTTGAGATTTTGCGATTTGTGATTCCAAAGTTTTTTTAATTCATCCGGACAATCATCATAAGAGGGGTATTGTGGGATGGTTTCGATGTCAAGAAAGAGTATTTTTTCCATAAGAAATTATGTAACGAATTACGAATGCCTTCGGCTACGAATCTACGAATCTACGAATGAAATTCCTGCCTGCTTCAGTCAGGAATTACGTCTGCCCTACTTAAAGGCGGGAATCTACGCATCTACGAATGTAACGCCTGCCTTCTTCTTCGAATGTTAAAAAGGGTTGAGTTAGTTAAATATATTTGTAAATTAGTTTTAGATAAAAACTGTGACTGGTATGGGGAGATAATGTAGTGGGTATAATCAAAAGAAATTAAAAAGTTAAAATTAAAAGAAGATTGTCAGGGACAAAATTAGGCTAATTTTCCAATAAATCAAATTTTTTAAAACTTGCGCAATTAAAAACTACCGAAAGCTATGAAAACCGGATACTGTACACCCTAAAAGCCAACACTATTAACAGATTATTTAATCATCACCCCGGTTTTATTGAGGACGGGGATGAGTGAAAAATTATCTTCGAGGATGGATTCTGGCAGGAAGAGGTATTTTTTATCGTAGATGGTTTTTCCAACATAAAAACTTACCCAGTACTCGTTGTTTAGTCCAAAAACTTCACGGTCGATGGGTTCAACCAGGGCGGCGCTCATAGGTTCAAGTTCTTCGATAAAATGGCGAAGGACCGATGTTTTTACTTCTTCACCCTGAATGGAGCCGTAGCCTTTAGAACTTACCAGCACGCCATGAATAGGCTGTTTTTTAAGGTTAATTAAAAACACATCCCAAACGGTAAATTCATCGGGTTTTTCTCCGGCAGGGACATCTGGAATTACTGCAAGAGCAATATCTTCAACACGCAGTTCGGGAATATCTTTTAGCATTATTTTAATTGTCTTTTGGTCATCCTCAAAACCTGATCTCTGCCTGCCTCTCCCTTTATCCTTCACGGGGTGGAGGGAGATTTGCAGGTTTTGAGAGATGCCCTTATGTTATTTTACGTATGTAACGATTATTGGTTTCAGAAATTATAATTACGAGTCAAACATTTTAAGTACTTCCCCAATGTAAACAGGGGCATCAAGGAGTTCGCCATCAGAGCCTTTTTCGCCGCGCTTATGACCAAGCCTCACAAAGATAATATCTTTATCAGGGATAACAAAAATATACTGGCCAAGGATACCTCTGGCATAAAATATTTTTGACCCTTCGTGCTCTGTCAGCCACCACTGGTAACCGTAAATTGTATTTGGCTTTCCTTCATCTAAAATCGGTGCAGGTGTTATTGCTGAATTGATATACTCTTCAGAAATAATTTGATTTCCATTCCATTTACCTTTCTGTAAAAACAATTTACCGATACGGGCAAAATCGCGGGCATTGGAATAAAAACAACAATACGCTTTTTCGTCACCGTCTTTATGATCGAGGCTCCATTGTGCATCATGTTCTGCATGGATTGGCTTCCACAATTTTTCGGATGCGTACTCACTAATATTCATACCGGTGGCTTTATGGATAATGAAGGCCAGTAATTCGGTATTGCTGCTCATGTAATTTAATTCCTTTCCTGGAGGAGAAATTACTTTAAGTGCCAACATTTGAATGCGCAAATCAGTATCGTAGTATGCACGGGTCACAGGACTGAAGAGACTCGTATACCCTTCGTCGAAATTCAAACCCGAGCTCATCATTAAAAGATGACGAATGGTTAATTGTTTATTTTCCTCCGTACAAAATTCAGGCAAAAATTCACAAACGGTTTGATCGAGGCTTTTTATTTTGCCCTCATCGTGTGCGATTCCTACCAAAATACTGACAATACTTTTAGCCATAGAAAATGAATTGGATAGCGATGCAACTCCGTAACTATCCCAATATTCTTCAAACTGAATAGAATCATTTTTTATTATTAAAAAAGCGACTGATTCATATTCTTCGAGTGCTTTTCGCAGTTGAGGAGTGAGTGGTTGTTTATTATAATTACCGCTCATCGCCCAAGGTTCACCTGCACCTGCTTTTACTGTTCTGGTGTGAAATAAATTCAGATCATCGATATTCACATAATTGTACAGAAGTGCTTTGTACAGGTACCAGTTACCTGATGCGTAGAGCACCACATTAAAAATTATAATTACTCCTATTACAATTTTCCACCATTGACGTTTAGGTTCAGCCATAAGCTATATCAGTTGCGGAATATTTTCAAATATTAGTTCCATGTTAAATAAATCACTTAAATGTTTTTTCAGTTTTGATTTTACAACCTCAATATCTATTTCATTTCCGAGTTCCATTTGCATGGAAGTAACGGCTTTATCAACTATGCCGCATGGAATTATATGATTGAAATAATTCAAATCGGTATTTACATTCAGCGCAAAGCCATGCATGGTTACCCAGCGGCTGCAACGTACACCAAAGGCACAAATTTTTCGGGCTTTGGCAGGATTTTCAGCGTCAATCCACACACCGGTAAGCTTATCGATCCGTGAAGCCACAATTCCATACTCGGCTAGCATTCTGATTACCGCTTCTTCCAGGTAACGAAGATATAAATGAATATCATTAAAAAAATAATCGAGATCGAGAATTGGGTAACCTACCACTTGTCCCGGTCCGTGGTAAGTGATATCTCCCCCCCTATTAATTTTATAAAAGACTGCGTTGTTCTCGTGAAGTTGATTTTCATTCAACAATAAATGATCTTGCTTGCCACTTTTCCCAAGCGTAAAAACGTGAGGATGTTCGCAAAATAAAAGATACTGTTTTGATGGAATTTGATTTTCGGTCGCTAGAGTTCGGTTGGCAACTTTATTGGCAACAATTTCATTCAAAAGCAACTCCTGATAGTCCCACGTTTTTTTGTAATCGGTGAGGCCGAGATCTTTAAAAATTACTTTTTGTTTGATGGTAGACATATTGTCTGGATGCTGCGGAGGGTTGGAAATTGGGTACAAAATTAAGGAATTTTGAGGGGGTTGGGGGGTGTGTGTGGTTCGGCTCCGCTCACCATGACGGTTAAATCAACTCGGCTACGCTCGTTGTGAGGGTTTTGGGAGTTCGGCTTCGCTCACCACGACGGTAAAACAACTCGGCTACGCTCGTTGTGAGGGTTTTGGGAGTTCGGCTTCGCTCAGTGCGGCGCTTCCTGCCTGCCAATGGTTTAGGACGTCGCAAGGCAGCTGGGCGCTTAAAATGAAAGTTTTACAGCTCGCCAGTTTTCGAATGGTTGAAAAAAGAGAGTTTTTAAATTAAAACTCAGGCAGGACCGGTTTGTTTTGCAAAACTCCTTCAATTTCCTCCATTACTTCGGGAGTGAGGAGGGCGAGGGTATCGATGGCGGTGAGGTTTTCTTTGAGCTGCGCTACTTTGGAGGCACCCAGGATGACGGTGCTCACGTTGGGATTTTTGAGGCACCAGGCGAGAGCGAGTTTTACCATGGAAACATTTAGTTTGTCGGCGATAATTTTGATGCCGCGTGCTTTTTCGATACGATCTTCGGCAAGTGCTCTGTTTTTGAGCCAGTCGAGGCCTTCTATACCTAAGCGGGTATCGGTTGGGAAGCCATCAAGATATTTTCCTGATAATACACCGGAAGCGAGTGGTGACCAGATGGTGGTGCCCAGACTATGGTGTTTGAAAAGATGCAAGAATTCATTTTCTAATTTATCTCTACGGAACATGTTGTATTCGGGCTGTTCCATGATCGGCGCTATCAGGTGATTTTGTTTGGCCACCAAATGCGCTTCCATAATTTCTGAAGCATTCCATTCTGATGTTCCCCAATACAAAATTTTTCCTTGCTGAATGAGGTTGTGCATGGTCCACACAGTTTCTTCAATGGGGGTGTCTTTATCGGGGCGGTGACAGAAAAAGAGGTCAATATAATCGACCTGCAATCGTTTTAATGCAGCATGACAACCCTCCACCACATGCTTGCGAGAGAGACCGCGCTGGTTGGGTTTTGCTTCGCCTAGTCCAAAAAACACTTTACTGGAAACAAGGTAAGAGGTACGATCCCAGTTAAGTTTTTTTAAGATGTTACCCATAACCACTTCCGATTGACCACGGGCATAAATTTCGGCATTATCGAAAAAATTAATTCCGCCTTCATAAGCGGT
>Ga0105046_10011737_pt1 | contig 13607 bp, 7 predicted proteins | sample MAT03_FD_78385 | JGI IMG/M metagenome (GOLD analysis project Ga0105046, IMG submission 78385) | Freshwater microbial communities from Lake Fryxell liftoff mats and glacier meltwater in Antarctica - MAT-03 (megahit assembly) | ecosystem: Environmental > Aquatic > Freshwater > Ice > Liftoff... | reverse complement strand
TGCGGCTTGAGAAGACTTCACCCAAATTCACGTTGCCTTTGATTGATATGGATCCCATGTCTGAACCTGAGTAGATACTACCGCTATAAAAGCCGGGGTCGCCAATCAGAGAACCGCCAATCATCACGCTGGCTAGTTTTCCAGACGTGACAATGGCTCCGGTGGCTCCAGTCCGGAATTGAGGGAAACCCCACCCGCCGACCACGTCACCGGTGACAGTAACGGCCCCCATATCGAGTCGGGAATTGACTTGACCGCTGGAGCTGCCGATGCCGCCGATCAACGAACCTCCAATCGTCACGCTCGCTAGCTTGCCAGTTGTGAAGACTCGACCGCTGGAATCTGCCCCGCCACCGGTCACGTCGCCTTTGATCGAGATGGGGCCCATATCACCCGTCGAGGAGACCTGTCCGCTGTTTTGGCCATTGCCCCCCTTCAGCGAACCTCCAATTGTCACGCTGGCCAGCTTGCCAGCCGTGGCAATGACTCCGGCGGGACCGGCGATCGCCTCCGCTGAGTCGTACGTCCCGCCGATCACGTTCCCGGTGACCGTGACGGCCCCCATGTCGAGTTGGGAATAAACTTGACCGCTGGAGCTGCCGCCGCCGCCGGTCATCGAACCGCCAATTGTCACGCTGGTGAGCTTGCCACCCGTGTAGACGCGACCGCTCCCGTTGCCTGCATTTCCAGACACATTGCCCGCGATCTGCACGGCTCGCATGTCCTTGACGGCGTAAGCGGCGCCAGCGTAGGTATTCGTGCCGCCGATCAGCGAACCTCCAATCGTCAGACTGGCCAGCTTGCCGTCTGTATAGACGAACCCGCTATAGACACCCGAACCACCGCTCACATCACCCGCGATGGAGACAGCTCCGACATCACCGAGGGCTCGAATCAGCCCCGAATTAGTAGCTGCACCCCCAATCAACGAACCCCCGATCGTGACGGTCCCGATCTTGCCATCGACCCCGCCCACCCCGCCTTGCACTTGAATGAACGCTTCCTTCACGTCGGTCTTGGTCGTCAACGAGGCGAGCGAGCCTTGAATTACGGAGTTCAGGTTCGCCGCTCCAGTCAACAGCCCATACCGGCCCAGCGAGTGGACCTTCAGCGCTCCCAGCCCGGCTGTGGTCGTCGTCGCATCCCCCGCGATGATCCGCCCCAGGTCGCCATCGATCGTCACCGCCCCGAGGTCGCGCCCCGTCGCGTCGATCTGCCCCAGCGCCGCAAACCCGTCCCCGCCGTTGATCGCGCTACGCACCGCCACGGTCGTGATCTTCGCTCCACCGACGGCAGCCACCGTGAGACCTGTCAGATTGATCGTCTGCAGCTGCTGCTTGGTCGTATTGCTGCCGTTCACGTTGCCCGCACTGAACGTGAAGATCGAGTTGGCCACAGCTGGGCTGGTCAGAATCGGCTTCGAGAACGTCACCGAAACCGTATCGCCGTCAATATCCTGATAGGTGAGCGTATTGGCGGTCATAATGGAGGCCAGCAACGTGCGGGTCTCCAGCCCCTCGACGATCTGAAGCGACCGCCGCCTGCACTTCGGGGCCGCCCGCAATCCGAGTTCGCGATATTTCCTTCGCAAGACATCGAGTAAATTGAACATGGATGAGACCTGCAGGCCACTGGGAGAAGTGTCGACTTCGATCGATTAGAGCTGATGATAAGCAGCACAAAGTACCTAAGCAACGATCTTTAGCGGGACACGCGGAGAATTGGGACCAGTATAAAGATTGTCTCCGGAGTCCGCGAATCCGGAGGATCCGCGCGGCCCGTAGATCGGGGTGACGAGTATGCAACGACTTTCGCACTTCGACCGCGTGCCCGAGCCATGGACGATTCGCTGCGCCGTTCTAGTCACTCCGAGCGTAATGTGCTGGCCGCGCAGGAACACCGAATTCGGAGAATCCGGCGACTCTTCAGGACCGGGGAATCGTTAGGCTCGGAATCTTGCACGCCCGAAGCGTGATTATCCCCGATACCCCGTATTACCGGCAAAGTCCCTTCCGATTGCTCCAGCCGGACCGCTTGACGAATCCCGGTCGGCATTCTGAAGATTCATTGAAGACGCGCTATTGAACAGGCGGTGGTTTCCGGGCATCGTGGCCTAAGTTTGCTGGAGTGATGTGCGTGAGCAACATGCTCAGTGACTTCTTGAGGCAAGACCTCAACACCGTCGTCGGTGATTCGACGGCGTCTGAAACGTGCGACCGGATGTTCGATGTTCATCGAATTCCTGTCCGGCCCAACGTTCAGCCGCCACTCCGAATCGCCAGTCCCGAGGGGGCTCGCAGGACAGCGATGGTGAACATGCGAGAGGGACGGCAATGAAACGACTGATGGCAAACCTGGGACTCTGGCTCATCGCAGCTGGATTCCTGACACAGATTTTGGCTCAGCAGAGCTGGGCTCTCGATGTACCAGCGACGGTGCGTGACCCGGAAACCGCAGTCGCGACGGGAATGCAGATGGAGCAGGAGCGTCATTGGAACGACGCCATCGATCACTATAAGTCGGCCCTCAAGAAATGGCCCGACAATGCGAATCTGATTTACGGGCTGCGGCGCTCGCAGTACCAGTTCTCGATTGAACGTCGCTACGACGATGTCTCGTTCCGCGAATCGCTCAAGACGCTTCCGCTCGACAACGGATTGCAGCTGTTTAGTTCGGTTCACCAGATGATTCAAACGCATTATGTGGAGCCGCTCGATACCACTTCGATCGTGGCCCATGGAACGGAGAGCTTATGGCTCGCTTTAGGGAATGAGAAGTTCCTGGAAAATAATCTGTTTGGAGCCGATCCTGCGCGCTTGAAGTCACTGAAGAAGGAGCTGCGGACCAAGTACTGGAACAAGCAGGTACGCGGCGAGTACGAGGCAACCAACCTGATTCGGGAGATTTGCCAGCTGTCGATGGATCGCGTCGGTCTGGATCCCGGCCCGGTCTGTATGGAGTACGTGTTTGGGGCGTGTAACTGCCTGGATGATTACAGCAACGTGATGACGCCCGGGCGGCTGCGAGACCTGTTCAATAACATCGATGGACAATTCGTGGGTGTCGGGATTGTGATGGAAGCCGATCTCGGCAAAGGGATGAAGCTTCGCCAGGTCTTGCCGGACAGCCCGGCTCAAGAGGGCGGGCTGAAGTCCGGCGATTTACTTGTCGGCATCGATCAACACGACTGCCGAGTCATGACGACCGACGAGGCCGCCAATCTGGTGACCGGTCAGCCGGGGTCCGAGGTCGTACTCACGGTGGAGCGCCCGGGTGTGGGGAAGGTCGCTGCGAAGTGTACTCGTCGTGAAGTGACGGTCCGCAGTATCCCGCTCGCAAAAATGGTCGATACAGCGAACGGAATTGGATACATCCAGCTGACCGGTTTCCAGAAGACGACCGTTCTGGAACTCGACATGGCACTGAACAAGCTGAAGCAGCAAGGGATGGAGTCTTTGATTCTCGACGTGCGTCAAAATCCGGGCGGACTGCTGACCACAGCTGTTGATCTGCTCGACCGGTTCATCGCCGATGGAGTGCTGGTCTCGACACGCGGTCGGGAGCAGAATCAGAACCAGACGCACACCGCTCATGCGCCGGGAACCTGGAATCTGCCGATTGTGCTGCTGATCGATGAGAACAGTGCCAGTGCCAGCGAGATCGTCGCCGGGGCGTTCCGCGATCACCACCGCGCTAAGATCGTGGGCCGCAAGTCCTTCGGCAAGTGGTCAGTGCAGAGCATCTACGATAACGATCTGGGGTACGGCTGTGGGATTCGGATGACAACGGCCAAGTTTTACTCCCCGAATGGCGAGACGCTCGGTAAGATCGGCGTGAAGCCGGACATTGAGATTCCGGCAGAACAGGCGGCTCCGCACATCATTGGCGAGGTCGATCCCGTGGCAGACGCCGATGTCCGCACTGCCGTCGAACAGCTCAAAAAGGTCGAGTACACCAAGCGATGAGCGAAAAGTCCCCGTCCTTCGACATGGTCTGGCTACGCGAAGGACAGGGCCTGCCCCCGACTGTGAAGTGGTCGTTTCGCGGCGATGGGGCGATTACGGCCCTCGCCATGGCTCGCGAATCTTGCGATGTATTCGTATGCGATGCCTCCTCGACGCTGTACCGGCTCAATCGTACAGGGAAGATTGCAGCGGTCACCCACCCGAAATCGCCCTTCACTCAACTGGTGTGGAGTGAAGACGGTCAGTGGGGATATGGAATCGGCACCGACAAAACGGTGGTGCGCCTCGACCGCAACCTGCAAATCGATTGGGAATACGAGACCCACGATGACGTGTTGTGCTTGGCGATCGCCCCGTTTGGGCACCACGTTGCCGTCGCTCAGACCGATGCTTCGAACATCATTCTGAACGAGCGAAAGCGGAAAATCGCTCGTTTCGAGACGGTACGGCCCCTGCAATTCATTCAGTTCTGCGGGACTGAACCGGTACTGTTCGGCTCAGCCGAAAACGGGTTACTCTGCTGCCACAACCTCGCCGGAGCCCAGCTGTGGCAGGAGCGAGTCTGGTCGAACGTCGGCTCCATGAGCGTCACGGGTTCCGGGGATATCATTTATCTGGCGAACTTCAGCCATGGGGTGCAGGCCTTCGACGGGGACGGGGTGAGCTTGGGGGCCTATATCTTGGAGGGGACGGTCGATCGGGTCGCGGCGAGTTATGAGCCGTATCGACTGATTGCGACCACGATCGAGCAATTCGTGTATTGGCTCGATTCCGATGGCGATTTGATTTGGGCCAGCGGGGCTCCTTCCCCCATCGTCGACACAGCGTGCGATCCTCTCGGGGAATGGGCGCTGGTCGCGTTTCAGTCGGGTGATGTACTCCGGCTCGATTGGGGAGTGTGAGCCCGAGTCTCCTGGAGAATGGCTGGCTGTCGGCTATTCCTAGCCCTCCCGTGGTAACAGCTTGAGCAGGAGTTCCACTCTCGAACGGACTTCGTAGGCCGCATAGATTTTCTTGGCGTGGTTGTGAACCGTGTGGATGCTGATTTCCAATTTTTCAGCGGCTTGTTTTTCGGTCATGCCCTCGAAGAGCAGCCCAAGGACTCGAGTTTGAGCGGGTTGCAACGGGGGGGGCGTATTCCTGAGAAGCGAACGGGGGTCCCGTGTTTCCTCATTTGGGTCAACTCCACAGACTCCGCTGGGATCATGGGACAGGATCATGGGGACATTCCCAAACTGAATCGTCTGCCCCGGAAAGACTGAGACACAGGTCACTCGTTGATTGTTAACCCAGGTCCCGTTCCGGCTGTCGAGATCTCGAACGATCGCCCCGGACTCGCCGACGCTGATTCGAGCATGCACGCGGGAAATCGTTTCGAGAGACAAGCAGATATCATTTTCGATCGAACGACCAATCAGTTGGTCGCCCAGCTTGAGGCGTGCCGCAAAGACCCCATTGCCATTTTCGGAGTGATGCACCAGAAACAGGGTCGAATTCATGCTCATCACATCGTGTGGGGTGGGAAGTCACTTTGAGCGGAACCCAGTCTCCAGCCGACGGCCGGGCCAATCCGCGGCCCGCGTCAGTTGCTAACTTAGCAACCCGATCGAGGATTCGCGAACTTCCTTGGTCTCTGGACACCTCAAAAATGTGTGGCAAAAGACCATCCTGAGTATTTTTCCTCCAAATCTTCCAGAATACCTGCCTGTAATGACCTGTACAGGTCATTACAGGCAGGTGGTGATCGACGATACTGTCCTCCAGACGCAACTCGCCGAGCCGTGAACTGAGATCTCCTGTGTGAGAATTCGGCGCCACAAAGGCTTGTCGGGAATTGCGGGCCAGCGGCGGCGACGGGTGCATCCCCGTCGCCGCTGCCGTTTTTTGTACTCTTAGTTCCGCAGCTGGATGAGCACCTGGCGACAGAACTGATCCAAAACTCCTTGCGAGTCGGACTGGGTCAGAACATCAATGTTTTGTTGCCAGCTGGCAATTCCCCGACGATCGAAGACCGTCATGCCCCGGGTCAATTCTCCGTGCAGTTCGACGTCGATCGCTCCCGACTGCCGTTCAAACAACTCGGGATGAGTGACAGCCGCTAGCGCGACGATTTCCGGCAGAGTGATTCCCTCCGTCCCAAGGTGCTGCCGCGAAGCTCGCAGTGCGAACGGAATCGTCCAAGCCAAGATCTGCCCAAACTGGGATTCTGGACCCGGGTTGATCCGCTGAAACTGTTCGAACGTCAGCACCACATTTTGAGTCACATCGAGAGGCACCAGCGTCTTCGTACAAGGCTGGCGGAGGACGTATCGGGCCGCTTCGGGATCGGCGTGAATGTTGAACTCCGACGTCGGGGTGACATCTCCTGCGCTGGAATAAGCACCGCCCTGGCAGACTAATGACTGCAATTCCGATAAAAACGGCGGATACAGCTCTCCAGCTCGAAACACGTTGGTCAGCGGCCCCAGTGTCAGCAGTGTCACCTCGTGGGGATGACTGCGAACCAGATCGATCATGACCTTGGCGGAATCGTGCCGCTGGTGCAGCTGGACATCGAGTACCGGAAAATCACCGAGTCCGTGCGGGCCATGAAATGCTGTAGGAGGCGGCAAATCGATCGACGACCAGGCTGCCATCGAGCCCTCGGAAACTCCAAACCGCGGCCAACGCGGCGGATCGAGCAATGAGATCAAAGCCAGCAGATTGCGAGTCGCCTGCTCTCCGGAAACACTTCCCGCAACTGCTGTCACGGCCAGCAAGTCGATTTCTGGGTTACAGGCGGCCAGCACCACGGCCAGCGCGTCCCCGATCCCGGGATCGGCATCAATGATCAGTTTACGAGCCACAGATTCCTCGGGGTAGACCTCGGAGAACAGAGAGACAACACACTATCCGCTCGCCCGTCCCGCAAGTCAAACAGAAACCAGTGGCCGCGAGGTACCGGGGCAGCATAGATGCGGGGCACATTCTCGATGTGCCCTTCTTGTGTTACGCGCAAAACACCTGGCGCTCCGCTGGGGTGGGCACGTCGAAAACGTGACCCACACCGAGGTCCCCATTGTCAACGAATGCGTCTCATCCGATCGACCTGTGGATAGAATGGAACTGTATATTTCGGGTAGCCCTCGACCTCTTTTCCGCGGGTATCGCGGTGATTGACCAGTGGGTAGCCGCGACCGTTGTTTAAAAACGGGACGCCGTGTGGCCAATAGATAAAAAAAGCTTTCCCGACCAAGAACATACGCGGGACACTTTGAAGCGACGGAGACCAGAGTCGGCTGTCCCGGCTACGGGGGCTGTTGTCTCCGAGGGCAAGGTAACCGTCGTCTGTGATTTTGATTTCGACGGAATCCATTTCGGCTTCCTGCATGTATCGCTGGCTCCAATCGTTCGGCCGATCCAGATATCGAGCCAGATCGCGGCGAAATCGGCCTTGGTCATTTCTTCGGAAATCGTGTTCCGACATATCGGCCCGGTAATAAATGTCTCGTTCGATCAGTAGCTCCGACACCGTAGCATCGAGTCCCCGAGCTGCGATTCCGGCGGGGGTCAAGTCGTTATTGGTCGGCAGCGGCTTACTCAGTGCGTTCGGCTGATCCAGCACAGCGCCCTGACCGAACTCGACTTTCTGATCGTTGATCCACAGCACCAGCCGGTCATCCACATTAGCAAATCGCAAGTCATAACTCCCCGCCCCCACAACGCCACACGCGGCCGTGGCCAACTCGACCTCCCGATCCGCCGTTTGCTTAAACAGCACTGCCGTCGACGACTTGCAGTCGATTCGGCACTGGTAGGTGAACTCCCCTTCGATCAGTTCCAACACCAGATTGGGGTCGGGGCCCATGGCAGAGATATCGACCTGGCAGCTGAGAGTGAGGTCGCCGACCCAGAACTCGCCCGTGTCGACCTCTTCGACGGCGAGCGCCTCGATGTGATTACGCCCCGATCCGGAGTAAGTGTTATACCCGCAGAAGTCCGTCACCAGTCGCGGCACGGGTGCTTGCTTGGATCCCTGTTCCGCCAGTTGCCACTCGGCCAAGCTGGGAGTGTAGTGGCGATAGCGAATCCAATTCTGACCGGGAACGCTCGCTCCCTGGCACTGAAAGGTCCGCTGCCGGGCATCGTGCGACCAGGTCGAAGCTGCAGGAGACCAACCCGCGACGCCGTCTTTGCCTCCAGTCTGCGTGACCGCAGCCCAGCGTTCTGGCCATCCGGTCTTGAGCAATTCCTGCGGGGCAAAGCGGTCATCGTAGACCGGGATTTGGAGCACTTTTTGCTTGTCGACATCGTCCTTGCGGAGGATTTTCTCTTCCTGACCATCCCACAAGTACAGGTTCCCCTGCCGAATGCGGATGGTTTCGCCCGGCAGTCCCACCAGCCGCTTGATGTAGTTGATATGCGGCTCTTCCGGGTACTTGAACACGAAGACATCCCAGCGTGAGGGATCCCCCAGTTCATAAGGATACTTGTTCACCAGGATGCGGTCCCCGTTGAAGGAGAGGGCATCGCGGACTTCGCTCACTCCTCGGCAGTTCGGACAAATGGCCGATTCGATTCGAACGTTCTCGTAGAGCAGCCCCGACTCTGCATCGAGTTCATCACTGGCCCCGATCGTAATCCGGTACCCGCAGTGAACGCAGGTCGATTCTTTGTGACGCCCGTACAGCGTCGGAGCCATGGAACCCGTGGGGATGACGAACGCTTCTGCTTCGAACGTTCTGAAGAGCAGGGCCAGGACGAGTGCAAACAGGATCGACTCGAAGTGGTCCCGGGCAGTGTCGACATGCACGGGCTTTGCCGGAGCAGTGATCTCCGATTTCGCCGCGACCGACAGCGCAGCGGGGGTCAGCGGGGTCGGAATGGATTCAGAAGTCGACATGTCAGGTTTCCGGAACGCGAGTCGAGGTTTCGGGGAGTGCGTACGGACTGTTGCCGCATCGGCGACGAACCGTGTCACCAACTCCCCGATCCGCGACGGAAGCCTACGCCAACCGAGACTTCAAGGGAAGTTCGGACTCGGAGCCAGCTCCACTTAAATCGTCATCGCCATAAACCCGCCATCGACGACGAGGTTGGCTCCGGTCAGGAACGCCCCGGCCTTATTGGAAGCGGCGAGCAAGATCACCCCCGCGAGTTCCGAGGGATCCCCGAAACGCCCCATCGGAGTATGCCGCATGATGCTCTCGACCCGGTCGGCGGTCAGTACCTTGCGGTTTTGCTCTGCCGGAAAGAACCCCGGAGACATCGCGTTGACTCGGATGCCGATCGGGGCCCACTCGCGGGCCAGATTCAGCGTCAGGTTCAGCACAGCGGCCTTCGATGCCGAGTACGTGTAGACGCGCGAGAGGGGAGTCATCGCACTCAGCGAGGCAATATTGATGATTGATCCGCGCGTCTTCCGTTCTTGCATGTCGCGGCCAAAGACCTGGCAAGTGAGCCGGACGCTGGTCAGATTGACGTGAAAGATCCGCTCCCACTCCTCATCGGTGATGTCGAGGAATGGTGTCGGCGAATTGATCCCCGCCGCATTCACGAGAACGTCGCATTCCCGCTGATTCGCACGCAGGTGGGCCACGAGATGTTCCAGGTCCTGGCGGTTGGTCGCATCCGCCGCGACATACTCCGCACTGCCACCCGCCGACTTCAAGCGCGCCACCGCAGCTGTACCATGTTCCGCGTTGCGTCCCGTAATCAGGACATGCGCCCCGGCCCCGGCCAAGGCATCGGCCAAGGCTCCCCCCAAGGTCCCGGTCCCGCCCACCACGACAGCTGTCTTGCCCTTCAGGCCGAAGAGATCGACAAGGTAATTGGCCGGTGTTTGATCGGGCATTGCGTAGGCTCAGAGACTGAAAAGTTCACGGCGTGAATGAGGCTCGTCGCAGAGCCTCGATGTGGATGGGCATCCTAGCCCATTGGTTTCGGATTGCCGACTCACCGGCGAGTGGCGCTCCAGAGCCTGCGCCCGATCTGTCTGAACCGAGGGGACAGGACTACGGCTTCTTGGCGATCGCCTGCCCGCGGACGAAGGCCACCACGTCCGCGATGTTCTGCGGAGTCAGGTCTTTCTCGACTCCGACGGGCATCAACGACACTCCCGTCGAGGCCATCGACTCGATCAGTTCGCGGGCGATCGTGTCTTCCTTGGCTTCTGACCGGCGGAGAGTCACAGCGGTTGTCGATTCGCTCGCCAAAATGCCGCCGAAGACTTGCCCTTGGGTGGTTTCGATCGTGTAGCTGACATACTTCGGCTGGGCCTCGCGGTTCGGGTCGAGGATGGCGACTAGGAGGTCAGCGGGAGACTTGTTCGCGACCGAGACCAGTTCGGGGCCGACGTTATGCCCTTCATCGCCGACCTTGTGGCAGACCGAGCAGACCTTCTTGTAGACGGCTCGCCCGCGTTCAAAATCGCCGCCGGCTTCGACGGTCTCGCGGTACGTGGCGATGACCTTCTCGCGGTCGGCGGAGACTGCTCCACGGATCGCGGTGGCTCGTTCACGCACCGGGAGATCAGGGTGCCCGAGGAGGAGTTGCCATTGCTCTGTCGAGATCTCCGAGGCCTTGACCTGCTGCTCCGTGATCGCCGCCAGCAGAGCGTCGACGCGGGGTCGCTCCCGCAACAGGATTTCGATCACATCACGCCGTGGCTCGGGGCTGAGTTCCTTCCACTTGGCGAGCGCAGCCAAGGCCCCTTCGCTCCCCGGCAAATCCCCCAAGGCGGCAATCGCTGCTCGCTGCTGATCGACCGGAACCTGGGGCTTGATCTGGTCCCGCAACACTGGCACCGCCAATTGCGGCGAAGCATACGCCAGCAGCGACACCGCGACAGACGAACCACCGGCTTCGCCCAGTTGGCCCACAGCAGCCTCGCAAGCCGACGAAAAACTCGCCTTCAATTCGGGAGTCGTGTCGGCAGCTGCCAGGAGCGTCCGCCCCCGGATGCGCAGCCCCTGACCCAGGGGAATCAGCAGCGGCCAGCGAACCGAATTGGTGACTTTCAAATCGGGAGAGAGACATTTCGCGAGCACCCCGGCGACCTCGGCATCATCACCGCGTGCTCCGGTGATGCGGAGCAGTTCCCCCAGAAACGGCGGAACGACTCCGTCTCGCGCCACAGCTTCGATCATCGTCGTAATGAGCTTCGAACGATCCTTGGCCGCTCCCAGCAATGCCGTTCGCAAGTGAACATCGAGATCGGTCCCTGCGGCGAGTGTGGCCCAACAATCGGCGACACCCAACCCGCTCAGTTGGGAGAGTCCCATTGCAAGCTCGAAGCGGACCAGCGGAGAAGGGTCTTGGGCTCGTTCAAACAGCCGCTGCCGCAGCGACGCATAGTTCGGGTGCTCGACGAGCATCGCGATCCCCAACTGCATGGCATGGCGTCGCGCATGCGGCTCAGCACTCGTCAGCAAGGACAACACATCACAGGCATTCGACTCAACCAGAGCGGCCAGCGTCCGTACCGCCAGCATCTGGCCGAGGGGAAACTTCCGCTCGCGGGCCACCTGTCGCAGCCCAGGGATCGCTGCCGGATCGCGCTGTTGGAGTAAGAGCCGCTGCGCCGTCTCGCGATGCCAGCCGTTGGTCGACTTCAGCATCTCGACCAACTCCGCCGTTCCCAGCTTTCCGGGCCGCACCCAATCGGTCCTCGCTCCACCTGGGGGAGTGAGCCGGTAGATGCGTCCGCGATCGGTTCCGCTTTCGAGGTCGAGCTTGGCCTTGATGTCCTCGGGGATCGAGAACGGATGCTCGATGGTCTCCCGATACATGTCGCACACATAGAGGCATCCATCGGGCCCATTGATGAAGTTGGCCGGGCGGAACCAGGTATCGGTCGAGGTCAAGAACTCGACGTTCTCGTCGGCCCGCTTGGCACTCGCCACGATCCCGGTTTGCGTCATCGTCTTGCGATGGACCAGGTTTCCGCCCACATCGCCAATGAATGCATTCCCGCGAAACTCCTCCGGATACGCATCGCCCCGATACGTGGTCACGCCGGTCGCCGAGGTGAAGAACCCGATCGGCACGAGTTCGGTCTGCGTGGTGCGTTTCACGAACTCGGGGTCACTGGCCCGTCTTCGAGTTCGCACAATCCGCCATGGCTCGGCGGGGCTTTTGCGAAACACGGGAGCCGCTGCGCCCTCCACTGAAATCGCCTCAACCGCATTGGGAGGAGAAATCCCCGCCAGACGATCGAGCGCCGCAGCGGGCCAGATCACCTGCTGAATGTGATTGCTGTTGTTGCAGATGAGCCGTTGGCCCCAATCATCAAAGCTGTGGCCGAACTGCTGGCCGCCGGTGATGAGTTCGAACTGACGCGTACGTGGGTCGAACCGCAAGTCACGACCTCGTGCAGAGAGCTTCTGCGTCTCAACCCCCTCGGGAGAGAAGACCGCAATCTCGCCGCCAACCATCCCCGCTGCCAAGTAGATCAAGCCGTCCGGTCCCCACTTCAGGTTGTTAGCCATGCCTTGCACATTGTCTCGACCGAACCCGCTGGCCACGATCTGCCGCACATCAGCCACTCCGTCCCCGGTCGTGTCCTTCAAGTAGTACAGGTGTTGCGGAGCCAGTGCAAAGACCCCTCCGTCATAGCAGCACACGCTGACCACCCAGCTCATGTCCTCGGCGAAGATGGTGCTCGATTCGAAGACGCCGTCCCCGTCGGCATCGACCAGGCGGCGCACCTTGCAGGCGTTCTTGCGTCCCAGTGGCAACGGCTGTTGCTTGCGGACTTCTTCGGAATACGGGTAGCCCCGCATCTCCGCGATGTAAAGGTTCCCGAACTCGTCAAAGCACCCGTCGACCGGGTCATTCACAATCGGCTCGTGAGCGACCAGATCGAGCTTAAACCCATGCTCGACAGCAAACGTCTGTTGCACATCTGCCACTTCCACCGGCGGCAAGCGACCGACCTCCTGGAGGTCCGCCGGTGGCTCATCCGCCGGAAGCTGAGCGAGAAACGCTCCCTCACCAAGGAGCACCAGAGCCATCACTGCCGAAACAATCCGGGGGCGAGCTGACACCACTGCACGAAGGAACGTCATCTGCACAAGCCTCTCTATTGTCACCAAAACACTGAGTCCCATCATGGCTAGTTGGGTCACGCTGGTCAAACATAAGCCATCATAGATGCTCCCCCCAGCAGTACCCACCGGTCACCGAGACCAAAGCAGAAGCGTCTTCCAATGGAGTGCGAGGCCAGTGGTGTGAAAGTTTTCAACCGGCTTCGCCCTGAAAGCGCAGCCCCCTGTCAGCCTGGGGCGCAGCGTAGCGACGCCCCAGGAAGCGATCCCAATTGGTTTCAAGCCCTGAAGAGGCGGCACTCTCGCGAGGAAAGGGCCGCCCTTTCAGGGCTGGTTTTCCTGTGGTTGCAGAGACCTAACGCGGCGCTGCACGGCTGCGCCGTTTGGGCTGACAGGGGACTGCCCTTTCGGGGCGAAGAGCCTCCATACTTGGCCTTGCGGCTGGGAGCGGCTGGGTGGCCATCGGTTGGCGAGCTTTGGGGCCTACCGTTGTGCGGTAGCACAGGGGGTTCTTGCCGGTGAGCCCGGAAGGTCATGTCCCGCATGACCTTCCCAGACTTGGACTGTCTTGAAGTCCGGACGGCCAGGCATCAGAGTTCCTCGAACACCCATTCAT
>Ga0105046_10011732_pt1 | contig 13610 bp, 12 predicted proteins | sample MAT03_FD_78385 | JGI IMG/M metagenome (GOLD analysis project Ga0105046, IMG submission 78385) | Freshwater microbial communities from Lake Fryxell liftoff mats and glacier meltwater in Antarctica - MAT-03 (megahit assembly) | ecosystem: Environmental > Aquatic > Freshwater > Ice > Liftoff... | reverse complement strand
TACGTCGACTTCCGGTTCGAGGCTGTGTTCGTCGTCGGCCAGTTCTTCATCGCTGCGGACTATGCTCTCGGCTCCGACCAGGCGGCGCCAGGCAGGCGCGGCGAAAGATCCGGTGCGTTTGGGCACCGCGGCGAGGCGGTCGCCATAGCGTGACGGCTCACCACAGAAAACGATGCTGCCGCCGGGCTTGAGCACCCGGAAGAATTCCGAGAAGGCCTTGTCCAGGTCGGGGATGTGGTGGAGTACCGCGTGGCCAAGCACTACGTCGAAGCTTTCGTCTTCAAAAGGCAGCAATTCGGCTTCGGTGACCACGGTCTTCACCGGCACATCCAGCGACTTCGCCGTCTTCTTCAGTGAAGTGAGCATGCCGGGGGATATGTCGGTCGCCGTGAGGTTCCTGATCAGGCCCTGGGCGGCAAGGTTCAGTGAGAAGTAGCCGGTACCGGCACCGATCTCGAGTGCGTCGTCGTATGGCCTGTCGGGCAGCGACCCGCCGAGGGTGCGTTTCAGCTTGGCGGCGACCTGCTCCTGCCCGATCTCACCGAAGTCGATGCCCCACTTGGCATCGTAGGAATCGGCCGCGGCGTCGTGGTAGCGGGTGTTGACGTCTTTGATGTGGTCCGGCGTGGCGGACGGGGAAGCGGGCATGGCGGAGAAAGATAGGGAAGAATCGCTCCCCTTGACTGACTCGTACATCCAAAATGACCAGCCGGACGGGGTTCCTCCCCTTGAATTGACTGGCGAGCGCACCCTGCCTGACGTACCTGAGGAGAACTACTGGTACCGCCGTCACCTGGCCGTCTACGATTGGATTGCGGCGAGGGTAGCCGGTCTGAAGGTGGTCGACCTCGCCTGTGGTGAGGGTTACGGCTCGAACGTCCTGGCCGGATCTGCCTCTGGCGTGATCGGCGTCGATGCCAACCCGGAAGCCTTCGAGCACGCCCGGGCCAAGTACAACTCCGACGTCCTCAGTTTCCGGCGCGAACTGGTCGAAAGCTTCGACGAGCCGCGCGACGCGATCGTCTTCCTCCAGACGATCGAGCACATCACCGACCCCGACACCCTGCTTGAAGGATTCACCCGGGTCGCACCGGTTTCTTACATCTCCACCCCGAACCTGCTGACCCTCGCCCCCGAAGGGGCGGACAAGTCGGACAACCCGTGGCACATCAAGGAGTACCGCCTCGAGGAGTATCGCGCCCTGCTGGAGCCGCACTTCTCCCGCGTCGAGATCCTCGGGCTCTCCCACGCCCGCAAGCTTCGCCTGCACGAGCATGCGCTCTCGCTCGGCTGGGACCGGGTGCACGAAGGCCTCGGCCTGACGAAACCTTTCTACGACCGGTTCACGCCGGCGATCGCCGCGTCGGATTTCAGGCTGTCAACCCACAACCTCGAAAGTGCCCTGGACTTCATCGCCGTCTGTCATGTCTGAGGATCGGGACCAGGACGCCGCCACGGCCGGTGACCTGGCGATAGTGCTCCACTCTCACATGCCCTACGTGGAGGGCTTCGGCACCTATCCCTTCGGGGAGGAATGGCTCTTCGACGCCGTTGTCCGTTCGCACCTGCCGGTCCTCGATGTAGCCCGGGACCTGACGCTCACGATCACGCCGGTACTCGCCGATCAGCTCGAAGCCCCTGGTGTGGCCGAACGCCTGCGCCACTTCCTGGTCGAGCACCGGATACGGGCCGCCGAGAAGGACATCGAATCGGCCGATCCTGAATATCGGGCGGCCGCGCTCGCCGAGAAGCAGCGCTACGAGCGGGCACTCGATGTGCTCGACAGCCACGACGGAGATGCCCTCAGCGCTTTCGCCGGAGCGGGATCTTCCGGCCGGGTGGCTCTCGCGGCATCGAGTGCGACCCACGCGGTCCTGCCACTGCTCGCGACCCGGGCGGGGATCGACCTGCAGGTGGAGACCGGGGTCAATTCACACCGGCGGCGGTTCGGCTGGCAGGGCGGCTTCTGGCTGCCCGAGTGCGCGTACCGCCCCGGCCTCGAATGGGATCTGGCGCGCAACGGGGTCAAGTGGTTCTGTGTCGACCAGAGTCGCCATGAACCGTCAGACGACGCGCTGCGTCCGGTGGCCACCGATGCCGGACCGGTTGCGTTCACGATCGACTGGGAAGCGATTTCGTGGCTCTGGGACATGCAGGGGTATCCGTCGTGGACCGGTTATCTGGACTTTCACCGGCTTTCGATGAACGGAATCCGGATCTTCCGAATCGATGGTGGGCCTTACGACGCCGAAGCCGCGGCCGCCGAGGCGTCTTCCCAGGCCGACCGTTTCCTCGACGACGTGGCCGCAAGGCTGGGACGGTTCCGGGAGCGAACGGGGGAAACCGGTCTGCTGACCTTTGCGGTCGATTGCGAGTTGCTCGGGCACTGGTGGTCGGAAGGGCCGGTCTGGTTGCAGAACGTCCTCGACCGGGCTGCCTCCAGAGGGGTGAACCTGGTCACGCTCGACCAGGCGGCCCGGGGACCGACCAGGGAGGCCGACCTGAAGGCATCTACCTGGGGTGAAGACAAGGATTTCCACACCTGGGACGAACCGGCCGTCGCTGACCTGACCTGGGGGTCACGCCGACTCGAGCTCGAAGTTGCACGTGCTGTCGCGGAAGGCATGGACCAGGGCGCCGCCGAACGGGCGGTCAGGGAACTGCTTGCTGTCCAGTCGAGCGACTGGGCATTCCTCGACAACCGCAAGCAGGCCGGTGACTACCCGTTCGACCGGGCTGTCCAACATGCCGAAAATGCCTTCGAAGCCCTACACTCAGGCTCTCATGTACTCCTTGATTCACGGGTCCGGTCACTGGCCCCCGACCTGAGTCTGTCGCCACTTCTGGTCCCCTGAGCCCGGCTCGACAATGCCAATCAACCGAATCCTCATCGTCACCTGGGAATACCCGCCGCTGATCGAAGGCGGTCTGGCCCGCCATGTGCGCAAGCTGTCGGAAGCCCTGGTCCAACTTGGCATCGAAGTTCACGTGCTCACGCGTGGTGGTGAGCAGGCGACCGTCGAGGAAGAGATGGCGGGTGTGTTGATCCACCGGATCGTCGAACCGGAAAGGCCGACCGACCTGGCCGAGTTCGTGACCTGGGTCGAACGCATGAATTCGGACATGCTCGCCGCCGGCGTGGAACTCGGCGACCGTCATGACTTCGATCTCGTACACGGCCACGACTGGCTGGTTGCCGGTGCCTGTGACCACCTCGCCCGCCGCTACGGCGCTCCGCTGGTCACGACCATCCACGCCACCGAGTGGGGCCGCCATCAAGGCTGGGTGGAAAACCACCCGCAGGCCCACATCCACGGTGTTGAGAAGTGGATAACCAACCGGTCAGACCGGGTGATCGCCTGCTCCCATTTCATGCGGGAACAGATCGCCGATATCTTCGCGGTCGAAGAAGGGCGGATCTCGGTGATCCCGAATGGCATCGATCCCGAAGACCTGCCGGCCGAAGATCCGGTCGAGCTGGCCAGGATGCGCTCCGAGTTCGCCGATCCGGACGAGAACCTGGTCCTGCTGATCGGTCGCCTGGTTTATGAGAAGGGTTTCCAGCTGGCGCTCGAAGCGATGCCGCAGGTGATCAGGGAGCTGCCGAACACCCGGTTCCTGGTTGCCGGTTCCGGCACTCACGAAGCCGAACTCCACAAACAGGCCGAAGAACTCGGCTTGATGTCCCACGGAAGTTTCCTCGGCTGGATCGGTGACGACTTACTCCACTCGCTCTACCGGATCGCCGACCTCACCGTGGTCCCTTCGATCTACGAGCCTTTCGGCCTGGTCGCCCTGGAAGCGATGGCATCCGAATGCCCCTGCATTGCTGCCGACACCGGTGGCCTGCGAGAGGTTGTGCCGCTCGAAGGCGCCGGACTCCGCTTCAGGGCGAGCGACCCCGAGCACCTCGCCGAAGCAGCCATCCAGGTTCTCGGCGACGAAGAGCTGGGCAAACGAATGGTCGAGGAAGGCCTCGCCCACATCAGGATGTTCGACTGGTCCGACGTAGCCCTCCAGACCCTGGAGCTGTACCAGGGCCTGCTCGGGGTCAAAGTCGATTGACCGCTCGGCGGACCTTCTGAATCAGGTTCGCACAGCGAAACGACTCTGATTCCTTACGAAGGTGGGCTTAGGGTTCCCGGGCCTGGCTCGGGTTCGACCGGTTCAGGCCACTTCAGGTCTTTGGGGGCTTCCCGCATCCGCAGGATCCTCGCGGGCACGCCGCCGACCACGGCGTTGGCCGGAACGTCTTTGGTCACGACCGAGTTGGTGCCGATGATCGAGTTGTCGCCGACGCTGACGCCACGCAGGACGCAGGCGCCGTAACCGATCCAGACATTCGAGCCGACCATCACGTCTTCCATGTAGATGCCCTGCTGCCTGATCGGGCGCTCGACTTCGACCACGCCGTGGTCGAAGTCGATGAACATCGTGCGATCCGCGATCACGCACTGGGGCCCGATCCGTACCCGCTGGTAGGCAGAGATCGTGCATTCCTGGCCGATCACGGTCTTGTCACCGATCTCGACCTGTCCCTCGTGGCAGCGGATCTTGGTGCCGTCACCGATCCAGACGAACTTGCCGAAGCTGAGCCGTGCGTCCGGCCCGGTCTGGATCTGGAGGCCGCGACCAAAGAAGACTGGGCCGTGGGTGGCCCAGCGGTGTCCGGGTCGGGTGAACAGCCGTCGGCGCAGGTACCGGCCGAAGAGCCCGATGTACTTCGGCTTGAGCATGCCGTTGCGGGCGAAGAAAGAGAGCGAGTGAAGCACGGGGCGGACTTTATCCCGGTGGCCCCGGAAGCGAAGGCGCCGACGTGCGGCGGCCGGTTCAGGTTCTACACTGGTCAACCGATGCCCGAGTCCCCAGCCGAAGCCCGGAATGTCCTCTCCCCGCTCGCCGAAAGGCTGATCAGCGGCGACAAGCGTGCGCTCGCCAGGGCGATAACCCTGATCGAGTCTGATGCGCCGGAGGGCTGGGATCTGGTGCGGGAGATCTTCCCGATGACGGGCAAGGCCCGGATCACCGGTTTCACCGGTCCGCCCGGGGTCGGCAAGAGCACCCTGATCGGCGCGCTGACCGGCGAGTTCCGTAAAGAGGACCGGCAGGTCGCGGTGCTCTCGATCGACCCTTCGAGCCCATTCACGCAGGGTGCCCTGCTCGGCGACCGTATCCGGCTCAGCGAACACTTCCTCGACAGCGGGGTATTCATCCGTTCAATGGCTTCCCGCGGAGCTCTCGGCGGCCTGTCCGAAGCGGCGCTCCAGGCAGCACTGGTGATGGACGCCTCTGGCAAGGACGACATCCTGATCGAGACGGTCGGCGTCGGTCAGGGTGAAATCGACATCGTCGACCACGCCGACACGATCGTGCTCGCCCTGATGCCCGGGTCCGGCGATTCGATCCAGGCCCTCAAAGCGGGCATCATGGAGATTCCCGACGTCATCGTCGTCAACAAGGCCGACCATCCGATGACCGACACCATGATCCGTGAGGTCCGCGGCGCACTTTCCCTTGCCCACACACCGGGAGCCTGGAGGGTTCCGATTCTCCGCACGGAAGCGGCGAGGGGCGAAGGCATCGAAGAACTGGCAGCCAAGATCGACGAACATCGTGGGTTCATCGAAGCTCAGGGAACCCTGACCGAAAGACGCGCCCGCAACCTGCGCAACGAGGTGCTGGGGATCGCGACCGCGAGGATGCGCCGCCGTCTCGAGGCCGCGATAAAGGATGATCCGGCTGTGGTCGAACTTCTCAACCGGGTGGTCAGCCGGGATCTGGATCCCGCCACAGCCGCCGCCCAGCTCCTGGAAGGAGAGAATCATGTCTGAAGCAGCAACCCGACAGCCCAGCCTCGAGGACGTTCAACAATGGGTCGGATACCGGATCGACGAGGTCTCCGGACATAGCGTCGCCAAGGTCGAAGGCCTGTTCGTCGACCAGGAGACCGGTGAGCCCGCCTGGGTCCTCGCCAAGCTCGGTCGCTTCGGCAAGGTCGTCCCGATCTCGATCCGTGAATGCGCTTCTGCCGCGGGCCGGGTCTGGGTCCCGCACGACCGTGAGGTAATCCGCAACGCCCCCGCGATCGACCCCGAGATGCCGCTCAACCGTGAGCAGGAACTCCAGGTTCTGACTTATTACGGAATCCCCGAGACGGTCGGCCGTGGGGCCGAGATCAACGAGCGCCCGGTCGGAACGGTCACCTCCCAGGCCCCGGTTAGCTGATCAGCAGCCCAACGCTCTGGCAATCACCATCTGCTGGACTTCGTCGGTGCCTTCGCCGATCGTGAGGATCTTGGCGTCGCGGTAGAAGCGGCAAACCGGGTACTCCTCGATGTAGCCGTAACCGCCGTGGATCTGGACGGCCTCTTCGGTCGCGCGCACCGCGAGCCGGCCCGTGATCAGCTTCGCCTGGGCCGCGGTCAACGAGAAGTCCTCCCCGTTGTCCTTCATGATCGCCGCCTTGTAGGTCAACAGGCGGGCGGCTTCGAGGGCTGAAGATATGTCGGCGATCTTGGCCTGGATCGACTGGAACTTCGAGATCGACTGGCCGAAAGCCTGACGCTCCTTCGCGTACTTGATCGATTCGTCGAGCGCACCCTGGGCGACACCGACAGCCATCGCCGCGACACCGATGCGGCCGCCGTCGAGGATGTTGAGGAACTGCTTGAAGCCCTGGCCCTGCGGGCCGAGCATCGCCGACTTCGGCAGGCGCACGTCCTCGAAGCTGAGCGGGTGGGTGTCGGAGGCGTTCCAGCCCATCTTGCGATACGGCTTCTCGACCGTGTAGCCGGGCGTGCCGTTGGGCACGATGAAGTTGCTGATCTCGGACCGGCCATTGCTGTCGTCGCCGGTGACCGCTGTGATCGAAACGCAGCCGGAGATGTCGGTGCCCGAGTTGGTGATGAACTGCTTGGCGCCGTTGATCACCCATTCGTCGCCGTCGAGGACAGCGCGGGTCTTGGTGTTGCCGGCGTCCGATCCGGCTTCCGGCTCGGTCAGGCCGAAGGCGGCAAGGGTTTCGCCGGAGGTCAGTTTCGGCATCCATTCGGCCTTCTGCTCGTCGGTACCCCAGTTGAAGATCGGGGTGGTGCCGAGCGAGATGTGAGCGGCCATGGTGATCGCCACCGAGGAGTCGATCCGGGCCAGCTCTTCGACTGCGAGGGCGTAGGACATGATGTCTCCACCGCCTCCACCGAACTCCTCCGGGAAAGGAATGCCCATCAGGTCGAGTTCGCCCATCTTCCTGACGATCTCGTAAGGGAACGCTTTGGTGCGGTCCAGTTCTTCGGCTACCGGCGCGACCTCATTGCGCGCAAAGTCCCGAACGGTCTCCCTGAGCAGTCGCTGCTCGTCAGTCAAGTCGAAGTTCATGGCGCTGATTCTATGGATGGCGGTGGGCTGGGGGCGGCCGGAGGGCCGCTCTCACCTTCGCCGGTCGGGTGGTTCTGGCTCGTTTATTTCGGAGATAGGGCGAAAAAGCGCGCCAGAACCTCTTGGGTGTGACTGGAGTCGCGGCTACGCGGGGGCGGGCACGCCCGGGATGGATTCGGCTTCTCTCACTTCGAGGGCTTTGCCGCACTTCTGGCAGATCCGGCGGTCGTCGATCTCGCCGCCGCACTCTTTGTGGACAATCAGGCGCGGCACGCCTTCTTCCGGCGCGCAGTACTTGTCGCCCCAGCCGAGGAAGGCCATCAGGACCGGCCAGAGGTCGAGGCCCTTCTGGGTCAGGAAGTACTCGTAACGCTCGGGATTGTTCTGGTACGCCTTCTTCTCCAGGATGCCCGCATCGAACAGGCGGTTCAGCCTCGCGGTGAGCACGTTGCGGGCGATGCCGAGCGACTTCTGGATCTGGTCGAACCGGCGGCGCCCACGGAAGATGTCCCGGATGATCAGCAGCGACCAGCGCTCACCGACGATTTCAAGTGATGAAGCGATCGAGCATTCCTGGCCTGGATAGTCGTGGTAGAGCATGTCCCGATTGTGCCACCTTGAGTTGTTTCAAGCAACTGTGCGTTTGATCACAGAGGGTTGCGTCAAGCAACTTACCGCAATATGGTCTGAGCAATGAGAGGTTTCGTGAAGAAGCCCACTTGAGTTTTGAACAGACGGGAGACCGAAATGAAACGCGACAACACCAACCGGACCAGGACCTTCATGCGTCCCATCAAGATCGACCTGAGCGAAGCCGAAATAATGGCCGACCTCCAGTACCCGGCCGCGATGGTGCGGCCGGCCAGTCCCGCCCCTTCAGGAAAACGGAATCCTTCGCGCTGAACGACGATTCGTGAGCGGAACGCTACTTGGCGAGATCCCGGGCGAGGGCGACCAGCAGATGAACTCCGAAGCCGGTCGGTCCTTTGCCCCAGTACTCGCGCCCGGTGTCCCAGGCGGTACCGGCGATGTCGAGGTGGGCCCAGGGCTTGCCTTCGGTGAACTCCTCGAGGAAAGAAGCGGCATAGATCGTGCCCGCCTTGCGCTGGGACGAAGCGTTGACCAGGTCGGTGATGTCGCCTTTGGTCAGGTCCTTGTATTCGTCGTGGAGGGGCAGGCGCCAGACCAGCTCACCACTGCGCTCGCCGGCGGCGGTGACCGCGGCAGCGAGGTCGTCGTCGTTCGAGATCAGGGCGGCGTAGGTCGAGCCGAGACCGATCAGCACAGCCCCGGTCAGGGTCGCGAGGTCAACCATCCTGTCGGCTCCTTCCCGTGCGCAGTGGACCAGAGCGTCGGCGAGGATCAGGCGGCCTTCGGCGTCGGTGTTGGTGACTTCGACCGTCTTGCCGTTGAGCTGGGTGATGATGTCGCCGGGCTTGAGCGCGGTTCCGGAAGGAACGTTCTCGGTCGAAGGCAATACGGCGATCAGGTCGATCTCGACGCCGAGTTCGGCAATCGCGTCGACCGCCTCGAGCACGGCGGCACCACCGGACATGTCCATCTTCATCTCGTGCATGCCGGCGGAAGGCTTGATCGAGATGCCACCAGTGTCGAAGGTGACCGACTTGCCGACCAGGCCGAGGGTTTCACCGCCACCCTTGCCGGTGTAACGCAGGGTGATCAGCCTCGGCTCGATGTCCTCGCCACCCTTGGCGACCGCTTCGAGCCCGCCCATGCCGGCGCTGATGATGCCGGCACGGTCGAGCACCTCGACCGTGACTCTCTCGTGACTGTCGGCGATTTCGCGCGCCCGGCCGGCAAGGTATTCGGGGGTGGCGACGTTCGCCGGCAGGCTCTGGAGGTAACGGGCGCGGTTGCCGGCATTGCCAACCGCTTCACCGATGTTGACGTCGGCGGATACATCCTTGTCGGAGACGATTTCGACCACCTTGAGTTCGGGCGGGGCCTCTTTGCCATCGGATCCGGTCTTGAACCGGTCGAACTCGAAGGAGGCGAACGCGGCACCTTCGACCAGGGCCGCGGCGACCGGTCCGGCGTCATCGACCTCGGGCAGCATGAAAGCAAGGGCTTCACCCTTGATCGACTTGAGGGCCTTGTGGGCGACGGCTCCGGCGACCCGGGCCTTCTCTGCGGTGAATTCGTCCTTCTCCCCGAGGCCGACCACGACGACACGTTCAGGCTTGCCGGGATAGATCACCGTCGAGGACTTGAAGTCACCGGATGCGTCGCTGGCGCCGGGCGTGCTGGCGAGCGGCTCGCTGAGCGATTCCCCTTCAAAAAGCGGAACGGCCACAAGATCGGCGTCTACTTCGGACAGGGCAACATCACTCAGGTATGCCTTCATGCTCTCCAGTCTAAATATCCGGTCATGCCCGACGATCTTGGCCGCTATACAGTCCCTCTGCAGCACAAACTTCACGTTCCCGAAAACGATCGAATTGATCACCAAACAGATCCACGAAAGGCAGCGAATGCCCCGCACAGTGATTCTCTCCTCCGCCCGCACCCCCTTCGGAAAGATGGGCGGCGGACTCGCTTCGGTCAACGCGGCTGAACTCGGCGGCATCGCGATCGCCGGCGCCCTCGAGCGCTCCGGAGTCGCCCCCGAGCAGGTCGAGCAGGTCTCCTTCGGCCAGGTCATCCAGGCCGGGCAGGGACAGATCCCTTCGCGCCAGGCCCAGATCGCCGGCGGCATCCCCAAGGAAGTCCCCTCCGAGACCGTGAACAAGGTCTGCGCTTCCGGCATGCGGGCCACCGGCCTGATCGACCAGGCAATCCGTGCCGGTGATATCGAAGTCGGCGTCTCCGGAGGCATGGAATCGATGAGCAACGCTCCGTACCTGCTGCCCGGAGCCCGTTCCGGTTACCGCATGGGTGACGTCAAGGCGGTCGACTCGATGACCCATGACGGCCTGACCAACCCCTTCACACACCTCCAGATGATCAACGAGGCCAGCGGCGTAGCCAACGAGCTCGGCATCAACCGTGAAGAGATGGACCGCTTCGCTGCCCGTTCACACGAGCTGGCCGAAGCGGCCCGTGCCAACGGCACCCTCGGCGAAGAGATCGTGCCGGTCACGGTCAAGGGCCGCAAGGGCAACACTGTGGTCGATTCGGACGAGGCGATCCGCCCTGAAATCAGTGCCGAGAGCCTGTCCCAGCTGCGCGCGATCGGTGGCGATGACGCCAATCACACCGCCGGCAACGCCCCCGGTGTGAACGATGGTGCCGGTGCGCTGGTACTCGCTTCCGACGAATGGGCCGAAGCCAACGGCAAGGAGATCCTCGGCACGATCGTCGGTTACGGCCAGATCGGCGACGAGTTCGCCTGCCTCGCCAAGACCCCGGCCCTCGCCGCCAAAGCAGCTCTCGACAAGCTCGGCAAGACCCCGGCCGACGTCGACCTCTGGGAAGTCAACGAAGCATTCGCTTCGGTCTCGCTGAACACGATCAAGATGCTCGACCTCGATGAAGACAAGGTCAACGTGAACGGCGGCGCCGTTGCGCTCGGCCATCCGATCGGTGCCTCCGGTGCCCGCGTCATCGGTTCGCTGGTGCGTGAGCTGAAGCGCCGCGGAGGCGGCCTCGGCTGCGCCGCAATCTGCTCCGGTGGCGGACAGGGAGACGCGATTCTGGTTGAAGTCAAGTAGCGGTCTACCGCGAGGGCGCCCGGAATCGGAAAGGGAACTGCCGACCGGTTCCGGGCTGTCCGCGACTTCGCAGTTCTGAATAAGGGATCCCGGCCGACTTCGCTCAGTAGAAGCTCAGGATGGTTTCGCTGTGCGGCCGGGATCGTCAGTGCGCCGGCTACCGGTCAGTAGCCCGTAGCGCCGAGAGGCAAAGAACGGGTGATGGACCGGAGTCTCGGCGTCGGTACCGTTACACCTGTGAACGATTCGACTGAAGCAGCTTTCTTTGACCTCGACAAGACCCTGATGGCGGGTTCCAGCGGGATGGAGTTCGCCCGGGTCGCCCGCCGTCGTGGCCTGATCACCCGGACGCAGGTTCTGAGATGGGGGCGGGACCACTTCCGGTACCGGCTCAAGGGTGCGACCGACGAAGAGACCGCCCAGGTGATGGAGGTCGCCAGGGAAACCCTGGCAAACGTCACCGCGACCGACATCTCGCGCATGTGGCCCGAGGTCCTGGCCGGCATCCTGCCCCGGGTCTACCCGGAGATGCTGGCCGAGATCTACCACCATCAGGACGCCGGCCGAAAGACCTACATCGTCAGTGCTGCCGGCTCCGACATGGTCCGTTCGCTGGCGTTAATTCTCGGTATGGACGACGGCATCGGAACCCGCTACGTGGTCAACGAAGACGGGATCTACACCGGTGAACTGGACGGCCCGTTCGTATACGGACCGGGCAAGGTGCCCGCGATGGAGCGAATCGCAGAACGCGACGGGGTGGACCTCGCAAAGTCCTGGTCCTACTCGGACTCGGCTTCCGACCTGCCGATGATGCGTGCAGTCGGCAATGCGGTGGCGGTCAATCCCGACGCACCGCTGGTCGCGGCCGCCAAGGAGAACGGCTGGCAGATCATGAGGTTCGACCGGCTCGGACGTAACCTCGCTGTAACCGGAACCGTTGCTGCGGCCGTCGCCATCGGCGGCCTGGGTAGCTGGATCTCCAAGCGACGCTGAAGACTTTCGGCCGGGGGCCTGCGCTTCTGCCTTACTATCCGGGAACTGAACCATGGAACCCACCACGTCGAAATCCGCTGATCCTGCCGACATGCCGGCCGAAGCCCCGGCCCACACCGATGCCTCCGCCAAGGCGGCGGAATCAGCCGGCCAAGAGTTCAAGACGATGTCGGGCAAGCCGATCAAGGCGCGCTACGGACCCGAAGACGTGACCGGCGACGCTGACGTCAAGATCGGCGAACCCGGTTCCTACCCGTTTACCCGTGGGCCCTACGAATCGATGTACCGCGGCCGCAACTGGACGATGCGCCAGTTCGCCGGCTTCGGCACGGTCGAAGAAACCAACGAGCGTTTCCATTACCTGCTCGAACATGGTCAGACCGGTCTTTCGACTGCTTTCGACATGCCGACGCTGATGGGTTACGACTCCGACCACGCCCGTTCCCTCGGTGAAGTCGGACGTGAAGGTGTCGCCGTTGACACGCTCGACGACATGGAAGTGCTCTTCCAGGGCATTCCGCTGGACGAAGTCAGCACCTCGATGACGATCAACGCACCGGCCGCGATCCTGCTGGCTTTCTACGTACTTGTCGGTGAACGCCAGGGCGTCACCCCGGACAAGCTTGCCGGCACGATCCAGACCGACATCCTCAAGGAATACATCGCCCAGAAGGAGTGGTGTTTCCCGGTTGAGCCGGCGATGCGCCTGGTCACCGACATGGTCGAGTACTGCACCGACAACATGCCGCGCTGGCATCCGATCTCGATCTCCGGCTACCACATCCGTGAAGCCGGATCGACCGCCGCCCAGGAGCTGGCCTTCACCCTCAAGAACGGATTTACTTACGTCGAGCGTGCGATCGAGCGTGGCATCGATGTCGATGACTTCGCTCCTCGCCTGTCTTTCTTCTTCAACGCGCACATCGACTTCTTCGAAGAGATCGCCAAGTACCGCGCCGCCCGCCGCATCTGGGCCCGTGAGCTCAAGGAGACATACGGCGCGAAGAAACCGGAGTCGATGCGCCTGCGGTTCCACACCCAGACCGCCGGTGTGTCGCTGACCGCCCAGCAGCCGCTCAACAACATCGTGCGTACGGCGATCGAAGCCCTGGCCGGTGTGCTCGGCGGGACCCAGTCGCTCCACACCAACTCCTTTGACGAAGCGCTAGCCCTGCCGACCGAAGAGGCCGTCCGGGTGGCGCTGCGCACCCAGCAGATCATCAGTCACGAGACCGGGGTCACCAATACGGCTGACCCGCTCGGTGGTTCCTACTTCGTCGAAGCACTGACCGACGAACTCGAAGCCGAGGCCTACGATTATTTCCGCCGCATCGACGAGTTCGGCGGCATGGTCGAAGCGGTACGCCAGAACTTCCCCCAGCGGGAGATCGGCGAAGCCGCGTTCACCTTCCAGCGCGAACTCGATGATGGCGATCGCACGATCGTCGGCGTCAACAGGTACCAGCACGAAGAAGAAGAGGTACCGCTGCTCCACATCGACCCGGCACTCGAACAGGTCCAGGTGGAACGCCTGAAGAAGACCAAAAACGAGCGTGACTCGGCCGAGGT